>Ga0209648_10002280_pt1 | contig 15863 bp, 18 predicted proteins | sample GraSoi2013_115cm_FD_185830 | JGI IMG/M metagenome (GOLD analysis project Ga0209648, IMG submission 185830) | Grasslands soil microbial communities from the Angelo Coastal Reserve, California, USA - Sample 9_17_2013_115cm (SPAdes) (version 2) | ecosystem: Environmental > Terrestrial > Soil >...
CACCATCGTCTGTTTCAGGACATTGCCTGGAGCACGGAACACGTGGCGCACCAAACGCTGGAGCGTGCCGGTGAATTGGATCTCCCCGTGCATGTTCTGCCGAAGTGGTACGACGTCGACGATATCGCAGGGTTGAAAATGCTGCAGGCGGAACTATTCGAGGGACGATCCTTCGCACCGGAGCTTTGCCCCGCGGAGCCCCGGTACACGCGCGCCCTGATCCAATCGCTGATCGAAACCGCGGACCTCAAGGAGCGTCTTGCGTTTCCGAAGGGCTGTGGACCAGGCTAAGTTCGAGTGAGTGTGCTAGTCCCTGCTGCGATCGAACGAATCTTGCGCTAATGCGATTGAAGACGCGCCTTATGGGGAGCCTTTTCTTACTGCATCCTCAGCGTGGGACCCTCGGATGCCAGATCCTCTTCGCGCCTTCGTGAATTGTCCGCCCAAACCCACAAAATTTCCTACAAAATTTCCTTCGTCTGCCTTGCGTCGTCAAGCAAGCTGGAGAATGTTGGATCCCAGTTCCACTCCCTCCGCCAGCCCCGTCCCTATCCTTAAGCCGCTTTCGGTGGATGACCCGCTGCCCTATGTCGCGATGCGCGGCGAAGGAACCACTCAGTATTGAATCAGTACTCCGCTAAAGAAACGCCAACGGTCGAGCGTCGGATCCGAACTTCGCAGTTGGCTCCACTCCACGAACGCATAACCGCGCCACGCCAATTCTTCGGAGGCTCCCGAAAGGACCTTAGAGAAAGCCGAAATCAGCCTTGCGGTTTCTTCGGCGGCAACTTGTGCACAAGCTCCGGCCATAGATCCTCGATCACCGCGCGCATCTCGTCTGAGACGGCGTCGACGCCCTCGATCTCGAGCATGTACTTGTGCAACCGTTCCAGGTCCGCCGACGTCATAACTTGATCGCCGACGACACGGGAGATGTAGACGCGGCGCTTTTTGGGCATGAGCTAGTCTACTTCCGTAGCGAACACATCGAAAACGCCGAAGCTGGCCGCGCGCGCGCCGCGTGGTTGCTCGTGCACGATATCAATTCTGAGTTTCACCCGCTCACCATCGATGTGCAGGATTATGATCGTTCCACGTTTTGGGACGTGATTAAGGTAGTCCGTGAATGCAGTCCGTAAGTGATCTCGGCGCGTCAGTTTCACATGCCACGTCGCTTCCACGACCATCACCCTTCGGACCTTCCTAAGGCGGCTGCTCTCGTTTGATCTTCATGCGGGCATCTTCGCCACATCGAGCTTGGCGTCCATGAAGAGGGCCAGCTCGAGCTGGCGGCTAACGGCTCCTATATCGGCTTCCTCAAGGATCAGCCCGGCTACGCGCTGCCAGCGTGTCTGCAGCTCTCGCTGCTTCGGCAGACCGATCATATACGTCCGGGCTTCGGCCACGGTGCGCAGCGTGCCGCCGTCTTTGGTCGGGAGGGGCCGGGTCAGCTTTTTGGAGAGGTACGCACGCAACATGAGGCGTCGACTGACTCAGCCCCCTCCGGATAACCGCTGAAAGAATTGCAAAACCTTAGCCTGAACAAAGTCTTCGGTGACTTCCCGAAGCGGCACATCCCCTTCGCCTCCAGACTGGCGAATCGTAGCGGCCCAGATGACGACGTGCTTTCCATGCATCTCTGGAGTGAAGGTGATCCGTGGGAGGAGATTGGCGCTGCCCGCAGCTCGCATTTCTCCCTTATGGATCTCTAGCACAGCGGCATCATCTGGTTGGTCCGTGCGAACTGTGCACGTCCATCCCTTGGGCATCAGAATGTCTCGAATTTGCTCAAAGGCTGGAAAGATCACCTGCTCTCGCGTGTGTTCCCAGTCGGCTTTGAAATTCTCACGTTCAGTCCGCGCCCTTTCCTGCGCCTCTCTTTGCGCCGTGGTGCGGGCCGCGTCCGCTGCTACGGCCTTGTCGAATCCGTCTTTAATGTCCGGTCTCATGTTCTTCCTTCGTCCCGCGAAGCTTTGGCGCATCCATTGGCGCAGCAGGCCGAAATTTTTGCTAAGTGGTGGTCGGAGTGGCAGGATTTGAACCTGCGACCCCCTCGTCCCGAACGAGGTTCGCTACCGGACCCAGCTAGGGCTTGCAATAGCATTTCCTTCGGTCTGGTGCGAACAGGTTTTCCTCGACTGCAAGTTGGGCCAAAACGAGGGCCCCGCATCACATGACCACCCCGTGATGCTTCCCGAGTTGATCACCGTGGTGTTGACGTTGCCAGCTACCGCCATCTCGCCATGTCCGGCCCTGGAATCGTGAGGGGAGTCGGCGTTGCGGGGAGATCATTCCATGCTCCGACCTGCGCCAAACTAGCAATAACATTATCCAGAAAGGACTGGCATTTGGTCGCGAACAGAGCGGTAGTGTGACCGTTCCGGGCGCGAGCCGCGCCTCGGGATCCTGCCCCGCCGGCTGCATGGCCAAGGTGGGGCTGCGGTGGTGGCGGCAACGACGCCGCACCAACGCAATGGAGGATCCCGATGGCAAGACTTACCGATACGCAACTCGTCATTCTATCCGCGGCTTCGCAGCGCGATGATCGCGCCGTTGAACTGCCGGCGAACGTCAAAGGCGAAGCCGCCCGAAAGGTCGTCGATAAGCTCGTGCGTGCCGGCCTGCTGGAGGAGGTCCGCGCCGGTGGCGCGCTCCCGGTCTGGCGCCGCGATGACGACAGCGGAGCGATGGCGCTTCGCATCACCAAGACCGGCCTCGAAGCGATCGATGTCGAGGATGAAGCGGCAGCCGCTCCCAAGGAGACGAGCGTCCGCCCTGCTCCCGCCCACGCGGGCGAAACGGCTGCATCCAAAACCAGCGCCTCCCGCAAGCGGATTTCCGTTCCGGCACAGAAGTCCGCTCGCAAGAAGCATCGTCCGGGTAAGGCGAAGACCAAAGCTGGCTCGCTCCGCAATAGCCGGCCGGGCTCGAAACAAGATCGAGTGCTCGCGATGTTGCGCCGACCGGAGGGGGCGACGATTGCTGCCATCATGCGCGCGACGCATTGGCAGCAGCACTCGGTCCGCGGCTTCTTCGCCGGGGTGGTTCGCAAAAAGCTCGGCCTCGACCTCAACTCGGAGAAAGTCGACGGTGAGCGGGTCTATCGCATCGTCCACAGCGGGGGTGCTCGTTCCGAATCCCGCCGATCGCGCCGTCGCGCAGCTTGAGCGTCATGCGGCGCGTGGTGATCGATCCGGCGGTGCCGGATAGAGAGGCGCTCGACAAAGAGATCGCGCGTCTGCGCGGTCTCGATGTCGGAGACCTCCGAGCCAGGTGGCACACCGTGTTTAGGCGGGCAGCGCCCCCTCACCTGCCCCGGCACCTGTTGTTTCGCGTTCTGGCTTATCGGCTCCAAGCCGATCAGCTAGGCGACCTAGATGCAGATACTCGACGTGTGCTTGACCGGATCGGGTCAGGATCTGCGGAAGGGATTGACCGGCTCGTGGCCGACCTCAAGCGATCTAGAACCGAGTTGAGGCCCGGCACCCTGTTGACGCGCGAGTGGGATGGTCACTTGCAGCGGGTCATGGTGCTCGCTGACGGCTTTACCTGGAACGGCAAAACCTATCGAAGCCTATCCAAGGTCGCGTTTGCGATAACCGGCTCGCGCTGGAGTGGCCCGCGGTTCTTTGGCCTGCGAGATAGACCATCGTTGGACGCACGGCCGTGAAGAGCGGGACCACCAAGCCGGTTCGATGCGCCATCTACACCCGTGTGTCGACGGACCATGGGCTTGAGCAGGACTTCAACTCGCTGGACGCCCAGCACGATGCCGCGCAGGCCTACATCCGCAGTCAGGCGCATGCCGGCTGGACCCTGATCCGGTCGCGATACGATGACGGCGGTTATTCCGGGGGCTCGACCGAGCGGCCGGCGCTGCAGCGGCTGTTGGCTGACGTCAGGACCCGGAAGGTTGACGTCATTGTCGTCTATAAGGTCGATCGGCTGACCCGCTCGCTGGCCGACTTCGCTAAGCTCGTGGAGCTGTTCGATGGTCATGGCGTGTCCTTCGTCTCGGTCACCCAGCAGTTCAATACCACGACCTCGATGGGGCGGCTGACGCTCAATGTCCTGTTGTCGTTTGCCCAGTTCGAGCGGGAAGTCACCTCCGAACGCATTCGAGACAAGATCGCCGCCTCCAAGCGCAAGGGGCTTTGGGTCGGCGGCATGGCCCCGCTCGGATACGAGACCAAGGACCGCAAGATCGTCGTGGTTGAAGAGGAGGCCGAGCGGGTTCGGACCATCTTTCGGCGGTATTTGGAGCTTGGCAGCCTCAACCTGTTGATGGCCGACCTTCGCGAGCGAGGGATCGTCACCAAGGTGCGATCTCTCAAGACCGGGCGCACGGTTGGCGGCATCCCATTCACCCGCGGGCCGCTCGCCCATCTTCTGCGCAATCGGTTCTACATCGGCGAGGTCGCCTTCAAGGGCGAGGTCCTCCCCGGCGAGCAGCCCGCCATCCTCGATCGTGATCTCTTTGACACGGTGCAGGCCAAGCTCCACGATCAACGCAACAATCACACGGTCACACGCGCCAAATCCGACGCCCTGCTGGTCGGTCGCATCTATGACGACCGTGGCAACCGAATGACCCCAAGCCATGTCCGCAAGGGAGGGATGAAGTATCGATATTATCTCTCATCACCCCTCCTGCACGGACAGCCTAGGCGTGTCGGATCGGTGCACCGGGTGCCAGCGGCCGAGGTCGAGGCGCTCGTCGGATGCTCTGTCCGCGAGCATCTCGGGGATCCCACAGAAAGTGAAGACCGAGACCTCATCCGCAACCACGTCGTCCGCGTCGAGGTGCAAGCGGACCAGCTGGCGGTCGAGCTGAAGGCAGAGAAGGCACCCAGTGCTCCGCCAAATGCGGTGGACCATGATCGACTTGTCCTGCGCGTCCCATGGAGGAAGACGTCGATGAGGCGGCGACGCGATATTATCGTGCCGGCTTCCGTTTCGCCTCACGACCGTCGACCCATTCGCGCCGAGACCCGCGCCACACTCGTCGCATCGATTGCGCGCGGCCGGCGTTGGCTTGATGAGATTGTTGCCGGCGCCGTGACCAGTGTCGAGCAGATTGCTGCCCGCGACAAATGCAGCATTCGACAGGTCAATATGACGATCTCGCTCGCGTTCCTCGCGCCCGACCTCGTGAAGGCTGCCGTCAAAGGACGGTTGCCTCGCGGGGTCGGCGTCGCTCGCCTGCGCGATGCTCCTGCCGAATGGTCCCGCCAATACGCGATGCTCGGTTTGTCGATTTGATCCGGGCGGTCTTCATGTGCAACTCCGGCTGGCGCCAGGAACGGGTTTGCAGAGCCCAGAGACCAGCAGCCAAAATCGACGCTATCGCGACCTCAGTCGACAGCAGAGACCGCACGTCCCGCATTTGAACCCGCGGAAATGCCCGCAAATTGCGGGCTATTCGTCAGAGACCGCGAAACATCGGTTCGCATCGGACTGCGTGGTGGGCCCGGGAGGATTCGAACCTCCAACCAGACCGTTATGAGCGGTCGGCTCTAACCATTGAGCTACGGGCCCGATGCGTTCGGACGCAGGCAGCCCCACTCGCACCCCATACAATGCCACGCCGCGAGCGGCAATCGCGCCCGGCTCGCGCGGCTGATGCACAGGAAAATGGGGCGGCGGAGTCTCCGCGCAAGCCGGCCTTTGAGCGGATCGAGCTACATTTTGAAAAGCCGCTTGGCGTTGCCGCTCAAGATCTTGGTCTTGTCCTCATCGCACAGCGGCACGCTCTCCATCCATTGCACCGCCGGCTTGTTGGCGACGAAAGGCCAATCGACCGCGAACAGGATACGGTCGATGCCCATCTCCATCACGCAGCACAACAGCGCCGGATTGGAGAAGTTGCCGCTGGTCGTGATGTAGAAGTGGCCGCAGAAGGCCTCGCGGAAGCTTATCGTCTTCGCACCCGGGCGGGCGAGCGCGTGATCGACGCGCCACACCAGGAACGGCAGCGTCTCCCCGAGATGGCCGAGAACGACCTTGAGCCGGGGATAGGCCTCGAACACCCCGCCGAGCACGAGCCTGATCGCCTGCGTCGCCGTTTCGACCGTGTAGCCCCAGGCGGCGCGCACGACCATCGGAAAATCCTTGGCGTAATCCTTGTAGTAAGCATCCATCACCGCGGGCAGCGGAACCGATGGATGCAGGTAGATCGGAACGTCGAGCGCCTGCGCGCGCTCGAAGATCGGCCAAAAGCGCTTGTCGTCGAGAAAGATCCCATTGGCGAGGCCGTGAATCATCGCCCCCTTGAAGCCGAGCTTGGTGGTGCGCTCGAGTTCGTCCGCCGCCGCCTTCGGATCGCTGGTCGGCAGCGCCGCGAAGGCTGCAAACCGCGTCGGGTTGGCGGCGACGACGGCGTGGAGGCGGTCATTGACGCGGCGCGTGACATCGACCGCTTCGGCGCCGGAGAGCTTCTGCGCCGAGGGCGCGCCATGGGATAGGATCTGCACGTCGATCCCCGCCTCGTCCATTTCCTTGAGGCGCACTTCGCCGAGATCGTAGAGGCGCTTGAGCATTTCCGGATCACGCACGCCTTCGGCGCCGACGAAGAGCGCCGCCAGTTCCTTATCCCAGTAATGTTCCTCCAGCGCGATCACCGGACATTTCAGCGTTGGCAGCATGATTGCGTTTCCCCGCTCCGTAGCCGAACGAGATGTCCTAGCAACGGCGAAAGCGACTGTCACGGACACGGCAACAGCCTCGTGCGAGTGGCCCACAAAAGAGAGCCGCGGACGCTTCCCTGGAAGCCGTCAGAGGTGGCCCGTTGTTGTGCGGCTGCGGTCGCAGCGACCGCATAAAGCGCGCATAAACGAGCGGGTGAGCCACGCGCGAGTTGCAACCCTGGTGTGCGGCGGGGGGCTTAGCCGAAGTGGCGGGCCAGGCTTACATTTTGGGCTGGGAACGGGGGGCGACTCGAAGAGGGCAACGTCATGGCCCATCTGGTCGACAAGGAATTTGTAGGACGCGCGAACACGGTACTGCTGCTCGGCATCCTCTGGACCGGGCTTGCAGTTTGTGTCGTTGGCGCGCTGGCTTATGATATCGCTTATTGGCTCCAGAGCTGGTGAGGCACGCGCATTTCCGTATCACCAATCGGCCTGAGCTTGAGAAGCTTATTGGCATCGATCCCACATCGCCCGCGGCCCTCGTCGCGGGCTTCGTGTATTCAGCAGCGGTTTAGGGATCTTCCCACCGCAAACTTGAGAAGTGGACGCGTTTAGGCGGGATTTAGATAACAAAAACCCTGAGAGCTTAATTTTCGGCCCCTTGGCCCATAATTTTCAGCGCCTTTCGACCCCCAGCCTCCTTGCTCGCGCGGCTCACCAGAGACCCCAGGGTGCCCGTCGTCCAAACGTCATTTGCGAGTTGGCGCACGTGCGGCCCCACAGGTATATTCACGCTGCGCGTTCGTGTTGGAATTTCCGGCGTAGGCGCAACGCCGGCGAGGGAGGTCTGATATGTCAATGGACTCGGGCGACGCCAACCAGTTGCAGCGCGCGCTGGCACAATCGATTCACGAGCACTGGGTTTTGTTCTTGATCGAGGGAATCATCCTCGTCGTGTTGGGCCTATTGGCGATCATAATCCCGCCGCTTGCCACCATCGCCGTCACCATTTTCTTGGGCTGGCTTTTCCTCATCAGCGGAATCGTGGGCTTGGTGACGACGTTCTGGGCGCGCCATGCGCCGGGATTCTGGTGGTCGCTCCTGTCCGCGGTGCTCGCCATCGCCGCCGGTATCGTCTTGTTGGGATGGCCCGTGCGGGGCGCCGTCTCGCTCACGTTGCTGCTGATCGTGTTCTTCATTATCGAAGGCGTTCTCTCGATCATGTACGCCTTCGAGCACAAGAAGGAGCTGTCGGGGCGATGGGGCTGGATGCTGGCGAGCGGCATCATCGATCTCATTCTGGCCGCCATCATCTGGGGCGGGTTGCCCGAAACGGCCACGTGGGCGCTCGGACTGTTAGTCGGCATCAACATGCTGTTCGGGGGCTCCGCGATGATCGCGATGGCCTTGCACGCCCGCACGGCCGACACCAGCACGCCGGCTACACCGAAAGCGGTCTAAAACGGCGGCACCAGCAGGCTTGCGGCCTCGCCGCGCCTGCCCACTAGGGCGGGCGCGCCGAGGAGGAGCGGCCTGCCCTCGATCTCGAAATCCGCCTGCACCGAGACCAGCGCGCTCGGCGCGAGCGGATGCGCGGTGGCCACGCGCGACCCCATCAGCGCCTCGAGCGGCTGCGCGATCCGGCAGCCCTCGACCAGCCAGGACGAAAATCCGGCAAAACCGTCCGAGCTTGGAAGCTTCGCGACCGCGGCAGCCAATCGCGCCACCGCCGCCTCCTGCGGGTGCACGGCGCCATCGCGCGGGAACGTGCGCGTGAGGCGAATCCACGTGCCCTTGTAGGCGACGGTGGCGCGGAGCGCGAAGCTTTCGCCCAACGCGGCCTCGCCCTCGATGCGCCGGAGGCGGCGGTCGCGGTCAAGGTCGGGCGCGGCGGCGACATAGACCTCCTCCGCGCCCTCGGTGCGCGCTTGCGCTTCGACCGCGGCAATGCTCTCGCCCAGGCTTGCACCTCGCCCGGGCGTTTGCGCCAGGGCGTGTTGCGCGATCGCCGCCGCCCGCATCGCCAACGCGATCTCCGCCGGATCGACCTCGGCGCGCAGCGGCGCAAACAGCGCCGTGGCGTCGCTCAAGCTCAGACGCGGCCCGCCGCGGCGCAAATCCTCGACGATCCCGGCGGCGAGGCCGTCGAGATCGGCGATCCCAACCGCGGCATCGGCTTTCCGCGCCGCGATCATGCTCGCAGCCTCGAACCCGATGCGCGGACCGTGGATCACTTCGGCGAGGCGGCTTGTACGCTCGATCCAGCTTTTGACCCGGTAGCTCAGCGCCGCCACCAGCACCGGCTCTCGATCGCGTGGCACGACCAGCAGCGCCTCCGACCAATACGGCACGAAGCCGGTGAGCCAAGACACGCCGGCCGCGCGCGTATTGTTGGTATAGAGGAGAAGCGCATCGAGGCCTGCCGCGTCCATTGCAGCGCGCACGCGCGCGAGGCGCGCGTCGAGCACCGCGTCGGGCAGCTCCGCCTTCGAGCGGGAGATCAGGCCGCGTCGCATACTTGCCTCACGCCGCGACCTCGAACAGTTCGCGCGGGGTCTTGCACAACACCTCGGCGCCGCTCTCCGTCACCACGACCGCATCGCCGAGCACGATGTAGCCGACCTCGGGATGATAGGTGTTGGGATGGACGATCAGCGCCATCCCCGGCGCGAGCGGCGTGCCCACATCCTCGAGCAGGTGCGGCTTGGAATCACAAAACAGACCGAGGCCGTGGCCGCGCACGCGCGTCCATTTGCTGGTCGTATAGTCGCCCAGGCCGTACTTGCGAAAGACGTCGTTCTCGGCGCGGGCGACGTCGGCGGCCGTCGCGCCGGGCCGCACGGCCGCAATGCCGGCGCTGAGGGCTTCACGGAAGACGCCAAAGGCACGCCGCTGCGCGTCGGTTGCCTTGCCGACGACCAGCGTGCGGCAAATCTGGGCGAAGTAGCCCTCGACCGCAGGCGTGAGCTCCGTCGTCACCAGATCGCCGGGAGCAATGCGGCGTTCCGACGGCGGCGTCATGCCGAATACGTCCGTCCCGCCGGAGCCGATGATCATGAAATTGTCGGGACACCCTCGGCGCCGCAGATAGGCCTCGATGTCCGCCACCACCTCGTATTGCCGACGGCCAGGCTTTATCGCGTCGCGGAACACGGCATAGGCGTCGTCCGCCATCTGCGCGGCGCGCCGCAGCACCGCGATCTCCGCCGGCAGCTTGTGCATGAGCAGCCGGTCGAGGAGTGGGGTCACATCCTCGAGCACGAAGCTGCGGCCTTTGTCTGCGAGCCAATGCGGCAGGAAGCGAAGCGGCGCGGCAGCGAGGCGACGATTGGCCACCCGCTCGAGTCGCGCACCGACGGCACGGGCGAGATCGGGTGCGAAATGGATTTTTATTCCCGGCGTCTCCACCTCGGCGCGCTCGGCTTCGGTCGCGCTGTCGAGGAAAAGCTCGGCGGCGCCGTCGGATGACACCAGCGCGATGCCGTGACCCTCGAGGATGCCGAAATCGGCGGCATAGCGCAGGTAATCGCCCTGCCAGGCGTTGCCATAGAGCACCACGTGCTCGATGCCGGCATCCGCCATGGCTGTGAGCAGATGTCGGCGCCTCGCCTCCGCAGGCATGTCGCCCTCGTCAGAATCGTACTGGAACGAACTGGTCGTTGTAGATCGCCTTGGCCTCCGGCACGGCGCCGAGGATTCCGAGCTCCTTGAGCGAATGCCTGATGACGTCAATCGCCGCCGGGCTCCAGGCGCCGTCGACCGAGAAGCCGGCGATTTGCGCGTCGTAGATTTTGGCGGCGATGCTGGGCTTGACCTCGATGGTCCTGGCCTCGGATGCCACGACGAAATCTTTGTTCGCCCGCATGAAGGCGATGGTCTTGAACCAGCCGCGCAGGAAACGCCGCAGCAAGTTCGGCCGCTTGTCGATGATGTCGTCGGTTGCAAAGATGACGTGAGTGTAGAAATCCTTCGCGATATCGCCGAACAGGATGAAGTTTCTGGCCTTGCCGGCCTCCTCCAACTCGTAACCGGTCGCCGCCTCGATCACCATGCCGTCGAGTTCGCCGCGCTGGATGGCAGCAAGCCGCGCCTGCATCTGGCCCAGCGCCAGGATTTGGATGCCGTCGCTGCCCCAGCCCTGTTGGCGCGATAGTTCGCGCACCAGCCAGTCCGTAAGCGAGCCCGTCGTGGTGACCCCGATGCGCTTGCCCTTGAGATCGCTGACGGCCTTGATCGGGGTCTCGAACGGAAGCACCAGCGCGAGATTTGCTGGCGGCCCGTACATGGCGGCGACGCCGATCGCCGGGGCGCCCTTGGCACGGAAGCCGAGCCCCGGTCCCGAACCGAGGCCCACGTCGATGCTGCCGGCGGCGAGCGCTTGTTGAAGCTGGGCATCGCCGCGAAAGCTGGTGACCTCGATTTCGAGCCCTTCCTGCTCGAAAATCTTGGCCTCGATACCCACTTCGGCCGCGCCGAAGGCGAACGAGTTGGGAACCGCCTTGCCAAGACGGATTTTGTCGAGCCCGAACGCCGCGCCGGCGGGCCACAGCGCAAGCGCTGCAAGGAGGCCTATCAGCGCGCCCCGCCTCAGCGTGTGGTGCATTGCCTCTCTTTACTCCTCGGCTTTATCGGGGACGGGCGGCCGCCCGGCGTAGGAATGGCTGTACACCGGCACCGTTTTCTCGCGCAGCCGGTAGAGATATTCGATCACCTCTCGGTTGCTCATGTATTTGGACAGGTCAAAGCGCTCTGCATGGACCATATCCTCGAGGGGACGGCGCACGCCTTCCTTCGGCGGCACCGCCGGATAGCCGATCGGCATGATCAGCGAGAAGGTGAGGAGATCGGGCACGCCCAAAATACGCTTGAACGGCTCCTGGATGTGGATGGTCACGTGCTGGCTGCCCAGCCCGAGCGCAGCCGCGGCGAGATGCATCATCATCGACGTGTTCGCGAGCCCATCGGTGAGATGCGATTGGTCGCGGCCAAAGGTATGGGCGCCCTGCACCGTCGCCCATTGCCGCCGTCCGTCACCGACGATCACGATGAGCACCGGCGCTACCGACCACCCGACCTCGTTGCGATGTTTCTGCAGCGCCTCGTCATGGGTCATCTGAAAGGATGGATGACGCAGCTTGAATTCGCGCTGCTGCTCCATCCAATAGATGAAGTCGTTGTTTTCCTCGATATAGGCGCGGAACAACGCTTTCTTAGTGTCGGGATTCTTGACGACGATGAAGTCCCACGGCTGCCCGTTGGCACCGGACATCGCCCAGCGCCCGACTTCGAGGATTTGGGTGACGTAATCGTCGGGGATCGGATCCGGCTTGAGCTTGCGCACGCTTGCGCGCGACTTCACGAGATCGAGCAGGACGTCGTAATCACCGGCAAAATTGGGCTGATCCATCACTCGTTCCGACTTAAACCTGCGCCGAAGCCGATTCGCCGATAGCGTCGGGCGGCTGAGATAAATTTAGCGCCATTCCACAGCAGCATCAATCGATGGGGCTATTGACATCCTTATCCGGCTGCGTGTCTTGCGCTCGCGATCCCGCATCCGCGCTGATCGAGTTTGCGGCCAAGGCCGCCGCGCTCACTGCCGGTGCACGCGCCGCTCGACGACGAGCAACAACCCATTCGCAATTGCGGCGAATGCGAACAGCAGCAGCGTCAGCGCGACGATGTCGAGCACCTTATGCGCCTCCATCGCCCGGATCAGCATGAAGCCCAGGCCTTGATCGGAGGCAAAGAGCTCGCCGATCAGCGTGCCGAGCAACGTCGCCGAGAAGCCGATCCGAAGCCCGGTGACGATCTCCGGCAGCGCCGCCGGCAACAGCACGGTGCGCGCGGTTTCGACCGGCGCGAGGCGAAGCACGCGCGCGGTCTTGATCAGCACGGGACTCGTATTCCTGAGCGCGCCGATGGCAAAAAGCGCGACCGGAAAAATCCCGTGCAAGGCGCCGAACGCAACCTTGGCGGAAACGCCGAGCCCGAACACCAGCAAAATGACGGGGTAGAGCGTGATTTTCGGAATGGAATAGAGCGATGAGAGGATCGGCTCGCCGACCTGTCCTGCCAGGCGGTTGGTACCGAGTGCCAGCCCCAGCAACAGTCCGCCGACGAGCGCGATGACGCAGGCATAGGCGAAGGCGATGCCGGTCGCGGCGGCGTGCGGCCAGAACTGCGCGCTGGTGAGATATTCTCCAGCGCGCTGCAATGTGGCACCCGGCGGCGACAACGCCTCCGGTCCCGCCCAGCGGAACACAAAGACCCAGGCAAGCCATAGACCGACGACGAGCAACGCGTAATCGAGCACTCGCGCCCGCGCGGTCATGATCGGTACCAGCGCCGGTGAAGCGCCTGCTCGAACGCGCCGAGCGCCGCGTTGAGCGCGATGGCGAAGGCAAGAATCAGAACGAGCAGCGCGTACATGGTCTGATTGTCGAAATTGTTGTAGGCGAGCGCGACCCGCCGTCCGATGCCCTCGGTCGAGAGTATGAATTCTCCAGCGATGATGCCGATCACGCTGTAGGCGACCGCGAGCCGCAGCCCCGTGATCAGATGGGGAGATGCGGCCGGCAATTTCATGAGCAGAGCCGTGCGCACGGCCCCGAGCCGCGACACCCGCGCAACCTTCAGCAAGACCCGCGGAACACGGTCGATCGCCGTCACGGTGGCAACGATCATGGCGACGATCCCGAACAGTGCGCCCAAAACAATGAGCGAGGTCGGACCGATACCGAAAAAAACGATCAGCAGCGGGTAAAGCACGAAGGTCGGCACGGCGTAGTAGGAGGTGAAAATCGGATCGAGCACGCGACGCAGGCGCGGGATGGCATGCACCACGACTCCTATGAGGAAACCGCCCAATACCGACAAGCCGATCGCGGCGGCGAGATTGCCGAGCGTGTAGGTGACGTCCGGCCAGAACCACGGCGCCGTCGTGATGACGCGCGTCAGCGCGCCCGCCATCTCGGACGGTGGGATCATGGTGAAGCGATCGATGATCCCAACTCGACAAAATAGTTCCAGCACGGCGATGGCGGCGCAAATGAAGCTGAGCTGGAGGATGCGCACGCGGACCATCACACGCCCAGCGCCTTCTTCAATTCCTCGCGCAGCAGGTCCATGCCCGGCATTGCCGCCGCTATCTCGAGGGTGAGCGCAGCCTTCGCCATCAGAGCCGGCGGCGCAAGTCTTCGTCAAGCAGGCTTTGATCGATCAGCTTGCCCCAATCGAACGGCTCCGTGAGCTCGCCGACGGAGATGAGGCCGTCGGTGACGGCGGCCAGTCCTTCCTTGGAGAAGTCGCCGCGGCTCCAATGCTGCCACTCGTAATATTTCGGCAGGATGGCATTGGCCTCCGCAAGCGACACCTCCCACACCTTGGCATAGATGCGCGCCGCCTCCTCGCGGTTGTTGTAGACGAACTCGACCGCCTGGCGATGGACCTTGAGGATCTTGCGCAGGGTCTGCGAATTCTTCGCCGCGAACTCCTTGGTCGTCACCGCAACCTGCCAGGTGAATTTCGGATAATATTGGTGGCCGTAGAACAGCACTTTGTATTTGTCCGGCGTGACGGTGAGCGCCGGATCGTTTAGGGGCGCGGCCGCGACGGCGCCCTGCGCCAGCGCGGTCAAGGCCGGTCCCAGGCCGCCGAGCGGAAGGATATCGACCTTGCCGGCCAGGCCCTCTTGCTTGAGGGCGGTGCGAATCACCATTTCGGTGATCGACCTCGGGCTGGTATAGGCGACCTTCTTGCCGACGAGGTCGCTGATCGAATTGATTCCGGCGTCGGGCTTTGCAGCCCAGCTCAGCTCGCCGATGTGATTCGAGGACGACGCCAGCGCCTTGAGCTCCACACCGGCAAGCGAACCTGCGATCGCCGCCGAGGTCGCAAGCTCGGCGTAGGGTAGCTCCCCCGCGAGCATGTTGCGCAACGACGTCCCGCCGCCTGCGCCCGCCGTGATGCCATCGATGTCGAGGCCCGCCTCCTTGAACATGTTTTTTTGCAGCGCTACCGCCCAAGGCAGCGTCGCCACCAGGCGCCCATACTGGCTCACGGTGATTTTCGCGGCGCAGGCGGGCGTCACGGCCAAGGTCATCACGGCGGTCGCGAGCGCGGCGTGGAACCACATGATGTTTCCCCCATTTACGCCTGCGTTGATCGCAGAGGTCGTTGTGTCAGAAAGGCTTGTACATTAGGCTTTCCGCCACCCGCAAGGTCGCCGCTCGCCGCTTCAAAGAAAGACCGGAGGAACGCCATGAGAATCGTGCACGGAGATCAGATCGAGGAGAAGATCCGCATCCACCAGCACCGTCAGGGCATGTTTCGCTACCGTACGGTCGCAGCGGGCGAGCCGGGAACGCCCGGTAATTTCATCCTGGAAATGGTCCGCACGACCGACGATTTCTTTTCGCCTCGCCATAAGCATAATTTCGATCAGTTCCGGTATCAGCTCGAGGGCGAGTTCGACTTCGACCGCAATGGAAAGATGACGCCGGGCATCATCGGATACTTTCCGGAAGGCACTCCCTATGGACCGCAGAGCTCGAGCGTGAGCTCGCTGACGCTGGTGCTGCAATTCGGTGGCGCGAGCGGCAACGGCTACATGACCCAGGAGCAGATGGAAGCCGGCACCGCCGAGCTTAAGAAGCACGGCATGTTCGAGAAGGGCGTCTTCCGCCGCAACGAAGGCGAGGAGGGCAAACGCAACGTCGACGGCTATCAAGCGGTGTGGGAACACGTGAACAAGCGACCGATGACGTATCCGGCCCCGCGCTACCACGAGCCCATCATGATGAGCCCCGATCATTTCGACTGGGTGCCGGTCGAGGGGGTTCCCGGCGTCTGCGAAAAGCTGATGGGAATTTTCACCGAGCGCAGCTGCGAGGCACGCTTTCTACGTCTTGCCCCGCAGGCCAGAATGCCGGCGCCCGCACGCAAGGTTTATTTCGTGCTCACCGGCGACGGACGGGTCGCCGGCCAAACCTATCGCCACTACACCACGGTGTTCTGCGAACGAGGTGACCAAACCGCCTTCGAGGCCGAGACGCCGACCGAGATCCTCGTTTTCGGGCTGCCCAAGCTCGACACGCCGGCGCACTACGCCATCGCGGCGGAATAACTCCGCCCCGAGCGGTCGGGCACTGCCGAGGCATCAGTTTCCGCGCTACGAAGTCCAGGTCTGGCCAGCCGTCAAAAAAACGCCGCGTCGGTTTCCCAACGCGGCGC
>Ga0209648_10002281_pt1 | contig 15862 bp, 13 predicted proteins | sample GraSoi2013_115cm_FD_185830 | JGI IMG/M metagenome (GOLD analysis project Ga0209648, IMG submission 185830) | Grasslands soil microbial communities from the Angelo Coastal Reserve, California, USA - Sample 9_17_2013_115cm (SPAdes) (version 2) | ecosystem: Environmental > Terrestrial > Soil >...
TCGGCCATTTCCAGCCGTAGATTTCCCGCATTCGTGGAATACGTGAGTCCGGTTTCGAAATCGACAATACCCGCCCGGATGAGCTTTTCAATCTCGCCATCGAAATGCTGCATGCCCTCGGTGTCGCCATCGCGCATCGCATCGAGAAGAGACTTACCTTCCGTTTCCCCCTTTTCAACGTAATCCCTTGTACGCATCGTCGATTTGAGGACTTCGACTGCGGCGATGCGCCCTTTGCCGTCTTTACGCGGAAGCAGCCGCTGGGAAACAATGTAGCGGAATGCTTTACCAAGACGGGTGCGTATGGCTTGCTGGTCGGCCATGGGGAAAACTCCAACGATGCGCTCCACGGTTTTCGATGCATCAATGGTATGCAATGTGGACATGACCAAGTGACCTGTTTCCGAGGCTTCCAAAGCAATCTCAATGGTTTCCCGGTCACGCATTTCGCCTACGAGAATGACTTTCGGGGCCTGCCGAAGCGCTGCGCGCAAAGCGAGCGCAAAGGTCGGTGTGTCCGAGTGCAGTTCGCGCTGATGGATGGTCGCTTTCTTGTGACGATGAAGAAATTCGATCGGGTCTTCAATGGTGAGGATATGGTAGGCCTTCTCCTCGTTCATCTTGTCGAGGATGGCGGCGAGAGTTGAAGATTTCCCGGAACCGGTCGGCCCCGTGACAAGCACAACGCCGTTCCGAAGATCCACAATTTCCTTCAAGACTTCAGGCAGATGCAGCTCCTCGAATCCAGGAATTTTGTCTGGAACGACACGCATTACAATGGCGCAGCTTCCGCGTTGCCTGAAAATGTTCACGCGGAAACGCCCGACGCCCGGGATGCCATAGGAAAGATCCGCGGAGCCATCCTGCTCGAGCTTGCGGGCGGGCGTTTCGTTTTTTCCCATGATCTCCCCGGCAATGAAGGTGGTGTCCTGGGGGGTCAGGCACTCGAGACCTTTGTACTTCAGCTCGACCAGTTGGCCGCTCACTTCGATTTGTGGAGCCCGACCGGGCGAGAAAATGAGGTCGCTGACGTGGGGGCTAGCCTTCAGCATCGCGGTGACCAACTGAACGGTGTGAATCGTCCGCTGCACGGGGGGAGCCGAGGAAGGCGCCTGCGCGGGAACGGCCTGCGGCATGGACGGCGTGAGAGTCCCCATGAATTGAGTGGTGTCCTTGCGCAGCCCGAGAAACGGAGGGCCCATCGCGTGAAGCGCGGCTAAAACGCTTTTTGTGACACTTTTATTGTAGGTGAGCCAGAACGGGAAGCCAGCGAGAGGTTCGCGTCACGTTTCTTTAGGATTACTGTACGAATGGGCAGGTTGGTCTAGCAAAGAGAAGCGGCCGCCACCAGGAACGGGGATGGCGGCCGCGGCAATTGTTAAATGATCTTGGCGCGAGCTGCCTCCTTCTCTTGCTTATCGTTTGGAAGCACCCTCGATAAAGCTGGCGATATTAGTTTTGAGCCGGGAGAGATCTTCGTCGCGCAGATACATCATGTGTCCCGCGTCGTAATACTGCAGATGAATGTTCTTCTGGAGCTTGTCGGGCAGACCGAGATGCTCCATGGTGTATTCGGTGGCGTAGAAGGGCGTCGCCAAATCGTAAGTGCCGTTTTCCACCTCGACTTGCAGGTGCGGGTTGGTGAGCATGGCCTGAATCAGGTCACCTTCCACGTTCGGCGAACCGGGGAAACCGAAGTTTTCGCCACCGCGATGTTTCCAATCCCAGGCTTGATTGGCCTCGTATGAGAGGGTGCGGTAGTTTTTGTCCTGTCCAAACTTCAGTTCCTCGCGAACGTAATTGTTAAATACCGCCGTGAACGGTCCGGTAATCGAGGCGTCCTGGGGATCGTATTCTGCATATTCGCCGAGCAAATCGTAGCTCCAGCCGGAGAAACGCGCGTCCAGGCGCCCCGTGGTCAAGCCGCGGCTGCGCTGGAGTTCCTTCATGAACTGCGGCAGGTTCACGCGCAGATTGGCTTTGACCAGGTAGTCTTCGCTGAGGCCGGTAAATCGGGAAAGCTTTTTTGCGACGGCCGCCTTTTCCGCTTCGCTTAGCTTGGAACCCTTCATCAGAGCGTCCGCGTAATCCGTCTGCGCATACTTGCGCGCTTCCTCGAGAAAGGGATTCAAATCAGCGGGCCGTTCCTTCAGCACTTTGTGGTACCAGGCAGTGGCCGCGTAGCTGGGCAGGTAGAAAATGTACGGCATATCCTCGCCGGGATTGAAGGAAATGGTTCCCAGGTTCAGCACGGAAGAGATCAGCACGATGCCGTTGAAGTACAGGCCGTCATGCGACTGCAAATAATTGGAAAGCGCCGCCGAGCGGAAGGTGCCGTAACTTTCGCCGATGAGAAATTTCGGGGAGTTCCAGCGGCTGTTGCGGCTGGTATAAATGTTGATGAATTGCGCCAGAGATTTAACGTCTTGATCGACGCCCCAGAAATCTTTGTCCTGCGCTTTGCCGACCGCGCGGCTGAAGCCTGTTCCCACGGGATCAAGGAAGACCAAATCGGTTTTGTCGAGGAGGCAGTAAGGATTCTCGGAAAGTTTGTAAGGGGCAGGAGGCGTGGCGCCGGCGTTCACGGTGATCACCCGGCGCGGGGAAAAGGAGCCCATGTGCAGCCACACCGAGGAGGAGCCCGGCCCGCCATTGTATACGAACGCTACCGGGCGCTGACTCAGATCCTTCAGGTCGCTACGCGTGTAAGCGGTGTAGTAGACCAGCGCAGTCGGTTCGTCCTTTTCGTTCTTCAAGAGAATTGTCGCGGCGGTGGCCTTGTAGGGAATGGTTTGGCCGCCGATCTTGATGCTGTGCTCAGTGACGGAGGATTCTTCCTTGGGCGGCGCAGCAGGGGCGGCTTCGGCGGGCTTCTCAGATGGCTTGGCATCCTTTTCCTGCGCACGCACCCCCGCGGCAATCGCGGTCATTGACAATGCAAGCGCCAGCAGCGCGCTCAGGTTTTTCACACGGATCATCTTTTCTCTCCTCGGAACAGACTGGTATTTCGTGTCTCGGCAAAGCTGAAATTCTACCTTTTTATACGACGCCCGGGACTATTTTGTTCGACGGCCGATGAGGAAGAACTCTTCGCCTGGCGGCGAGGAATTCAGAAATAGTCGGCGCAGTCATCCACAATCCAGCCGGCGCCAGCCTGCTGCAGTTCGGCGTCGCTCGCAGTGGTGCGCAGCGCCAGGACGCGTGCTCCCGCCGCTATGCCCGCGCGAATTCCCGCGGGCGGGCGAGAAACGGAATGGAAGGGCAGGGAAGTGGCTCAAGTTGACTTAGTCTAGTAACTTAGTCTAGTATGAAGACATGAGGAAAGTGAACACGCACGAAGCGAAAACACAACTCTCGCGGCTGCTGCGCCGGGTGGCTGCGGGCGAGGAAATTACCATCGCCAACCGCGGCGTGCCGGTGGCGCGCCTGGTTCCCGTGCCCACGGAAAATCCGATGCGTAAACTCGGAATGTATGGCGATACGATCAAGATTCCCGACGACTTCGACGCACCGCTGCCGGATGAGATATTGGATTTGTTTGAGGGCCGGCGACCGAGGAGAAGAAAAAAGCCGTGAAATATCTGCTGGATACCAGCGTACTTATCCACAGCCAGATTTCACAACCCAAACTAAACCACCGGGCGCTTGACCTGCTTGCTGACAATTCATCCGAACTGTACTTCTCCGCGGTGAGTTCATGGGAGATCACGATCAAAGTTGGTGCAGGAAAGTTGGTCTTGCCAGAACGGCCGGCGGAATTTGTCACCAGAGCGATGCGATTCATGTCCCTGCGGTCCTTGGACATTACTCATCACCACGCACTGGCAGTGGATGGGTTGCCGAATCATCATCGTGACCCGTTTGACCGGCTGCTCATCGCCCAGGCACTCTCAGAACAAATGACTCTGCTCACCGCAGATCGTGTCTTTCAAAAATACAAAGTGAAATTGATTTTTTGTGGGAAATAAGGATTGGGGTGGGAGACGGGGATCGAACCCGCGACATTCGGTGCCACAGACCGACGCTCTACCAGCTGAGCTACTCCCACCATCGGCGGAACTACCCTAGTTTACGCTAATTCGCGCGCGTCGAAAAGTGGGCGGGGAGGTTTCATCTAGGGCACGGCCGGCTGTTTTGAAATAATGTTGTGCGCGGACCATTGCTATTCTCGATGATACGCCTATGACGACATTAACTTTACCCATGCCTGCTGCGACGGAATCAACTTCCGTCAACTGGATGCAGCGTTTCGATGACTACTTTTCACGTTTGACCTCGAGTTCTCCCGTCAAGTGGAATCGCACAACACTGAGCGGACTGCTTGCGCTCGTAGCCATTTGGGCCGCCTGGTTCTATGGGACCTGGGCCCATTGGGGAAACGTGAGTGTGGACTGCGGCCGCGAGATGTACGTGCCGAGCGTTCTGGCCCAAGGAAAGATGCTGTACCGGGATGTTTGGTACTTGTACGGCCCTGTGGCGCCGTATCTGAATAGCTATTTGTTCCGAATATTCGGCGTGCAACTGAGTGTCCTTTACTGGGCCGGGTCGCTGTCAGCTTTGGGATCCGCAATCCTGCTCTATCTGGCGGGAATGCGCCTTTCATCGTGGTTGGCGGGATGGACGGCTGGGGCGGTTCTCCTGTGCCAGGCCTTTCATCCTTCGCTCTTCAGTTTCCCTCTGCCATACAGCTTCGCTTCCGTCTACGGTTGCTTGATTGCCTGTCTCTTTCTCTGGTTAGTAATTCGCGCATCAGCTTCCACGAGCAGTGCGTGGACGTTTGTTGCTGCAATTGCCGCGGCTCTTGCGTTGCTTCTGAAACTTGAGTTCGGAGTGGCATGTTATGGCACGCTTGCGCTGCTGATCGCCGCGCGAGGGTTTCAGAAACGATCCTGGAAGTCCCTTCTTAGGGATGTGGCTGTCACTCTGCCGGGAGTGGTCATTTGTGGACTCGTCATCCGGTGGATGATTTCGATGCGGGGAGTTGATTTTCTCACTCAGGATAACCTGATGAGCTGGCCAACGTCCTTCTTTATGAGGACTTACGGGAAGTATTGGCTGGGCGTTACCGGACTCAGTTTAACGGGCTCTGCTTTCGGGCAAGCCGCGTTACGCACCCTCGTTCTTGTCGGAATAGTCCAAGGATTCCATCTGATCGCGAATTTCAGAAAAGGAGCTCGGCGCACGGTGATAGTGCGTTCCGTACTTTTCTTGACCTGTCTGATCTACCATATATTTTTCAGGAAGACAGTCTTCCTTTTCCCGTGGTTGATATTGGGAGAAGCCCTCCGGCTGATCTTTTTCCCACAAGACACCGTTCTCTACGTGGCAGTAGGAGCCATCGCAGCCTGGTGGTTTCTCTGGCGGGAACGTGCCTCACATCAAGCTCTTGCTCTTGCTCTAACACTGACGTTTGCCAGTCTTCTGGCGTGCCGAGTCTTGCTCAAGATGATTCCTTGGGAATATCCCATCTATTACGATGGCGCCGCCATCCTATCTCTAGTGCTGCTTGTGAGTCCGCTCACCCGTGGATCCTCCCACGCGCAAAGATTGAAGCTGAATGGAGAGGCCCTGATTTGCGGGATGTTCTTGTTAGTGGCTGTGCTTAACCGCAACCAATCCGAGATTCTGCAGCATGCAACCGTGTATCTGAACACCGAACGAGGAGTCATCAAACTCAATAGCGCCAAGGCGCAACAATACGAGGTCGCGATCAAGTTCATGAAGGAGAAAAAGTCGCAGGGCGAAACCGTGATGACTGTCCCGGAGGATACCAGCCTGTATTTCTTCAGCGGCGTGAATTGTCCCACGCGCGTCTTCGAATTCACGCCGGGGATTGTGGCCCCCGGCCGCATGACGGAGGAAACAATCCAACAAATCGAGCATGGAAACGTGCGCTATTTGATCTGGTCGAACCGGCTTTTCCCGGAATATGAAGTGCTGAGGTGGGGCATCGATTTCGACAAGCCTCTTGGTGACTACCTGCTGTCCCACTATCGCCTTGTAGGACCTCTGATGCCCGGCAAGGTCCGCTTCGGGGAATGGACTGCGTTCATATGGGAGCGCAAGCCAGAAGTTGAGTCACGGTGATTGCCGTTGGACAAGACGGAAATGTAACGGAAAACTGGGGCCCGCAGGCCCTCGAAGAAATCCGCAGGGCGAGGCGCGAGTTTCAGGACGGAATAGCAGCGCATCGAGAAGATTGGGTCCGCTCGAATAAATATTTCTACGATTGTTTGAAGCGCGTGCTGCGGTTCGTCGTGGAGCCTGGGAAGCGGGTCCTTGAGGTGCGCTGCGAAACGGGCCATTTCCTCGCCTCGCTCATGCCGGCCTACGGGGTCGGGGTAGAGATCAGCGAAGCGATGGTCGGGTACGCCCGGCTTCAGCACCCAGAGTTGCAGTTCGTAAAGAGCGAGCCGGAAGAGCTCGATCTCCACGAGAAGTTCGACTACATACTCTTCAACCACATTTTTGACACCGTGGACATCTTGAGCGCCTTCGAGCGCATTCGGCAACACTGTACGAGCGACACGCAATTGATTGTGATCAATTACAATCACCTGTGGCAGCCGATTCTTCAATTGGCCAGTATGATCGGCCTGCGGTCGAAATTCGTGGAGCCCAATTGGATCAGCGAGAACGACATTCGCGGCTTCCTGAGACTGGCTGGCTTCCGCCCTGTGCGCAAGCACCGGCTGGTGCTCTTTCCCAAATGGCTTCCATTGCTCTCTTTCCTCATGAATAATGTGCTGGCACGCTTGCCCGGTTTGCGCCGGCTGTGCCTAATGCAGATCATGGTTGCCCGGCCGCTGCCGGAACCCAAAAACGTAGGGGACCTGACAGTCTCTGTGATCGTGCCTTGCCGCAACGAACGCGGCAACGTGCAACCCGCGGTGGAGCGCATCCCCGCGATGGGCAAACACACCGAAATTCTTTTTTGTGATGATAAATCCACGGACGGCACCGCGGATGAAGTTCGGCGGATGCAGGCATTGCATCCCGAGAAGAACATCCATCTCATCGAAGGCCCGGGCATCTGCAAGGCCGAAAACGTGTGGACTGGGTTTCGAGCTGCGCGCGGGGACGTGCTCATGATCCTCGACGCCGACCTGACGGTGATGCCGGAAGAATTGCCTATGTTCCTCCGCGCTCTTGCGAGCCGCCGGGGCGATTTCGTGAATGGCAGCCGTTTGATCTACCCGATGCAGCAGAACGCTATGAAATTCGCAAACGAGATCGGCAATAAATTTTTCGGGCAATTGTTTTCTTTCCTTCTGGACCAACGGATTAAGGATACTCTTTGCGGCACCAAGGTGCTCTGGCGCAAGGATTGGATTCGCATGGAGAAAAACCTGGGAAGCTGGGGAATCAAGGATCTCTGGGGCGATTATGAACTGCTGTTTGGCACAAGCAAACTGCATCTCGAGATCGTCGAGGTACCCGTCCACTACCAGGAGCGCATCCACGGGATCACGAAAATGACCAGAGTTTTCTCCAACGGGCTGCGGATGCTGCGCATCTGCTGGCATGCGTGGGCTCAGTTACAAGGGTGAGCGCTTGGCTGCATCGATTCTTCGGCGCCTGTTGGCGCATCCTCTCACCGCCGGGTTGCAACTGGATGACCCTGCCACCACGGAACTCCGAAAGCGCATCATCGCTTCCAAACCCTTTCTCAAAGCGATTTACGACGAGTGGTACCGCAGGCTTGCGGAAGAATTGCCGGAGGGAGATGGCCCTGTTTTGGAGCTGGGTTCCGGCGCAGGCTACTGCGATCGTTTCATTCCCAAACTCATTACTTCCGAGATTTTCCTATGCCGCGGCATACGGCTTGTTGCCGACGCGCAGCGGATGCCATTCCCGGAAGCCTCGTTGCGCGCTATCGTTTTCACGGACGTCTTGCATCATATGCCGGACGTTCGGCGGTTCTTCGCGGAAGCATCCCGATGCCTCCGTCCGCACGGAAAGATACTCATGATCGAGCCCTGGGTTTCCCCCTGGTCTCGATTTGTTTACACCCGCTTTCATCACGAGCCGTTCCGCCCCGAGGCTGAAGACTGGTCCTTTCCCTCGACCGGCCCTCTCTCTGGCGCCAACGGCGCACTTCCCTGGATCGTCTTCGGGAGAGACCGGAATCGGTTTGAAGCCGAATTCCCGGATCTTGCGATCGAAGAAATCCGGCCCTTCATGCCCTTTCGTTACTTGGTGTCAGGCGGTGTCGGAATGCGCAGCCTGATGCCCGGCGCTACGCATTCGTTCTGGAAGAGTCTCGAAGGTATGCTCGAGCCCCAAATGTCTCAATTGGCCATGTTCGCTTTTGTCTCCTTACGAAGACGCTAGCGCGTCCATGCTGTTGACGGCAGGAGAAATGCCATTCATCAACCGCTGCGCAATTCGGCAGCTTCTTGAAAACGCGCTCCGGAATCAGCTGCGAAGTGAACGCTCTCTCTGGAGCAATTCCACGGGGCATTTTTTGCGTCCGGCGCCAACTTACAACCGTTGCAGTCTGGGACACTACGCGCCGCGAACTTCACGCGTCTTGTTAGACTGAATTGATAGGACAAGCGTCCCACGCATGAGCCCCCATCAAACGGATCGGCACCATTTCGAGCGGCAGATTGTGTATGCGCGCCCGATTTTTGTTTTGCTGGCGCTGCTTGCCGTTCTCGAGCAACCTCCGACGCGTGAAGCGCACCGTTCGGCATTTTTTCTGGTTGCGTATCTGATTGTCGCGCTTCTCGTCACGCAACTGGAACGTCTGCTGCGCAAACGCTCCTGGCAGTTGCCTTTGGCCTGCGATCTTCTCGCGGTGGGCTTCTTCATGTACATCAGTCCTTCCACAGTTCCGGTTTGGTTTCCGTACATGTTTCTTTGTTACGCCGCAGGCATTCGCTGGGGCTTTGACTTGACGCTGCCGCTGGCGGGAACGCTCTCTCTTGTATTGGTTTTGCTCACCGCCGTAAAGGGCGAAATTCATTGGATTCGGGTGGTCTCCTGGCTCGGCCTTACCACCGGCACATTTGCGGGTGGCGCGGGGCTCGCCTTTTTGGGTGACCGCAACCGCCGATTCGCTTCGCAGATTGAGAATTTCTCGCGCATCAGCGCAACGCTGCAAGTGGATCAGGGACTGGCTGAATCGCTGCGCCAGTTCCTCCAAGAATTGGCGGTCACCTTTTGCGCGGAAGAGGCTCTCTTGCTTTATCGCGATACGGATCTCGAGCGCATTTTTCTCTGGCGTTTGAAGGCGGGCGAGAGTGAGCGCCTGGTTCCGGAGAGCATGCCGCTGTCCCGCACGGATGGATTCCTACTGGATGACCTGGATGCGACAATCTGCTGGAATTCGTTATCAGGACCCGGCTCAGGTTTCGGCTGGGACCGGCGCAATGGCCGGGTCATCAAGAGCCTTCCGCGGTTGCCCGGCCTCGCGAAGCAGGAGCTGAATGTGTCCTCCTTTGTGACTGTGGCCTTCGAGCAAGGGGGCCAGCCGACAGGCCGGATCTTCCTGCTCAATGGCCGCAAGCCGTTCCAGAAACAAGATTTAGCGTCGCTGGAAAGCATAGCTGCGTATATTTCTCCGGCTCTGGAAAACGTCTTTCTTTTGAGGCACTTACGGGCCCGTGCGATTGAGGCCGAGCGCAGCCGCATCGCCCGCGATCTCCACGACGGGATTCTTCAGACCCTGCTGAGCATCGAAATCCAGCTCGACGTCTTGCGGCGCCGCTTTCCTGCAGCCCCTGAGCAGGCCGTCAGCGGCCTTGCAAGCCTCCAACAGACCGTAAAGAACGAGGGTGCGGAGCTGCGTCAGACGGTCACGGACCTTCGTCCCCTCCGCGTACAGAGCGCCGACTTGGTTGACTTGATGCGCGGATTCGCGGAACGCTACCGCAACGAAACGACGGTCGCCCTTGACTTGCTGCTCGATTCGGCACAACTCCGCGCTCCCGACCGCGTCTGCCGCGAGATTTTCCAGATTTACCGAGAAGCACTCAACAACATAAAAAAACATGCCAAGGCTTCCCATGTCGTGGTAAAACTGTCGCAGGATGACAGCCGTCTAGTACTCGTTGTGGACGATAATGGCGAGGGGTTTAGTTTCGCCGGCAGGTTCACCGGCGACGAATTGGATCGTTTGCGGCTGGGTCCCATATCCATTAAGGAGCGCGCGCGCACGGTGGGCGGGGTCTTGACCGTCGAGTCGAACCCGGGGCACGGCGCGCGTCTCACGATCGAAGTTCCGCTCGGTTGATATGGCCAAGACAAAACAGCAGATACGGGTACTACTAGCCGATGACCACGCGATCTTTCGCGATGGCCTGAGGAAGCTTCTCGATGCCGACGAAGATATCACCATCGTCGGCGAAGCGCAGAATGGCGCCGAGTGCATCAAGCTCCTCGCCAAGCTCAAGCCGGATATTCTTCTCCTCGATTTGCGCATGCCGGATAAGGACGGCTTGGCCGTCCTCGAGGAAGTCAATTTCGAAACGCTGCCCACGCGCGTGGTTGTGTTGACCGCCGCGGAAGACGATCGCGACGTTGTCCGGGCCATGCGCCTCGGGGCGCGCGGAGTGGTCTTGAAGCAGTCCGCCACTGATCTCCTGGTAAAAAGCATACATCGCGTGCATGCCGGGGAAATCTGGCTGGACAATCGGATGACTGCCGAGGTCATGAAGGCGTTTTCGAAGTCCAGCGAGTCCGGACCGCGGCGGGAAAAGCCGTTGCTCAGCGACCGCGAGAAGGAGATTGTTCAGCTCGTCGCGCAAGGCTTCCGCAACAAGGAAATCGGGGAAAAGCTCTTCATCTCCGAACAAACGGTCAAGAACCATCTGCACAACATCTTCGACAAACTTGGCGTTTCCGACCGCCTCGAACTCGCGTTGTATGCCATTCACCACCGACTGATCGATCAATCGTAATAGCATCCTGGCTCCTGTTGGGACGCCATGATTTCCCTACTTTCAGAGCTTTTCGAACACGGTTCAGAGCGCGCAAATCGCGCATTTTAGACCCACATCTGAAAGAAAAACCCCGGATCGCTGGGGGGAGCGACCCGGGGTGGGGGGTGTTGCTGAGGGGGGCCGGAGGAAAGTCGTTTTGTCTTAGTGAACCTGTTGCACGGCCAGCATGCAGATCTGTCGCAACTCTTCATAAGTGAAATAGGTCTCTTCCTGTTCGCCTGCCACTTCCTTGTGTCCGAATCCCGATTCGCTCGAGATGCGGCCCAATTCCGTTTCCGACAGCCCTAACAGCACTGCTGCGCGGCGCCGCGTTACGTACTTGAGCTCCTGTACTTTCATGTCGGTACCCCTCACGCAGGAAGCAGAACCATGGAGTCTTCTTCGACAGCCACGATCATGGCCTTATAGATGTCCACGTCCCAGCCTTCACCGATGCGCATTCGAACGGTTTCGCCGCCTTCTTTCAGCAGTTTTCCGCGTAGGGGCACCTTAATGTCTCCCAGCGCCACTTGGAGGACCACTGGCTGCCCGACCCAAACTTTGAACGCACTGTCCATTATTGGCCCCCTCGGTGAACGAGCCTGACGGGAGAGAGAATCGCGCAGCGCGCTGCAGGTCACAATGGTACAGAGAGGGTACCGGACTAGTAAGTTCGTACTGTTTAGACTCGCGACAGGAAAACAATTCAGGTTTCCATCGCAGTACAGAAGTACTGTTTTTTCGGGACGCCCGAACCATAGGAACTGGATGTTTTGCCTGCGATCCTGTGCGCATGACGAGGCACGAGCACGGTTCCCATGAGACTCTGAACGAGAGTGCGGCCGCTATGTCTCGCCGCGCCGGCGTCGGACTCGCGCTTGGTGGAGGATTCGCGCGCGGCTTCGCGCATCTTGGCGTTCTGCAAGTCCTAGAACAGAACCACATCCCTATCTCGCACATCGCGGGAACCAGCGTGGGCAGCATCCTCGGCGCTGCGTACGCCAGTGGCGCGCCGCTTGCCCGCATCATGGAGACCTGTCGCACACTTCGCTTCCGGGATATCGCCCGTTGGCGTGTCTCCCGGCTCGGCTTGGCGAGCAATCACCGTCTCGAGAATTTAATTGAACGCGTTTTCGAACCGCGCCAGTTTGAAGACCTGCGCATTCCGCTTGCGGTGGTGGCCACGGACCTGGCCTCCGGCGAACCCGTGGTGTTCACGCAAGGCAATCTTGTGGACGCCATCCGAGCGAGTTGCGCCTTCCCGGGGTTGTTCGAACCGGTCCAGATCGGCACGCGGTGTCTTGCGGATGGCGGGCTGGTCGCCCCAGTTCCAACGCGCGCCGCTCGCGACCTCGGTGCTGCTGCCGTTATCGGTGTCTCCGTCGGCACGCAGGACGGCTTCCGCGGCGCCCCTACCAACATTTTTCAGGTCGTGAGCCGGGCGGTGAACGCGGCACAAAAGCACCAGCTTGAGATCTGGGAACGCTACGCCGACCTGGTCCTGCGACCCGACGTGCAATCCCTGGCCTGGGACGACTTCGACCGCGCCGAAGAAGCGATCGCGGCGGGCGCCGCTGCCGCGCGACGCGCACTCCCGCGGATTAAAAAACTGCTGGTTTCAAAGGAAGACGCCGCTGCAGGCCTCCAAGCCCGGATGGAAGCGGAGGATAAAGGTTACTTGTGGCTCGCGGAGGCGCTCCGATGACGCGCATCGGCATTTGGCTTGCCGCTCTTACCATTCCACTCCTTCTGTGGCACGAATGTGGAGGGGATGTTGCTGTTTTCTGCTACCGTATAGGTCTGGGTGCTGTTACGAGCTTGCGCTCCCGCGCGCTCGTTCCCGTGCCCGTACGAGATTCATTTCATCCATCTACCACGAGGAACAACATCGAGTGCTCGACGCTATCCTTCACTTTTTCCACTCGCTCTACAACCCAGATGGACTTAAAGAGCTAATCCGCTCGGGCGGCGCGCCACTCATCTGCACGATCGTTTTTGTTGAAACTGGTTTTTTTGTGGGATTTTTTCTTCCGGGCGATTCTTTGTTGGTGACCGCCGGAATTTTCTCCGCTGCCGGTGTCATCCCCCTGAAGTGGCTTCTCCTCCCCGTAATGTTTTGCGCCATCGTCGGCGATCAGATCGGCTACTGGATTGGCCGCTCGGCGGGCACAGCTCTTTACCGCCGCGAAGACTCTTTCTTCTTTCGGCGAAGCCATTTGCAACGCGCGCATGACTTCTATGAAAAATATGGCGGCCGGGCCGTCATCCTCGCGCGCTTTGTTCCCATAGTTCGAACCTTCTGCCCTCCCGTCGCCGGTGCCGCAAAGATGCCGTACCACAGGTACGTGGCCTTCGACATTTTTGGAGGAATTTTTTGGGTCGGCGCCATGATTCTTGGCGGCTTCTCTCTGGGCCGTTCGGTGCCAAACATCGGTGAGCGCATCCATTACGTTATTGCCGTGGTCATCGTCATTTCCGTGCTTCCCGCCGTCATCAGCATCTATCGCGCCCGGCGTAAGTTCAGTGCTGTCGCTGAGGGCGGCTCCGGCTCTCCTTCTCGTCCTGAGGGCCACTAGACCGTGGCCCACGCCAAGTTCCGCGCCAGCATCTTCGATATTGGCCGAGTTCTGATTCGCGTGGACATCTCCCGCGCCATGGACGGGACTTTCGCTCGCCCCTCAAGAGGCAAGGCGCGCAATCGAGGAGGATCCTCATTGGGTGGACCGGCAGGAGGAGCGCGCTTTCCCTTCTTCCGCTTCTTTCCGATCCGGATCTATTGCTAGCGCGTCGGTGCAAGCAAGCCGGACCCGGTCATCTCTCGCCAAGCGCTTCTGGCCTGCAAGATCCCGGCCGTGAAAGCGGTTCACATTGACGATGTTGCAGCATATGCGGAGGCAGCTCAGACTCTTAGAGTGACCGGCATTGTCTTCCAAGCGCCCGAACAGCCCCAATCCGAGCTACCAAATCTCGGGATCCATTTCGACTGATCTCTCGTCAAGCAAAAAATCCGCTATTTGCTCACTTTTCGCGTAAACTTTGCTAGGACTAGTACTGCCTCCTCGTTTCTTCGCCCCGACAACCTTCTATCCCTCTATCACTTACCGCAGTCCTTGCCTGTTACTCTTTGGCTTTGCGCATGCAATCGTTTTGTTACGAGCCGAATACGGCTGTATTCCCCAAGTTGGGGTGAGGAGAAAGATTGACTATGTCAGACGAAAGAATTGAAGGGCGTACGGAATCACCAGCGTGGACGTTGCCGGCGGTGGTCGTTCTGGGCTTGATCGCGATTGGCGGACTCGCAGTTGGCTGGAGTGCTTCTTCAAAGCTCGATGGCACGCAGCAGGCAGTTGCGGCGCAGTTGAAGACTACGCAGCAGGCGGTGCAGCAAGACATGTCGTCCTTGAAGGACCGCTTAGCGCAGGACGAAAAGGCTAATACCGATCTGCAGGGCGACCTTAAGGTTGTTACCGATAAGCTCAAAATTACCCAGGGCCAGCTCAAGAAGGCTCGCCAGGAAGCAGTAAAACTCAACGACGCGACCACCGAGAAGGTGACCGCTCTAGACACCTCTGTACACTCGGAACTCGCCACCAAGGCTACCAGCGATGACGTCAAGGTGGTGGACACCAAAGTTGTCGGCGTCAAGACCGATCTGGATGCCACCCGCGAAGACTTGAAAATGGCTCGCAGCGAGATGGGCACGCTCATCGCGCGCAACCATGACGAAATCGACCAGCTCCGCCGCCTCGGTGAACGCGACTACGTTGAATTCACCATCGTCGGCAGGAACAAGCCTGCGAAAGTGGGCAATGTCACCGTCGAACTGAAGGGCGTCAACGAGAAGCACAACCAGTTCAGCGCTGCCGTGACCATCGAAGACAAGCGATTCGAGAAGAGGAACCGCGCTTTGAACGAGCCGATTTTCTTCTATCTGTCAGGCACACACATTCCCGAGGAAATCGTCGTTAACAAGGTGGGTAAGAACACCATCAGTGGATACCTCAGCATCCCGAAGGCCAATTCCCAGACGGCCGCTTCCGCCGCAAAGGCTGGCGACTAGGTACTTGGAGAAATTCCCGGCGGAACTTGCCGGGACAACATGAGGCGGGCAGAGAACTCTGCCCGCCTTTTTTTCTTTTCGGTAGCTCGGCACCCTTCCATATTCCGCTAGAATGGGCTTCACCTTTTCGGAGCCTTGCTTGCGCCAGACGCCCAGCGTCCTGTACATCGCGGTGGATACACTGATCCCTCTTCGGGGAAGCAGCCTTCATGGCCTCGATGAATTCACCGCGGCACTCGATCATGAAGCCATTCCCGCCGTCTGGCTGACCGGCCGCTCGCGTCTCCAGTTCGACGACGCCCGCCGCAAGCACGGGCACACGCATCCCTTCATCGCAGAAGACGGCTGCGCGGTTTATCTGCCCGAGGACTATTTCCACCTGCGACCCACATCCGACGCCTCTCGTACTAAGAGGACCGCAACTTTGCGCCTCGGCCGCTTTACCTGCATTCCTGTCGCGGAACCCATGCCCGCGGCCGCTGAGGCCCTGCAAACACTGTCCCAGGAAACCGGCGTGCCGGTTGTGACTTTGCGCTCTCTCTCTCCCCGCGAGCTGGTGCAAAACACAGGCCTGCCACAGAGGGAGGCCGAGCTTGCCCGGCAACGCGATTTCGATGAAATCTTTTTCTTTGCTGGCGCCACTGATGAAGAAGTCGAAAGGTTCCTAACAGAGGGTCGCAATCGCAGTCTGCAATTCCGCAAGCACGGTGTTCTGTGGTCCGCCGCCATCGGTCCAAGTGTGCATCGTTGCATTCGTGAGCTTGCGAAACTGTACGACCGGGCGCTCCGCTACCACGCCCGTACTCTCGGTATCGCTACACCCGACCTTGCTGCAGAACTCTTCCCTTTCTGCGAGCGCACCATCCTTCTAACT
>Ga0209648_10002282_pt1 | contig 15857 bp, 12 predicted proteins | sample GraSoi2013_115cm_FD_185830 | JGI IMG/M metagenome (GOLD analysis project Ga0209648, IMG submission 185830) | Grasslands soil microbial communities from the Angelo Coastal Reserve, California, USA - Sample 9_17_2013_115cm (SPAdes) (version 2) | ecosystem: Environmental > Terrestrial > Soil >...
CTGGTTCGGCCGGAGGGAGGCGTCATTTCCGATTCCAGGCGAATCGATCACGTCGTAGCAGCAGCCTCGCGCCGCGTTCCAGAATTTTTGAAAGCTTTTCCTGGCTTGCGCCGCAAGGGTTTCGTAAGCATCCCCGCGCTGGGCGAGCAACTTTGCAAATACGGCCATCGTTTCAAGCGCGTTAATCCAGAGCGCGTTGACCTCCACGGGCTTCCCGATGCGTGGAGTGACGACCCAGTCGCCGATTTTTGCGTCCATCCAGGTGAGTTGAACGCCGGGCCCGCCTGCATAGAGGAGCCCATCGGCCGAGTCCACGTGAATGTTGTAGCGCGTGCCCTTCACGTGCGCGTCGATTATTGTCGCGAGAACAGGAAAAAGTTTTTGAAGAGTTACGTCATCCTGCGTCGCCGCGAAATACTGACGGATGGCTTCGAAATACCAGAGCGCGGCATCCACGGTGTTATATTCCGGCTCGCCGCTGGCGTCCGGGAAATTGTTGGGGAACATGCCTTCGTGGACGTAACGCGAAAAGGGGAGAAGAATTTTCCTCGCAACATCCGGGCGACGCGTTGAGAGCGTGAGTCCTGGGAGCGCAATCATGGTGTCGCGACCCCAGTCGCCAAACCAGTGATAACCGGCGATGATGCTGCGGCCATCCGGCTCTTCCGAAAGACCGCGCTTCACGATGAATTGATCCGCCGCAAGGATGAGCTGCCAAAGCCAGGAAGGCGCTTCTGAGACGAGGGCTTCGCTCTTTTCCTGGCAAAGCTGAAATAATTTTGCTGCATGGTTTTCGTGCGCAGCCCGCGCCGTTTCGCCGTCGAGCGATGCATTCGCCTCCGTTGTCGCAACGAATGTAACCGTAGCGCCCACTTCCAGTCTTGCGCGGAACAACGCGGCAAACAGGCGGTCTTCGCGGTCATCAAGGCCACGGGCGGCTTCTTCGGCAAGGTAGCAGCCGAGGTACCACTCGTGGCGAGGCTCGCACGTTGCCGCCAGGCTTTTTAGATAAAAGGGAGTTGCGCTTTCGAATGCCAGCACCTTGACACCGTGCTCGACTTGCTCGATCCTCATGCGCCAATCGCGCGCATGGGTCAAGGAATGGAAGTCACGGTAATTCACGAGCGCTTTCAGTTCCATTTCCATGGCGCTGCTTCCCCGCACGAGCGTGTATTGAATGTAAGTGGTGTTCTCGCCCTGGCGCATCAAGACACGTTTCTCCAAGAGGGCATCGGCGAGCGCATAAGTCCAGACAGGCATGGTGCCTTCGAGATGAAAGCTTTCGAGATGCAGGAAGCCTCGCGGATCCACCGCGCCGCTGGACCAGCGATGCGTTGCGAGAGAGCAGTCCGTTCCCGAGTAGTGAGCGATTTCGTCGATTGCCGAGACGAGTTGTGTGCGGCCTACAGGCGGCTGCAGTGCGGCGATGAGCAGTCCGTGGTAGCGGCGCGTCTGGCTTCCTGCAACCGTGCCGGAAGCGTAGCCACCGATTCCGTTGGTGACGAGCCATTCGCGCGATTCGGCGGCAGCGAGGTCGCCACAAATCTCGCGGCCGAACTGAATCTCCGCCTGTTCCGACACTCGCTGCTCCTTTTCTGCCTGACGGCCACACTCAGCTCGGCAATCAACACGTGCCCGGTTCAGATTCGTTTCTTGATGGAAAGTTTCAGCTATCCCCAAAAACTGGGATTGCCGCGCCGCGAATGACTTTGGCTTCCTCGCTGCACAAAAACAGGATGACGCGTGCGATGTCCTGCGGTTTTGGCCATTTCAAAAAATCCGCTTTTGGCATGGCCTTACGATTTGCTTCCGTACCAATGATGCTCGGGAGAATTGAATTCACCCGCACGCCAGTACCCTTCAAATCCGCGGCGAGAGAATCGATCATGGCAACCGCCGCGGCCTTGGAAGCGGCGTAGGCGGCGGCGCCGGCAGCGTGATCCAGCGCCGCCTTCGATGCAACGTTTACGATCGATCCGTGGCCCTGTTTCAACATGGCCCTCACCACGGCACGGGAGAGCGCGTAACCGGAGCGCAGGTTTAACGCGAGCATCTGGTCGAAAACCTTCGTCTCCAATTCCCAGAGCTTCATGCCACCCGCGTAACCGCCGACAGTGTTCACAAGGGCGTCCAAACGGCGGTGCTTGGCGAGAATTTTTTCGATGAGCTGACGCACGGCACCTTCGTCCGTGACATCAACGGCAAATGCCTCGAGACGGCCGGCAGCGGCGCCCGCCGCGATCTTCAGAGCGTCCAACTCTTCCTGCCCTCGATAGGTGACGATGACCGTGGCGCCTTCCTCGAGGAACGCCAGACTTACGGCGCGCCCCAATCCGCCGGTTCCGCCTGCAACCAGCGCCACTTTCCCTTTGAATCTCGAATTCATAGGAGACCTCCGTGCTCAATCTCTTTCCCCGGTAAGCCATCGCGTCATTAAGTAGCGCTGGTGATCTTTGTAACGGGCACTTCGGCAGAGCTCCAGCGCAGCGACAGTATCAGGCGAAACTTCCCTTTGAATAGACCTACGTCACCCGCCGCTTTGTTCGATGAGTTTGGCGACCAGACCGGTCCAGCCAGTCTGATGGCTTGCGCCGATCCCGGTTCCATTGTCCCCGTGGAAGTACTCGTAGAAAAGAACAAGGTCGCGCCAGTGGGGATCGCTCTGAAAAACCTCGGTTGCGCCGGCGACCGGGCGACGGCCGTGTTGATCGCGCAGGAAGATGCGGATGAGCCGCCGGGAAACTTCCGTGGCCACCTGCCAGAGGTCGCATTCCTTGCGGGAATAGGTGGGGCACTCCACTTTGAAATCTTCGCCGTAGTAGTGATGAAATTTCTGAAGGGATTCCACGAGGAGATAATTCACGGGAAACCAGATGGGGCCGCGCCAATTCGAATTGCCGCCGAAAAGACCGGTCATGGATTCCGCAGGCTCGTACTCGACGCGGTTCACAGTCCCGTTGACGTACACTTCGTAGGGATGGTCTTTGTGGTAGCGCGACAAGGCGCGCACGCCACAAGGTGAAAGAAATTCCGTTTCGTCCAGCATGCGCGCGAGCACCCGCTTGAGCTGTTTGCGGTTGACGAGCGACAGGAGCCGGCGCACACCTCGCGCGGAACGCTGCGTCATCTCAATGTGCTCGGGTACGTCGGGATGATTGTCAATGAACCACTGCATGCGGCGCTTGAAGCCGGGGAGGCGATCGACGATTTCCGGTTCGAGCGTCTCCACGGCGAAAAGCGGGATGAGTCCAACCATGGAGCGGATTTTAAGGAAGTGCTCCTCTCCGCTGGGCAGCTTCAACACGTCGTAAAAGAAGCCGTCCTCGTCGTCCCAAAGCGAGCGTCCGCCGAGGCCAAAATCGTTCATGGCACGCGCAATGTAAACGAAGTGCTCGAAGAACTTGCTGGCGACATCTTCGTAAGCGGGATCCTCTTTGGCCAGTTCGAGAGCGATGGCCAGCATGTTCAGGCAATACATGCCCATCCAGCTTGTGCCGTCGGATTGCTCGAGATGGCCCCCGGTGGGCAGCGGCGCCGAGCGGTCAAATACTCCAATGTTGTCGAGCCCCAGGAATCCGCCCTCAAAAATGTTTGCGCCGTCAGGGTCCTTGCGGTTGACCCACCAGGTGAAGTTCAGAAGGAGCTTGTGAAAGACCCTTTCCAGGAATCCACGATCCGCCACGCCGCGTACGCGGCGCTCGATTTTGTAAACGCGCCACGCGGCCCAGGCATGGACCGGCGGATTCACATCGCCGAAGGACCATTCGTAGGCGGGCAGTTGCCCGTTTGGGTGCATGTACCATTCGCGCACAAGAAGGATGAGCTGCTCTTTCGCGAAATCGGGATCGACGAGCGCCAAAGGAATGCAGTGAAACCCTAGGTCCCACGCGGCGTACCAGGGATACTCCCAGTTGTCCGGCATCGAAAGGACATCGTCGTTGTAGAGATGCGTCCAATCCTTGTTGCGGCCGTTCCAGCGCTCCGGCGGAGGTGGGGGGCCGGCGGGGTCGCCTTCGAGCCACGTGCGCACGTCGTAGTGATAAAACTGCTTGTTCCAGAGCATCCCCGACAGGGCTTGCCGCATGACGGCCTTAGCATCGTCAGACAAGTCCTTCGGGATGCGGGAAGCGTAAAACTCTTCAGCTTCTTTCTGGCGCGTCGCGAAGATGCCGTCGAATCCCGCTCCAAAGTCGTTGGTGCCGGGAACACCTTCGGCACGTTCGGCATGCGCGGGCGAGGTGATGGTGCCAACCTTGGGCGATTCAGCGTCCATTCCGCCGAGAGGCTCAATATCCGTCAGCCGCAATTTCAGAGTCGCGGACTCGCCGGAATCAAGATGTAACGGGTAATGCGGCGCCACTTTGGTTCCCATCTGATCAGGGTTGACGGCCGCCTTGTTGCCGTGAATCAAGTAATCGTGAAATGCATCTTTCACATACGGCGAGCGATTTCTGCCGCTGAAAAGGCGCGCGTTGTTGGTTTCGTTCTCCGTGAAAAGCAACTCCGGCTGCCCCGCGCACAGCAGCCAGCGCTTGCCGTACTGCCAGTGCTGCAACTCAATACAGGAGCTTCCGGGCACGCTCGTGGCTTTTCGCGCGACGGGACGCCGAAGGTCCTTTCCCCAGGACCAGGTATTGCGAAACCAGAGCTGCGGCAGGACGTGCAACGCGGCGGTTTCCGGCCCGCGATTCACGACGGTCATCCTGATGAAAATATCTTCGACTTCCGCTTTGGCATACTCCACAAAGACATCGAAATAACGGTTCTCGGAAAAGACGCTGGTATCGAGGAGTTCAAATTCCGGCGCGCCACGGCCGCGGCGCTGGTTTTCTTCGAGCAGCAACCGGTAAGGGAATTCGGCCTGCGGATATTTGTAAAGCATGCGCATGTAGCTGTGAGTCGGAGTCGAATCCAGGTAAAAGTAATACTCCTTCACATCCTCGCCGTGATTGCCCTGATTTCCGGTCAGGCCGAAGAGGCGCTCCTTGAGAATGGGGTCGCGCCCGTTCCACAAGGCAAGCCCAAAGCACATCATCTGGTGACGATCGCTGATGCCGCCGATGCCATCTTCTCCCCAGCGATAGGCGCGCGAACGCGCGTGTTCGTGCGGAAAGAATTCCCAGGCCGTGCCGCCCGGGCTGTAGTCTTCGCGAACCGTGCCCCACTGGCGCTCTGAGAGGTACGGCCCCCATCGCTTCCAATGCTTCTTACGGGTACGCGCTTCTTCAAGGCGGCGGTCTTCCGTCGTCTGGATTCGTGGCATGGTCGGGTGGTCCTCTATCGGGTGGTTCAGGTCATGGTCGCATTTTTCTCAAACGACAGCAGGGCCGGTCTTCGCGTGGGTGGCCGTCCCAGCACTTCCCATGGACTCCAGAACGGCCCATTCCATTCGATGCGCCCTAAACCATTCTGACTATGACTCTGTGAAAGTTATTGCAGTCGAGGACACTTTACAACTGCTGATTTTGCGGCGAAACCACACGGTCATGGCATTCGTTGTACTCTAGGGATTCGCTGGCGCATCCATGCATTGAGTGAGATTTTCAGGAGATAACGGCAATGATTGACTCCAGCAAATACTCCGGCAAAAGCCGACGTGCGGCGCAGGGCGTTCTCAGCGCCCTCCGCGCCTCAGCGTTATTCTTACTTATCTGTTCGCCGGCGGCCGAGGCGCAATCCCTGGATCATTCCACGGATGAACTTCGCAAGCTCAACCAATCCATCGATGCACTGATCAAAAAAGTTTCTCTCAGCGTGGTGCAGATTCTGGTCACCGGTTATGGCCCGCTCGAAGAAGGGGAGCGTGGGAGCACGAACGCGGTCATTGGGAGGCAGCGAGCGATCGGTTCGGGGTTCATCATCGATTCCAGCGGATACATTATGACCAACGCGCACGTCGTGAATGGGGCGCAGCGGGTGCAAGTGGTGCTGCCCGCTTCGAACGCCGATGACGCGGTGGAGGCAGCACTTTCGACCCGAACCAATGTCCTTCCGGCGCGCATCGTCGGCCTCTCGCGCGAAGTGGATCTGGCGGTGATCAAAGTTGAGGCGGGAAAGCTGCCCGCGCTGGCGCTGGGCTCGTACCGCAAATTGGGCCAGGGGGAACTGGTGTTTGCTTTCGGAAGCCCGGAAGGCTTGCGCAATACAGTTACGATGGGCGTGGTTTCCGCGGTAGCGCGGCAGACGGATCCAGATTCGCCACTGGTGTACATCCAGACGGATACGCCAATCAATCCAGGAAATTCGGGCGGCCCGCTTGTAAATGTAAATGGCGAGGTGGTCGGGGTAAACACATTTATCTTGTCGCAATCGGGAGGAAACGAGGGGCTGGGCTTCGCCATCCCGAGCGCAATGGTCAACATTGCGTTTCAACAACTCTCCAAGTTTGGTCATCTGCACCACACTGAAATCGGGATTGGGATTCAGACGATTACGCCAACGCTGGCGGCGGCACTGAATCTTCCGCGTAAGTACGGGGTGGTCATCTCGGATGTATTGCCAGGCAGCCCGGCCGAAGCGGCCGGGGTGCAAATCGGAGACGTCTTAGCCGCGGTCGACGGGAGGGCGGCAGACAATCTTCCTTTCGTCGCATTTCATCTTTTGGCGCGTGAAACCGGAGGGAAAGTTCACCTCGAAATCCTTCGCGGAAAAGACCAATTCTCTTTCGACGTCCCCGTGATGGAGCCACCTCACGATATGGATCAGATCGCGGCCCTCGCGGACCCGGCAAAAAACCTTGTGCCAACACTGGGGATTCTGGGAGTAGAGATTGACAAGAAGATTGCCTCGATGGCGCCCGACTTGCGCAACCCATTTGGGATCATCGTCGCAGCGCGCTCAGCGGGCGCTGCCGTGGAAGTTCCGCTAAATACGGGAGACGTGATTCGAATGTTGAATGGCCAACCGATGACGACGCTCGATCGCCTTCGCACGGCGCTGAATTCGCTGCCCCCGGGAGCACCAGTGGCTTTGCAGATTCAGCGGGACCAGAAGCTGCTCTTTATTTCATTCACGCTGGATCAGCGGTAAGAACCTCCAAGAACTGCAGGCGGCCCGTTGAAAGAACAAACACCTGACAAACGAAGGGAACGCCCGAAGGGAAGAAATCTCTACGAGTACAAGAGGTTGGTGTCAACGCACAAACCTGACAATTCGGTGATGCAAGTGGCCGGCCCTTGCACGACGAAACGGCGATGATAAAGCAACAAGGCGCGCAATCCTGCAAGCTCCTCGCCGCCGCCCGCTCTTCCTGGACCGCCGTGCAGGCAACTGGGCACCACGTTGCCGTGGCCCGTATGCTGGGCGCCAACTGTCGAATCAACGACCAGCACGCGTCCATGCAGGTCGCCAAAACCGAGAACAGCATTCTGAATGAAACCCGGATCATTTGAAAAGAGAGAGACAACGAGCGAACCCATACCCCGGCGTGTGAGGGCGATCAGATCCTCTGGGCTATCGTAGGCAACCAGGGTCGCTACCGGGCCGAACACTTCGACGTCATGAACAAACTTTGCATCGAGACCATCTCTGCAGGAGAGCAGGGTCGGCTGAACGAAGGCGGATTCTTGAGGGTTGGCGTCGAGCGGTTGGAACTGCTCATCGCCGCCAAAGAGGACCGAACATTCTTCCTTCAACTTGCGCAGCCCTTCCAGGCAGGATGATTGCTGTGCTTTGTTCACGACTGGTCCCACGTTCACTTCGCTGTTCCGGGGATTCCCGACCTTCAGGGAACTCAAGCGTGCAGAGACGGCATCGCCAAAAGCTTTGAGGTGCCGACGCGGAACCAGCACGCGGCGGATGGTCGTGCATTTCTGGCCGGCCTTCAGCGTCATCTCGCGAACAACTTCCTTCACGAGGAGATCGAATAGATCTGATCCGGGAGCACCGTCCGGTCCGAGAATGGCGGAGTTGATGCTGTCGGCTTCGATGTTTACGCGAACCGAGCGACGCAGCACATTCGCGTGCGAACGAATGCGCGTGGCGGTATCCGCTGAGCCAGTAAATGAGAGGGTGTCGGCCTCTCGAACGTGATCCAGCAGCTCGCGAGCTGAGCCGCAGATGATGGAAATCGCACCTGACGGCAAGATGCCCGCCTTCACGATGTCTTCAACCATCCTGTGCGCCAGCCAAGCCGTGGGAGAAGCGGGCTTCACCACGATGGGAACTCCAGATAGCAGTGCGGGCGCGCCTTTTTCGCAGAGGCCCCAAGCAGGAAAATTAAAAGCATTGATGAACACCGCCGCGCCTTTCACGGGCATTAGAAAGTGCTGCCCAACGAACGCGTTGCTTTTCGAGAGCGGAAGCACGGCGCCTTCCTTCAGCATTTTTCCTTCGGCCAGCGCGCGACCAATCTTGGCGTAATACTTCATGGTGTAGATGGCTCCGTCCACATCAAACGAGGCATCGGCCTGGGTGGCGCCCAGGTTCAGGAGAGAGAGCCGAAAATATTCGTCGCGGTTTGCGGCTAGCGCGTCGGCGATCTTGCCTAGCAAGTCGGCGCGCTGAGCATAAGTGAGCTGGCGCAGCGCGGGTCCACCATAAGAGCGCGCGTACTCGAGCGCGGCGGCGAGATCGATGCCGTGCGATGAAATTCGGGCTAGCTCGTCCCCCGTAACGGGATCAAAGAGAGGTTCTCCGGGGCCAGCGCCCTCGCTCCACTGGCCAGACACATAGTTAGGCAGCTTCATCGCGAAACCTCCAGAGACCGCGGACAGTCAGCTCTCGCACGTTACCGGGACAGAGCGCCGCAAGAGATAAAGACGGCCTAGCGAATCCTGAATAATACTGCATATCCCCATCGGTTAAGTCCAGGCTCTTCTTCAACAGGACGATGGTCACGGGCCAGTCTAAGAGTATGAAAAATAGACTGTTACGTTTAGACTGCGCTGCACCTGTTCGACCGGTGATTGGTTGAATAGAACCAGATGCCTGTCTTGACAGTTTAGCACGGGCATGTATTATAATGCATGTGCGTTCCGTGAGCATGAATACCCCAGCAACCACTAATTCCAAAGTTGCGACTCTACCCCAAGCGACGGCGAGCCCGGAGGGAGATTTTCTGCTTTCGCTTGGCAAACGCGTTCGGGAGCTGCGCAGCCGCCGCGGCATGACTCGGAAGATGGTGGCGCGGGAAGCGGACGTGTCGGAGCGCCATTTGGCGCAACTTGAGGCTGGCGAAGGAAATGTATCGATCGTGTTGCTGCGAAGGATTGCCGCCGCCCTCAATGTTTCCCTCGTTGAATTGTTCACACCTGAGTCCGAAGAAACATCGCAAAAACAGCTGATACAGCGATTCCTCGAACGATTGCCGGATCATAGACTGAAGGACGTGGTGTCGCGTCTGATTCGGGACTTCGGTCCCGAAGAAAAGTTGCGCCGGGCGCGCGTCGCGCTGATTGGGCTCCGTGGAGCGGGCAAATCGACCCTGGGTTCAAAGCTTGCTGGGGAGAGCAAGATTCCCTTCATTGAGCTGGATCGCGAAATTGAAAATGATACGGGAATGCCTCTGGCAGAAATCTTTTCGCTCTACGGGCAATCCGGCTATCGGGCGATCGAAAGGCGCACGCTAGAGAAGGTGCTCAATGAACAGGAACGGGCCGTGCTTTCAGTGGGAGGGGGCATGGTGTCTGAGAAAGAGACTTTTGACTATCTCCTTTCCAACTGTTACACGGTTTGGATCAAGGCTCAGCCCGAGGAGCACATGTCGCGGGTGATGGCGCAGGGCGACTTCCGAGCGATGGCGGGGAGCGGCCAGGCCATGGAAGAATTGCGGCGGATTCTCGAGGCTCGGGAGCCGCTCTATGGAAAAGCGGACATGCACCTCGACACTTCAGGCAGTTCCGTTGAAGAGAGCTTTTTCAAATTAAAGGCGGCATTGCAGGCGAATTTGCATTAGGAGGATCTCGTGGACGTTGTCGCAGCTCAAGAGCCCCAGGCGAAAATGGAACCGGTGAGCTTCCAAACCGATCCTGCCCATTACAAACATTGGCGTCTCTCCTTCGATGATCCGGTGGCGACGCTGACGATGGACGTGGCCGAAGACGGTGGAATCCGCCCGGGCTACAAGCTGAAGCTGAATTCCTATGACCTCGGAGTGGACATCGAACTGCACGACGCGTTGCAGCGCATTCGATTCGAACATCCGGAGGTTCGTTCGGTCATCATCACGAGCGCCAAGAACCGCCTATTTTGCTCCGGGGCCAACATCTATATGCTCGGCCTTTCTTCGCACGCATGGAAAGTGAACTTCTGCAAATTTACAAATGAAACCCGAAATGGGATTGAAGACTCGAGTGCGCACTCCGGACTGAAGTTTCTTGCTGCGTGTAATGGGACTACGGCCGGAGGGGGTTATGAGCTGGCGCTGGCTTGCGATGAAATCATTCTCGTGGACGACCGCTCCTCCGCGGTCAGTCTGCCGGAACTCCCCTTGCTTGGAGTTCTACCCGGAACGGGCGGGTTGACGCGCGTGACGGACAAGCGAGGAGTCCGCCGGGACCATGCGGACATGTTCTGCACAAACCCGGACGGCGTTCGCGGCCAAAGAGCGAAGGAGTGGCGGCTTGTCGATGACGTGGTCAAGCCGCAGCAGTTTGCGGAGCACGTCAAGCAGCGGGCACTGATACTTGCCGCGCAGAGCGATCGTCCCGCCGGCGCCAAAGGAGTGACGCTAACTCCGTTGAGGCGGACCGTTGATGAAGCAGGGCTGCATTACAGACACGTCGATGTGGAATGGAATCGCGAAGCGCGTACGGCAACGATTACGGTCCGAGCGCCGGAGTCCGCCGTCGAAGACACGTTGGAAAAGGTACTGGCAGCAGGCGCGGACTGGTGGCCGCTCGAAATGGCACGAGAGTTGGATGATGCCATTCTGACCTTGCGTACGAACGAACTCGATTTGGGACTCTGGATTCTCAAAACGAGCGGAAATCCCGAAGCTGTACTTGCGATAGACGATTTCATTTTCAACCACCACGACAATTGGTTCGTCCGCGAAACACTGGGCACGATCCGTCGGACGTTTGCCCGCATCGACGTCACATCCCGGTCGATCTATGCAATTGTCGAGCCAGGATCCTGCTTCGCCGGGACGCTTTTGGAATTGGCGCTGGCCGCTGACCGCGTTTACATGCGTGACACGCAGGAAGGCGAGAGTATCGCCAGGATGACGCTGTCAAAAATGAACTTCGGGCCGCTGCCCATGGTGAATCATTTCTCCCGTTTGGCGGTTCGCTTCTATGGAGACGACGCACAAATCGAAGGCTTGCGCAGTCGAATTGGGGCGAAACTTTCGGCTCGCGAGGCCCTTGACGCTGGACTGGTAACGGCCGCGCCGGATGATCTGGACTGGGAAGACGAAATCCGACAAGCCATCGAGTCGCGTGCCGCGCAATCGCCAGATGCTTTGACTGGGCTCGAGGCGAATCTGCGCTTTGGACGCACAGAGACGCTTGAGACGCGAATCTTCGGTCGCCTCTCCGCATGGCAAAACTGGATTTTCGTTCGTCCGAACGCAGTTGGCACGGGTGGCGCACTCAAAGTATACGGCACCGGCGCGCCAGTGAAGTTCAACTGGGAAAGAGTTTAAGAGAAGGGCCTCTGCTTGGTGTTCTGAGGGGATCGCCATGATTAATTACACAGAGAAGATTCCGAACAACGTCGATTTGGGGAGAGACCGCGTTCTGCAGCGTGCGCTCGAACATTGGCAGCCGGCGTACATGAGCTGGTGGTACGACATGGGTCCGAATGAGAGCCACAATTATGATGTGTACCTGCGTACGGCGGTCAGTGTGGAACCCGACGGCTGGGCGCAGTTTGACTATGTGAAAATGCCGGAATACCGCTGGGGCATTTTCCTGCAGCCGCGCGACGAAAAGCGCCTGGTGAATTTCGGCATTCACAAGGGTCAGCCAGCCTGGCAAGAAGTCCCGGGTGAATATCGCTCGATACTGCGGCGAATCATCGTTACGCAGGGTGATACGGAACCCGCTTCGGTCGAACAGCAGAAGATGCTGGGGATGTCGTGTCCTTCGTTGTACGACCTGCGGAACATTTTTCAGGTGAACGTGGAAGAGGGGCGTCACTTGTGGGCTATGGTCTACTTGCTGCACCGCTATTTCGGCCGGGACGGCCGCGAGGAAGCTGAAGCATTGCTCGCGCGCCGTTCCGGAGATACCGATAATCCGCGCATTCTCGGCGCGTTTAACGAGCCCACACCGGACTGGCTTGCGTTCTATATGTTTACGTTTTTTACCGACCGGGACGGCAAATTCCAGCTTTGCGCCCTGGCGGAATCGGGCTTCGATCCCCTTTCGCGCACGTGCCGCTTCATGTTGACGGAGGAAGCACACCATATGTTCGTCGGGGAGACAGGCGTTGCCCGCATTATTCAACGTACTTGCGAGGTGATGAAAGAAAACAATGTCGAAGACCCGTCGGATGTGCGGGCCCTGGGAGTGATTGATCTCCAGACGATTCAGAGATACTTGAACTTCCACTACAGCGTTACGCTGGACCTCTACGGCTCGGACGTTTCTTCCAACGCTGCGAATTATTTCACGAGCGGCCTCAAGGGACGCTTCCGCGAAACCAAGCTCGACGACGATCATGTGCTTGGTGAAGCCGAATATCCCGTTTCCGAGGTCATTGGAGATAAGATCGTTACCAAGAAAGTTCCGGCGCTAACGGCCTTGAACGAACGCTTACGCGATGATTACATCGATGAGATTGCCGATGGAGTTGGCCGCTGGCAGCGGGTAATCGATAATGCGGGCATCTCATTCCGCTTGACCTTGCCACGCAAGGGCTTCCACCGCGAAATCGGCAACTTCGCCGGTCGTTTCATCAGCCCCGAGGGAGAAGTTTTAACTCAGGAAGCCTGGAAGAAACATGAAATCCAGTGGCTGCCAAGCGCGAAGGATTATGCCTACGTACAGTCCCTCATGAGCGGGCGCGTGACCGAGCCGGGCAAATTTGCGAATTGGATCGCCCCGCCGGTGCGTGGAATTAACAATCAACCGCTGGACTTCGAATATGTCCGTTTCAATTGATGCGCGGGCGTGACGGCGTCAGTTCTGGCCGGGGACGGAACCTTCGTGCAACCGATTATCGATATTCACGTCCATATCATGCCCTACAGCATGATGAAACCTTCAGCGCTCGATTTGATGAAACGCGGGCGCAAGGACTACGCAGAAGTGGAGCGCTATTCGGCCGATCCAAAAGCATTTCTTGCGTTCATGGACAGTCTCGGCGTTGAGCGAGCGGGGCTGATCAATTACGTCGCGCCACAAATAATCGGATTCACGCCCGAAGTAAATGATTGGAGCGCAAAGTACTGCAAAGCAGCGCCTGACCGCCTGATCGCGTTCGGCGGCGTACTTCCCGGGACGGTTCCTGATCCAGGTGCGGAGGTGGACCGCATCACAAGGCTCGGGATTCGCGCCATCAAGATGCATCCTTCGCACCAGGTGTTATCGCCGAATAATTATATGGATGGCAATCGTGGTCTGGCCGCCGTTTACGAGCGCGCCCAGGCAAACGGTTTGCCGGTAATGATTCACACCGGAACTTCCATATTTCCGGGGGCCCGGAATCTACATGCGCAACCGATGCTTTGCGATGATGTTTGCATCGACTATCCGAATCTGGTCGTCATTCTGGCACACGGGGGCAGACCGCTGTGGATGAACGAGGCTTTCTTCCTCGTCCGCCGGCACAAAAATATGTATATGGACATATCGGGCATCCCACCGCAGAAGCTGTTGGAATACTTTCCGCGGATGGAAGACGTCGCAGATAAAGTGCTGTGGGGCACGGACTGGCCCGGACCCGGCGTGCCGGAGATCAAGGGAAACATTGAGAAGTTCAATGCGCTGCCCATTGGGAATGCCGCAAAGCGTAAGATTTTGTACGACAATGCGGCTCGGCTCTTTCCAAGTTGAAATCCATTTTCAAACGGCGATGATCGCCAGTTTGGAAGAGTCGATGAGTTTCAGATAACGCTGACAACTTTGCATGAGATGGATCACCTCGAAGTGCAAATCGACGTCGTTTGCGGCAATGATGCCGAGCGCGTGCGAACGCGTGTCGAACAGGCGATCTACCATGCGCTTTCGTTGCGGCCGACAGTCACCGTGGCGAAACCGGGCGCGCTCGCGCATTTTGAGCTAAGGCCCGGCGCTTCCGGCGGCTCCACCGAACTTGCGAAAATCAGCAGTCCTAATCGAGCCGTTTCTCTACCCATAAAATCTCCAAGCAAGATGCCCCGTGATGCAAGTTTGACGTCAATGTTCCAAGCATATGAACAGCCGTTCTCTTTCTGAACGGTCGTTCAGAATCTCTTGACACCGCACGGATCGGGGTGTTAACTGTAATGAGGTTGCACCCTGGCGGCCGCGCATCATTCGCACTCTGGAGAGCGAGATTGTCAAACAGCCAAGTCAAGAGCCAGCGCAATGGCCATTTGAGGTGGCGCTATCTTGCGCGGCGCCTGGAGATCCTGCGCGCCGCGGGAAAAGAGTTTCGCGTCCGTGGGTTCGCGGAGACCGGTATGCGCGACATCGCAGCCGCGGCCGCCCTTTCGCCTGCAAATCTCTACAACTACTTCGCGGGGAAGCACGAGATTCTGTACTTCTGTCAGGACAATTCCCTGGATCGTATGATTGCCGCGCTCGACAAGGCCCGCAGGATGCGAGCAAGCGTGGCGTCGAAATTGCGCCTGGTGATTGCGTCCCATTTGCGGTGCGTACTCGACGAAGTCGAGGGTTCCGCGGCGCATCTCTTGACGGCGCTGCCAAGCCGCCAGCAGCGTCATCTTCTGGCCAAACGCGACCGTTATGAACAAGGCTTACGCAATTTGATCGCCCGTGGCGTCCGATCGGGAGAATTCATCCCCTGCGATCCAGCGCTGGCGGCGCGGGCCATTCTTGGAGCCCTGAATTGGAGCGTGCAGTGGTTCAGCCCGGAAGGCCCGCTAACGGCGGCGGAGATCGCGGACGGATTTGCAGATTATCTGATCCGCGGGTTGCTGGCTAAACCGAATGCTCCTGAGCACCTTTCATCTGGCAGAAAGCTTCATGAGAGCACGCACGTACAGACTCGGCAGGAAGTAAGAAAGCGCGAAACGGCAAGGTAATATTTTCGAGAGGTGATTGAACGTGGCTACACTGCCCACCGAATCCCAAAAGACCTCACAGATACGACTCACGTTGAACGGCGAAGAGGTTGACGTCTCCTTCGCACCGTATAAGACGTTGCTGGAGGTCCTGCGTGAGGATCTCGGTCATACCGGCACGAAGCATGGATGTGAACTGGGAGAATGCGGAGCTTGCGCGGTTCTTCTGGATGGCAAGGCCGTGCTTTCTTGTCTCGTGCTGGCGCTCGAGTGCGATGGAAGGCAGGTACTGACCGTGGAAGGCCTTGGAGAGGATGGGCAACTTCACCCATTGCAGGATGCCTTTGCCGATCTTGGGGCAGCTCAATGTGGATATTGCACGCCGGCGATCCTGGTGACGGCGAAAGCCTTGCTGGATCAGAATCCGCATCCCAATCGCGATCAAATCCGAGAAGCGCTTTCGGGCAATCTGTGCCGGTGCACGGGCTATCTCCAAATTTTTGAGGCTGTCGAAGCCGCAATGGTCAAGATCGCAGCGCAAAACGACTCTGCGAAGTAGTTGCCGCGCTCCGGTTGCGACCAACTCAAGGAGAACGCATGTCGAAGGAAAAGGATTCGACGAAGTCAGCGGACAGCCATTCAAAGGCGAATGGGGGCGATTTTCGTGTGATTGGTGTTCCCCGCCGGCGGGTCGACGCCCGCGCAAAAGTGACCGGCCAGACGCGCTTCGCCGACGACATTT
>Ga0209648_10002283_pt1 | contig 15856 bp, 3 predicted proteins | sample GraSoi2013_115cm_FD_185830 | JGI IMG/M metagenome (GOLD analysis project Ga0209648, IMG submission 185830) | Grasslands soil microbial communities from the Angelo Coastal Reserve, California, USA - Sample 9_17_2013_115cm (SPAdes) (version 2) | ecosystem: Environmental > Terrestrial > Soil >...
GTTTGCCAAAGTCCCCAGACTGCACGCGACTATCGTGGGTTTGGGGACGCAAGTGCCCTGGCTCGGCGTGGCGGAAACAAATGTGAGACCGGCTGGGAGCACATCGGTCAACGTCACACCGGTAGAGCTCGACGGACCGCTGTTGGTCACGGCCATCGTGAAGGTTACGGTCGTCCCCTGAGTGACGGTCGTGGGCACAGCGGTCTTGGTAATGGCTAGGGCGGCGACGAGCGCCTTGCCCGGGCTGATGATGATGGCGGACGGCGTAAGACCCACTCGGATCTTGGTGATCAACGGCGAGGGATTGCCCGCGAGGAACTTGACGTTGTCGATTGCCGCGATGGCATCGTCTCCCTCGAGAGTCAGGTACAGCAGCGCCCCGTCCGGAGTCACCGCCAGTCCAGGAGCGAACACGCCGAGATTCCCCGGAACAATGAACGAGGCGATCTGAGAGAAATTGTTTGCAGTCCGATCGAAATTGAAAGCCTGCAAGAGATTCTGAGTAGGATCATCGGCAAACAAGCGGTTGCCCACGACCCGGAAATTCCCATAGCTTGGCGGATTCAAGCCGGTCGGGGTCGCGCCGATAATGGTCGTTACCAGCGCCGGGCTAATGGGATTAGCGCCGATGTCGAAAACGAGCAGGGCCCCAGGGTTAGACAGCAAGACCAAGGATTTGTTGTCCTGGGAAATCTCAATGTGAGGCTGGAACAGGCTGGGATTGCTCTGTGCGCTGGCCGGAACAACAGTGACGGCACTGGTTTGTATATTGAAAATGACCAAGTTGCCGGTATTCGCATCGTTAGCGTAGGCAAAATGGCCGTCGGACGTGACGCCAAGGGCGCCGGGGAACGCATCGGTGGTTAAACCTGCCGCAAACGAGCGGACAATGGTTTCGAACGTGGGCGAAGTAGAGTCGGAATCGATGACCACGACGCGAAGATCTCCGAGACCAGTCGTCGCATTCGTATAACCCGTGAGCACGAATTCCACTGGGCCGCCCGTGGCCGGGTTGGGAGCAGTCACGATCGCGTCGTTTTGCCCGACGTTGAAGGTGTCGGCAGCCAACGCGATAGTCGTCTCGAGAGTTTTGGTGTTGAGGTTGATTACGTTTATCGCCGCTGCGCCGAAGCCGGTAACCGAACCGATGTAGGCGCGCAAGCCATCCACGGAAATTGCTTCGCCAAGCGGCCGGGGCGACGTGGGGACGTTCGTGACGGATTTCGTGGCGTCGTTGAAAATCACAACGGCGTTGTCGCCAAAGGTGCTGACGGTGACTTCGTTTGCCGGCTGGAACGCCGTCCCACTGTTGATCGTGAGGGCGCTACGCAAGATGCCGCTGGCCGGCGCTCCCGCGACTCCACCCGTGCCGGGATTCGTGACGATGACATCGGCGGAATTCTGCGCCGGCATGAACTGCGGCAGCGTGACGTCAAGACCGGTGGAGGAGACGTTCGCGGCGGCGATGGGATCAAGCGACCCGACGCGCACTAATGCTCCTGCAGCAAAGCCCGAGCCGGTGATGTGCACCGTGTTCACGATGTCGTTCACGATAGAAGGCGGGGTAGTTACCGGCGTCGTGCTTACACTGCTCACCACCGGCGCATTAGCGGGAGCCTGCGATTGTGTCAATCCCACGCCGACGCCGTCGAGGTTTGGCAAAGCGCCGCCGGCACGGAATTGCGTCACGATAGTAGTCGCTGGTGGCGGATTTGTGCGCAATGACGGCGTATCCAAGACAAACACGTTGTTCTGTGCGGCCGTTGGCAAAAATGCCGCGACGATGACACGCTTGCCGTCCGCCGTGATGCCGACGTGTGACTGGTTCAGAGAGACGGGAAGAGCGAGTTGCGCACCAGGAAGCAACGTGGCAAAGGTTGCTGAACCCGGGCGCAAATCCAGGACGCTGACGGCGTTTAAGTTTCCTCCCCTCGTGAGATAGCCGAAAACGCCGTTGGGATCGTTGGCGTCGCGGGTGATGGCGATCGCAAAGGGCGCCCCTCCAGTGGTCACCGTTTGGCTTAGCGTGTTCCGCGTAGCATCGATGATGAGGAGTTGCCCGGGACCCCGCCGCGGAACAATCACAAACTTTCCATCTGGAGTCGCGGCGATTTGGTCCCGGATATTTGCAAAGCCAAGGTTTGTACCTGGGATGCTAGAGGCCGCGAAGGTGGTGAGATCGATCACGGCAACGCGAGTTCCTGCTCCGGTGAAGTTGTTTCCGGTATCGATGTAGGCGAAGTTGCCCGCAGTCACGACTCCAGCCTGGCGAATGTCATTCGGATTGTTGGGGTCGTCGCCCACAAGGCCGTTGATGGACACGCGCTTGAGAATCTGGAAGGTCGACGTGTCGATGATGTCTACTTCATCCAAATTAATATTCGGAACGACCAATTTCGTGCCGTCCCCGTTAAGGGCTAGGTTTGCAGAGGCGCGGACGCCGCGAATGCGCGCGATTTCGGCATTGAGCGTTAGATCGATCACCGAGATAAAGTTGGAATTGATATCTCCGACGAAGGCCAGCCGCCCGTTGGGCGAGATGGCGATCTCATGAGGAGTAGTGCCAGCGTGCACGCTGGCCTGAAGTGTGTTTGTAGCCGTGTCGTATTCCAGGACGGTCGGGGAGTTGCGGTCGGTCAGGATATAGCGCTCGGACGTTCCCGTCGCCGGAAGGACCGTGGCGCTGGCGGAGGCGGTGTTGTCTGCGGGAGTGGGATCGGTTTCGTTCAGCGTGACCGTGGCGGTGTTGGTCAGTGTGCCGGTGGCTGTCGTCCTGGCAACCATGGTCACTGTGGCGCTCGCGCCGCTGGCCAGCGTCCCAAACATGCAGGTCACGGTTGTCGTTACCTGTACGCACGGGGCGCCGCCCGGTCCAAGTCCAATTAATATTATGCCTGCCGGCAACGTGTCGGTAACGGTAACCCCGGTGGCCTGCAGGTTGCCGACGTTGGTCACCGTGACGTTGAACGTGAGAATGGAACCGAGGGGCACGGAAGCCGGCGTCGCCGTGGTAATGAGCGTCAAGTCCGTAGTGCTGCTTACCGTGACTGTCGCGCTGGCGCTGTTGTTGGCCAGGTTCGGGTCCGGCTCATTGCCGGTGACGCTCGCCGTATTGGCACCGGAGCCGACTGTGGCAGCCGTGACGACAATCGAAATATCTACGCTCGCGCCGTTGGGGATGGCTCCGAGCGAGCAAACCAGCGGCGCGGGCCCCGAACATGCGCCCTGGCTGGCGCTGGCCAAGGCAAACGTGACAGTGGGAGGCAGCGAGTCCGTGACAACCACGCCGGTGGCCAGGCCCGGCCCATTATTTTTGACCGAAAGGTTGTAGAAAAACTGCTCCCCAATTACTGCTTGAGTTACCGAGGCCGTCTTGGTGATCGCCAGATCGGCGGCGGTGGTCGGGACGGTCGATCCTTCGGCGATCGTAACGGTGGCGTTGGTATTGCTACTGTTCGTGTTAATCAGCACCGCTTTGTTCGGAGAAACGACATAGAGAACGGTGTTGCCACCCCCGTTGCCGTTGCTGAGGGGCGTTCTGCCGTTGGGAGACACCGCATAGGTGTTTGTAAAGAAAGCGTCGGCAATCAAAATCGTGGTGGGCGGTTGGCCCTGGGTGCCGTCCTGGGTGCCTGTCAGGTTCCCTGCGCCGTCCGCCGTGGCGACGCCTTCGGAGGGATTGATGACGCCTTGCACAGAGGGCGTAAGCTCGCCGAAGAAATAGTTGCCCGAAATGGAGGTGTTGGTGAACGGTCCTCCGACTTGCGGGTCGAGTGAGCCGCTTGCGGCGTTGGAACCCGTATCGACAAGAAAGCCCTTGTTTAGATCCACCAGGTACAGGACTGGATTCGTCGTCCCGCCAGTGAACGTCGTACGCCCAGTGGCGGCAACGCTATAGGTGGTCGTGGAACCCGTATGATTTAGAGAGAGGACGCCGCCGTTGTTCTCGTCCGAGAGGGTGGTAATGTTGCCGAGGCCATCGGTAGTCGCCACACCTATCGTGACGTCGGTACCAGTCGCGGGTAGAGCTCCCGACGTGTTGAACACGCTGGTGCCGTTGAGCCACGCGTTCGAGAAAGTTGCGGTCCGCTGCTTCAATATCTGGCCACTGGACAACGCGACGGTGGCGCTTCGCGGATCGGTGTTGATCGTGAACAATTCGTTCGCTGAGACCACGTAGAACGCGCCGTGGATCACCTGGGCCGAAATGCCGGCGAAGGTGTCCATGAACGTCCCGCGGCCATTCGGGCTGCCCACTGGGATGTTGTAGTTGCCAGTAAATGTGAGACTTGTGGCGAGGGTTCCGGCCGTGTCCGCATCTTCCAGCCCGTTGGTGATGTTTCCCAAACCGTCCGCCGTGAAGCGGCCCGCCGCACCGAAGTGATTATGGCTCCCATCTTCACCCGACGACCCAAACGCAAAACTCCCATTGATCGCGGCCGTGGAGAATGCTGTCGGGTCCTGCATCTCGATGACCCCTGAACCTGTCTGGCCCGACAGGTCGAATTCGATGAACCTGGCCTTGGTCGCCACGTTCTGGCTGTTGAACGATCCCAGGGCGAAGCGGAACGTTTGAGGAGTCCCTACGGCCGGAGTGATGGTCATGGTGCCGCGGTTATCGGCACCGACGTTGTAAGTCCCAGTGAATGCTTGACTTGTCGTAACTCCGGAAAGTAAGTTGATATCCGAGATGCCATTCGTTAGATTGCCGTTGCCGTCGGCGGTGAAGCTTCCGGCAAATGCCATCAAAGCGCCAGATGCGGCACCATTAAAGAGGAACGCGTATTGACCCTTCAGCCGGAGGTTGTTGGTGTTGGACACCGCTACCACATCGCTGACCTGCCGCAGCACGCTCTTGCCCGGGCTGTTGTTGACCTCGTTCGAGGTGACCGTGCTGTTGTTGGTGATGGTGCCGACGGCGGTGGGCGTAACTACGATGTTGACTGTTGCCGTGCCTGCGACTGCCACCGTCCCCAGCGAGCATACTACCGTTGCGGTGACCGTACAGGTGCCCTGAGTCGGAGTAGCGGACACGAAGGTCACGCCCACGGAGAGCGTGTCGGTCAGTGTGACGCCTGTGGCGGGGCTCGGCCCATTGTTGTTGGTTACGATCAACTGATACGTCAAGTTGCCGCCGAGGACGACCGGAGCGGGCGAGGCTGTGCCTGTAAGCTGCAGATTCACCGCGCCAAGGACGTTCACCGTGGTCGTGGCGACATTGTTTGATGGGTTGGAGTCGGATTCGTTGCCGCCCACGCCCACGGCGACTGTCTGGAGGCCTTCCTGACCTGTGGCGGTGCTTACGGTCAAAGTAACCGTGGCGGACGCGCCAGAGGCGAGCGGGCCGAGGAAGCAGAATTCGTTGGTATTATCACACGTGCCTAGCGTCGATGTCGTCGTAACCGGCGTCTTAAAGAGGTTTACGGTGCTGTTGGGCACTTGCGTCGGATAAAACGTCACGCCGGTCGCGGCACTCGGCCCGTTGTTCTTTATCGTCGACGTAAACGTAATGTTTTGTCCGATGGTGACCGGGTCGGGGCTGTGACTCAGGGTTATTGCGAGATCATTGGACACCGAGGAATTGGCGATCTTGGACACGAAGCCGTGAGTAGTTCCCGCAGCGGGTGCGCCCGGCAGGGGATTCACCGTGGGGAAATCAGCAGAACTGGTGGTGCCAGCAAGGTAGGCATTGCCTCCCGAGTCAAGGGCGAGGCCACCTTGGAAAAAGAACTCGGAAGGCCCAAAATACGTGGAAAAGAGCAGCGTCGAGCCTGTGGGGTTTATTTCCGATGCGAAAAGACCGAGGAAGCAATCGAAGATCAAGGTTGACTCGCAAGGTGAGGAAGCGCGAATCGGGTTCTTTGTCGGGAAGTTCAGGTCCTCGGTGAACCCCGTGACCCAGACATTTCCGGACGCGTCGACGGCAATGGATTCCGGCTCCTCGAGGGCGAACCCGCCGTTGCCCCCGGAACCTCCGAGAAAAGTCGAGTAAACGAGCGTATTCCCTGCCGGGCTGAATTTCGTAATAAAGGCGTTATCTCCGTTATTTACGGTTTGAAAGGCACCCGCAGTCGTTGGAAAGTTCGGCCCGGCCGTGACACCGGTAACAAAGGCGCTGCCCAGCGCATCCACGGCGATACCAAATGCCTCACTGAAACCATTCGTACCGTCCAGGTAGGTGGAGTAGACGAGCCCAGTGCCGGTAGGATTCAGTTTGGTCACGAACGCGTCGAAGGTTGATTGGCGAGTCGTTTGAAAGGCACCAGGCGTGGTTGGGAAGTTGCGCGATTCGGTGGAGCCGGTGAGGTACGCGTTACCCTGGGCATCAACGGCGATGCCGCCTCCGAATTCCAGCGACGAACCGCCCAGATAAGTGGAATACCCAATAGCTCCGGAGGCGGTGAATTTCGTGACAAAGGGCCGCTCCACGGACGAACCCGCGTACACGTTCGCGGGAGTGATCGGGTCGACCGCCAAGGCCCCGACGATAAAATTCGACAAGTTGTTGGCCGAGGTTGTCCAGCTAGTGCCACCATTGGTGGTCTTGAATGCGCCCGTACTGACCGTGCCCACATAGAGGGTCCCGGAAACGGTCGGGTCGGCGACGATCCTCGAAGTGTTCAAATCCGTTAAACCGGTATTGACGGCGTTCCAGTGACTTCCTCCATCCGCGGTTTTATAAATACCTACGCCATTGGAGGTGCTTGCGTACAGATTGCTGGGAGTCGCCATCGCATCGATGGCAAGAGCTGCTATGCCGAACGCCGTCGTACTGTTGGAGAATGTCAGGCCCGTATTGACGGGCGTCCAAGTGTTGCCGCTGTTCGTGGACTTGAAAACACCACTCGAGAAGGATGTGCCCGCGTACACAGTCGTGGGCGTGGCCGGATCGACGACGATTGAGCTGACATCCGGCGTTGTAGGGAGGCCATTCGTAAGAGGAAATCCGGCATTCAGTGAAGTCCAATTCGCGCCGCTGTCGACCGTCCTGAACATCCCACTGGAGCCTCCGACATAGAGCGTTGCCGTCGTTCCTGTGGTAAGGGGATTGAAAGCAAGTGTCTGGACGTCAACAGGGATAGTCGTGTTTGGAATCACCAATCCCGTGTTCGCGGCGCCCCAAGTCGCTCCACCGTCAGTGCTCTTGGAGACGCCGTTGAAACTTCCGACGTACAAGTTACTGGGATTAGTAGGATCAATTACTAGGGAGTTGATAACATTTGTATTTAATGCAGTCGCGCCGCTGCCGTTCGCTGCGATCCAGGATTGCCCGCTATTCGTGCTCTTGAAGAATCCCTTGTCGCTCGTCCCTGCGTACACGATGCCCATCGTTGACGTGGTCGGACCTACGGCGAAAGCGGTGATATTGGGACTGGTCAGGCCCGAATTAATGAAATTCCAAGTGGTGGCGCCATCGGCGCTCCGGAACGCTCCGCCCCCGGAAGCGGCCTGGAAAGCGCCCAGCGTCGTTGGGAAATCCCCGGACGTCGTTGTGCCAGTGACATAGGCGTTCCCGTTCGCATCCACCGCGATGGTATTGCCCCTACCGAAGCCGGAAAATTCAGTGCCGCTCCCGCCCAAGTACGTGGAAAAAACTAATGCCGATCCCGTCGGGTTCAGTTTCGTCACGAAGGCACTCGGCGCGCCCTTCAAGACAGTTTGGAAGGCTCCGCTCGTGGTTGGAAAGTCGCTCGCGTCGGTTGTACCAATAATGTAGGCATCACCTAGTCCATCAACGGAAATGCCGGTCCCCTCGTTGAATCCGGTCCCCCCCAAAGTGCCTTCCAAATAGGTAACGTAGACGAGCGTGTTACCCGCGGGATTGAGTTTGGCAACGAATGCTTCCTGGCACGGAGATGGAGTGGATGGAGTGCCACAATTATTCAGAGTCGTTTGGAAAGTGCCCGGCGTGGCAAAATTGGTGGAACTGGTAAAGCCCGTTACGTAGGCGGCGCCATTCGCGTCCACGGCGATGCCGAGAGCTTCGTCGAAGCCGTTCCCGCCGAGCAGCGTGGAGTAGGCCAGGACCGGGTCGATGATGAGCGGCTGACGCCGGTCGTACTTGCCTATGCTGAATTTGACGGTGTTATTCGCGGCGAGCACAAACCTGCCGTCGATTGGCCGACGCTTGCCTTCTAATTCCTGGTAGATCACCGGCTTGTGCAGGCGCGCCGGCTCCCCGGACGTGCCCAGAAGGAGATCGCCTTCCGGAGTAAGCGCCAGCTTATTCACGCCTTTCATGCCGAGGCGAATCTGCCGCGGGTCCGCTCCAGGCGCGACGATAAAGTCATATTCGAGTTGCTGCCCGCGGCCGTGATAGACCAGGTCGATGCCGCGATATACGCCCTGATAGCGGACTTTGGCGTAGTTGGGAACATTGGTCCGCCAACGCGAAGGATCGTTGCCGATGAAGTAGTTGCTCTTGCCGGGCATCTGCTCGACGCCAGTTACTGCTGCATTGGCCGCTGCGCCGAGCAACGACATACGGATGGTATCCAGCGGACTGGCTTCCCGGTCCAGAGCTTCAGGAAAGCCGGGGAGCGCGCCGAGCCTCTTCGCGGGTTTCGCGTGGCGTTCTTTTTGCAGCATCAGAACCGCTTCGTGGGGCATAAGAAAAAGCTTGTATCCAGGACCGCGCGAGAGGAACTTGACCTTGGGATCGGTTTGCCCGTGATTGGCTTCAAAGCTCAACGGCAGCTTGCCGTATTCTTCAGCGACCTTCTGCTTCGCCGCGGGAGAAGGCGCGTTCGCAGCGGGAGAGATCAGCTTCGCGGGGGCCCCGTTATCGGAGGTCTGGGCCGCGCATTTGCTCGCGGCAATGCAAGTGATAGCCAGGACCGCCGCGCTGAACAAAATCCGTTTGTGCGTCATAGTTGGGCTCGAAAATTCCTGTCCGGCACTCCGGATCAGGACTCAAAAAACTGCCGAGGAGTGATCTCGAAAATTTTCCAGCCTTTCTTCGGGCTGTACACAAAATCGAACTGGATCCGCTGCCGCCGGCGCTGGTCCTGGGTCGGCTTGGCTTTGTCGGTGTAGATCATTTCCGCGTCCACGATAACGGTGGCGTGATCGCCCTTCACTTCGGTGGTCGACTCGCGCAGATTGATGCGCATCTCGCTGGTGCGCTCGAGGAACTGGGTCACTGCATCCTCGAAGCGCGGGAGGTCTTCGAAGCGTTCATCGAGAGAGCCGGTCACGCGCCGCGGAGAGTGCCCTTCGAATCCATCTTGAAGGTCGCTGAGGACACGCTTGATGGCGCGCCGCGCGCCTGCGAAGTTATCCGGCGAGTCCTCCGAGCCCGGCGAAGGCTCGTCCTGCTTTTTCTTCTTGTCCTTTTTCTTGTCCTTCGTCTGATCCGGTGGTTGCTGCTGGTCCTGTGGCGAGGGTACCGGCTGGCTTCTGGCGAAGATTGCCGCAGTAACGGGCAGGCCAGCGAGGGCCATTGCGAGCGCGAGTGCCAAATTCACCTTCTTGGGTGCTTTCATTTCCGAGCTCCTGCTTTACTGCAAAACTTTCCACTCCAGCACAAGCGTGAGATCCGGTCGACCTGAGTTGCCTTGCACTTCGCGATCAGAACCACCCAGCCGCGGACCGCGGAGTGCGGCTGGCGGCGCGTTGCGCACGGATTCAATCCCGCGAATCTGCACAACGCGCACGATGGCCATGCCGTGGCGAGAACGCACCAGATAGGTGTTGCCCGCCACAAGCGCCGCTGACGAGGAGAGCTCGTCGCTTGCTGCTCCCTCGGCTTGATCCAGCGGAATTCCACCCAGGTTGCGCACGCCTTCCGCCTCAAGCACCAGCGCCGTCCCTCCACGTGAGCTGACTTCCAAATCCGCCGAGCCTCCGCAGGACTGCTCGGCTCCAGACGTCAACCGAAAGCCGGTACAGCCGCCCACCGTTAGGCGCAGATCCCCGCGCTGCCGGATCCCCACATGCGCCACGGATTTGCCGGTTCTGCCTGTACCGTGCGAGACATCGTTATCCGGGCTCACATCAATGGACGCTATCGTCTTGCTTGCCCCGGCGCGAATCGTGATCAGACGGCTACCCGGCTCCAAACCTGTGTCGGCTGTGAGGCGGACACGCAGTTCGGACGGCGCGGACTCAAGCAATTCCACCTTGATTCCGGATCCGCTTAGCTGAACAGCCGTCACTCCACTGAGATTCGATCCGTATAGTTTGGCCTCGACAGTTTCACCGGGCTTTAACTTCGCTGGTTCCACGCTGTAGACAGTGGGCTGTAGAGCCGCTGGGAGAGTCGGCTTGGGCTGAATCCCAATCGCCGTTGTCACCTGCACAAAGAGCAGAATCGTCTGCACGCTGGTGCCAAAACGCCCGCGGACCGTTACCTGAAAAACAGTAGGGCTGGCCTGCAGCGTGTTCTGGAGCGGGAAGCTAACGGTGGCGCCCGCCGCCACGTTGCCCCCTGTCGCGGTAAATCCCGTCGGAAGATTCGGGAAATCGATCGCCACGGTCCCGGCGAAACCCGAAATCGGAACGACTTGCACCCCAACCTGCAGCGTTCCGCCCGGAAGCGTCCCCGCGGGATTCGTCGCCGACGTGACCGGTGTCACGCTCAGCGTGAAATCGCTGGTGACGTTCAAGAAGAGCGAGGCTGTTCGGATGACACCCAAGCTCGAGGTGCCGCGCACGGTGATAAATGCTGGACCCGGAGAAGCTGCTGCGCTGATCGTGATCGGAAAGGATCCTTGCGACCCGGCGGCCAAATTGCCCGGATTCGCCGAGAATCCGGCAGGGAGGTTTGGAAAATCGATGAACACCGTTCCCGTGAATCCAGTACCTGCAACAATCTGCACCGTGACAGGGAGCCTGCTGTTTTGCGTCACCGCCGCGGGCGAACTGGAGGTGGTCATCGGCGTCACGCTAATACTGAAATCCGGCTGAAGGACGAGCGTCGCGTTGGCGGCCGCCGTGATGGCACCGGAGGTGTCACGCCCTGTCAGAACCAACGTGAACGGTATGGGCCCGCTGACACCGGTGGGCGCGCTGGTGGGTGCAAACACCGTGAAGCCCACAGTGGACATCGGACCGGAAGGGTTGGGCGAAAACTGGACAGTGACAGACTGATTTCCAACTTGGCCCTGGCCGCTAAAGTTGATCGAGCTGGTGAATCCGCCCATTGGCACGACTGTGAAAGACCCGCTGACCGATCCACCTAGGGCCAGATCCGTGCTGAACAATTGTAAATTGACAATCTGGAACGACGGCGAACCGAGCGAACCAATCGCCAGCAAACACGAGCCGACGTTCACGCCGGTCGTGCTGTCTCCGCCCGGACAGTTCACGATCGCGCTGTAGTCCCCGATCTTCCATCCTGCGTTGACGCGGTGGAAGCGGATTGTAGCCTCTTCAGATCCGGCAAGAATTCGTTTCCCGGTCCTAGCGTTCGGTGGCGGCGTCGTGCCTGGGGGAATCGCGTTGCCCTGGGCATCCAGCAGTTCCGTGGGCTGGTTTTTCAGAGTGAATTGCAGCCGGAATTCCGCCTGACACACTCCGTCATCCTGCTGCTCAACCACGGCACAGTTCACGGGACGCTGGAAGACGCGCATGGTTTCCAGTTTGTTGCGAAAGCTATCTTCAATCGCTGCGGCAAAGCCGGCGTAATTGTGAAATCGTTCTTCGTCGAAATTCTTCAAGAACGCGCTCGGCTGGAGAGACTCGTAGGCGCTCGCTAGGTCACGCACGATTTCCGCCGGCTGAGCGCCCGCTTCGACAACGAGTGGATACTGCTGCGTGCCCACCTGTCCGCGGTCATTCACCACCGTCAGTTGCACGCTGTAATTCCCTGGCGGTAGAGAGCTGGTGTTCACCGAAAAACTCGTGCCGCTTCCTGCCAGCGCCGTGTTGGGTACGCTCCACTGGTAGGCAACGATCTGAGTTCCGGCGGGAGTCTGCGCCTTGGAGGCATCGAGAGGAACTTTTGCGCCGCGCGTAACTGTGAAGTCCTGGCTCGGTGGCAGCTGAATTGAGCCGCCCCCGCCAGCCTGCGACATTTGGATGGCCTGCTGAGAGGCGACCGCGAACCCGGCCACCGCTGGGCCTTGAGGCCGGTCGATCGTAAGCGAGTAGGCCCCCACAGGCACATCGGCGGCGACCGAGATGGTCACCGGAATTTGGGTGGCAGTGATACTGCCGCGGGTCTTTACAGTGAGCCCCTCCTGGCTGAAGGAAACCCCGCGCGCTGCACTCAAACCTTTCCCGCTGATTACTGCGTCGAAACTGCGGCCGGCCACAGAACTGCCGGGATCAATCGTGGCGCCGGACTCTCCCTCGGTGTCCTGGACGGCGCGCTGCATCTCTTCCGCACTCGCGAGACGCTTGGAACCCGGTGCGCGACCGGCGATGATGGAGATCGCTTCACCCGGATTGAGCAGAGTCGCTCCAGGGAAACGAGGGTCTGCCGACGAGACTCTTACCTGGCCGCCACCCAGTGCGATCACCGTGGTCGCAAGATCCGTGGCTTCGAGATACTCTTCTGTCCCCACGACTCCGCAAACCGCGACCTTGGTGCGAATCTCGAAGTGGCCGTCGGGCGTGGCGATCTTGGTAACGTCCGCCCGCACTTTTCCATAGATCAGTTCAAGATCCGTCTGCTGCTTTCCCGGATCGTGCTTCGTCACTACCAGCGACGCTTGCGAACCTACGTTCAGGATTGATCCATCCTCCAGGCGCAAGCGGGCTCTCCCGCCGCGTTCGGTCTTGACCGTGTCTTGCCAGAACACCCCCATGTCCTTTTTTGCTTCGTACGTTTTCGTCTCTCGCAACACCGAGCCGGTCGGAATCAGGGCGGTAATTTTTCCCGCGACGGGCTGCTGCGGAGTTTGAGGCTGCGGGTAGGCAGGAAGCGAGGCAGCCGCTGCCAAAAATAGCAGCACGCCCAGGGACGAACGGACTATACGATCCACCTTCATGCCCCAACCTCGAATGTGCACATACGGCTCCTACTTCCTAAAACGCAAAACAATCGACCCCCCGATGACGGTTTCTCGAAAACTCCGATCATCGGGCTTGGTTGGGTCAATATTCGGAAAGAAATTGTTTGTTCGGACATAAAAGGCAGTCACGGTCCTGTTCTCGTCGTTGCCGATTTTGTAGGTGACCGCGGCTCGCCAACTGGGGCGCCGGAACCCTTCGTTGAAGTAGAGAAATGGCGACTGCGGGTTCACTTGGTCGCTGGAGAGCGCCAGTCCGTTAAACTCCTTGTAGCTCCCCTCGATTCGTATGTAACGAGGTGTGTCTAGCAGAAAACCTGCCTGGATGGTGCGATTGGTATCAAATGCGGCGAAGAAATCTGTCGGGAACAATAATGTTATGCCGGTTGGCGAAAGAGCTGCGTTGACAGGCGCACTCTTATCGAGCCGTTCGATCTCGAAACGCGCCATGGGACTGAACTCCCAGCGATCCCAGGAGTAATGCGCGCGGTACCCTATCGCAAACCGATCAGTGTCGGTGGAGAGCTGCGGCGTAACCGCGTTTATTTCATGCCTATGCTCGTAGTCGAAAGTAAAGTTTGCCGCGTGCATCGGTACGATCAAAGTAAGGAATGGGATGCGAGTCGAACGCTTCTGCACATCCGTCGGTCCCGGAGTACCCGGGGTATCCAGGTTTCGCTCGCGATATCCCACTTCCAGTACCATGCGGCGGTCGAACGGCAGGTCGCGGAACACCAAGCGTCCCTCTGGCGCTCGAACCACGTTCGTAAAATTTCGCTGGCCATTCAGATTGTCGTTCGAGCGTCGCCATGAGCCGACCACACTAACGCTGCGCGTCAGTTCATACTCCCCGCGAACGGTGAAGTCTTGCAGGTCACGGATCTGACGTGCATTGGCGCTGAAAAAATTAGGCTCAAATCTTGAATAGTCGGTCCTCAAAGTCAGCTTCTTGATGCGTTCGTGCGCCTCCAGCCGGCCAGCCCAATCCCCGACTTGTCCCGAGAAGCATCGAGCGTCCAGTACGCTGGCCCCGAAGACTGGCGGCTGCGGCGCGCAAGCGAAATTCCCGGATCCCGGGACTACTGTCTCGCCTAGGAGGCATCCCGGATTCGCCAGCCGGATGCTGATCATGCCAGTGGCGTCTGTGCACGCGACTGTTGCGTTGACTCCCGCGGGCGGTGTTCCTCCGGAAGTCCAGCTGTAGGCAAACTCGCCGCGAATACCGAAATGCCAGGGCGCCGCATATTCCAGGTTGGTGTCCGAGCTGAGCACATCGTTATTTACTGCTTCCGGGAAAGGCCGGCGGAATCCGGGGATTTCTGTCAAGTTACTGCAGCCCAAGCTCAGCTGGAGGATCGCGATCAGGCCGGCACTGTCCACGCAAGCGAGCGTCGCGTCCGGCAAGGATTGCTGGAGATCTTTTCCGTGACTCCAATTCAGAGCAATCCAGTTTCCACGCCCGATTTGCTGTTCCACTCGCGTTCCCGCCACAAAGCGCGAATAAGGTTTTTCGGGACTGACCGGGTTGGGCAGACCCAAGCTGAAAAAAGTGTAGTTGCGATACAGCGAGCCCCAGCGGTCCACGAAAAATCCAACGGTGCCGCTTACTTTCAGCCGGGGCAGCAACTTCTTCGAAACCGTCAGGCCCTTGACGTTCTGGTTGAAGCTCAAGCGGGAGAAGTTGACCAGCGCATCGCCCAAGTTGGCCTCGAAGCTCGGTCCCTGCAGGCGCACATAGGCCCTCTGAAGGCTGTTGCGCTCCGGATCTACCTGGGGATTATTGGTATAACGGCCCACACCGAGGATCTCGAGTCGGTGCAGGTCCCCCATCGGCTCACTGGTGAAGAAACTGAATTCAGCGGTATGGTTAATTCCTGGATGCAAGAACGAGCGTTCGGGATTATTCCCCTGGATATCCGTTCCGTCCACGGTGTATCGCAATTCAAAGTACATTTGGCCGGGCTCGATTGCCGGCGGAGGTGTGCGCGGGGTCTCGCCCTGCGCGCGCGCGGGCATTGGGTCCGGGCTCGGCGCGTTCTTCTTCTCGGAGCTTGGCTTGGCCTCGTCAGAACCAGCAGTGGTCGGCTGTTTCGCGTCGTCGGACGGCCGGGCTTCACTCGAGTGCGCGTTGGCGGGCGGAGTATCCGCCAGGGGGCTGGGTTTACAGTCCGCTGCCGTGGTCCACGTTGCAAAGAAGAACAAAACCAGCAAACTCCGCAAAACTACACCACTCAGCACTCCGCTTTTTCGGGAGTTTCTAGCGCCTGAGCAAAACCTGTAGGCAAAGTTCCAGACCAGTCGCGCGTACATGCGTGGTTGTGCGGGCATTTGCTGAGCTCAAATCCTCAACCTGCGGAATGGAGCGTGAAAGTAACACGCCTCGGGGGACCCTTTGTGTGCGAGAGAATGTCGCACCGTCGAGCGCTGTTGTCAACAACAAATGCGACGAGGAAGAAAGGAGCAAAATAATTGGGTACTATGAAAGACTATCCAGTACTCTCAAAACTAAAGTTCCTACAAACTTAACATCGTCGCCACGTCCCATCCTCAATTTTGGGATTTCCTTGTACTCTTCAGCGTCTTTCTCTGCCTTCCGTGAAGAGGACGATCTCAATCAGCACTCAAAGCCTCAGTTCTCTGGTCGCCGCGCATATTCTGGTAATATGACGCTTCTCGTGCGTGCGACTTAACCATGAATTCTCTCCGTCCGGCGCCAACCGGGAGTGCCTCGCCGCCCCGCATTCGTCGCGGGCCACTGCAGAGCATTGCTCGCTTGTTCCGCACGTGGTGGTCGCACAAAGTATCATTTGCCATCAGCCTTATGCTGACGGCTTCCGCCGCGTTGATTTATCTCTTTACCTTCGTAGGCGAGCGGCCCACTCCTCTTTTTGAGTTCATCC
>Ga0209648_10002284_pt1 | contig 15855 bp, 15 predicted proteins | sample GraSoi2013_115cm_FD_185830 | JGI IMG/M metagenome (GOLD analysis project Ga0209648, IMG submission 185830) | Grasslands soil microbial communities from the Angelo Coastal Reserve, California, USA - Sample 9_17_2013_115cm (SPAdes) (version 2) | ecosystem: Environmental > Terrestrial > Soil >...
GAAGAACTCTGTACAGTGTGGTCCACTGGGAGTCTCACTGACGAACAGCGGGTGAGGCTTTTGAACCACCTGCCGGGCTGTATTGCCTGCCAGAAATATATGGACCAGTTTGAGCGAATCGCAAATGCTGCCATGGCCGCTGTGGCGCCCGACTACGCGTCCAGAGTGACTCCCACGGAGAGATCTTGGGACCAGAAGGGCGCAAAGAGAAAACTATTCGAGCGCCTCCCAGGGGATGACAACTGCCGCGGAACGCGGGGAGATGAAGGTGAGTCTTCGGGCGCGGACCCGGGCATGAGGAGCGGGGATTTGAGGGGCGGAAACCAACGCCAGATATCTCTACCAAGATTACAGTGGTTATTGCCATATGCGGCGGGATTTCTGCTGGCCTGCGGACTGGGCACCATTTTCTATTGGAACGGGCCGAGGAAGGTGCTCAGTTCCTTCCGTTTGCATGCGACGCAAGCGGAGCGTGACGCCAGTAGTTTGCGTCAAGGAGTCAATGAGCTGTCGAAAGAGCGGGACACGTTGAATTCCCAGCTTAAGGAGGAGACAGGTGCAAGGACGAATCTTGGGGTCAGGATCGAGCAGCAGCGTCAGCAAATGGAGAAGTTGCAAACGGCGGCGCTGAAAGCGGAGGAAGAGAAGCGACGATTGGAGGCCGCTCAGGAGAAGCTGAATGGAAATCTTCAGGAGACGCAATCAGCCCTTGCCAGCGTACGTGATGAACTGGATTCGGCACGCCGAGAGCATGCGAACGAAGCCCTTAAAACGGCCGCTCTGGAAAAACGTGTTGAAGAGGACTCTGCTCTGAGAAAGGAATTGGACCGTACGATCGAACAGCAGCGCGAGATGCTGGCGTCTGATCGCGACATCCGCGATTTAATGGGTGCGCGCGAGCTCTTGGTCACGGACGTGTACGATGTTGGCGAGGACGGCAAAGATAGGAAGCCGTTTGCACGCGCTTTCTTCACCAAAGACAAGTCTTTGATCTTTTACGGCTTCGACCTGGACAAGCAACCGGAGGTAACAAATGCGAATTCCTTCCAAGTTTGGGGAGACCGCGGTTCTTTTCGTAACGGTGCTTTAAACCTTGGAATTCTTTATCAGGATGTTTCCGCAAACAAACGGTGGATCCTAAAAATTGAGGACCCCAAGACACTTCAACAGATCCGAGCAGTGTTCGTGACGATCGAGCCGAAAGGCGGAAGCCGTGAACCAACGGGAAAGGCGCTTCTCTTTGCATATTTGCGGGTTCAGCCCAACCATCCTTAGATCCAATGTAACCGTAGTGTCCGATAAAAAACCGAAAACATTCTGATTCTCGTCTTGCTCACAGCGCCATACCTTTTAATTGGTGTTTGCGGAAGAGAATGTCACCACGGGGTGAGTCGTGTGGCCATTCCAACAACCCTGCCTATCACGTCCACGCCCGAGTAGCGGTACATCTCTGGGATGCACCTTGATCGAGGGTTCGGCTGAAGAATCAACGTCGCGCCGGCTTTGTAACACCAACCGCACCAATACCTCTCGCCTAAGTTCACAAAGTATATCGGCCGATCATATTCGGTATGCCAGTCGTCGTTGTCAATCCTTCGGTTATCAGCGTCAATTAATACCAACGCTCCTGGCCGGAGTAGCGGTTGCATGGCGCAGTCATTGAGCCCGATATAGCCGTATAGATATCGAGTATTCAGACTGAAGATGATCGCTTCGAACTCCTTCCAATTTTCGAGGATGCGATTCAGGTGTTCGCTCCGGCGAGGATCACATACTGGATCGAATCGAAGTGGCACACGGAGCGACGTGGGCAGGCTAGCGGGATAGTTGTCCGTGGAGAATACGGAATCACAGGTGGCGAAACACGTTCTAAAGGGGACAGCATACCAGTCGGCGATTTCTAGGGGGTTGAGATGGTAGATCGTAGCAAGCGTGTAGAGCTTGTGGAGGCTGGGAATAACGTTATGGTTCTCAATGACAGCCAAGCGACTGATCCGGAGAGTGAATGCAGCGTGGCCGCGCGCGACTGCCAACTCGAAACTGGCTCGCTCAACGTCGCGGTAGGTCAACCCCAAACGCTCACGTATTTGTCTCAGGCGGAAACCGGCACCCATCTAGGCCTCAGAATCGAGAGATGTACGAGGGGAGAGATACGCCGCAGAGTACCCTAAAAAAATAGACTTCGGTTTCGGAAATCGGATGGCTGCTGAGCCGCAAGACCGATGAACGTGCATTCCCGAAGCTGAGGGTTTAGCTGGCGCCGCGGTGCGTACGCCAGCGCGGCCAAGGCGGAAAACGGCTCAAAGAAGCGAGCGGTTCGGCCTAGCCTTGGCTGAATTTCCTACTCATTTCTCCTCTATCAATCAGAACGAAATCCCCTGGGGAGGCGACCATGGGCTTGATCCAGATTCGTCTCTACTCCGATCCGCATGCGCTGGGTTCTTTTCCTGTAGCGCTCGACGACAGTGTTACGGCTAGACTTGGCCGCAATGCCGCCGTCGCGATCGGCGTTTCGGGTGGCAAGGATTCGAGCGCGGTCGCCCTCCGGACAAGGGCCTTCCTTGAGGAAATAGGGCACGCGGGGCCATTGATTTTGATCCATAGCGATCTAGGTCGCGCCGAATGGGAGCAATCTCTTCCAGTTTGCGAACGGCTGGCGACTCGACTGAATGTAGAACTAGTTGTCGTTCGACGAAAGGCCGGTGATCTGCTCGATCGTTGGCGACAACGTTGGGCGAACAACGTACGTCGCTACGCGTCGTTGTCTTGTGTCTGTCTTATACCGCCCTGGTCCACGCCATCCATGCGCTTTTGTACATCCGAGCTAAAGCTCGATGTGATTTACCAGGAGTTGCGTCGACGATTTGTGGGCAGGGAAGTCGTATCCGTGACAGGAATACGACGACAGGAAAGCAAGGCACGATCAAAGATCCCCGTCGCTCGTACTCAACCGCAGCTGACCCGCAACAGAGCGGGAACGATCGGCTGTGACTGGCACCCAATTCTCTCTTGGTCGTCCGGGGACGTGTTTTCCTACCTTCAACGCGAGCGGTTTGCCCTGCACGATGCGTACAGCATTTACGGGTCGACCCGTGTTTCGTGTGCGTTCTGCATACTCGCCTCAAAAGCTGACCTCTTAGCGTCCACCGCGTGCCAAGGGAACCAGACGATTTACCGGGAACTTGTCGAAATCGAACTGGACTCGACATTTTCATTTCAGGCGGGACATTGGTTGGCGGATGTAGCGCCCGAGCTTTTGCCGCCGAGGCTGCGAGAAGCGACGTCACCCGCACAGACTAGGGCTAAGGAACGAGAACTCGCTGAACGCGAAATACCAAAGCGCCTCTTATACACGGCCGGCTGGCCTACTTGCATTCCCACAACGCAGGAGGCCGAGTTACTCGCAGGGGTCCGACAACGCGTCGCTAGGGCTGTCGGCATAGAAATCGATTACACGGAGCCCGAAGACATCATTTCTCGCTACGTCGAGCTGATGGACGCGAAGGCGGCAAGATGAAGGAGGATTAAACGTGCGGATGATGTGTCACATATTTGGTTGCAGAGCCTCTGAATGTGGGCCTGACTGCGAGCGTTGCGGCGTTCACCCCTATTATGAAGATCAACTGTTTATCGCACCAGGCCTCTTGTCCAAGGTCGTCGGGCCGCTGCGCACTCTTGTGAACGCATTCCAGGCGCGCGCCGCGACATTAGTTCGAAGCTGCAGACAGTGCGGTAAGCGGTTGGTCATCGGCTTCCGATATAGCGACCGCTATTGCTCCGCAAAGTGCGAGGAAGAAGACGGTCAGATTCCGTTTTAGCAGCATAAGACGCTTCAGCCAGTCCGCCCCGGCACGTTTAGCGCAGGACCAACGCCGGAGTTGCTTCGCCTCTCAAATGTTTGTGAGTTTCTGGAGGTAGGATCGTGATTACACCCTCCTCGGCCAAGAAGATCATTGAACAGGAGCTAAGAACCCGTTCGCTGCCTTTCACGAAGCTCACTGCAAAGACCGTCCACTTCACGGACCTCGCGCACGCGTCGCGCATCTTTGTGAAGATCCACGGGTGGCATCCAAATCCAGTTTGGAGCGAGCTGAAGAGGCTTGTCGCCGCACAGGGCTTCCTTATAGAAACCTAGATGGCGGAAGCAGAGATTGTCGGGAGAGGAGGAGACGGCGATGAGCGAAACACTGCGAGAGCAGCTTGAGCGGCAGTTGGCTGAGCCGTTGCACTACGTCAGCCAGGAGGCACGATACTTTGTCCTCGACGCGCTCGCATGCCATATGCACAACAAGGGCTACTTTATTCAGGGATGCACGGAAGAGAACGATGCCCGGTGGTTTGCGAGGGCCATGTGGACGGAGTTTCACGGAGAAGTAGTCAGCGCTGGAGATTTTGATAATCAAGGGACAGAGGAGCAAGAAGTTTGGATCAAAACGGCTCGCTGTGCCATCTCCCGGCTGCCGTCGTTGATGTCACGCGTCGCGAACCGTGCAATTCACTATTCTCAGGCGCTTCGCGAGATGGAGCGCACCTCGCGAATAGAGCTGAAAGAACTTGAGAAAGCTCGGCGCAAAACGAATTTGGTCGTGAAGTAAGCAGTTCTGTTTGCCCCGTCCCGTCCTTCCTGCGAGATTCCACCCTCAAACACGCGACGCGCTGTCGGCGTCGTCTCAAGAAAAGCCATGACATACCAGATCGAAATCGCCGACACGGAGACGTGTGTGTCTGCCGTCCGGCACATCCGGAGATTGCGCGGAGGCTCGCAGTCGCATCTTCTCGCAGCCTCCGACGGCGCGTTCTACGTCACGAAATTCCAAAATAATCCCCAGCACGTGCGGGTCCTCGCGAATGAAATGCTTGCGGGGCAACTCGGTCAGTTTCTGGGCTTACCCGTCGCAACAGTTGAGGTCATTGACGTTCCTGAGCACCTAATCGAACAAACTCCTGAACTCTGCGTTGAGACCGGGAAGGCCATTTTTCCTTGTAGTGCCGGAAGGCAACTGGCCTCTCGCTATGTCACCGATCCCGATAGCCCCGAAGTGCACGAGTATTTGCCTGACGACCTCCTCGCTAGAGTTGTCAACCTTTCTGATTTTCCGCGCGTTCTGGTCCTAGATAAATGGGCAGTCAACTGTGACGGGCGCCAAGTGGTGTTCAGTCCGGGTCCGAGTGGAACGGATATGTACGCAACTTTTATAGACCAAGGTTTCTGCTTCAATGCGGGCGAGTGGAACTTTCCTGACGGGCCCTTGAGGGGCACTTATGCTCGAAAAAGCGTCTACAGCATGGTTACTGGCTGGGACGGATTTGAGCCAGCACTCAGTCGGGCGGAATCGATGGACCGCGACGAGATTTGGAGATGCGCGCACGGGATTCCTGAGGAATGGTATGAGCATGATTCCGATGGCCTGAGCCGCATCTGCGAGGAGCTTTATCGGCGGCGTTCTCTCCTACGCAGCTTGATTACGGCCTTCCGCAACTCCTCCGGAAATCCCTTCCCCAATTGGACAAAGGACTGAGTGGATTCACAAGAGTACAGCGGACTCGCGGTCGATGATGCGGCCCAGTAGGACGCAAAATCTCGCAAGCGCCGAGTCGCGACGTTTGTGAACTTGAGCTTGGAGGTTCGCCAAGGTGATTCTTCAACAGGAACACGAAGGGTATAACTGGCACACAGACGACCCAGCATATCTTTACCTGGCGCATACGGGACACCTGCTGGAAGCGCCGGCAGAGCTACCTGCTTTTATCATCGGCCGTGGAGGTGTCGTGGAGCCCGCTACACGAATTGTCAAACTAGGGGCGTTGAGGTTCATGGGACATGGCCTGTTCGGGGCGAGCCGACCGTGCGGTTACAGTTCAACTACCCGCTGGACCGGAGACGCGTACAGGTTCGGCATCTACGAAGAGCCGGGAAAACGCGTTGTGATCATTCGGACGGATGGCTCCGGGACAAGCGCGTACGCGGTCGACGAAACCGATGCGCTGGCTACTTGGCAGAAACTCGTCGCCGCATTGCCGTCCGAAGTCCTCTGGAATCTTTGCATGACTCTGTCCAATACGTATCGCAAGGGCCGCGCTGATGAGCGCCAAGTCGTGCTGCGACAATTCTTGGAAGGCAAGCTCAGGAAACGCAAGAGGCGCGGAATAGTTCAAGCCGTCGTTGTGAACGAAAACCAATATTGATTCGCCTGAGGAGTTCAGAACGAAAGGACGCTGCTTTAGTTGTGCGGCGGCGCGACGGCTCCGACAAGGATGACACGATGAACTTTGTAACCGAGTTCCATTACAGAGACGGTGACGTCGGCGCTTATGACGACGTAGACGTAGCAGCACTGTGGGCGCAATTCTCGAAAACTGGGCGCGAAGCGTCTCACATCGTGATTCGGCCAGACACCGAGGCAGGTCAGCGTTTGAGCAACACATTGCATGAAGCCGTTCTGCACCAGACGCACGAACCGCACGAGCAACATCGTTGAACGCGTGTTTTGCGTCGACGAAGGGTGACGCCAATTCTGAATGGTTTTCACTCATGAGGTGCTTGCCTCGTGAGATGCCACTAAGACCTCTCGTAAAAGTCTACGAGAGCGTATTCGATGGCGTGTTGTGCGGTCCCTCTACCCCAGTCGCTCGTTCCGCGAGAGCGTCACTTCCGAGTGCCAAAAATGATGACCAACTTCGTTCCTGTGTTTTCGTATGGTATGGGTGTCGAGTCCACCGCCTTGCTGTTGCGCCTGCTGGAAGAACCGTCCTGCCGTGATTTCGATATCGGTGAGCTGATCGTAATCTCGGCGCAGACAGGTGACGAGTGGGAGGACACGGGCAGAGACGTCGAACGCCATATCCTGCCACGACTCCGGAAGCACAACGTTCGCTACGTTCAGGTGGGTCGCGGAGGTCACTTTGAACGGGATGGCATCTTTGTCCTCGACGACAGCCGGCAACCGCAGCGGTGCATGGTTGCGGGTCACTACAAGCTAAGTGATGAACTGTGCGCAGCGGGGACGGTTCCTCAGTTTGGGGGCGAGCACCGCTGTAGCCTCAAATTCAAAGCGTTTGTCATTGAGACCTGGATGAATGAAAACATCTTCGATCCGGTACGCCACACGTTTGGGTACAATGCCGAAGAGCAAGTCAGGGTCGCAAAGAGCGATGCCGCCATTGCCGGGCGCGCGCGAATTACGTTTGGATTCAATGCCGATGAGCTTACGCGCGTAAACAAAGGCAAGCAATACGACCGACCAGACCGTGTGGGCCACTATCCGCTGGTGGAATGGGGCTGGGGGCGAGCGCGTTGCCTCGCGTACATCAAAGAAATGATCGGAGTGGAGTGGCGCAAGTCAGCCTGCGTGCAATGTCCTTTCGCAGCCGTGGACGGCAAGCTCCTGGCTCGGCAAAGAGAATTTCCGGCACAAACAGCGGAGGCGATGATTCTGGAACGATTGTCGCTGGCGATGAATCCTCGCGGGCAACTCTTCAAAAAGCAGCCTCTTTATCAGATCGTCGGTGACAGCGGCAATGTGCAGGCCACGGTCCAAGTCGCGCTTCGAGAGGCAACAACGCCGTGGGCGCTCTACCGGGTTCGGCGTATGTATCACGGAAAAGGCAAAGCGCGGCGATGCGTCGAACGACTCAGAGAATTTGCATCCAAGTCCGCCGCCTTCGAATCAGTCATTGAACGTGGGCAACAGGAGAACCTTCGGATTCGCGAGATGCACGGACTCTCCTATGCGTACGTCCGAGAACGAGAGCAGGCCTATCCGACGAAGGAAGAATATTACGTTGCCGCGCTCGCGGTGATCGATGCGAAAGCCCGGCACGGTATGGAAAACTTCGACGCTCGATGGCAGAAGATGGATGACCTGTATTGCGGGCGCGATGATTTACCACTTTTCTCGAACACCGGTGAATGAACAGAGCAGACGGGCGAAGAGCACCCTTGGGTGCCGACTTCTCGAAGCGGCCGGGCCGCAAGGTTAGCTCCTCGGCTGCCAGTCAAGGTGTCTCAATTAATCGCCGGTAGACACAGTACCCTGTCGCAACCGAATCACTATGTGTATTCCTTTAGTGGGAAGGTGGAAAGACCTATGGCAATCCTTGGATTGACGCACGACGCGCGCGGAACGGCCGTCACGCGACTCCCTGTTACGATCAAGGTCGCAATCGGCGAAAAGATTGCGCAAGAGAACGGAAATGCCCACCCTTCGCGTCTGGATCACTTTGTTTTCAAACGCCGAAGCCAAAACGGTCAGGAAGTATCCTGGCTGCCCGCCGAGGACATCACAAGTCTGTTTGAGGCCAACCCGCGAGCGATCGGAATTATCTTTACCAGTAATGACATCGACGACGTTCTGAAGACGGAATCAGCATGGTGGTCGGCACTCGGGTATCGCTGCCATGGGAAGTTGGTGCAAATCCAAGATGCTGGCGGCGTGCGGTTCGAGATGCAGGCCGTTCGACGGACCAAACGACAGCCCGGCGGCGAGCCGTGGCCCGGGAAATACCGTTACTCCGCGGGGGACCTCAAAGGCCAACCGATACCGCGTTGCGGCGAGAATTGCCCTGAATTCAGGGACAAAAAGTGCAAATACTCCGGTGATCTCTATTTTCGCTTGGAGAAATATCCGGTCTACGGCGCCATTTGCCGAATCCATACAAATAGTCCCCGATCGATTACTTATCTGTCTAGCGGATTGACACAGATCTACGATCAGAACGGGGGGCGGCTAGCCGGTGTTCGAGCAATTCTTCGCGTCACGCCTCAACTGACCTGGTACAGAGACAAGGACGGAGTGCCACATCCAACGGTGATACACGTTTTGAGCGTTGAGGCGCGCGGAGCGGACATCCAGCTTCCTGCACCCAACGGCGCAAACGGCTTTGAACTGAGACCAGGCGAACCAACAATTGCCGATGGCGTGGTGCCGGAACCATGTGCCCCGGTTGAAACGGAGTCCGACCGAGCAAAGGAAATTGCAGAGGAATTTTACCCTGATTCCGGTGGTTCAAGCGAAGCCGAAGAAGAATGCTTCGCCGCTCCGGACGATGTCGGTGACGAAGACGCCGTGCAGAACAAAGAGCGGGAAGAGAGAATCCGCACGCTGGCCACGCGCCTCGGATACACGGAGGGCAAACTCCAGATGTTGCTGGGCCAATCCGGCGCGGACCTCGACACGCTCGAGCGGAAGCTCCAGGACGCGTTACGGGATGCAGGAGGTTTAGAAGCAGCTAAGGATTCCGGGCAAGGGGCAACTGCCCGGTCGACCGAGGAACGCAAGGTGAACGATCTCGAGAAAATCGCAGCGACCCGGGCGACACATACGCATAACAGCCCGAAGCAGGGTTCCCTCTACCAATAGCCCGCACAAGGCTGTCTGAACACAAGCCGTCCGACGGGGATTCGTGTTTCCAAAACGAACTTATTTCCATATCCAGACCTCCCATATTCCCGACATCCGTGAACTGTCGAAGGAGGTGCGCCAACCCGCGTGGGAGGACTTCCATGAAAGTGCTTTGTGCCGACCTCTTTTGTGGCGCCGGTGGCACGAGCAACGGGCTAATCGAGGCCGCCAGCGAACTTGGAATTGAGGTGGACCTAGTTGCCATCAACCACTGGCCGACCGCAATCGCCACACACACGGCGAATCATCCCTGGGCGAGGCACATCTGTGCGCGCGTGGAGGAGATTCGTCCATGCGAAGTTGTACCGCGTGGTCGCTTACACCTTTTGGTGGCCTCCCCGGAATGCACGTTCCACTCGATCGCTCGCGGCGGCAGGCCAATTGAGGATCAAAAGCGTGTCCCCGCTTGGGGTGTGATTCAGTGGGCGCAAGAACTGTATATCGACAACATCATTATTGAGAACGTGCCCGAATTTATTCGCTGGGGCCCACTGGGAGCAAACGGCAAACCCTTGAAGTCCAAGGTGGGTGAAACCTACCAGGCTTTCCTTCAAGCGCTCCGCTCGCTCGGCTACCGGGTGGAGGAGCGTGTCCTTTGCTGCGCCGACTATGGCGACGCAACAACACGCAAACGTCTGTTCATTATTGCCACTCGCAAGGGAGCTCCGACTTGGCCGCTGCCGTCCCACAGCCGGCGAAAGCCGGCTTCGTTGCAGGCCTCAATGTTTTCAGGTTCGAACGTTAAGCCGTGGCGCCCTGCGCGAGAGATCATCGACTGGGCACTGAAAGGCGAAAACATCTTTGCACGGAAAAAGCCGCTGGCCGAAAAGACCCTGAAGCGAATTGCAGCAGGGATGAAGAAAATCAATGGCTTGGACATTGAACCGTTTCTCGTCATGTTCTACGGCACGAACAAGACGCGTTCGATAGAACGGCCGCTGCCGACAGTCACCGCAACGGGCGGACACATCGGGCTGTGCGAGCCGTTCCTCCTATCGCAAGCCTCGGGCGGCGCACCGCGGCCGATGAATGAACCTGTGCCCACCATCTGCGCGAAGGGTGCCGTGCAGATGGTTCAACCGTTTCTGGTTCCATTTTTTGGGGAAAGAGCGGGGCAGGAGCCTCGTACGCACGCCGTCGATGAACCGGTCCCAGCGGTTACAAGCCACGGAGCAGGCGGTTTGGTTGAGCCATTTGTGGTTGCCATCGACCATCAGGGAGGGAACGGTCCTTATATAAGGTCGGCTGATGAACCTGCCCCTACAATTACAACCAAAGCCAGGCTCGGCATCGCCGAGCCTTTCTTAGTTGGCGCGGGAGGGCCAGAGCGCGCTGCTGAGCCGCGCTCGGTCGAACAGCCGCTGAACACAATTCTTACCCGCCAATCCATGGCCGTTGTGGAGCCGTTCTTGGTTGCGGCCGGCGGGCCGCAAGGGAAGGGCCGAAATCCGAAAAGCGTTGACGATCCCCTGGACACCGTGTTGACCGAGAACCATGACGCGTTAGTTCAGCCGTTCGTAGTCGCGGTCAATCACGGAGATGAACGCGCGGCTACCATGTCAGATCGCTGCCGACCAGTCGATGATCCTATGCCGACAGTGACCTGCAAAAACGGGTTCGGTGTGGTTGAACCATTCCTGCTACCGCACCAGCATGGCAACGACACGGAACAGAACGTGCGGAGTGTGACGGAGCCGATGCCCACGGTGACCGCGACGAGTTCCGACATGTTCTTAGTTGAACCATATGTCTCCAAGTACTACGGAACTGGAGTCAGCCAGCGCATTGACGAACCTCTAGACACCGTGACGACCAAAGACCGCTTCGGCCTTGTCGAGCCCTATCTAATTCCGGTTGGCAAGGATCTATATCTCGGAATCCGTTTCCGAATGCTTCAGCCTCATGAGTTGGCGGCGGCGCAGGGTTTTCCGAAGGGCTATCAGTTTGTTGGGAACAAGTCGACGAAGGTGAAGCAGATTGGCAATGCCGTGCCGCACTATACGGCCAAAGCGCTATGCATGGAACGGCTCCGGCGGTACGCCTGCTAGGGAACTGTTCCTGAAAAAGAAGCTGACTCCGACCGCTTGTGCAATAGACCCCCTTAGGTAAGCGAAATTTCCGATACAGAAAGGTTCACGATGGCAATCTGCAAACCCTGTAGTGAGAGTCGCCACCAATTATGTGCGGGCGAAAACTGCCAGTGTGTGGCCACGCACGTAACGGCAGCCACGGCAGCATTTGAGAAGGCGAGATTCGCGGTCGGTTCGCACGCAGCGGGATCAATCTTGATTGTTTGCGAGGGAGGCCTCGTCAGGGAGGTCGTCGGAGCGGAAAAGCGCTACGAAATCTGCGACATGGACTCATTCGAGGACGTGAGCGAACGAGACCAGCTTGAGTATTACGATGGACTAAGCAAAGAAATGCAGGACTATCTTCAGTCGACTTCCTGGAAATCCGACCTTCCGGCAGCCCGCCAGTTCTGATCGTCAGAAGCTGGGACGCAATCGTTTCTCGTGTCCGGTCGTTCCCCGAGGACCGCTATGACTCAAACTCTGCACATTCCGCCCCTTCGACAAAGCGTCTATGAGGACATGGCGTGCCCACATCTTTACGGTGCGAAGCATGTCGCACAAATCATTACGCCCGGAGGTCCTGCGGCCTCGCGAGGCATCGAAATCCATGCGGTCTTCGCGACGTACATCTCCCACCTGGTTAAAACCAGGCGCAGACGGGATCTGGAATTCTTCGACGAACTGATGGAGGGCACGAGCGCGGATGCCAGAGCGGTCCTTGAGCGCTTCAAATACAATCATGACTTCGATCCCGAGAAAGTTGTCGATACCGAACTGGAGATCGCCCTCGATGAACGCTTTGAACCTGTTGATACCGAGGGAGTAGGCGCGTACGCAAATGCGACGCGTGCAGACCGTCGGGTTGCGTATCTCGGTCGTCTGGACCTGGTGCAGCTGCATTCCCGCACGAGGGCACAAATCGATGACTGGAAAAGTTACTTTCAGATCATCAACGCCGACACGTTTCAGTCCAAGTTCTATCCACTTCTCTTGTTCTGCCGCAACCCAGCTCTGCAGAAAGTAACGTTCGTTCTTGAATTCGTACGATACGGGACGTCCCGCAAGGTGGAGTACTTGCGCAGTGAAGTGCCGTGGCTTAAAGAAATCGCGCAACGAGAGCGGAAGCGCCAGCGACAACTGCATGAGCTGATTACGATGGGAACGTCCGAGATCAGCGCCGCCCCCGGCAGGCATTGTACCTGGTGCCCACTGCTCCTGAAGGGCTGCCCATTGGAACGCGATACCAACCCGTACGCAAGCAAAAGCCCTGAGGAGCACTTAAGGTACCTGCTCTGGCTTCGCGAGGCCGAGAAAACCACGAGCGACGTTCTGAAGGACATGGTGCGAGAACTCGGACCAGTCCAATGCCAGGATCAAAATGGCATCACCTATTGCGCAGGCTTCACTCCAACACCTAAGACCGAGTACCCGTGCGCTGAAACCAGCCAGCTCCTGCAGGGTTGGCTCTCGAGACATCCGGAAGACCGCGCGGTAGCTGCGGGTTTAACGATGTCGGGTATCACCTCCTTTCTAAAGGCCAAAAAGCGGAAGGAACTCGCTCAGAGTTTGGCAGCCGTCGCACAAACGCGGCTGGAGACGCAGTTCAAAGTTGATCGGAAGTCGGCAGAGCAACTGACCGCGGACATGGCCACGGCCGACGAAGACTGAAGACCAAGGGAACGGGCGGGGCTTGCTCTTGAAAAAGGATGAGTGGTGAAGAAATTCATTGTTCCCGATAAAACCATCAATCGGGTGCTCAGTTGGATCGTTGAAAACGAAGCGAGCGCCGCAGGGCTTAAGGCTGGAGATGCGGAATCGTTGGCGAAGCTTGGCACATCCATGCTGGAGATGAACTGTGACGCCTTCGACGAGCTCTACGGATACGGGGAAGCGGCGGAATACCGCCCCCTGGATTACGAGTTTCGGTGGGAGCGGACGTCGGAGATCCAGGTGCTCAAGTCGCTGCAATGCTGGCTCGAGCAATGTTTTGGCGGCAGGATCGTCGAGATGGATCTGTATCGCGAGATGAAAGCGATCGAATCCAAGCTCGCCTGCAAACTCGTTTCATGCCTCGAATCCTACGCGGCCGCTGAGTGGGGATAGCGTATCCACTGACCGATGTGAACTTGCAATCAGAGCGGGTAGCTCGTTGCCTCTTTTGTGTGCTCTTTTTGGCCAATAACCGGGCATTTTCGGGAGGTATGAAGTATGGTCGCTTTACCCTGGAAGGACGGGAGGGCTCACGTCGCAGGCCCGCATCTCCATCCAATCGAATCTCTGGTCGAGACGACCTCCACCGAACTGTGAACGAGGAGGCTAATCCTTTGCTGAATAGCGCACCTTGCAGTCCAAAGGAAGTCGCGCGGTTGTTGCCGACAGCTTACGAACTTCGTATGCCGGCATTCCTCTGGGGAAAGCCGGGAATCGGCAAATCCGGTCTTATCCGGCAGTTCGCGGAGCAAAACCGGATGGATCTGATTGACCTGCGACTCACGACTCTCGAATCCTGTGATTTACGCGGCCTCCCCCGAGTCAATCACGAAAGCGGCCAGACAGAGTGGATGCGCCCGGAGTTCTTTCCGGAGATCGAAGCGCCAATCGTGATATTTCTGGATGAACTGACGGCTGCGGAACCGCGGCTCCAGGCCTCCGCCTATCAGCTTATTTTGGATCGCTGCATTGGCAAACATCGGCTTCCCGATCAGGCGTGGGTCGTGGGTGCGGGCAATGCACCGGAGGATGGGGCCGTGAGTTATGGCATGGGGACAGCGCTTGCGGACCGCTTCCTCCATGTGAATGTCGTCGCGAATCCCGACGACTGGCTGTCCTGGGCGGTAGACAATTCAGTTGCTCCGGAGATCATGGCATTCATTTGTGTCCGGCCGGAGATGCTTGATAGTAGTGGAGGGCAGGCACAGACCGAGCAACTCGTAACGCCGTCGCCCCGCTCTTGGGAGCGGGTTTCCCGCGTCCTCCAATCAAACAAGGATCAGCGTGTGCGGTCGCTTGCCGTGAACGGTCTCGTTGGCGAGGGTGTCGCCGTGCAGTTCTTTCACACCTTGGAAGAGATTGGACAACTTCCGCCCATTGAGAAGTTGATGAGGATGCGGCCACAGGATGCTGCTCGGCAGGTTCCTGAAACGCTGCCGTCCCTGTACGGCCTAGCCTACTCCCTTGTCCGCTATTCCACGGATCTGTCGCACTTTGAACGCTCAATTGAGCTGCTCAATGCCATGAGCGAACTTGGCGGTGACCTGCCGCGAAGAGAGATTCAGGCGCTTGGGATGGAGTTGCTGCTTGGCAAAGCGGAACGCACCAACCTGTTTGCAGCACTGACAAGTTCCTCCACCTATTTGAATGTCTATCGGGGCAAAGCCCAGGAACTGGTCAGTTGAGACTTGGCGTATGACTCCAAAGGAAATTCTGTCGCGCAATCTTCGACGTGCCGTAAGCAAGGATGTAGGCCTGGCAGGCATTCTGCTGTACATCCCTGCTGAAATTTGCGTTGTTCCCAATCGAGTCGCCTGGACCGATGGACAGAAGACATATTTTGCGGAGGAATATTTCAAATACGAACCGGAAGAACAGGTTGCCATTGCCATCCATGAAGGCCTGCATGTCGCTTTGCGGCATGTGCAGCGGGGCAAAGCGCTCGCCGTCCTGGAAGGCCAAGGCTACGATCCGCAGATTTGGAACATTGCTTGTGATGTAGTCATCAACCAGGCAATCCGAAACTGCCATTGGTGCGTTCTGCCGAAGGACGCGTGCCTTCCCGAGCACTGCCTGCCAGCAACGCAATTGCAAAAACGCTCCGCACAGCTCTGGACAGCAGAAGAAATTTATTCCGAACTGAAGCGAGATAAAGACGCGTACAAGAAGCTGCTTTCAAATGGGGCCGGCAGTTTCATTTGCGATCTTGATGTATCCCGGGGACCTTTTTCACCCGCCGCTGCAATCCACGTTCAAAGCATGGAGGAAGGCATATGGCGGGAGCGGCTCGTCCGTGCGCAGGCCGGCCTCGCTCCAGGGTCAGTTTTGCGCAGACTTTCGGCCGATGTTCCCAAGCCCAAAGTACGATGGGAGTCAGTTCTCAGGAGCTTTCTGAGTGTTCGGCTCATGCCGGTCACAGAAACATCCTGGTCTCGCCCAAGCAGGCGCACGCTTTCGCTTGGCACACACGCTCAATTTCTCGATCCGGGCATGGAGCGCCAAAGGGGCCTCAGGCGCGCGGGCATTGTGGTCGATACCTCCGGCTCCATTGACGATGGGCTCCTTCACACGTTCATTGCGGAGATCAACAGCATCATGGTTAAGACCGGCTGCGAAGTCGTACTGGTAAATTGCGATGCCGAGGTGCAACAGGTGTCCACTAACAGGGCTCC
>Ga0209648_10002285_pt1 | contig 15853 bp, 19 predicted proteins | sample GraSoi2013_115cm_FD_185830 | JGI IMG/M metagenome (GOLD analysis project Ga0209648, IMG submission 185830) | Grasslands soil microbial communities from the Angelo Coastal Reserve, California, USA - Sample 9_17_2013_115cm (SPAdes) (version 2) | ecosystem: Environmental > Terrestrial > Soil >...
TAGCTTGGTGCGGTGAATGGTGCTTTGATTCGCGCCGCCGCGTCAACTCAACCGTTGGCCCGCTCTCGAATCGATCGGAGAAACCGTGAAACGAATCGTCTCTTGCATAATCCTCGCTGCCTGTTTTGCCGCGGCATTCGCGCAACAACCGAATTCTGCGCCAACAGTAACCGACGATGATTTCCAAAAGGTTCTCGTAGCCGTCGGCAATGAAGATTGGGACACCGCTGTCGCGCTTTCATCGAAGTTCCTTAAGCAAATGAAAGCTGACGACAAACGACTACTCCGCTTGCGTTACATTTATCTGTACGCCGCTGCGGGCAAAGTAACCGACGGAAGAATGGAATTTGACGATTTCGCCAAATCAGCGAAGGAATTTGTCGGCAAGGAGGTGGTGTTTCCTTACCGGCCGATAACAATGGAGTGTCGTGGCGCGATGAATTTCATTTGCCGTTCCAACGAAAAACAGGATCGCGCAATGGTTGCGGCAACGAATAAAACGGGTACGTCCATTTTGGCGTTTGAATATACCCAACTCAAGGAGCCTTTCGACTTCGCACATCACGAAGACGAAACAGCTTCCATCTCTGGCAATATTGACGCCATCGTTCCCAATCCGAATAAATCTCGTTTTCTTGTAATGCGGCTTTTTATTTCAAATGGTGTAATTCATCTGAACGACAAACCGCCGAAACAAATTTCGACGCGGGCCAACAAATCGTTGGACGCGAGCGGCGGTAGCGCCTCTCGCAACTAGCATGGTGCGGCGGAGGGTGCTTTGATTCGCGCCGCCGCGTCAACTCAAACGTTGGGCGTTTCGTGATTTCGTGAGCACGAGGAAACTTCAAATGCTTCTGGAAATGCTTTCCACATTATCGGCTGGTTTGTTTGCCGGGGCAGCGATCTACGTCAATCTAGTGGAGCACCCTGCCAGAATGGAATGTGGTACAGGCCTGGCGGTCACCGAGTTCGCGCCCAGCTATCGTCGCGGGGCTGTCATGCAAGGTGCATTAGGAGCGATTGGTTTTCTAAGCGCAACGGCAGCTTGGTTGAAGGGTTCCTCATTCTGGTGGTTGAGTGGCGGCATTGTTCTCTTAGCAGTTATTCCTTTTACCCTCGTCGTTATTTTCCCCACCAATAAACAGCTATTGGATCCTTCCCTGGATAAAAACTCTGAGCTAGCGTCAAAGCTTCTTATTCGGTGGGGACGATTACATGCGGTGCGAAGTATCCTGGGCTTAATCTCATTCCTGATCTTTATCATCCTGCTTGGGCATTCGGCGTTGAGATAAATTCAATCAACGCCGCGCCCAACAAATCGTTGGACGCGAGCGGCGGGAGCGTGTTTCGCATCATGACTGGTTCGGCGATGATTGAATGAAATCGCGCCGCCGCGTCAACTCAACCGTTCGGTGCCGATTAATCTACTGAATAGATGTTTGCGGAGGATTACGATATGGCTACTCCAGCCAAGCAGATTGAATCTGAACAACCTGGTCAGCTTCCAATAGAAGGCCGGACTGAGACCCAAATCAGGAAGGTTGCAAGCTGGATTGCCATCATTGGCACTTCCGTTTTCGCAGGATACTTTTTTGGATTTCTAATCTACCACTCAGCGTTCGGGCCTGCCTCGCCGGCGAACTGGTTCACCAGAGTTCTTGAGGCGGAGTTTGCTGCAACTATCGGGGTTCCGCTATCGGCAATCTCAGCAGCTTGCATTGTCTTATTGCTGAAAGCGGCAACGGGGCCAATCGAGTTCGAAGCACTCGGCTTTAAATTTCGCGGAGCCTCAGGGCCGATTGTGTTGTGGGTATTTTGTTTTCTGGCGATCATTTCCGGGATGAAGTTGCTTTGGAAATAAAATGAACACAAGCCAGCAGGAGATGTGCTGTCTGATAAAGTTATGGCTTCTGGAAAATGAATCGGGCAGCTTGAATGTTGTTCTTTCGGCGCCGAACAAATCGTTGGACGCCAGCGGCGGGAGCGCCTCTCGCAACTTGCTCGGTGTGGCGAAGGGTGCTTTGATTCGCGCCGCCGCGTCAACTCAACCGTTCGGCATAAACTGATATGGTCGATGACTCGGAATATGCTGATCTTGATGATGTCTGGATGCATCGCGGTGCGATTCTTAATCGCGTTTGGGTTCATCTAAACACACTTACCGTGGAGGGGGACACGATGTTATTCCTCTACTCGGCGCTGGAACTGCGGTTTTTCATTGAATCGTTGTTCTTCGAACTACTGGAACATTATCGCGGGGGTCAACTCAATCGCAGGGATCTGAAGACGTATCGACCGCAAGATTACTGTTCTCTCATTTCTCAGTTGGAACCCGCATACATAACCAGCGCAGCGGAGGTGCTTGGCGTCGAAACTTTGGAAGAGAATTGGCTCTCACATACTGTCGAACTGTACGGTCGTTTGGGTGCTTATCTTCATCTTCCTAAACAGCCGCTGATTAGCGAAGATCACGAACAATGGAAACTGGGGCTTGAAGGTCTTGTGATCGGTGCATACGAATACTTTGATTCATTGACGGCTCATTCTGCGCGGCAATCTGCTCGCATGGCCGTTTATGCCGAACAACTCGTTGGATGCGAGCCGCGATAGCTTGGTTCTCAAGACGCTTTATTGAATTCACAGTTGGCGCTACCGCGCGGCCGCGTCAACTCTGACGTTCGGCGGCCCTAGGCCAGACTGAAACAAACCATGCGATCGCTCCTCAAGTTTTTCTCGCTCACGTACATTGTGAGCTGGATCCTTTGGATCGCGGCGGCAGCCATCTTGCGTGGGGCCGCTCCGCAGGCTTCAGCATTCCGGGCAATCAGTGGCTTCCTGTATCTGCTCGGGGTTTTCGCCCCATCTCTCGTTGCCCTCGCGCTTACCGCCCGAGCGGACGGACGCGCGGGAACGCTGGCGTTGCTCCGCCGGACAGTCAAGTGGTCCGTAGGTGCGCGATGGTATGTGTTCGCGGTCGGCTATATGGCGGCGATCAAACTCGCCGCGGCCCTGTTGCTCCGCATCACGACTGGCGCATGGCCGGCGTTCGGTCAGGAACCCGTGTACCTCATGGCGATCGCGATCGTTTTCTCGACGCCGGTGCAGGCCGGGGAAGAAATCGGATGGCGCGGATATGCGCTGCCGCGTCTGTCAGCACACATCGGACTTTCCAGCGCCAGCATAGCCTTGGGGGTAATTTGGGCGTGCTGGCACTTGCCGTTCTTCTTCTTTTCAGGCACTGACAAGTCAGGCCAGTCGTTCCCCATGTACCTGCTGAGCGTGACCGCGCTCTCTGTTGCGCTGGCGTGGCTCTACTGGCGGACAAATGGAAGCCTGCTGCTAATGATGCTGATGCACGCTGCCGTCAACACCACCAAGGATATTGTGCCATCGGCTGTGTCGGCCGCCACGAATGTGTTTTCCCTCAGTTCGTCGCGCGTAGCGTGGCTCAGTGTCGCAATCTTGTGGATTTGCGCCGCATACTTCCTGGTTCGAATGCGCGGGGTGAAACTGCAGGACGTCTGGCAAGCAGCGACCGATGTGCCCGAGATTGCATCAACGGGGGCCGTCTAGTCGCGCGATGGTCACGGCCGCCGAACAAATCGTTGGACGCGAGCGGCGAGGGCGTGTTTCGTAAGATAACTGGTCCGGCGATGCTTGAGTGAATTCGCGCCGCCGCGTGCCTCGTCTCGACAATCTATCGTTCCCCCAAGCCCACGGACTCGATTCCCGCTCAAGGTACCATATCGTATCGCTGTCCAAGTGCCCGTGCAGTCATCGCTACTGACAGGTATGTTGTCGTCGCAGTCCCAAACAACCGTCAGTTCTACATTGGGAAGGACAGTCTGGCGTTGACCGCCATTCCCGATCTTATTCGTCAATCAATCGGCGATTTGCCTGCGGAACAGCGAACCGTTTTCGTGAAGGGTGAACCCGGCGTAAAATATGAAACGCTCAGCGCGGTAATGCACATGATACGCGATGCGGACGTTGACCGAATTGAGATTGTCCCAATTCCAAAGAAACCGCTTCAATTAGTAGTTGGACGGCTTCGCTTCCTCGACGGGTGGCGAGTAGTCCGTCAACATGAGTATCAGCCTTTGCCTAAAAGTCCCTGAAGGAGGACAGCACGATGAACACAAAAAGCAAGACATTGTCGCTTGCTTTGCTTCTGGTGGTTTTTGTTTCAACCTCGAGTTGCAAGGAGCATGTTGCTTCGAGCGACGAGCAAACGGGCAGTCTCCGTGAAGCAGGAAGCGTTAATGCGATTCTTGGCATGACCGCAAGACGAGCCGCGCACACGGCAACGCTTCTGCCCAACGGCAAAGTTTTGATTGCGGGCGGGATGATCTGTGACGGCGGCGGTTTGTCGAGCACCGAAGTTTTTGACCCGACGACGAACACTTTTACCGCGACGGAGGATATGACAGTTGCCCGTGCCGGTCATACGGCGACGCTGTTACAAAACGGAAAAGTTTTGATTGCCGGTGGCTACAAAGGAGATTATCTGGACAGTGCCGAATTATATGATCCAGCCACAGACAAGTTCACATCAAGCGGAAAGATGGTGACGCCGCGAAGCGGTCACGTCGCCACGCTTTTGAATAGTGGCAAGGTTCTTCTGGCTGGCGGCGTTGGAACGGGCTGGACGTTTTTGGCGGACGCCGAAACTTATGACCCGAACACTAACACTTTTACGGCGACAGGCGGAATGACGACGGCGCGTGAATCTCACACGGCAACTTTATTAAAAGACGGAAGAGTGCTGATTACAGGCGGGCACAAAGACAGACGCGCCAACATTACAATTTACACCAGCGCCGAAATCTACAATCCGGCGAGCGGGACTTTCACGGCGGCGGGCAATTTAACCGTCAAGCGACATAAACACGACGCCACATTGCTGGCGGACGGCAGAGTTTTAATCGTCGGTGGTTCGGACGAACGCGACAGGGATGGTGCGTATCGAAACGCGGAAATTTACAATCCGGCGAATGGCAGCTTTACGGCTGTCAAAAACAATATGAATGCTCCCCGTTACAAACTGCAAGGGACGACCATACTCTTGAAAAACGGCAAAGTTCTGATTGCAGGCGGCGCAAACCGAGCGGAAGTCTTTGACCCTGCAACCAATACTTTTTCTTTCGCTCAAGGCGACATGGGAACAGAACTATTGTTTTCGACGGCGACATTATTGAACAACGGGCAGGTTCTGATTACAGGCGGCTATCATCTCGGCAACATAGTCAGTAACAATGCCTGGATTTATCGGGCGTGATTTTCCTGAACGCGCCGTCCAACAATTCGTTGCAGGTGAGCGCGGGATGGCCTCTTTGTCAACTAGCTTTGTCCGGGGCGGGTGGCGTGCCACCGCCCGCGCCACCTGAACTCAACCGCTATGTTGCTGTCACTAAGGTATCGCCAAGGGGTATAATCCGGCGTGAGCGGTGACGATCGATCCATGTACCGGTGTTCGAGGTTCTTGAGCCGGGGCGTCAGGATTTGGCTTTGGCCATTCGATCCTGTTTTCAGGAGCGCCAACCTCATTATCGCGCCGCTCACTTTCTATTCGCTAGCAAATAGCGCCCGCTTGCCGTGACCGCAACATATCAAATCGTTGGACGCGAGCGGAACCAGCGGGCTTGTCATCGACAACTTACCGGTAACGCAGTTGTCGCCCGCCGCGTCAACTCAACCGTTGGGTGGCTGCATTCTAGTAACTTTACTAGAGGCGCATCTTGCCCAAAACCTGTGGGAGTTTGCTTACAATCAATGCGTCACATCTGCGATTGACTCACGGTCCGTTTTGGCGTAAAAGTGCCGCTGCAACAACTAATCAGATGGAGGACAAACATTCAATGAAAAAGTTCCTAGTAGTGTCGCTTCTTGCAGTTGCGATGTCTTTGCTTGCTTTTGGGCAGGCAAAAAATATGAAATCCAATAGCAAGGCCGAAGACGAGATAATGATGCTGGAAGACCAGTGGGTTAAATCGCGCGCGACTAAAGACCCAACAACGACTAGGAGCCTGCTGGCTGATGACTATCTCGGCTGTAACCCTGATGGAGTCGCTCAAACCAAGCAGCAGTTCATAGATGCGGTTACGGCTGGTACTTTCGCTGTAGGGCACCCTGAGTATGGCGAGCGCAAGGTGCGAATCTATGAGAACACTGCTGTATCAACTGGATTGATTACAGGAGCAGCTCCAAGTGGGACGGACAAAATTCGATACATGCGTATCTTTGTGAAACGCAACAACCGATGGCAGGTAGTCGCAACACAGGCAACTCGCGTAACGAGCGGTCGGTAAAGTGTGTTTGAATTGAGACGTTTGAATTGAGGGTCTGGCAATCCTATCGGTGTAAGGAATTGCCAGGCTTTGTTTTTTTGCAAAACGCCACCTAACAAGTCATTGAACCGGAGCAGATTCAGCGAGCTTTGCATCCGCAAGACTCGGATGCTTGATTAGTTGCTTCCCGCCCGGTCAACCGTTGGGTTGCTACTTCTCATGATGACTCGCCTTAAGACTACACTGGGTCTTGCGCTCTTCATCGTCGCTATTGGCGTGGCGTTTTTCTCTTGTTCGAAGCGGTTGATAGAGACTGCATCGTGAACTTTAGCGACTACATCGAAGAGATAAAGGCCGTGCTTTACACGTTGAAACAGTATCCGTTCTTGAAGAGTTTTCAAATCTAACCTAAATACGATTTTTAATATCCCTTTTTCTCTGCATACTTATAGAGCCAAAAAGAAGCCACGGTGACGATGAAGATACTTTACTTTGTTGGAAGTTAATTAGAGGTAAATTTTGAAACAATGAGCGGGCTGGACATCGGAAGCAGGACGCCACAAAATCATGAGCTGAATCGAATATGTTATTCTGCAACGAACTCTGACGGAGATTCCCAGGAAGAAAGATGAAGAGCTGCCCCGCCTGCAATCGCACTTTTGAAGACACATTCACTTTCTGTCTGATCGACGGATCCGTACTATCCGCGCCATACGATCCAGCAAAACCGGCGGCTCAACCGACTCGTGGACCGAGCCCTCCCAGAACCGAGAAATCAATGCTACGCCCCGACTTGAAACTTTTCCGGAGACCATCGCATCACCAGGGACGAATTTGCGGTCCATGAAGAGGCAGTTAGGAGGGGTCTAGATGGAAGAGACCGAAATCGGTGAAGTCGGTGTCGACAAGTTAAACGATCGGGCGCACGAAAAAGCTAAAGAGGAAAAACACCGCGCCCCGTGGCTACAATGGCTTGCATTGTCAACGGCACTCTTCGCCGTTCTCGCGGCCATTGCTTCCCTTAAATCAGGTCAACTGGCAAACGAATCTCTGTTGCGCATGAACGAGGCGACCCTCAAACAAGCTCAAGCTTCAGATGCCTGGTCATATTATCAAGCCAAGGGAATCAAAGAAGTCACGCGTGAATCTGAAGCGGATGTTCTCAGCGTTTCTCGCGCTCCAGCAGATGCGATTACGAAGGCCCGCACCGAAGCTGACCGTTATAAATCTGAGCAGGAAGATATCCAGAAGGAGGCACGCAGACTAGAACAGGAGCAGAAAGAACTGGCAGACAAGTCTCGGCAAGACCTTGAGCGGCACCACAGATTCGCCTACGCTGTCACCGTGCTCCAAGTGGCTATTGGCCTCTCAGCTATCGCGGCTCTCATTGAGCGTCCTGGTATCTGGCTTGTCGCGCTGGTGGGTGGGTTGGCCGGAGTCGGTTTGCTGCTCTACAGTTTTGTCTAGGCTAAGAAGTTGTCAGCCTGGTCATTATCAACATAGTGAATCTCCGGTCAGCATTAAGGCGGGTGGGCCGAACAAATCGCTGCACCGGAATTCGGATAGCGGCGCGCCTCAGAATGTGCGACTGCTACAATCAAAGTAACGCGCGCAGCCCGTTCCTTCATTACAGCTCCCCTGGGGCTTCGAACAGTTCGCGAAACGAGACGCTTAGGCGCGGCTGATCGCGGCGGCGGGTCATCGAGTACTCATAAGTGAGGGGATGTTTATGAATCAGCGGTTCCTAACAATCTATTCCGGCGTGTTAACTCTGGTCTTCGCTGTCACTGTGTTTTCCGGTTTCTCCATTGGCAGCAAACCTACAACCTTCGATCAAATTAACGTCCATCGAATCAATGTGGTCGAGCCGGACGGGACATTAAGACTGGTCATCTCAGATCACGCTAAGTTGCCCGGCATTATCACACGAGGAAAAGAGCGACCGTTTGCGCGACCCCAGGCCGGCATGATCTTCTATAACGATGAGGGTTCAGAGAATGGGGGCTTAATCATCGGAGGGCACCGAAATGCTAAGGGCGAGGTCGTCGATTCCGGAGGGAGCCTATCATTCGACAAGTACGGAGCCAATCAGATAGTGCAGCTGATTGGTGTTGATGATAAGGAAGATCGCTTCGCGGGTCTCAGCGTTACAGATAGTCTAACCGGCGCGGATAATCGGCGCCGGGTCTGGGTTGGGCGCGGCGACGATGGCACTGCTACGGTGGACCTGATGGATGCTCAGGGGAAGAAACGCATCGTGATGGAGGTCAAAGCAGACGGTACTCCGAGCCTGTTCTTCCTGGATGCAAATGGTAAAGTGATAAGTCAATTCCCGTTGTCCTTGAAATAGAAATTGTATAGGCGCTGAAACGGTCGGCCTAACGCACCACCCAATACGCATTGCACCGGAGCGCGGGGAACGTCTTTCTCAACTTGATTGATTGAAATCGAAAGTGGATGTAATCGTCGGGCCCGGTCAACTGGGGGCTCGACCACTAAAAGGGGCGTACCCATGAAATCGCGATTATTTATTTACCTTTCTGGTCACATTTTCACTGCTCCTCTATCTCAATTGGTGATGAAAGCTACAATTTCGCTAATCGTCTCTATCGCCATTTTCACGGCAACCGCGGTCAGAGCGACTGCCGCAGATGATCTCAGCCTCACCGTCACGATCATTACAGGCGAGCACAGCCGTGACTCGAGTTCCATAACGACAAGCTTGACGTTGTCGACGGACACTCTGCTCTACGAGCAGTCGTATCACGGGACTCATTCGGGACGTCACGAACCAGTGAAGAAACAGTACCGATTGACGAATGCTGACAAAACCGAATTGATTGCGCTGCTGAATAAGAAAGGGCTTTGGGTGACGAAGACGATCTCTAATCCGCCTCAGGAGAAAGGCACGAGCTTTTACTTCGAGCTCGAGATGCGCGCGAACTTGAAGGGCAAGCAATCCCTGGTCTCGATAGAGGGCCCGCGTAGCGATTCGCACTTGCAAGAAGATGCCACCTACCGAAGTGTTGTGTCTGTCGTTGACGTAATATATCGGGTCATAGCAAGGAAAGATCCTGAAATAACAAGGCCGGAATTGATTCGATCGGAATAGACTTGGACACAAGTCGAGCCTGCTAACTGATCGCCGCCCGGTCAACTGACGTTCGGCACTAGTACTTATGAAACCTCAACTCTCTATTGCCGCCACTCTAATTTGTCTCGTCATGTTGTTCGCGAATGGGCAACCCAGAATGGCTAACGAAACGCCGGCAGGCTTTGAAACGCGTTGCGGCTGGTTTACTAATCCCACGCCGGCAAACGTATGGCTCTATGATCGCGAGGCTGAATGGACTATCGGCGTGCAAGGCGGTCATCAGGTATCTGGCGATTGGCCGTGGCCGAAATTTAAACGGGGTCAGTGGGTCGTAACCAACGCCGGAGACCACGGCTATGGTTGTGCTTGCTTGCAGCTTCGCGTCAATAAGCAAACGCATGAAGTCATCGAAATCAAATCTTCGCGCGCTCGGCCCTTGACGCAGTGTCGCCAGGATGCCTCGTTGAAAAAATGGAATCGCATGTTGAAATAAAATGCTGGAGCGTGTCGAACAAATCGTCGGACCGGAGCGCGGGGAGCGTGTTTCGCAACTCGGTTGATTGAAACGAAGATTGGATGTAATCGCCGGGCCCGGTCACCTCAGACGTTATGCGCTGAATTGAACGTATTCCAAAGACTGCTTTAAGAAACGAGAAGTCGGATGATCATGTAGAAGAAGAATTCTTCTTTGAAACTCCGTCGCGCGCGGCTGCGTAAATCGGCTGAGGGAGTAACTGAAGCGGACGAGCGGACGAATGGTGAGGATAAAGCGATGAACGCGACCAAACACTTGCGGACTTATCTCCTATTGTGCAGCCTGGTTGTCGCCTTGCAACCCCTTAAAGGGTTCGCACAGTCGAATTCAGACGCGCTGAGAACAAACCTTCAACAAACTCTCAAGGAACGAGAGGGGGAACACGATTTTGACTTCGAGATTGGTACTTGGAAAACTCACCTAAGGCGCCTCCTGCATCCCTTAACTGGCTCGACTACCTGGGTCGAATATGAGGGTACTTCTGTCGTCCGAAAGGTTTGGAATGGCCGCGCTAATCTGGTAGAGATCGTGGCCGATGGCCCCGCGGGTCACTTCGAAGGTCTGAACCTGCGTCTATACAATTCCCAATCCCACCAGTGGAGCCTCAATTTTGCCAGCAGCAACGCTGGTGTCATGAGCCAACCCACGATCGGCGAGTTCAAAAATGGCCGCGGCGAGTTCTTCGACCAGGAAACACTCAATGGCCGAGCCATCTTTGTTCGCTTCGTTATCTCGGACATCACCCCGAATTCGTGCCGTTTTGAACAGTCATTCTCGAATGATGGTGGCAAGACTTGGGAAGTGAACTGGATCGCGATAGACACACGGGTGAAAGATTAGCTGTTTGGTCGGAAGATAAATCGATATCGATCATCGCGCGCATAACACGTCGTTGGGTTGCTATCGCATAATATGAACACTCAATCACAAACATCACCGCCAACTCGAAACGTCTCGAAGAAGTCCGTTCTTCTTCCGTTGGGCATAGTTTTGATTCTTCTCGGACTGCTTGTTCCTCGTCCCCTCTCTCAGGCCGCGAGCAGTATGGAGCCCGGCATGCTCAGGTCAATTGCTTTCATTTCAACTGATGTGCTTCGGCTCTGCTTTTTTGGTGGTGTTGTTTGCGTCATCATTGGAGCGTTGCGCAACCGAAAGAGATAACGGCACCGAGACGGCAATATGGAGTTCGTGAGTGGTGGCCCACTTTAACAACAAGTTGCGTGGTTCCATGGCCCGGGGTGAAGGAAGATAGATTCGACTACGATCCGCGGGTCCGGGATAAGGAAATGCACGACGAGAAACAGCCTGCCTCAGCGGTGCGGCCGGCTCAGAGTAAAAAGGGCGTCGAACCCGGAGCGGATTTATAATAGGACGTCGCGTACGGGAATGGCGGACAGGAGTGTCCTTAGTAGGGCGGCGAGTCGGGACACAGAGTTTTACAGTGTATTCACTGTGCAACTCTCCGTCGCGCATTTCGCGAGATTGGCTAGTTTATGGCTGGCCGAAGAAAATAGTGCGGAAAAGATCTCATCCTGTCTCATCCGGCCAGGGCGGGTTATGTTGAGTATAAGGGGCCGGCCCAGAATGTTCTGGTAAAGGATATAGAGTTGGCGCTTACTAGCCTTGTAGAAGGTATGGACAACTGGACAATAGACGCTGCCCCTCTGCTCCTGCCGGCTTAGCGCGTTGGGGACGAACCAGAGAGTCACCGGAGATTGCAGGAATGAAACCAAACGCGACGCCTGACAACTCATTCAACCGGAGTGGAATTAACTTGCCTTTCATCCGCAAGGATTGAGTGCCTGGTCAGATTCTTCCCGCGCGGTTAATTCGGGCGTTCGGCGTCAGCTTGATCATTCTTTGAAAGGTGTTGTGATGCACTCTGCACTTGACCAGCGAGATACCCTGCTTGCCGCGTGGCGAACCAACAACCGCGTCACCGTCTTCCTGGTCGAGCACCTACCCGACGAGCTATGGGGAGCCAAAGTGCCGGGGGCTCCACGACGAACCGTTCGGATGATCGCCGGCCACATCCACAATGCGCGGTGTATGTGGATCAAGACGCTGGGAAAGGAACACGGCATCGCGGTGCCGCGAGCCGTCAATCGACACCAGGTTGGACCGCAGGAACTGATTTCAGCACTAGACCACAGTAGCCGCGGCATTATCAGTTTGCTGACGCTCGGTTTTGACCGAGGCGGCACGATCCCCGTCTCCTCGTCGTATACCTGGCGCAACCTTCCGCTCGACGTCGGGCATGTCTTAACCTATTTCGTCGCGCATGAAGGTCATCATCGCGGGCAGATTGTCATGCTCGCCCGCCAACTTGGCTTTCGTTTGCCCGTTGAGATTACGGGTGGTCTTTGGCACTGGTCGAAGCGCGCCAAGGAGGCTCGGAGCTAGATTTCGCCGACGCCGAATAATTAGTTGCGCCGGAGTGCGGTGGGCCTCTTTCTCAGGTTGATCGATTGAATCGCACGTTGTATTTAATCGCCGCGCCCCCGCGACCCGCGCGTCTTCGACCTCAGGCCTACGCCAGAAGGGTTGGTGACTAATGCCGAGTCGGAGCAGGGAATCAAAAAAGGTGGATACCTCACGTCCCCATCGTATGCCGGCGAACGCTACTTCGTTGCTGAGTCAGCCGCTCAGTCTTGCACGCGGAGCCGTTAACTCTTTGGCACTCGATATCCTTTCCGAGTGCGCACAGTTACGTCTGTCTTTGGAAGCTTAACCTGAATTCCGCGCCAGCGACCATCGCGCGCGCGATTGCCGGGACGATAGCCGAGCGTATATTGATGGCCCAGCTCTTCGGCGATAGAAGCCAGCGCATCGCGCATCTCCGGTCCGCCCGGTGAGGCGACATAACGTCCGCCGCTCTTCTCAGTCAGGTTCTTAAGAATCGCTGCCGCGGCAGTGTCGCGTGAAACACCCAGCTCTGACATGTTGACCGCATAAATCGTGGCCCCGGATTGCGCGGCGTGATCGAGAGCTTTGTCGGCACTCGCGCGACTGTAGTTCTCGCCGCCATCCGAAAGCACCACAATCGCGCGTCGTTTTTCGGGACGCTTGGCCAAATCATCCGCGGCGTGGAGGACTGCGTCATTGAGAGCCGTAAACGTCCTGGTATGCAGGCCGTAGACGCGCGCCGGAAGATCGCGCCCGGGCGAAAAATCCCGCCACTGCTCAATTTTAGTGTCAAAAGTATAGACAGCGGCGACGTCTTCATCGCGCAATCCGTCGAGGAAGCGAATCGCCGCCGAGCGTCCCAGCGTCAAACGGCTTTCCATGCTGCCGGAGGTGTCCAGCAAAATCGCCGCGGCGAACGGGGTTTCCTCGGCGGTGAAGGTCGTAAGTTTCTGTTCCTGCCCATCCTCGAAAACACGGAAGTCCGTGCGGCGCAAACCGGAAACAAACCTGCCGTCCTTGTCGAGCACGGTGGCGTTCACAATGACCAACTCGGCGTTGACGCGGATCACATCGTCATCCTGATCCTGCCTGGATGCCGGGACCAGCAGAGAGCTTTTAGTGTCGGCCGGAAAGACGTCGGATTGGTTTGAAAGAGCAACGAGCGCGAACAGCACGATCAGTGACAGACAGTTTCGCAGCCTGGCCAGGTTAAGCTGGTCGAGAATCATGAAGCTCCTAGCGTGTCGGATTTCGCACGTACTGGATGACGCCGATCAATGTATTAGCGTGATCGATCACGGCGGCCGAAATCACATGGCGGGGTGTCTTTTCCACCAGCTTGCGCAGGTCGTCAGCCATTTCAGCTACGCGCTTCACCGCAGAGGCCATATCGGCGGGGATGTTCTTGACGTCCGGGCCTGTTTCCGAGCCGCCGGCTTCGTTGCGAATTCTCCTGGTGAGTTTTTCAAGCCGGTCGAGCTTTTTACTGTCCTCAGAGCCGAAGGCTTGCTTTGCCTTGTAGGTCTCTGAAAGTTGCGCGGCGAGCTGTGAAACTTCGCGGGCTCGCTCTAAATGTTCGTCGTATCGTTTCTTTTCTTCCTTGAGAATCATCCGGGCGCGCATTTCGCCCTCGTGTGATCCGAATTCAGGCTTTTCCGAGTTGCTATTCGAAGGCTCCTGGATATTCGGCGAGGGCAACCCCGACGATTGGGCAGAAGCTGCCAAAGCGCCAGCAATCAAGAGGACAACGGCGCATGACAGGTTGCGAAGATAATGCCTGAATTGGATTTGAGCTTTAAGCGAACTCACGAAAATTTCCACGAGCAATCCTAGCCGAAAGCTAATCGAACGCTCAAGCCGGTAAGATGCTGAGACGAACAAAGGCAACGGGATCGTTGGCCGGACGTGGAGAAAGTTTTGCGATGACTGCTTGATCCAGAACTGGAACGACCGCACCTAAGGAACCTTGCCGGGATTACTTGGCGTATTGATGAACTCGTCGCCTTTTGGCTTCGGACGGTTGACGATTACAGTCTTTGAGGCCGGCGTTTCCAGCGGCGGGCGGGCCGCGCCGGGCAAAGCTTTGAACGGAACGGCGGCGCGATTTTCGCCGGACACTACCCGCAAAAGAGTGGACGAGATGTAATCCTGTGATGGAACTTCGAGGGTGTACCGGGTTCTGGCGTCAGGTGCCAGATCGCTTGACGCAGGAAGAACAATGCGCGTTTCCACTCCTCCCCCGACACGACGCCTGAGCTGCAATTCAACGGCGAGACCGCTCAGGGATTCGTTTGAGATGTTGTGAAGAGTTCCGCCCAGAAAGGCCTTCTTTCCCTCGACTGTGCTGTCGTCGACAAGGACCTCAACCTTTGGAGTCTTCTTCTGGTTCTCAACGGCGACGGCTGCGGCCAACTGTCTCTCATGCCGCTTGCGCAGCCACAGATATCCACCGAGGACAACTGCCGTCAAAAGAAGGGCGCAGACAACTCCTATCAGCAGGCGGCGAGTGTGACGTTTCTCTTCTTCTTCTATCGGGAGTGGCTCAGCTTCTAACTGATTCAGGATTTGCATAGTAGTAAAACTCTGGAGGCAAAAAATAGTTCTTCAGGGGAACAGCGGGACCGCGCCACGACTATGGACTGCTTGAAGGACTTCCGCCAATTGCTTCAATCAGGGCGTTAAGAAAATCCTGCTCCGCGGTTCCTTTGCTTTGCAGGGTAATCCATTCGGCTCCGCTGCCGCCATCGGAGCGGCCTTCGATTTTCGCGGTGACCGAAACGTTCGAGCTAGTGCCGTCAATCGGCTGTACTTCGACAGTTATCGTGTAGCGGCCGCGGGTCCAACCGCGCGACGGCGAGTTTTCAATGTCGGCAAAGCGGTTCAGCTCAGACTGAGCGACCACGGTCCCTTTTATGAAAGTGTAAGGTTGGCTGACGATAATTCCTTCGCTGAGCTTTGAGGCAGCGTCGTCCACGATCAGTTTGCGATCGCGCATCACGTCGGCAACCGTACGCATGATTACATCACGCCGCGCCGTCAGACGATAGGGATTCGGCAGCACCATTACTGCTTTGGTCTTGTCCTTGCCGAAATTTATTCCGGAGCCGTTGGTCCCGACATCCGTTTTGGCGCCGTTATTCGCCGCACCGCGATTGCTGCCGGTATCGCGAATACGCTGACTCTGCGAGTCGACGCCTTTTTCCTGCGCTACCGCGGCAGTCGCGGCCAGGAGTGCAAACGCTAACGCGAATAAAAGTGTTCGATGTTTCATAGGGACAATCCTCCACCGAAAAGAACCAGACGGAGGGGAAACGATTTGAGAATAAAGCACCTGATCGGCAAATACAAGCAGGATGCTAACCGGCGTCGCACTTTTGATGGACTTCATTGTCAGCTAAGACGTACGAAATAAGTGAAGCGAACTAGCTTTGTTCGCGCATTCGTATGATTTCGTACATTGTACTTCTCTAACTGAGAAAAAGTCAGGAAGTTGATTTGGGACAACTGCCGGATGCTGTCCTATCGGTTAGT
>Ga0209648_10002287_pt1 | contig 15846 bp, 14 predicted proteins | sample GraSoi2013_115cm_FD_185830 | JGI IMG/M metagenome (GOLD analysis project Ga0209648, IMG submission 185830) | Grasslands soil microbial communities from the Angelo Coastal Reserve, California, USA - Sample 9_17_2013_115cm (SPAdes) (version 2) | ecosystem: Environmental > Terrestrial > Soil >...
CCGACACTGCGAATCGTGCTGCGAACCATCTCGTCATAATCTACGTGCGCGCTGGTGGTAATTTCACCGGCGACGACCGCCACGCCCGTCGTAACCAGCGTTTCACAGGCAACGCGGCCTTTCGGGTCTTGCCTCATGACCTCGTCAAGAACCGCGTCAGAAATCTGGTCGGCAATTTTGTCCGGATGTCCCTCGGTCACCGATTCCGACGTAAATAGAAAATTGCGTAAGGCCTCGCTCAAAACCAATTCTCCTTCGTATGTTGCGGAGGGTGAACCGCCGCGGATTCCAAGATCAGGTAGATGCTTAGTTAAACCCTATAAAATTACCATCCGCGGGGATAAGAATCAACGTATTGATTCCAAATCGCTTAGAAGTGCGATAATCGGTCGAAATTGCGCACCGAACGGCATCCTGGCGCATTGGGCGGACAAAGACTAGGCGGCATCTGCATCGTCACCTGGTTCGACGTCGAGCCTCCCCTTGGTCTTTTTGGCCATCAGGTACGACCGGATGAAGGGGTCCAGGTCGCCGTCCAGCACGCGGTCGACATCGCCAACCTCAAACTTCGTCCGGTGATCTTTGATCAACCGATAAGGCTGCATCACGTATGAGCGGATCTGGCTGCCAAACGAAATGTCCAGCTTGCTCTCATCGAGCTTGTCGGTTTCCGCCTGGCGCTTCTGAATTTCGAGATCATATAGCCGCGAGCGTAGCATCTTCATCGCCAGTTCGCGATTTTTGTGCTGGCTGCGCTCGGCCTGGCAACCAACTACGATCCCCGTCGGCAGGTGTGTAATCCGCACTGCGGTCTCTACCTTGTTGACGTTTTGTCCGCCTTTGCCGCCCGACCGGAACGTGTCAACCTTCAGGTCTTCCGGACGAATGTTGATCTCGATGCGGTCGTCGATCTCCGGAATCACGAAGACCGATGCAAACGAAGTGTGCCGCCGCGCATTCTGGTCGAACGGTGAGATTCGGACTAGCCGATGAACTCCCGTTTCCCCCGCGAGAAGCCCGAATGCATTTTCGCCAGAGAATTGTACCGTCGCCGACTTGATCCCCGCTTCTTCTCCGGGCGTCTCGTCCAGCACCGAAGCGCCCATTGCTTTGCGCTCCGCCCATCGCAAATACATGCGAAGAAGAATGGACGCCCAATCCTGCGATTCCGTCCCGCCCGCGCCGGGCTTGATGGTCATGATGGCGTTGAGATGGTCGTTCTCGCCGGAGAGCAGCGTCCTCGTTTCGAGTTCGGAGACAAAGCTATCCGCTGCGGCGAGTTCCCGATCCAGCTCTTTCAGCAGATCGTTTCTCTGTTCCGCGTTGGTCTCTTCCTGCGCAAGATGGATGTACGTGTCGATGTCCCCGGAGATCGAATTGAGCCTTTGATCTGCCGCGATCTGCTCTTCAGCGCGCTTCCGTTCCCGGAGTACGCCCTGAGCAACTTCCTGATTGTTCCAGAAATTGGGTTCGGCTACGCGCGCTTCCAGGCCTTTCAGGCGCTCGCGGTACTGCGGCGCGTCAAAGATAGCTCCGCACGAGCGTGATGCGCTGTTTGAGTCCTTCGTAGTGGTATTGGAGGTCTTCGAGGATCATGTCTTGTCTGAAAAAGCGCCCGGCCGAATGAAGGCGCTACTTCGCCTTTCGAAAAGTAGTCCCAACTAGAATAACGGAAACCAGCGCGCAGAGCCAGGCGAACCAATCTCCGAAGCGAGTATAAATCGTCTTGTCCGTTCGAAAATCATAAGGAAGTTCGGTAGCAGCGCGCATATCGGGCGGGAGCGGCTCGAAGACGCGGCCGTAGGGATCGACCGAAGCGGTATACCCATTATTCGTCGAGCGGACGATCCACCGCCGGTTTTCCACCGCGCGCACCCGGGCCATGTGCAGATGTTGCTCGGGCGCGGCGGACCGCCCAAACCATCCATCATTCGAAATGTTGATGAAGAGCTGCGCGCCGTTTTCGGCGAACTTTCGCACTTCGCCGGGATAGATCGCCTCGTAGCAGATGAAAACGCCAAACGTGTTCCCGCCCGGCAGCCGCCCCACGACATACTTAATTCCTTTGTGAAAGCCGCCCACTTCTTCGGACACGCTGGTGACCACTTGGTGGATCAGCGGAAACGGCTCATATTCGCCGAACGGCACGAGGTGAACTTTGTCGTACACGAAAACGCGCTGCCCTTGCGCATCAAATAGCAGCGCGCTGTTGTAGGGCATGAGTCGTCCGGGCGGGGCAGCGTCTGATGGGTCCACTGAAGGCTTCCATTCGATTGCCCCTGCAAGAAACGGATGCCCGAACTGGATCGCGAGCGTGGAAGCAATTTTCGCAAATTGCGAATCCTGGAACGAGAATGGCGCGGGCGCTTCGGGCCAAACCAGGAGGTCCGGCTTTTGCGATGCAGGAGCAAGGCTGATTCGCCCGATTTCCGCGAGGTCGGCGGCGTGCGTCTGAAACCAATCCGAAGGGTAGGAAGGCGACTCCGGGAAATTGAGCTGAACGGCACGGGCATAATGGTGGGCTTGCGGCAGGGGCACCAAGCGCGGGCCAACGAACAAGAACATCAAGAGAGTGGCCGCGGCAGCGGCCGCGAGTGTAAACCGTCTCGTGAACTCCGGCGTGTTCGACGCACCCATCCAAGCAAGTAGCGCATTGAAACTCGCCACGAGGAACGATAGCCCGTAGATTCCCGTGATCGTGGTGATCTGAAGGAGACCCAGATTGGCCGATGCCGGATAGCCGAGCAAATTCCAGGGGAAGCTAATCTCCGGCAAGTGGGCGCGAACGAATTCAAATGTAACCCAAATGAAAGGCGCTCCCAAACACGCCAGCCGGATACTTCGGCGGGCCAATCGGTGCACCGCCCACGCAAAAGTCCCGGTGAGAACGCCCCAGGCCATCGCAATCAAAAGCAAAACGCCCCATCCGCCGGTCACCGAGAGCCCGCCATGAACCGTCAGAACCGTCGCAATCCACGGCACAGAAGTAATGACAAAGAGCAGTCCGTGAAGGAATCCGCATCCGAATGCCACACGCGGCCGCGCGCCAAACAGGACAAAGAGCAGAATCCCTACGCAAATCCACGAATAGATACTCAGATAGAGACCGGTGTAGGAGAGCGAAAGCACGGCGCCAGATACCGCGCCAATCACAAGACGCAAACCCGCTGGCGTTTCCATGCCGGCTTGCGGGTGAAAGTAGGTGAGCCAGCTGCCCACGGGCATCAGTGTTTCACGATGGCCTTGAAGCCCGAGCCCTCGAGACCTTTCCTGGCGGCCTCGGCGGCCTTCTGATCGGCATAGGGGCCAACCTGCACGCGGTAATACTTGTCCGTCTGCGCAGAAACAACAAACGCGGGGAATTTTCTCTTCTGCAATCGCGTCGCGAGTTCCAGCGCGTCCGCTTCTCTCGTCAGCGCGGCAACTTGCAATGTGTACGCGCCTCCCGGAATGAGGGGGGCGTTCAGGGATTTCGATGATCCGCCGGCTGTTTTGGGAGGCGAGGGGGTCCGTACGAGCACGGGTGCATTCTTGTGTACGGGTCCAGGCGGCGCGATGGGCTTCAGATGGTCTTCAGTCTTCCTATTCTCGCCTGCGTGATAGAACTCCCAGTCCGAATTCGCCGGGGCCGCCGTGTCCGTCGGCGCCTCGGTAGGAGCGCTATTGTTCGTTCGTTTCGGAACCACATCCGGCTTGGGAGAAATGGAGGACCCCGGCTTCCCGCGAACGTCCGTCGCCGCGCGTACCTGCCCGTCATACTGGTTGCGTCCCATGACGTAACCCAGCGTGAAAAATACCCCGGAAAACAACATCATGAGCATGAAAAGGCCGATAACATGCCGGCCTTCGAGCACGCGCTCTCCCGCGCCACCTCGTTTTCCTCCCGAAGCCATTCTTACTTCTGCGGCCCTCCCATGGCCTGTACCCACTTGTTAATGATATCGATGGGCAGGGGAAACACAATCGTTGTGTTCTTCTCGACACCTATCTCCGTCAGTGTTTGCAGGTAGCGGAGTTGGATCGCCGAAGCCTGCGTCTCCAGAACTTTCGCGGCATCCGCAAGTTTCTGGGAAGCTTCAAACTCACCCTCCGCGTGAATGATCTTCGCTCGGCGCTCGCGCTCAGCTTCCGCCTGTTTTGCAATGGCGCGCTGCATCTGCTCGGGAATGTCGACCTGCTTCACCTCTACTTTGGAAACCTTAATGCCCCAAGGCTCGGTGTCTGTGTCGAGTATGATCTGGAGCTTGGCGTTGACCTTATCGCGCTGCGAGAGTATTTCATCAAGTTCGAATTGGCCGACCACGCTTCGAATCGTCGTCTGCGCGAGCTGCGAAGTCGCATAAGTGTAGTTTTGCACCTGCGAAAGCGCCTGATTAGCGTCGACGACGCGGAAGTAGCAGACGGCGTTCACTTTCACCGAAACGTTGTCGCGTGTAATGATGTCCTGCGGCGGGACGTCCAGCGTTTCAATTCGCAGGTTGACGCGGTACAGCGTCTCGATCGGCCAGAAAACCAGCCGCAGGCCTGCGCTCTTCGCTTCCGGGATCAGCCGTCCGAGCCGAAGCACCACTCCTCGTTCCCACTCTTTGATGATGTACAACGAATTCCAGAACCAGATCAATCCGAGCCCCACGATCAGCACGATCCCGAGCAAACTGATCTCCATGTTTTCCTCCTGAGCACAGAACCGTTTTATCTTGCGGCCGTGACAGCCGCTTCCACCGGCTCAACGTACAGCTTTAGCCCTTCGACCCGCAAAATCCGCACGGACTTTCCTTCTTGCACCGGCTGCGAAGATTCAGCCCGCCAAAGCTCGCCGTGCACGCGAACCATTCCCTCTGCTCCCGCCTGCAAAGAGGAAACCACGAGAGCCTGTGCTCCGATCAGCTCTTCCCTTCCCGTCGCCGTCTTCCACTTCCGCGAACGCAGGACGAGCCGCATTAGAAACACGGCAAGCACAGCGAACGGCACGGTCCCCGCCAGCGCCACGCCAACACTCACTCCGCCGGGCGTGAGCGGTGAGCGGATGAGAAAGATGGCGCCCAGAAACATCGAAGCGATCCCTCCGGCGGCCAGTACACCATGACTCGGAGCTTTCGCCTCTAAGATGAAAAACGCCAGTGCCAGCGCAATCAGGAACAGGCCCGCAAGATTCACCGGCAGAAAGTGCATTGCATACAAAGCAAGAATCAGGCAGATACCGCCGATGACTCCAGGCGCGATCACTCCCGGATGCGTAAATTCCGTGTAGAGTCCGAGGACACCCAGAATCAGCAGCACGAAGAAAACATCGGGCTCGACGATTCGCGCCAGAAACTTCTGCCGCGCAGAAAGCTCAAATGCCGCGCGAACTGGATTCTTCAGCGACAGTGTCACTTGCGTGCCGTCAAAGCGGTTGATCGTTCGACCGTCAAGTTGCCGCAACAAATCCTCCGGCGAACTCACAATCAGATCAATCATCTTCCCGTCGAGCGCTTCTTTTTCCGTGAACGCTTTGGACTCCGTGATCGCCTTTTCTGCAAGCGCCGGGTTGCGTCCGCGCCTCTCCGTGAAGCTGCGCAGAAATGCCATTGCGTCCTGGTTGATCTTCTTCCGCAACACTTCATCAATCTGCGGGACGTATCCCCCAATCGCGAGAACCGGCGACGCTGCTCCGGTGTGTGTGCCTGGCGCCATCGCCGCAATGTCTGCCGAGAGCAGGATATAAAAACCTGCGGAAGCTCCTCGCGCCCCCGTCGGCGACACGTAGACGGCCACCGGCACCCGCGACGCCAGGATGTGCTGGATCATATCCTTCATCGAATCGCTGAGGCCCCCGGGCGTGTCCATCGTAATCAAAACCAGCGCCGCATGACGACGCTCCGCATCTGCAATGCCCTCGTCGAGATACGTGGCAAGGATCGGCTCCACTTCCCCATCAAGACTCAGTTCAAGGACGAAAGGGCCGGTGGAATGTTCGTCAGCGGCAACGGAAGGCAACAGCAAAATCCCAGCAGCAGCTAAAGCGCATAGGAAGAAGCGGGTCGCAACGGACCTCCACGGCTTAAAGTAAAAGCAGCGCCGCATCACAGGGGACCGATCGTTCATGGCGCACCTCCACCGGGCTTTTTCGCGCTTCGCTTGGAATTCTGCAGGTGTTCGAGCAACTGCTTGGCCTCCGCATAATTCGGCGCCAGCTTCAGGGCCCGCTCAACCTCGGCCCGCGCGAGATCCGGTTTTTTCTGCTCGAGGTAGATTTTCGCCAGCATCGTTCGAACCACTGCGGAATCGCGGGACTGCAGCGAAGCCTGCAATTCCTTCACAGCATCATCTATCTTGCCTTGGTGCCGGTCAATTTCGGCTAGCCCCCAATGGGCCGCGGCGTTGCCCGGATCGACGGCGAGAGCGGCACGGAACTCTTTTTCTGCGGAATCAGCGCGCCCCGCGGAAAGTTGCTGCCGGCCGCGTCGAACGTGCCCCGCCGGCGTGTCGCCCGAAGAAGAACCAGCGGCGCTCGCGGGAGACACCGGCGACACAACCTCCGTGCGAAGAGCCGTTACGTCGAGTTGGGTCTTGACGCGAATTAGCCGCGCTGCGGTTTCGTTTTTCGCATCCAGGCGGATCGTGGGAAGCCCGTTGGGGCCAAATGCTTCATTCGCCGCCTCCCGTTCCTGCTCAGCCTCGGGTTTCTTGCCCGCCTTTTCCAGAGACAAAATCAGCAGGGCACGGTCCTCCGGGTTATCCGGCTCGCGTCCGGCAGCTTCGCGGAAAGATTCTGCTGCTACGGCTGCGTCGTTGACCTGCAGCGCGAGCAAGCCCAGATTGAACGGATAATCGCCTTCGTCTGGATCCACGTCGGCCGCTCGCCGAAGATCGGCAAGCGCAGCTGCCGTCTTGCCCTGGCGCGCCCGAGCGATGGCCAAATCGTTCAGGATTTCAGGCACGTCTGCTCCGGAAACCAGGTTGTTCCGCAACACATCCTGCAACCCCGCTAAGTCTTCCTCGGCGTGGTCTGGCTGGTTCAGAAAGAGGCGGCAAACTCCGCTCGCAAAGACGGCTTCGACGTAGCGGTCGTGGGATTTTGGAACCTTGAAAAACCACGCCAAAGCCGAATTGTAGTCACGCCGCGAGTAATACGCTTCGCCAAGCGCAAAGTCGGGGTCCGGCCAGTCGGGTTCGAGACGCGCAGCCTCGTGAAGTTCGCGAAGCCGGAGATCATCTTCGTTCGCAAGAAGGCCGCGAGTGTAGTGTTCAAACGCATCGAGGAGCAGTGGACGTTGGCGCTTTGTGAATTCCGCGAGGTTCAGCCGGTATTTGCGCTCGTTTGCGGAAAGCATGCGCCATACCAGCCGCGTGTGCAGGTCCATCAGGGAATCCAGTGTGCCGGTTTCCCGCAACGCCGGCATCAAAGCGGTCGGATTCACTCGTAGAATCCGCGACTCAATGGTGAGCGACGTCCCCTTTGCCATGAATCTGCCGTAAATCACGAAATCCGCGTCCAAATCCTCGGCGACATGCAGCATCGTCGCCCGGCTAAATTTCGAGGTGTGCGGCAGGCCGTATCGTTCAAGTTCGACAAGCCGTCCCGCGTGCGAATACACGTGCTCGCCCGCCGCCGAAAGCCGCTGGATGGTCAGCTCTTCGAGGCCCTCGCCGAGCCATTCCAGTCGCGACGCTGCGCCTGCATTTTCAAACGGAAAAACCAGGTAGATTCCCTGCTGGGGACCAGCGGCGGGTGCCGCAGGTTTCGGGGGGGCAGGTTGTTGCCCAGAAACTGAGGCAATTCCAAGAGCGACGATACTCGAGAATACAACCAGATAACGCGCACTGAAGAAAGGGCGCCCCATGTCTATTGCATTGTAGCAGACACAAGAAGTCGTTTCGCCTCAGATGACACATCAGGCTTGATTTTTCAGCGTACCGAAGAAGCGTTAGGGTTGCGTGCCGTCCGGTGGCTTGGGGGCGAGAACCTCTTGTATCGCCGGATCTTTCACAACTGCCGCGAAAGACGGATCGGTTCTTACGGCAGAGAGTTCCTTGTAGCCTTCGTCCTTGGCCTTCCTCAGATAAATCAGGCAGCGCTCCAGGTTACCGGCTTCCGCGAATGACTTTGCAAGCAGAAAATAAAACCGCCCGCGGTCCTCAACGGAACGGTCCTGCAGCAACGACCCGGTTCTTGAACCGTTGTGCTCGAAGAGTTGAGGATCCAGCGCTAGCGCCTGTCGGAAGCACACGATGGCGTTTTCGTATTTCTTGTCGGCAAAATAAGCATAAGCGAGGTTGCTGTGGAGGACCGCCACGTCGCCTCGTATCGAAATCGCTTTCTGGTAAGCTTTGATGGCCTTGCCATACCTCTTCCGCTGGTACCAGATGGTGCCAATATTGTTCTGCGCATCAGCATAGGAAGGATCAGCTTTCGACGCCCTTTCGTAATACTTGAGGGCCTGCCCGAGGGCTGCTTGCTGATGAAGCGCAATCCCGAGCTTGTTCAGATAAACCGGATTCTGGGGATTTTGATCCGTCAGCCGCTTGTAGACCTGCGCGGCCTCCCGATAGTCCTTGCGCGCCATGTACAGATCCGCGAGCTGCTCCTCGGTAAGCTCCGGCTTCACAACGATCACGGAACTGTCCACGGGCGTCTGCGGTTGTGATTGCGCCACGCGCGGCGCAACCGGTTTCTCGGGGCCTTCTACAAGCGATTGTCCTGCGCAGGGGATCGAAAGAGTCAGAAGGAGAACGCTTACTGGAAACGCCACCTGAATCTTGCTCATGGCGAGTCTCCCTTCTCCGGCTTCGGCTTAGCCGTGTCGGGTTCCTTCTTCTTACCTCCAAAGATACCAAATATCTTCTGTAAAGGATTCTTTTTCTTTTCGCCGGTTTGTGCCGAAGGATCGGCGGGGACTTGGCCCTGACCCGTCGCACCAGGCGGTCGATTCGGATCATAGACCCCGATCGGCTGCCCACTGGCATTGGTTTGTGGCGTCTTGGGCTGCCCCCCGCCAAAGATGTGGGAGAGAATAGAGCCCGTAGACGTAAGCAGGTTGTGACCTCCGTGGACCTCGCAGTATTGCGTCGGTGCCGAGCCCGCGACGTAAACCTCCTCGCGGGTTGTAGGGCAGTTGGGCGTCGCCAACTGCAACGTATCCGGGTCAATTAGCACGGATTGCACTCCATCGGGCATCGTGAAATCTCTCACGTCCCGGTACTGCGAGAGTGCCGTGGCGCGCGTCATGAAGTCGGCCCAGATCGGTGCCGCCACCGCGCCGCCCGGAAGCCCCAAGTCGCGATTATCATCGAATCCGATCCAGATCACGCAAAGCAGATTCGAAGTAAAACCTGCGAACCATCCGTCGCGCGACGTACCAGTCTTTCCGGCGGCGGGGAGCGTGAATCCTCGTGCCCGCACGCCCGCGCCCGTGCCCCGGTTCAGCACGTCCTTCAGCAGGCTGTTGACGAGAAATGCCACTCGAGGATCCAGCGCCATGTGCGTCTGCGGCGTGAATTTTTCCAGTGGCTCCCCGTCTACGTTGACGACGCTGCGGATAAACTGCGGCTCGGCACGCGTCCCGAGAGTCGCAAACGTCGTGTATCCCGCTGCAACGTCGATTGGGGTCATTTCGTACGCACCAAGAGCAACTGCCGGCGTCGGCTGAATGTTCGTGCCCAGCCCCATTTGACGGGCAACTTGCACCACTCGGCCGTAGCCGATCAGTTCCGCGACTTTGACGGTCGCGACGTTGAGCGAATTCGTCAGAGCGTCCCGCACCGTGACGCGGCCCATGAATTTTTCCCCGTAGTTGTTCGGAGTATATTCTTTGCCATCGAATTCGAACGTAGTGGGCTCGTCATCGATGGTGGTCGCAGGCGTGATGATAGGCTGCACCCCGTCAACGGCATTGTCCAAGGCCGCGGCATAAACGAAAGGCTTGAAAACAGACCCAGGCTGGCGATGCGCCAGAGCGTGATTGAGCTGGCTCAGCCCGTAATCCCGCCCGCCAATCACCGCCTTGATCTCGCCGTCCCGCGGATCGAGCGCTACCAGCGCAACCTGGGCCTGCGGGACTGATTCACTGCTTCCCTTCTTGGCCAGCTCTCGCTGCCACTTGGCGTACTTCTTCGCCAGCAGCGTATCCACGTTCTTCATCCCCGCGTCGACCGCGGCGGCTGCGGCGCGCTGCAACGCGGGGTCAAGCGTGGTGTAAACGCGAAAATTCTGGCTGAGCAGCTCGTTCGCGGAGTACTTGTCAAGCAGATGATCTTTCACCATGTCCACGAAATACGGCGCTTCGGTTCCCGAAACCGACGTTCGCACAATCTTCAGCGGCGTGCGCTTCACTTCCTGGAGCTGCTCCGCACTGATGTACTTGTTCTCCAGCATTTGCGTCAGCACGCGGTCGCGAGCTTGCCCTCCGCGCTCCGGGTGACGGTCAGCCGACGAGTAGTAATTCGGCGCGCGAATGATACCGGCAAGATAAGCATATTCGGGCAGGGTCAGCTGCCTCAGGTCTTTTCCGAAGTAAGCAACGCTGGCCTCGGAAAACCCGCGAATCCCGAAGCTCCCGCGGTTGCCGAGATACACTTCGTTGGCATACAACTCGAAAATCTGTTGCTTATTGAAGCGCTGCTCGAGCTCCACTGAAATCATGGCCTCAGCCAGTTTCCGCCCCCAGTTGCGCTCGGTCGAGAGAAAAAACGTTCGTGCCACTTGCATCGTGATGGTGCTCGCACCCTGGTAGTGCTGGCTGGTATGCCGCAGATCAGCCCACGCCGCGCCGGCAATGCGGATGAAGTCGAAACCCCCATGTTCGAAGAAGCGCTTGTCCTCGGCCGAAAGAATTGCATTCACGAGCATCGGCGGCAGATCTTCGTACCGCATCGGGCGCCGCTTCTCGCGGGCGCTGTCGAAAAGGTTGGTAATCAGTTCCGGTTCGATCTCTGCGCTATCAAGCTCCGGGCCGCCGGCAAGCGGTCTGATCGTTCGAATGGCCTTCCCGCGGAACTGTACTGCCAGGGCATTGTTCCCCGCGAAATAGGAAAGCTTCGAAGGCCGGATATCAACCGTGCTGCCCTGCACCGTGAATTGGCCGAGGGAGTTCGGATCCTGCTCCGGGCGATACCCCACGCGGGTGAGATAACCGGTCAAATCTTCGGGGCCCCACGCCTGGGCTGCGGAGACATGTTCCGGCGCGGAGAAAATCTGAGTGGTGTTCTGGAGGATGTTGCCGGAGAGTCGCGCATCGATCATGCGCGAGTACTTGATGTAGTAGTAGGTGAAGATCCCGCCGGCGATAAGAAATGCGCCGAAGACGATGCCCAGGATTGTCAGGCCGATAACCGAAGTAAAAAACCCCTTTTGTACACGGATGCGCAAGCCATTGCTCCCGAGGGCTAGACTTCTATTGTCTCGCAAGACCCCACCCTAGGAAAGACACAGTTCCAAGATGGCGGGTTGCCAGGCGCGAATCGGAATCGAGCAGGGCCTCAGAAAAGTGCCTTGTTTTCACTGGACGGAGAGAAATGTAAATCCAGATGATAAAAGAATAAATCGATCGGAACGATGTAGTCCATGGAAATCCTGACCACCGCAGGACTCGCTGCCACTTTGATATCCTCGCGCTTCGCGGGAATCTCCAAGTCCTGCACGATCTTGAAAATTTTCTCGCGAATCTGTTCCTCGGTGTAGCGGTTCACCACCGCAAAGCGCGCCTGCTCCTGCATCTTGTCGGCAAGCTGATATTCAGAGACGTAGGCCGGCACAATCTTGACGGCCGAGTAGATCGCCAACAGCAAGATGGTCGTGTAAATAACGGCCTTCAGCTTGCCTTCGCCTCGTTCGAAGTGGCGGTGCGCTGAAGTCCGCCCATCGTAAGTATCATCATCGTCCATGAGATTTGTCTCCCCAGCCGTTTGCCTCGCGGTGTATCGGCGCTGCAAAGTGGCAAAGAGTCTTTCCGCTTTAGGTAAAAACTAGCACCCTGGTGAGATAGTGTCGAGAAATTGGCGCGGAGATGTTTCCGGAAAGGAACGGTGGCGCAAGCCGACACTACTGGACTGCCTAATACGCCCGGGCAAAGATCGCGCGCGCGGTGGCGGGTCGGCCGCAGTAAACGCAACTGCCGCTGCCGCCCTCTTGTTCAAGAGGAATGCAGCGCATCGTGGCGCGCGTTTCCTCTTTGATTTTGGCTTCGCAATCGGCGTTGCCGCACCAGTACGAAACGGCAAAGCCGTTTTCGACGGCTTTCTTCAGTTCGTCGTACGTTTTCGCATCGTGGGTATTAGTCTTGCGGAAAGCTAGCGCCTTGTCGTGGAGCGATTGCTGGATTTCCGCGAGCAAGCGCTCAACTGTCGCGGGCAGGCCGGCGAGCGAGGCATTGATCTTTCCGTCTCTGCCGGGTCGATCCCGGCGCGCGAGGACGGCCGTCTGTTTGGCAACATCCTTTGGACCGAGTTCGACGCGAAGAGGTACACCGCGCATCTCCCAATCATTGAATTTCCAGCCGGGGCTACTGCCTTCGCGCTCATCGAGCGTGATTCGGATGTTGGATTTTGAGAGTTCGGCCTTCAATTTGCGGGCGGTATCCAGAACCGTCTTCTTCTCGTCGTCTGTCTTGAAGATGGGGACAATTACGACTTGATAGGGTGCGAGTTTGGGAGGCAGGACCAGGCCTTGGTCGTCGCCGTGTACCATGATGATGGCACCAACGAAGCGCGTGGAAAGTCCCCAAGATGTGGTCCAGCAGTGTTGCAACTTGCCATTCTGGTCAAGGTATTTGACCTCGAAGGCTTGGGCAAAATTCTGTCCGAGGAAGTGCGACGTGCCGGCCTGCAGAGCCTTGCCATCGCCCATCATGGCTTCGATGGCGTAGGTCGTGTGCGCGCCCGCGAATTTTTCCGCCTCGGATTTTTCCCCTGGAATAACGGGAATTGCGGCGTCGTTGATGGCAAAATCGGCATAAATATCCAGCATCAGGCGCGTTTCGGCTTCGGCCTCTTCGCGAGTGGCGTGGGCCGTGTGGCCTTCCTGCCAGTAAAATTCGAGCGTGCGGAGAAAAAGCCTGGTACGCAATTCCCAGCGCACCACGCTGTTCCACTGGTTCATCAGCACCGGCAGGTCGCGGTAGGATTGAATCCACTTCGACCACATGTGGCCGATAATCGTCTCCGAAGTGGGCCGGATCACCAGGGGTTCTGCGAGCGTTTCGCCGCCGCCGATCGTCACAACCGCGAGTTCCGGCGAAAATCCTTCGACGTGATGCTTTTCTTTGTCTATGAAGCTGCGTGGAATGAGCATCGGAAATGCCACATTCTGATGGCCGGTGGCCTTAAAGCGTCGGTCGAGGGCCTGCTGGATGTTCTCCCAGAGCGCCCAGCCGTAAGGCCGAACGATCATGCAGCCGCGAACAGGCGCGTAGTCGGCGAGTTGCGCTTTCAGGACGAGCTGGTTGTACCATTCGGAGAAGTCTTGCGCGCGGGTAGGGAGCTTTTCTTCGGCCATGCGGAAGTTTAACCGTTCCTCTCAGTTGCAATAATTGGGACTGAGTAAACTCATAAGCGTATCGGACGCGCATCGCAGTGTCAACGAAACTGGAATCCTGAAGAACCTGGTCATCCCGTATCTTTCTGAGTGATTGATGGCTTGATCCAGAAACACGTTGTGGCCAGCCTCTTTCATCGTCCTTATCTCGCTTGCAAAGCGGCGCTGCAGCATCTACCCTACGTGTTCAAAAGGAACCACGAGACAATTCATGCCCGATATTTCACCCAACCTGCTTGCTCTCGGCTTCATCTGGTACGTTGCTTTTCTCTTCTCCACTACCTGCCATGAAGCGGCCCATGCGCTCGCGGCAAAGCTTGGCGGTGACGAAACTGCCTTCGTTGGCGGGCAGGTCACGCTCAATCCCGTCCCTCACATTCAGCGTGAGCCTTGGGGCATGGTCATCATTCCCATCCTCTCTCTTATCGTTAACCGTTCCATCATCGGTTGGGCCAGCGCGCCGTACGATCCGCTCTGGGAGCGGCGCCATCCCCGCCGCGCCGCCTGGATGGCCCTGGCTGGGCCGGCGACAAACTACTCGCTCATGCTCATCGCCGCTATCGGCCTCCGCCTCGGTTGGTCTATCGGCTGGCTGCACGAGGACCGTCTGACCGGCCGTCCGGACTTTGCCAGCAATGTCCTCAGCGCTTTCTTTTCCCTGAATCTGCTCCTCGGCACGTTCAATCTGCTGCCTGTTCCCCCGCTGGACGGCAGCACTGGCATTATGCTCTTCATGAGCGAAAACCGCGCCCAGCGCTATCTGGATTGGCTCCGAGGCAACAGCTACACGATGGTCGGTCTTCTTGTCGCAGTTCTTGCTTTTCCATACGTCTATCGCCCGATTAATGCCGCAGCCATCTATCTTCTCCTCCGAAGCCGTTTCTGAGATTTCGCCTCCTGGCTTGACTGCTCCATTTGCGAACATCCGGCGCCTGTCTGTCCCGTCCGAGGACACTATTAAGACTTGGGTTCACCACTAAGCGCTTTATTTTCAACTAGATAATCAAGGCTCGCTTGGCTCCCTGTCTGCACTTCCACATTCCGGAGGTTGTGCATGCTTTGGTCTGCTCCCCAGCCCCTCGTCAGCACGTATCGCGTGGAAGTTTCCGGCTGGGACAGCGCACAATCCTTCTTTGTTGAAACAGCCAATCTTGATTGGGATGAAGCATCCAGCAAGAACATCACCCTCGGTCGTTCGCTTTGCCCCGGAACCATGGTCTTTGTGCGTCTATTACTTCCCACTTCTGCCGAGCGCTCCTTTCCGGTGCCCTATCAAGCCGAACATATCGCGACCACGGAAGAAGGACATCAACGGTTCCGCCTCAAACAGGTTCATCCTCGTTCTGGAGCGGATGAATCATCACAACAATAAAGTGCGGAGTTCAAACGGCGTATCCTTCCGTCCCTTCTGGATTTGGTCCAGCGCTGTGCCAGACTGGGAAGCCGCGAACCATTCCTGCACCAAATTGGTGTACTCCCCTGGTTTGTGGAGATTCTTCGCCGTTTTCGACTCCTTCCATTGGAAAGAAACACGGCGCGGAGCCGGCTGTCTGCCCTTTAAGAATGTAATAAGAGCCGTCTTTTCAATGGAGTAGTGCATTCGACTGGATGAATGAGGACTTCCCAAACGGAGCGGACCAGCAAATGGCAGAGAAAGTGCGGAACTGGCACGCTCCGTGCGACTGGCATTCCTATCGTGGCATTTGTTTCGTCAAAGTCCGTTGAACTCATTCCCGCAAAGACATCGTTGACGCCCTGCATCCTCGATGACGATCCTGCGCAACTCGATATGCTGTCAGCGATCATCGCTGAGATGGGATATGAATCGATCGCAACGTCCGACCCTGAAGAGGCGCTGAAGCTGGTGAAGCGCGGGCGCTGCCGGCTGGCGTTGGTGGATGTGCGCATGCCGAAGATGGACGGGTACGAGTTTTTGGACCGAGCGCTGCGCAGCGATCCCGGAGTACACATTATTCTGATGACAGGGGATTACACCCTGGATTCGGCGCTGGATGCCATCCGCCGGGGAGCCATGGACTTCTTGCCGAAGCCCATCGACCGCACGCGCCTGAAGAAAACGCTGGACGACGTCGCCACGCTGTACGACCAGCGACGTCGCGTGAGGGCCCTCGAGGAGCAGTTGTTGAAGGATCTGGAATTCCACGGAATCGTGGGAAAAAGTCCGGCGATGTTGGAAGTATTCGACTTTGCCCGAAAAGTCGCGCGCCATTACACAAACGTTCTGCTCGCGGGGCCGACGGGAACGGGAAAAGAACTGGTGGCTAGAGCGATTCATCAACTCAGTCCGGTCAGCCAGCAGAGGCTGGCGGTGT
>Ga0209648_10002288_pt1 | contig 15845 bp, 8 predicted proteins | sample GraSoi2013_115cm_FD_185830 | JGI IMG/M metagenome (GOLD analysis project Ga0209648, IMG submission 185830) | Grasslands soil microbial communities from the Angelo Coastal Reserve, California, USA - Sample 9_17_2013_115cm (SPAdes) (version 2) | ecosystem: Environmental > Terrestrial > Soil >...
GCCTCCATTCTTGCTGGCCGCAGAATATCATTATTTTTCTTTAGAATATCATTATTTCTGCTTGACAAGCCTGCGGGAAAGGTCTAAATACCTCGCTAGTACAAAAGCATTACGTCCCGTAGTGCTTTAGGGGTTGGTTCTTTCTCGAATATGTGCTGGGGTTAAAGAGAATATGAGTCCGATGCAATTTGCTTCCATGCGGATGTCATGCTCTCTTTTTTCGCGCAAATTTTTCCTCGAGGGGTAAACGAATGAATATTCGATTTTCCAATGTAAATGAATCGATCAGCAAATCGCGAGTGATCGTTTCGCTTCTCGCAGTTCTTGCGCTCGTTCTCTGTACTGCTTTTGCTGCGCGCGCACAGGTCACTACGGCAGACGTCCGCGGCACGGTCATGGACGACCAAGGCGCAGCGGTTGCTGGAGCTGATGTAAGTATCACCAGTTCCGGCACGGGCTATACGCGGTCGATGAAGTCGACGGCCGACGGCCAGTACAGCTTCACGGAGCTGCCGCTGGGTACTTATAGCATTCACGTCACCCACGCGGGGTTCAAGGCCGCCACGGAGACCGGCATCGTGCTGCACGTCAACGACAGCTTGGTGCTCAACGTCGGTCTGAAGGTCGGCGCAATTAGTGAATCGGTCACCGTGGAAGCCTCACCCGTAGCGGTCGAGACCACCAACGGAGAGTTGAGTGGTTTGATCCAGGCGAGTCAGGTGGAGGAATTACCGCTCAACGGGCGCAACTTCATGCAACTGGTTACCCTGGTGCCGGGCGTGGCTCCCGCGGAAGCCTTCAGTGTGAGAAATAAAGGACTCAAAGGCGCCTCGGACGTTTCCATCAGTGGCAGCCCCTCCAACGGCAACCAGTGGCTCGTCGACGGCGCCAATAATAACGATACTGGCTCGCAGCGCACCATTCTCGTCTATCCTTCGACGGAAGCGATCGAGGAGTTCAAGATCGAGCGCAACAGCTACGGCGCCGAATTTGGCCTGATGGCCGGAGGGACGGTCAACCTGGTCACCAAGGGCGGCAGCAATGATTTCCACGGCAGCGTCTACTATTCCGGACGCAATGACAAGTTGGACACATTCGACACTGAACTCAAGGCAGGGTGCCCCACGTGCCCCAAGAACAAACTTCGCGCAAACGACTACGGCTATACCATCGGTGGACCCATCAAGAAGAACAAGGTCTTCTTCTTTTTTAATCAGGAATGGAACAAGCGCATCGAAGGGCTGACAGCGACTAACCACGTCCCAACCATGTTAGAGCGCGGCGGAGATTTTAGTGACCTTGCCGCTTGCCCGGCTTCCGCTGGTACAGGCTATCCTGCTGGTGGCCTTCACGACCCCACTGCAGCCCCGGGCACTTTTGGTTTTGCGGGCACCACGAACACGAACACCATCCCGACGGCACAGCTGAGTCCGGGTGGACAGTTGGCTTTGACGCAATATCCGACTCCTACGCTTCCGTACACTTCAACTTCTTGTCCGTTCTTAAACTGGACAGCATCGCAGAATGTCCCTACTCCTTGGCGCGAAGAGAGCGTTCGAGGCGACATCAATCTTACAAAAACCCTCACTTTGATGTTGAAATTCACGAATGATTCCTGGCAGATCGGACCACCCTCCAACGGTTTCGGCTGGGGGAATAATGCCCTTGGAGTCATTGATGAATCGTGGAATCAGCCTGGACGGATTGCCGCGGCTAAATTGAGCAAGACTATCGGACCCAACGCCGTGAACGACTTCCAGTTCTCTTACTCCGCGAACCGCATCACCATCAACCCAACGAATCTCGCCCTCGAACAAAAGCTCAACGATGCCATCCCAACTTTTTTCCCACTCTCGGGCAAAAGGTATGGAGACAAGGGGCCAAGCATTTGGTTCTCTGGCTGGGGCAATGCCCATCTTCCCAGCGTTTGGACCATTGCGCCGTGGGCGAACGCGCAAGATCTGTACACCTGGCAAGACGATTTTTCGATCGTCAAGAGCCGCCATACACTCAAATTTGGAGCCATTTACAGCAGAAACTCCAAGAACGAGCAGCAATCCAACGCGGAATTTGGCGGGCTGTTTGGTGCCGTTGGTTACAACGGATGCAGCGGAAAAGTCGTCGCGGGGCAGTGCCCCAACGCGTCAGGCAACCAGACCGGATATGATGTGGCCAACGTGCTGCTGAAAAACATGGCGTTTAATTGGAGCGAAGCCAGTAATATTAACATCAATGATATCCGTTGGCGGAACACCGAGTTTTACGCCGCTGACACTTTCCGTTTGAGCAGCCGCCTCACCGTTGTTTATGGCGTACGTTACTCCCAGCTGCCAAACCCCTACTTTGATGATAACCTCTACACATCGTTTAACACGGCCGCTTATAATCCGGCGCTTGGAAACGCTACTTGCAACGGCTTGTTGTATGCCGGGAATACCAATCCATGTCCCGCGGGAACGGGCGGAACGCCGGGTCCAAACCGCGCTCTCTGGAATAACAACAATCACATGTTCGCGCCGCGGCTGAGTTTCGCCTACGATCCCACTGGAAAGGGTAAATGGGCTATCCGTGCTGGCGGCGGTCAATTCTTTAACCGTGATCGCTTGTTCGCCTTGCAAATTGGCGGTTCAAATCCGCCATTCATTGGCAACTTCACTACGACCAATGGACGCTTTATCGACAGCATCACTCAGCCGGGTGCTTGCACACCGACCTGCTTCGGGCAGGGCCTCGGCAACGCAGGCATCGGCGGTGAGACCAGCAATCAGATGCCCAACAGTTGGCAGTACAACCTGACTGTGCAGCATGAGCTCTTCAGGAACGCCGTGCTGGAAGTGGGTTATGTTGGCAACCACAACGTTCACTGGGAGATTCGCTCCGATATCAACGCGGTTCCTGCGGCCAGCCGCCTGACCTATATCCAGGATTCAGGTAACGGCCCTGCCCGCGCCGCGCTCCGTCCCTTTGGCCCTCTGAAGGGAGACAATTCGCTTACCTACTACACGCATAACGCTTCCTCAAGCTACAATTCGCTGCAAGCGTCGTTCAATATGCGCTTCACACGTAGTTCCATATTCCAGGTGGCTTACACCTGGTCGAAGCTGATATCGGACACGCAGTTGATCGATACACCCGCGCTCAACGTCGACCACTATAATCCGAGTGCGAGCCGTGGTCCGGACTTGCTAAATCGTCCGCAAATCCTGGTCGCAAACGTGGTCTACAACCTTCCCACGTTACAGGGCCAACAGAAATATGTCAGAGGCGCTCTTGGTTCATGGGAAATCAGCAGCATCGTGAACCTGGCGACCGGCCCTTCCCTGACGCCGATTATCAATAGCATCCAAAACCTGGGTGATCCTTCGGGTACCGGAAGTAACAGCCTGGAACGGCCCATGCGTGTGCCAGGCCAGCCGTGCCGCGGCACTTCCGGTGACAGCAGGCAATGGTTAAATCCGAACGCTTACACCATGAACGGCTTCGCGCTGGGTCAGATCGGGAGTTCCGGCGTCGGTATCTGCTCTGGCCCCGGCAACAGCGACGTGGATACGTCGCTGCGGAAGAACTTCAAGCTCACCGAACGGGTGAAGATGCAGTTCTCATTTGACTTCTTCAACCTTTTCAACCATCCGCAGTATCAGGCAAGCGCCATCAACATGGGCTTGAATTTCAATGCTCCGAACACTGCCGCCAGTCCCGAATTCAAGACTGCCGCTGGGGCTGGGACGACGAGCCTCAGCAACGCAGTCTCTATCCAGAATACAACCCTGAATCCGGGCACGTTCGGTTACGCGACAGGAACTCGCGAGAACGGTTGGCGCACATTGCAATACGGTCTGAAGTTTAGCTTCTGACCGCTGACCACAACCTGATTCTTCGAACCGTCCCGCCAGGCCGGCACAGCCCTGGCGGGACGGTTTTTTAAGAACCAGCTAAAGCGGCTGTTTTGATTTGTTTCGAAGTGAAATCCTTGTGAGCTAGAATGGAACCATGCCCGGTTATCCTTTGAGACCTCCGCTACTCGGAATCTTCTTTCTCGCTCTTACCCTGATGGCTCCGAAGCTTGTCGCCGCACAAGCCGCCGGACCGCAATCGGTCCGCATTCCCCCGCCCCCTGCGAAAGCTGGCCCCGCTAAGTCCAAGACGGATCGCGGCAGCCTCCCGCCTGTGCCCACCTTCAAAGACATTGCAAAGGACGTTGGGCTCACCATCGTCCATGTCGCTGCCCCGGAAGCACATTACGTCATCGACTCCACCAGCGGCGGCGCAGGCCTCTTCGATTGCGATGACGACGGTCGCCTCGATGTCGTCCTCGTCAACGGCTCCACCGTCGAGCGCTTCCGTGCCGGTGGCGACCCTCTCGTCACTTTGTATCACCAGGAACCCGACGGCACCTTCAAGGACATTACCAAGGAAGCCGGACTCACCCATCGCGGTTGGGGCATGGGAGTAGCCGTCGCCGATTACGACAATGACGGCAAGCTCGATCTATTCGTCACTGGTTTTGGCGGCAGCGCTCTCTACCACGGCCTTGGCAATTGCAAATTCGAGGACGTCACCGAAAAGGCCGGCGTCGGCGGCAGCGGTTTCATGACCGGAGCTGCCTGGGGCGACTACGACCGCGACGGTTTCGTCGATCTTTTCGTTTCCCGCTACTCCCATCTCGACATGAACAATCTCCCCCAATTCGGCAGCAACAAATTCTGCCGCTTCAAAGGCATCCTGGTGCAATGCGGCCCCTGGGGCCTGGAGGGTGAAAGCGATTTCCTTTATCACAATCGCGGCGACGGTACCTTCGAAGAAGTTTCCGTCAAAGCCGGGGTCCACGATGAGATCGGCTACTACGGTCTGGGAGTTACGTGGGTGGACTACGACGACGACGGATGGCCGGACCTCCTTGTCGCCAACGACTCGGTTCCCAACTACCTCTACCACAACAATCACAACGGTACGTTCACCGATGTGGGCTTGCTCACTGGTGTCGCGCTCAGCGGCGAAGGCATGGAACTTGGCAACATGGGCGTCGATTGGGGCGACTACGACCACAGTGGGCGTCTGAGCTTCTTTGTTACGCACTTTGAAGAGCAGCCCAACTCACTCTATCGCAACGTAGGGCCGCAAGGATTCGACGACGTCAGTTGGACTTCCAGCGTGGGCCAGCCTAGCTACTCTTACGTCGGCTGGGGCACTGGCTTTTTTGATATGGACAATGACACCTGGCTCGACATTCTTGTCGCTAACGGGCACGTGTATCCACAGATTGACACCCTGGAAACTGGCCCTCGCTTTCGTGAGTCGCTTCTCCTCCATCGCAACAATCGCGACGGCACCTTCGACGAAGTCTCCAAGGAATCTGGCCTCGCCGCTCTACCTCTCCATTCTCGCCGTGGCGCCGCTTTTGGCGACGTCTTCAACACCGGCAACGTCGACGTCTTGCTTCTAAACGTAGGGGAGGCGCCGTCGCTTCTAAAGAATACTAATGCGGATGGCTATCATCGCGTCCTGTTCAAGCTCATCGGCACGAAGAGCAACCGCGCCGCAATCGGCGCGCGCGTAACCATTCGCTCCGCGGGCGTAAAGCAATTCAGCGAAGTCCGCGGCGGCGCAAGCTATCTCTCGCAAAACGATCTGCGTCTCCACTTCGGCCTCGGCACGGCCAAAAAGATGGAATCCGTGGAAATCCGTTGGCCGAACGGCACGGTCGAAACATTTCAGAATGTGGCGGCAGACTGCATTTATACGATCGTGGAAGGCGCGGGAATTCGAGATACCAAGGCCTTGCCGCCGCCGGCCAACTCCGTAGCCGCGGGCGCCCATTGATTTTCGTGGGGATCTGCTCTTCGCTTTCGCGATGGACTCTGCTCAAAGACTTTGGGACACCATGGCTCCAGATGGTCATCAGTCGCCTGGATTCGTTATACCCTTGAACAGCCACCACAGAGGCATCGTACTGGTCGTCGCGTTGACGGTGTCCTTTGTCCCCGTCACTCGGGCAACGGACAATTCCGGAGAAACCCTGCGCCGGCAGTTTGAGGCCGCCAAGGCATCGCTGGCCGCCGGCGATCTCGGCCAGGCAGAAACTAACTATCGTCAGACGATTGCGCTCGGTTTGCGTCAGCTGGGTAATCTTTCCATCTCCGAAGAACAGTTCGAACAGGCCACTCGGCTCCTGGATGATGCTGTGAAGCTCGCCCCTGCCGACGCCGACCTTCAGGTTGAAGCAGGCATTGCCTGGTTTCGCAGGGGCGACCCGCAAAAAGCTACAGAGCTGGTCCAATCCGTTCTGACAACGCACCCGGACAACGGGCGCGCGCACAATGTCCTCGGCCGCATCAGACTTTTCAAGGGCGATACCGAGGGATCGATCGAAGAGCTGAAAAAGGCGGTCGCTCTCCAGGACGATTTCGAGACCTCTTATTTTCTCGGAGTCGCTTACCTGAAGGCTAAGAGAGTGTCGGAGGCTTCTGCCTGGTTTAACGAAGTGCAGTCCAAGATGGTGGATTCAGCAGCTTTGCACGTGTTATTCGGGCGAGCCTACACGCTGACGCACTTTCCCGAACCGGCCATGGCGGAATTTCGCAAGGCCATCAAACTTGATCCGAAGTACCCGCGTGCTCATGGTTTTCTCGGTTACTCCTATCTCGAACAATTCGGCGAGCAGGCCTATCCGCAGGCGCGTGAAGAGTTCGAGAAGGAGTTGAAGGTCAATCCCGATCAATATTACTTTCTGATGTTGCTGGGGATCGCGACGGTGGCTCTGCGGGACTTTCCTGCTGCGGAAGTTACTCTACGGCACGCCATACGTTTGAGTCCCGGCGAGGCTACTCCTTATCTCTATCTCGGTGAAACCTACACCGAAACCAATCGCATCGCCCTCGCCATCCCGGCCCTGGAAAAGTATGTCAGCCTGGTGCAGCATCCCGAGGAAATGCTGCGCGACGTCAGCCGGGCCTACTACCTGCTCGGCCAGGGCTTGCTTCGTCTGGGCCGCGTCCAGGATGCGAAGAAAGCGTTGGCCAGTTCACAGCGTTACCGCGAAGCTAAATTCAGATACGATGAAAAGCACATCTTCGACGAAAAGCCCGCCAACGACGGCGCCGATAGCCGGCCTTCCGAGCGCGTTGCCGGGCTCCTCGATGTCGGCGCTCCTGACGAAAATAAGACTACGGAATCAATGGCGCAGGGAGGCGTGCCCGCGAATACAATCGGCGTCCAGCAGCCTCCTGCGCTTCAGAAAGCGGTAGAGCCGAAGGATACCAAGCAATATCGCTCTTTTGTCTCCGAAATTCTCGCCAGCTCCTACAACGATCTCGGTGTCATGCGTGCCAAGGCCTCCAAATTTACAGAGGCTTCGGAATATTTCAAGCAAGCCGTGGCCTGGAAGCAAGATCTTCCCGGGCTCGACCGCAACTGGGGCCTCGCTGCTTATCGCGTCCAACTTTATTCCGACGCCATCCCGCCGCTGGAGCGCCAGCTCGCTGCCGCCCCCAGTGACAATTTCGTTCGCCAGCTTCTGGGAATGAGCTATTTCCTGACGGACAACTTCGTGAAGACCGCGCAAGTGCTCCAGCCTTTTCTCAAGGCGCCACCAGACGACCCGGGACTACTCTTTGCCTGGGGCACGGCCCTCGTTCGAACGCATCAATCCGAGCTTGCCGCCGGAATCTTCCGCCGCCTGCTGGAGCAAAACGCCGCCAATCCATCCGTTCATCTTCTCCTCGGGCAGGCTTACGCCCAGCAGGGAGACTTTGCCGGCGGTCTCAACGAACTTAAATCCGCCCTACAACTCGACCCGCGTCTCCCCGAAGCCCACTATTTCATGGGCCTCATCCATCTTCGCCAGAGCGATTTCGAATCCGCGGCCACGGAATTTCGCGCCGAGCTGGAGATTCGCCCTGCCGATCCGGTCACCACCTATCATCTCGGCTACTCTCTTCTCTTGCAGGGCCACGCGGAGCAGGCTGTGGCCCTCTTGCGCGAGGTGGTCCACGCCAAGCCCGACTATGAAATGGCGCGTTTCGAACTCGGCCGCGCGCTGCTACAGCAAGGCGATGCCGCTGGTGCCATCGAAAGTCTCGAAGCTGCAAAAAAACTCTCTCCTGATCGTGACGCCACCTACTTTCAATTGAGTCAAGCCTACCGTCGCGTCGGCCGCTTGCCGGAAGCGCAGCAGGCTCTAGCTGACTATAAGAAACTCATTGAGACCAACAGGTTGAAGAAGCGCGAAAGCCTCGAAGCGGACAAGCCATGACTCGGTTGAGTCGCTGGCAATACCCCACGATATTCTTTCGAATGGAACCCCTTGGTCAGATGTTTGAACAGACAAAGCGAGAAACGACTCGCCATCCTTTGTAATAGCGCCTGCGGGAAGCCGCGCCCGCCCGCACCAAGTGTGCCCGAGCGGGGATTTCATTTCATGTAACGCTCGCTGCAGTTTCCTCGCGAAACGCGCGGCACACGATGTATCGTTAGCATGGAGCCCAAAGAGGGGCCTTCGGTCTGCCATGAAAAAGTTGCGCTTTTTGGTTTCCCTTACGACGGACGACAACGATTACCAGATCGAACAGGCGAAATCCGCCGAGCAAATGGCTCGCAAACTGGGCGTCGAAATCCAGATCGTTTATGCGGATAACGACGCGATTACGCAGAGCACTCAAATCCTGAAAGCGATCCAGGCGGACGACAATCAGCGGCCGGACGCCGTTGTGTTTGAGCCTGTCGGAGGCACTGCTTTGCCTCAGGTCGCCCGTGCCGCCGCAGCCGCGGGTGTCGGCTGGGCCGTGCTGAATCGCGACGCCAACTACATCCCGGAACTGCGCAGATCGTCTCCTGCCCCCGTTTTCGGCGTGAGTTCCGACCATCTCGAAATTGGCCGCATCCAGGGCCGTCAATTTGCTGCGCTCCTGCCCAAGGGCGGCTCCATCCTATATATTCAGGGACCGGCGGAGAATTCCGCAGCCAAGGAACGCACCACGGGGATGCAGGAGACGAAACCGACAAATATTCACTTCACTCTGCTCAGAGCGCAGTGGACCGAGGAAAGCTCTCAGCGATCCGTGCGTTCCTGGTTGAAATTAAGCACCTCACAAAGAGCGACTATTGACCTGATTGGCGCTCAGGATGATTCGATGGCCATCGGTGCCAGGAAGGCCTTTGAAGAATTGCCGAACGAGTCGGAACGGGAACGCTGGCTGAAGCTGCCTTTCACCGGCTGTGACGGCTTGCCCAAAACCGGCGAGGCTTGGGTTCGCAGTGGGCTGTTGGCTGCGACGGTCTATGTTCCTCCCAATACCGGCATGGCCATCGATATGCTCTTCCAGGCCATTCAGAACCGCAAACCTGCCGCCGAGCGCGCCCTCACCGTCCCCGCTTCTATCCCCACCCTCGATCAGTTGAAATCTCGCTGATCACCAACCGCAGGTCTCTCTAGTCGGAAGGTCTCTCGGGCTTTTGCTCATTGACTAAGAGCTTGCAAGACCTCACCTCTCAGAGTAAATCTGAAGACGCGTCTGAACTCCGTGACTTCGGGAGCGAGCATTATGGAGACGGCCTTGCAGAATCTGCGTTATACCATTCGTGTCTTGAGCAAGAATCCCGGCTTCACAGCCGTCGCAATTCTCTCGCTCGCCCTAGGAATTGGCGCAAACACCGCCATCTTCACGCTGATCAATGCCTTGCTCCTTCGTAATCTCCCCGTCCGCCACCCGGAGCGCCTCGTCCAGCTTGTTGCGGTCCGACCGGATGGCAAAGTCCCCTTCTCCTATCCCATGTTCCGCGAAGTCGAGCGCAACCAGCGCGTTTTCACCGGATTGATCGGCGGGGGCGCCGCCGGAATGTTCAATGTCGAAGTGAACGGAGTTCTTGAGCAGAACCACTTGATGACCGTCACGGGCAATTGTTACTCCGAACTCGGCACAACTCAGCTTATAGGTCGATTGCTCACGCGGGAAGATTCCAATCCCAGCAGCGGCACAACCTCGCAAGTGGCTGTGCTCGGCTATGAGTTCTGGCAACGGCGCTTTGGCGGCGCGCTAGACGTTGTCGGAAAACAGATTCGCATCGAGGGCCGTCCCTTCACGATTATCGGCGTCACTCGAAAATGGTTTGCGGGAATGACCACCGGTGAGCCGCCCGACGTCACTATTCCCATCACCGCCTACCCCCAGCTCGCTGAGGGGAATGAATTCACTCTCGACAGCCGTTCCATACTTTGGCTGTCTGTGATCGGTCGTCTCAAGGACGGCGTCACTATCGAGCAGGCTCGCGCTCAGCTCCAATCCTTCTGGCCGGAACTCCTCCTCGCCACAGCTTCCACAGAGACCCCCGGACCTCGGCGGCAAAGGTTTCTCTCGATGGGTCTGGAGGTTACATCGGCCGCAAAAGGCCTTACAAGTGGCCTGCGTTCCAAATTTGCACGGCCGCTCTACGTGCTCGCCGCAATCGTAGGATTGATTCTGCTCGTAACCTGCGTGAACCTCGCCAACCTGATGCTCGCCCGTGCCGCCGCGCGCAGCCATGAGATGAGTGTGCGTGTAGCCATCGGCGCGAGCCGTTGGTCACTAACCCGCCAGGTCTTGAGCGAGAGTCTGTCGCTCTCTCTCGCCGGCGCACTGCTTGGCCTTGCCTTCGCCTTCTGGGGAAGCCGCCTGCTCGTGGCGCTCATGACTCAGGGGAGTCTATTCCCGGTCACGCTTGACGTCAGCCCCGACCTGCGCGTGCTATCTCTCACTGCGTCAGTGGCAATCCTGACTGGAATTCTTTTTGGCGTCGCCCCAGCCTGGCGTTCTTCGCGCGAAGACCCCGCCACTGTGCTGCAGCAAAACGCGCGCAGCTTGAGTAGCGGCACCGGCAAGCTGAGCAAAGCGCTCATCATCACGCAGGTTGCCCTCTCGCTGGTTTTGCTGCTCGGCGCGGGACTCTTGGCAAGAAGCTTTGAGAAATTACGTTCCATCGATCTTGGTTTCCAGAAGGAGAGCTTGCTTGAAATTACCCTATATCCAAAGCCCGGCGGCTACCAGAACCTCGACCTGAACAGTTACCACAAGCAACTCTTGGCGCGCATCTCCAGCCTGCGTGGAGTTGGTTCGGTTAGCTTTGGGGACGCAACAATCCCTAGCCCACAAGGTTGGCACGACACGGTTTCTCCGATGACCGCCGATTCGAGCACTGGCGCCCGTTTCTTGGCCAATGCAGCGGAGGTCTCGCCAACCTTTTTCCGAACGCTTGGAATTCCTCTGCTTCGCGGCCGCGATTTCACTGAAGCAGATGACCAACACCACCCGCGTGCCGCCGTCGTAAACAGCAATCTCGCAGAACGCCTCTTCCCGAACGGCGATGCCATCGGAAAGAGCATTCGCTTCGGCTTCATGCCCGACTATGAAAACATCGAAATCGTGGGCATCGCCCGCAATGCTCGAATCTTTAATATCCGAGATGCGACGACACCAGTTATTTTTCTTTCCTCTTTTCAATATCCACATGAATGGGGCGGTCTTATCGTGCGCACCAAGGAAGCTCCCGAAGCGCTCGCAAAAACAGTAGGCCATGAGGTCGAGTCGCTCGGCCACGAATATGTGCTCCGGACAAGAACGGTTGTGCAAACAATCAGCGCGGAGCTTGTCGAAGAGCGCGTCATCGCCATGCTCTCCGGTTTTTTCGCAGCCCTCGCGATCCTCCTCGCATCCATCGGCCTCTATGGACTGATGTCCTATGCAGTCACGCGCCGCACCCGCGAAATCGGCATTCGCGTCGCTGTAGGGGCCCAGCGGCAAAATGTTCTCTGGCTCGTCCTCCGAGAAACGCTCGCTTTGGCGCTGTTCGGAATAGCCATTGGCATCCCCGCCGCCCTCGCCGCGACCCGCCTCATAGCCAGCATGCTCTTCGGCCTTTCCCCAAGCGATCTCCCAACCATCACGGGCGTCTCCCTACTGCTTCTCGTCGTGGCTTTGTTTGCTGGTTACCTGCCGGCGCGGCGTGCATCAGTCATCGACCCAATCGTCGCGCTGCGCACGGAATAAAGACTGCTGCTCGCAAGTATCACTTGCCTCTTGCCATCCACATGAACCCCTTTAGAAAAACGATTTTCGAAGCTTGTTTACGTGTCACATTGACGTATAATGCGGCGGAAACATTGGTGCTCATTCCACTACTGCGTTCGCCGAGGAGACGCATGAAGAAGCAGCCCAGGAACTCCGCTATCGGTCGGAGGGAATTTCTTGCTGCCACGAGTGGTTTGTTGGCGGCTTCGGTCCCCGGGGGTGAGATGCTCGCCCACGCGGCAAATTCCGAGGCCCCGCTTCCAAACGTGGCTGCCCCCAAGCCTGCCGGTAACTTGCGCAAAATCCCCATCGGCGTCTTCGACCCCGTCTACGAACATCTCTCCCTCGACGCCATGCTGGACAAAGTCACCGCACTCGGTCTGGAAGCCATGGAGATCGGCACCGGCGGCTATCCAAACAACCACCACTGTCCCCTCGACGACCTCGTCAATGACCACGCTAAAGCGAAAGCCTGGTTGAAAAAGTTTGAAGACCGCGGGATTCGCGTTGCGACTCTCAGTTGTCATGGCAATCCCATTCATCCCGATCCCCAGCACGCGCAGAAAGACATCGATACGTTCCGCAAGACCGTGCTCCTTGCCGAAATCCTCGCTGTAAAAGTTATCGTCGGTTTTTCCGGCTGTCCGGGGGGCACTCCGCAGGATACTCAGCCGAACTGGATCACCTATCGCTGGCCCCCTGAATACGCCAAAATGCAGGACTGGCAGTGGAAAGAGAAAATCGTTCCGTATTGGAAGGAACAGGCGAAATACGCGCGCGAACACGGGATCAAGCGCCTCGCGTTCGAAATGCACCCAAATTTCGCCGTTTATAACCCTCGCACCTTGATGAAACTCCGCGAAGCAGTCGGCGAAGAGATCGGCGCCAATTGCGATTTGAGCCATCTCTTCTGGCAGGGTTGCGATCCGGTTGAAGTCATCCACTTTCTGGGAAAACAAGGCGCCCTTTTCCACGCGCACATGAAGGACACTGTTTTCTTTCCAGAGAACGTCAATAAGTATGGAGTGCTGAACTTCGCGTTCGAAACCAGCGAACTTGACCTGGCCTCGGAAACTTTTCGCGCCGTGGGCTACGGCCACGGCGCCGGTCTTTGGAAGTCGATCGTCAAGGCCTACATGGACGTCGGATTCGAAGGCATTCTCAGCATCGAAAATGAAGACCCCATTCTTGCGGGAGAAGTCGGAGTCGAGCGCGCCGCTTACGTTTTGAAAAACGTGCGCAAGGAACTCTTGGGTGAATAGTACGCTCTGCCGCGCGTTTCGGCCTTGATTTTGGGCCGCCGCGAGCGAAAATAATCTGTGCGAGACCAGGCCGGGGAGGGTCTATGCAACGGCGTGAAGCGTTAAAATTGCTCTTGGCTGGCGGCGTTTTGCCAACGATGTCTGCCGATCTTCTTGGATTTTTCCGCGATTCCCATCCCGCCTCCGGCTATGCGCTGCGCACTCTCGACCCTCATCAGAACGATACGGTCATCGCCATGATCGATCAGATTATTCCGGCCACCGAGACGCCTGGCGCCAAGGAAGCCCGCGTAAACGAATTTATCGACGTCATCCTCACCGAATGGGCCAACGACGATGAGCGCCGCAATTTTCTGAGCGGCCTCGCCGATGTCGACAAGCAGAGCAACACTCTCTTCGGCAAGGATTTTACGGCCGCTTCGCCCGAACAACAGTTGACTCTCCTTCGCTCCCTCGACGAATCCGCCGCCATTACCCGCTCGGACCGCAAGACCCGCCCACCGGTCTGGGAGTCGCAAGGTCGCGATACTCAGCTCCAAGACGATTTTTTCACCGTCTTCAAAAAAATGACTCTTCACGGCTACTACACCTCGGAAATCGGTTTCAGTCAGGAACTCAAGTTACAAATCATCCCAGGAGCGCAACATGGCTGTATCAAGGCCGGCCCCGGGGCTGGCGACGCTGAGGGATAGAGGCAACCATGGCCACCACAACCTACGATGCAATTGTTGTTGGTTCGGGAATCACCGGCGGCTGGGCTGCGAAGGAGCTCACCGAAAAGGGCCTGAACACCCTCGTCCTCGAAGCGGGTCGCAGCATCGTCCCCGAGCGCGATTATGTCGAGCACGTTCCCGTGTGGGAACTCAAGCACCGCGGCTGGGACAATCGCGCCGAGCGCGAGCGCACTCAGCCCATCCAGCGTGAGTGCTATTACGCTTGCGACGAATACTCCCACCAGTTTTTTGTCAGCGACAAGGACAATCCTTACTCCTTCGAACCGGGAAAGCACTTCTCCTGGATTCGTGGGCGCCAGGTTGGCGGAAAGTCCATCACCTGGGGACGCCAGAGCTATCGCTGGAGCGATCTCGATTTCGAAGCCAATTTGAAAGAGGGAATCGCCGTCGATTGGCCCATTCGCTACGCGGACATTGCTCCCTGGTATGACTATGTGGAAGAGTTCGCCGGCATCAGCGGCCAGGCCGAAGGCTTGCCGCAGCTTCCTGACGGAAAGTTTCTCCCGCCGATGGAAATGACCTGCGTTGAATTGGACCTGAAGAACGCGCTCGCCAAAAATTTTGATGATCGCATGCTGACCATCGGCCGTTCGGCCGTGCTCACGCGCGTCCACAAGGGACGCGCCCCCTGCCACTATTGCGGCGTTTGCCATCGCGGCTGCATCACGAGTTCCTATTTCAGCAGCCTCAATTCGACGCTTCCCGCCGCGCAAAAAACCGGCCGCCTCACCATCCGCCCGTACAGCGTCGTGCACAGCTTGATCTTCGATTCGAATGCCCGCCGCGTCAGCGGCGTTCGCGTCATTGATGCGCAAACCAGGAATGCTCTGGAATTCAAGGCCCGCGTCTTTTTTATTTGCGGCTCGACCCTCGAGTCCACGCGCATGCTGCTCAATTCCGCGACTCCCGAATTTCCCAGCGGCCTCGCCAACTCCAGCGGCGAACTCGGCCACAACCTCATGGATCACCACATGGGCAGCGGCGCTAGCGGCGAAATGCCCGGCCACGAAGACAAGATGCCTTTCGGCAACCGCCCCAACGGCGTCTACATCCCGCGCTTTCGAAACGTAAAGACCAAGCAAAAAGATTTTCAGCGCGGCTACGGCTACCAGGGCGGCGGCAGCCGCGAAGGCTGGTCCCGCGGCATCAGCAAAGTTGGTATTGGCGCGGATTTCAAGAATACGCTTCGAACGCCCGGCCCGTGGCGCATGGGGATGGGCGGCTTCGGCGAATGCTTGCCCAGTCACAATAATTACGTCGAGGTGGACAAGGAAAAACTCGACGCCTGGGCTATTCCCACGCTGAAAATCCACTGCGGCTGGAGCGAAAACGAACTCGCCATGTCCAAGGACATCGGTGTCCAGGCCGCGGAAATGCTCGCTGCCGCTGGCGCTAAAAATATTTCCGTTAATCACGAAATTACGCCGCCGGGCCTCGCCATCCACGAAATGGGCACCGCGCGCATGGGCCGCGATCCGAAAACTTCCGTGCTCAATGGGCACAATCAGGCGCACGATGCGAAAAATTTGTTCCTCACCGACGGCGCCTGCATGGTCTCTTCCTCCTGCGTCAATCCGTCGCTCACGTACATGGCCTTGACGGCGCGCGCCTGCGATTTTGCGGTTTCTGAACTCAAGAAGAATAATTTGTAGGGAGATGGTTTCGCATGGCCCAAGTCATTCGTTCTCCAAAGCAATATGATGTTTGCATCATCGGCTCCGGCGCGGGCGGGGGCATGGCCGCGAAGGTTCTCACCGAGGGCGGCCTGAACTGCGCGCTGCTGGAAGCCGGACCGAACGTAAATCCCGAAA
>Ga0209648_10002289_pt1 | contig 15842 bp, 12 predicted proteins | sample GraSoi2013_115cm_FD_185830 | JGI IMG/M metagenome (GOLD analysis project Ga0209648, IMG submission 185830) | Grasslands soil microbial communities from the Angelo Coastal Reserve, California, USA - Sample 9_17_2013_115cm (SPAdes) (version 2) | ecosystem: Environmental > Terrestrial > Soil >...
CTGAGCTATTAGACCGGCTCGCAGACCATAGACTAGCCCCCGCGGCTGCGCAGGCACTGGGCAGATTCGGGGACTCCATTGTAGGAGGGTTACGCGACCACCTCTGTGATCCCGCCGTCCCCATCCAAGCACGCAGAGAAATTCCCAGCGTACTGGTGGCTCTCGGAACGTCAGCCGCCGCAGGCGTATTGCTTGACAACCTCCTGCAAGGCGACACCACGTTGCGCTTTCGCACGATTGCCTCTCTCAATAAACTTTGCCGGCTGAATCCCGAGATCGTGCTGGACGTTCAGATGCTGGAGACCGTATTGGCGGCCGAGATTCTGGGCCACTACCGGTCATACCAGATTTTGGCCACCATCGGCGCCTCGACCGACGATGCCGATCCTCTCTCGCGAGCGCTGAAGGAGTCGATGCAACAGGAACTCGAGCGCATCTTTCGTCTGCTGAACCTTCTGCATCCCCGGCTCGATTTGCACAGTGCCTATATAGGTCTGCAATCCACGAGCGTCTCCGTGCACGACAATGCCTTGGAATTCCTCGATAACGTCTTGAAATCGCAATTGCGAGACATGCTGGTGCCTTTGCTGGATAGCAAGATCACCGTAGCAGAACGAGCCCAGATCGCACAACGGCTGGTGCGCACCAAAATCGAAAGCCAGGAACAGGCCGTGGCCGAACTCGTTGCGAGCGATGATCCATGGTTGAAGTCGTGCGGGGCATACGCCATCGGAACCTTGGGGATAAAATCTTTGGAAGACCAATTAAACCGGTGCCTGAACGAATCGGACCCGCTGCTGCGCGAAACGGCGCGCGCCGCGAAACTTCGCCTGGAAGCTCTCCCCGCGAAGTCTTGACCCTTCGCGGCCTGGTGCAAGTCCCTCACGCCCCGGCGCCCATCATGCGCGCAGAAAAGCTAGCGCATCTGTGGCCGCGGCTAGGGCCCCGAGCATCACGTCTCGAAAAAATTATCGTGGCAGCCGCAGGTCTATGCGCGTCGCGTGCAGCACGCCCTTATCATCCACTTGGCCCAGCAGAATCACAAACGACCCTTCCTTGACCTCGTCCTGTTGCCCGGGCTTTCCAAGCTTCGTCCATTCGGTCGAGTTGTCGTAAGCGACCTTCCTTACAGCTTTCGACGGGGCGGGGCCGCCACGAATGTCCATCTGCGACAAGTCTTTATAAATTCTGACGACGTGGCCCTGCCATTTCGCCTCTTTTTTCGCGGCCGGTGCTTCTTTCTTTTCGGCCGCGGCCTGGTTGGCGCCCGCAGGCATGGCAGCAAATACCGCTCCCGCAAGTGCTAGGGAAAGTAGAGTTAGGGAAGCCTTCATTGCATCCTCCATGTTGGAATAACCGCTGGGTCTCGACCGACTACAAAGGGAAGGAACGCGTGCAGAGAGAATAATGCGACGCTAGAGAACTGTAAAGAAGAATCTCCCGCAAAACGATAACTTCCGCGCCCGCCGCAGCGATCGGTGTTGTCTCCGCGCGCGCCCTGGAAGTACAGTGTAGGGCAATTTCCCGAGGGCACCCCCATGCAAAAATGGCCCAGGTCCTTGACGAGACCTCTCTCCGTTGTTCTGGCTTGCGTCATTATTCCGTTGGCTGCGCATGCGGCTGACGACACCCCACTGCCTTGAGCACAAAACTGATCATTCCCGCTTCCGCCCACTATTCGTCAAGCAGTTCAAATGTCAACCCACGGTGTGTGATTTTCATTGCGCTCCAAGGATGGAAGAGGAATTACACCGGACTCAACTTGGTTCTGTCAATTGAGGATTAGTCGCTGCTAGACTCCAAACTCCTCATAAACGCGGTAACCGGACAACTGAAACCTCCCGGGCTCCCCAGAAGTCCTAGTGATGTATCGGAAGCGCGCATGAACGGAAGAATGAGGATGGAAGCGTGATGCTCTGGCGCGCTTTCGATACATCGACTTGAAGGGAGCCGCCCGCGGTTGCGGCGGACGCGGCCCTATGCAAATTCAATGGAGGGAAGGTGGGGCGTCGAGGTACGCCGAAGCTGTGCGGCGAAGCTTGGAGGACAGCACCGGAGCTGGCAGAAGAGCAAAACGGCCGGAAACGGAGAGTGTGGAGAAGCGGGAAGAAGAGATTGGTTCGGCGGCAAGGCGAAGAGCGACGAATCGTGCAGAAGCACGGAGAGTTCCGGCAGCCGTGATCATGAGGGGCGGAGAACGAAGATGAATTTCGGCAGCCGTAAGCCTTTCGATGACCAGCATTGGTCCGCCGCATTTGGGGCAGAGCCAAAGCTGACTTGCGTCATTGGTGGATGAGGCCGCCTGCTCGGTTTGCGGTGCCGAGCCGAGCAGATGAAAGCAAAGTGGCAAGGTGGTGGTACGCTTGCGGTGGGCCAGGAGGCCGAAGTTTCGGATGCGCACGAAACTTTCGGGGAGCAGGTGCAGCAGGAAGCGGCGTAAGAACTCATCGAGCGATAGGGTCATCAACTTTTGTTCGTTGTTATGAGCGTAATCGCGCCATCGGAAAGTGACCTTCCCATCCGTAAAACGAGACCAGACCCAGTCTTTTCGGTGCAGGGGTCGCAGCCAGGCGGCAAAGGTCTTCGGCTGACCAAGGAGGGTGAGATCTCCGTGGAAGCAGAGCTGGCCGTCGCGGAAAGCCTGTTTGAGAGCGTCGACAAACTTTCCGCGAAAAACCTTACGCAACACCTCGCGAGGAAGAAAGTACCGCTAGGGTGCGGAAACCCAGTGGGTGTGATCGGGCGACAGCCCACCCGCGGGCACCACGCAATGTACATGTGGGTGAATGTCGAGTTTTTAACTCCCGGTGTCCAGCACGCTGAAGAAGCCGATTTCTGCACCGAGATGTTTCGGATCGCGCGCCACTTCGAGAAGGGTTTCCGCACTGGTACGAAACAGGAGATCGTAGAGGGCCTTCTTGTTCTGCAAGACCAACGGGGCCAAATGACGGGGCAGGGTGAAGACCACTTGCACGTAAGGGGTCGGAAGAAGTTCCCGGCGACGCTTTTCGAGCCAACGATCGCGAGCGCCCGACTGACACTTCGGGCAGTGCCGATTTCGACATGAATTGAAAGAGATGGCGCGATGACCGCAGCGAGTGCATTCATCGAGATGGCCGCCGAGCGCGGCGGTGCGACACCGCGCAATGGGCAGCAGCATTTTCCCGTGCTTCCAACTGATCCACTTACGGCTTCGTTCGATGAAGGCGTCTCCCGCGGCGCGGACCAGATCGGCCACCTCGAGCGGTGGCCGGTCCATCTACTCGTCCTGCGGTGACCTGTCTTTGAGCTTCAGCGAGTCCAGAGGACTGACGGTTGCGTTCAAGTGACGCTCGGAGGGGTGCAGGTTGATGGTGAATTGAAGCCGCTCTAACTAGGTTGCCGCAAGGTAGGGGCGGCGGGCCACTCCTGCGGGACGACACCATACCTGCTGTTTGCCGTGCGGGTTACGGCTGCACTGGCTCGGGCCCGTATTGTTTGAATGAATAAGTCAGGAGGAGCGCTTGGTGTACAAAAGCTGAACTCAGCGACCGCGCTGATTCAGAGACAACCAAGGAGGCTCCTCCATGCGAAGTATGTATTACATCGGCTTGGATGTTCACAAGAAAACGATCAGCTACTGTGTGAAGGATGGCAGCGGGCAGATTCACTCGCAGGGCGCGATTCCCGCCACACGATTGGACTTGGACCGTTGGATGAAAACTCTCCCGCAACCGTGGACGGCGGCGATGGAAGCGACCATCTTCACGGCCTGGATCTACGATCATCTGCTTCCGCACGCAGCCGCGTTGAAGGTGGCACATCCGCTGATGCTGCGTGCTATTGCCGCGGCCAAGAAGAAGAACGATCGGATCGATGCCCACAAGATCGCGGACTGCTTGCGGTGTGATTTTCTGCCGGAGTGTTACATGGCCTCGACCGAGATTCGCGAGCGCCGGCGCACCCTGCGCTATCGGAATCTGTTGGTCCGTCAGGCCGTGCAGATGAAGAACAAAATCGCTGTCCTGCTGATGGAAGCCGGCGTGAGCTACAACAAGCAGAAGCTACACAAGGTTGGTTACTTTTGTGAACTGCTGGCCACCAACAAAGATATCGATGACGGGCTGCGGCCGTTGCTGCGACTCTGCCGGGAAACGTTGGTGCGCCTGGGGAAGACGGAAAGCGCTTTGGTACGGTCGCTAGGGCGCGATCCGCTCTTGGTCGAACGAGTGGAACGACTCATGACCATTCCTGCGGTTGGCCCGATCACGGCACTTACCTGGGTACTGGAAGTTGGCGACGTACGGCGTTTTTCGTCGATCAAGAAGGCCATCAGCTACTGTGGGCTGTGCGGAGCCGAGAAAAGTTCGGCAGAGGCCATCAAGCGCACACCGCTTTCCAAGCAGCGCAACAAGCATCTGCAGAGCGTACTGATCGAGGCGGCCAAGCTGGCCCCGCGACGGAGCCCCGACTTGGCACTGGTCTATGACCAGGAGAAACAGAAGGGCAACGCGAACCGCGCGACCCTTGCGGTGGCGCGCAAGCTGGTGGCCTATCTGGTTGCCTTGGATCGGCGCCAAAAAGAGTTTCTACCAGTAGAAAGAGAAAACCGCACCGCCGCGTAGCACGGTGCCGAAAATATTAGGAGGATTTCTTCAGCGCGCTGCCTGCCAGGTCTCGTCAGTTGCCGACTGGGCGACGGAGCGTAAGCTCCCGATGCCCCCATCGAATTGTTTCGAGACTGGCAGGGGACACAAACTCAATCTTCTGTGAAGACCACTCGTTGGCCTGAGACGGCAAATGGATGTCTGGTTCTGCATCGAAAAGGAACCACTGCCTAGAGGCACGAAAGCGAGCTGAGGAACCTGAAGGATTTCTTTCCCGCGCTTCTCCCAAGCGCGTCGGGAGAGCCTTTGCCCTCTTGACACGGACTTATCATGGATGTCGGCCATCCGGAAACTGGCGGATTACTCAGTGTGGCCCGTCGCTCGGGAACAGTCTGACTCCTGGCTGGCGAAGACAAACTCGATCATTTAATGCCCGATCGTCCCGTCCAGCCTGACTGGAACCGTTTAGAATAAGAAAGATAGCGGAGCTTGAAGGATGCTACTCAGGAGCCACTCGCAGCGCGGGCTGCCTGTTGGCTGGCCATTTGTTCCTTCATCTTCTGCTGCATTTCTTTAGGTGTGGGTTGTGCAATGTGGGTAGCGACCATCCAAGTGTAACCCTCGGGATCGACAACGGTTCCACAGCGGTCGCCCCAAAACATATCCATCACGGGTCCCTTGGGTGTGGCGCCGAGCTTTACGGCCTTGGCAACCGCCTTGTCTGCGTTCACCGTCAGCAGATACAAACTCGTCGGCGAGGCGCCGATTGTTTTCGCGCTGCGGAAACCCATCTGCGGCATTTCCGGTCCCAACATTAAAGTCGTGCCGCGGAGCGTCAGCTCAGCATGGATCGCCTTGCCGTCTGGGCCATTCATGATCCCCCGTTTGGCAAAGCCGAATGCCTTTTGATAAAAGGCGGCTGCCGCTTTCACGTCAGTCACCGTTAGCATTGCCGTTACCGAACCGTAGAGCTTTTTATTGAGCGGATCGATTTTTCTGGCCATAACACTCCTTTCGTGAGGCGAGTATTCGAGCTGAATTTTGGCGGAGTTTGTTCATGATGCCCCGCTCGAAGAAACTTCTGGGCAGCGGAGACCAAGAATACTTCAATGAGAAACGTCCGGTCAACGTGCGAGTCGATGGCACAGCACACCTCGCCGAACTGTTCCCGCGCCCCGGGGGATGCTGACGAATACCCAGCCATCACCGTGGATCTGTCCGAGTGGTCGGCAAACCGGAAACTGACCCGCAATCACCTGCGCGGCTTGCTTGCGTTGAGGGCGGGGCCAGCGTACGATTCTAAATTGTTGTTCTCCGCGGATTCCCACCAGTGGTTTCCTCTCAGGCAGTGACGGAGAGGGAAGGGTGCGGCCCCGATCGGTCGGGGCGGAGCCCTGATGAGCGGGGGCGTGTGAGGAGAAGGACGAAGAATGGAATCCGTCGTTCTTGCAGAATCAACAACTTACGGGCTTCTTTCGTAGGAGACACAGAAAATCCAAATATCAAAAAGGTTGTACGCTGCTCCAACTCCTGCTCGGTGAGCGGTATGGCGGATCCCGTGGGCTCCATCCGTTTCGTGTCGAAGGGCTGTGCCATAAGGGTGCGAGCCCGCACATACAGCAAATGGCCAGACGCGAAAAACACATTTCCCTTCAGCTCGGAGGAGATCAGTTTGCCTTCACCCGCGTCGAGAGAGCCCACATAAATGCCATCTCCCTGGGGATCGGCGGGACTGCTTCAATCCGCGAAGTAGAGGAAATGTTTGCCGTCGGGCAGGAAGAAGGGCCAGCGATCGGTCTGAATGCTTGCCCTGGCGCACTATCCTAGTGACGGGAGCGGGAGTGCCGCCGCTCGCAGGAACCCGGTACAAGGGCCCCCTAAGGGAGGGCCCGAACACAATCGTGCCATCGCGATTCCAGGTACCTCCCCAGCCAAAGGAAGAATCGCAAAGAACCTACGCCGCATCGCTGGTGACGTCCACTGTCTTAAGCCGTGCGTCAGCAAAGAATCCGATCTGGCGGCTATCGGGCGACCAGAATGGAAAGCTCGCTCCCTCAGTTCCGTTGACTTGCTGCGCAGCAGAAGCAGAAAGGGCGCGCACCCCACAAGGTTGTTTTTCCGTAATATCGCGGGAATGCCCGAGAAAGCGGCCTTTTTCTGCCTCTTGTCCATGCTTCTGCGCAATCTTGGTGAGAAATCCGGGCTAGTTGGTGCTGGCAGAGTCCCAGGCTTTGCGATCAACCGGCCGAACTGCTTGCAACTTCTTCTGCGCCAGCGATTTGTTCACCGCAGAGAGTTCCTTGGCAATGAACGCGTCGAATTCCGCGGCAACGTCCTCCAGTTCTTTCTTCAGCGAATCGATGCGCGCGACCTGATAATCGGTCGGCCGCCCTTCGTAATTCAAAATGTCTCCGTAGAGTTGCGTGCTTTTTTCGCGAATGCGCTCTTCCCCGGTGACCGCGCCGCCTTCCTTCGTGGCCACGATCTTCTTGCGCATTTCTTCTGTCTTCTGCGCCAGTTCCTGCAGCCGCTTGCCGAAGATTGCGTCTCCCTTCAGTTTTGCCGCGCGATCCATCAGCGCATCGTGCACGCCGTTGATGCGTTCAACATCAAAGCTCATGTCGCCAAGCAGGTTGTAAACGCGCATCGCCGCGTCGAATTCCAATTTGCGGTCTTCCGCAGTGAATTTGGCGCGTGGATCCAGTCCCACCACAAGCTGTGTGGAATAGGTCTCCGTGCCGCGCGTCATCTTCACCGTGTAGGTGCCGGGGAGAACTCTGGGGCCCTGCGCGGCCTCGAACGCCGCGGTTGCCGCGGGCGGAACATGAGGCGCCTTGAGGCGCATGGGCCATTCCACCCGACTGATGCCGCGCCGGCTGTTCGGCGGGAGTGTATCCACGAGTTTGCCCTGCGAATCGAAAATCTCCAGTTTCATTTTTCCAAAAATATGGCGCTTCTTTTGATAGTAGGTAATCAAGGCGGCGTCCGGGGGATTTGGACCGGTGAAGACTGCGCTTCCCTCCACCCAGCCGCCACTCGCAGGCAGTCGCTGCTGCGCCAGCTTGCCCTGAATAAACGTTGCCTCTTGTGCCATGACTTCGGGAGTCAGCTTGCGCAACGGCGTGATGTCGTCCACGATCCAAATGCCGCGGCCATGCGTCGCCAGGACGAGGTCCGATTCGCGCGGGTGGACAACGATGTCTCGGACCGCCACGGCCGGGAATTCGTGGCCTTTGTATTGCGCCCAGTGTTTACCGCCATCCGGCGAAATCCAGAGACCGAATTCCGTGCCCAGGAACAGCAAACTGGGAACTACAGTGTCTTCTTTTATGACGTGAGCGTGGCCACGGATGCCGCTGCCGGCCGCGACGATCGGCGCCCAGCTCTTCCCGTAGTCCGTCGTCTTGTAGACATGCGGCTCCATGTCTCCGAACGTATGCCGATCGAACGCCGCATACGCTGTGGCCGCGTCATACAGGCTGGCTTCCACCCACGAAACCCAGGAAAATTTCGGAAGACTTGGAACGTTGCCGGCGACGTTGGTCCACGATTTGCCGCCATCGCGGGTCAGTTGAAGATTTCCATCATCGGTGCCGGCCCAGATGGTTTGACGATCGCGCGGCGACTCGTTGATGGAATAGATCGTCGTGTGCATCTCCGCGTAAGAATTGTCGACGGTGACGCCTCCGGACTCTTCTTGCTTCTGCTTTTCTGGATCGTTCGTGGTGAGATCCGAGGAGATGCGCTCCCACGATTGGCCGTGATCTCGGGAGCGAAAGAGGAATTGCGCGCCGATATAAATCGTGCCCTTCTCATTGGGGCTCATGTGGATTGGCGTGTTCCAGTTAAAGCGCAGCTTCCCTTCCCCGTAGTTGGGTTGCGGCTTGATGGCGCGGCCTTCGAGCGTGATGCGGTTCACGCGCCCGATATACCCGCCTTGCGATTCGGCGTAAACGTAGTTCGCATCAGAGGGATCGGGAAACGCCCAGAAGCCATCCCCTCCAAAAATGTTTTCCCAACGGCCGTTTGTTATCCCGCCCGGATACTGGGAATCTCCCATCCACACACTGTTGTCCTGCAACCCGCCAAAAACGTGATAAGGATCGTCATAGTCCACACTCACGTGATAAAACTGCGAAATCGGCAGGTTGTTGCCCTTCCACCACGTGTTGCCGCCGTCGTAGGAATACCAAACGCCGCCATCGTCCCCCGCGATCAGGCGGTCGGTGTTATCGGGGTCCACCCAGACATCGTGGAAATCACCGTGCGCGCCGTTGCCGATGCCGCTGAAACTTCTGCCGCCATCCTCGCTTACGATCAACGTCAGATCGGGCTTGTAAATTTTGTTGTCATTCTTGGGGTCCACGATGAGATTGGCGAAGTAAAAGGGCCGCCACACCATCCAATTGCTGCGGTCGCGTTCTTCCCAGGATTTTCCGCCGTCCTCGGACCGGAAAAGTGCGCTGCGCGTCGATTCAATCACGGCGTAAACAACATTCGGCTTTGATGGTGCGATCGTGACCGCAATACGCCCCCACGGTTTTGCGGGAAGCCCCTTGGCACTTTTTTCATCCAGCTCTTTCCAGGTGCTTCCGCCGTCCGCGGTTTGGAAAAAGGCGCTGCCGCTGGCCGCCTTGGAATCTTCTCCGCCGGAGCGAAACGTCCAGCCTTTCCGGCGGAAATCCCACATGCCAGCAAACAAAACTTTCGAGTCTTGCGAGCTCATGGAGATCATCGAGCAGCCGGTCGAGAGATTTACGCCTTTGAGAATCTTGTTCCAAGTCTTGCCGCCGTCGGTCGTTTTGTAAACACCGCGGTCCTCGCTGTCGCTCCACAGTTTTCCGGGAACGCAGGCGTAAACCGCGTTGCCATCCTTTGGATCAATGAGAATCTTGGCGATGCGCTCGGAGTTTTGCAGACCCATATTTGTCCAGCTATCTCCGCCATCGGTCGATTTGTAGATGCCGTTGCCGATCGATGTACTGTTGCGGGTCCAGGCTTCGCCGGTGCCCACCCAAATTGTTTTGGGCGTTTGCGGATCGACGGCGATAGCGCCGATGGATTGCGCGGCTTCCTTGTCGAAAACAGGCTTGAACGTCGTGCCGCCGTTTGAAGATTTCCACACGCCCCCACTGGCCGCTCCGACATAGACGGTGAGCCGGCCGTCTTCTTTCACGGCGGCAAGCGCGGCCACCCTGCCGCTCATGGCCGCGGAGCCGATGTTTCGCGCGCCGAGACCGGAAATGGCGTCGGAATCGAATTTGGCGTTCTGCGCGTGCGCATTTGCAGCAAAAATCACCGCAGAGAAAAGCACCATCACTACAACGGCGAAGCAGCGGACTCGTTTGCGCATATCGGCGGTATCCTCAAACTACAAAGCAGAAGTTATTGTGGACCGGAATGAGACGATTTATGGACATTCTTGCGTCGAAGAATCACTTTCCGGCAGCAGATGCCTTCGCCCGTGCTTGCGTGGCGGGTAGCGAGAAATGTGCGTCTTCCAGGAGCACGTTCTGCTCGACCTTTTCGACGGAGATCTGCGTGCGCGACGCGCTGCCTTTCTGCGCCTGCTCGATGGCGAAGGGGTAGTAGATTCCGTTCACTTGCTCGTAGTCCCCGTAATACATCTCGGACTCTTGCAATGCGCCGCGAATCGTGGTCTGAATCTCGAGTTTCAATTCGAGATACGAATCGGCATCGAGATAGTAGTAGCGAACGTCGCCATTCTTCATGCTGAGTTTGATCTTGAAGCAATCTGTCCCTTCTACCGAATCGTGCCCGACGAGTTCTGCTCTGTGCCCTTTTTCTTTGTAGTCCACAAGCGGGCCGTCGAGATCGGCGTCGACGACCAGGCTTTTCATATCATCCTGCGACATCAGCTCGGGATCTTTGCGCCCGCCAAAAGGAGAAATCTGCCAGCCGGTTTTGCCGTCATAGGCTTGGATCGCCACGAGTCCCTGGATGATGGTCTCCTCCCGGACCTTGTCCGGGCGCTTGTTCTCCTGGCGGAATTCCGCGCGAAACGAGCCCTGGCTGATCTTTGCCGTGGCCCGGATGCTGCGCACGGATTTCAACTTTTCCAGTCCGCCATGCGCCTGAATATTTTTGGAGATCACTTCGTCTACAGTCTGTGCGCTGGCAATGAACGAAAAGAGCGTGACGGCCATGAATACAGGAAGGAAGAATCGAAAAACCCTGGAGAACTCCCTGATTGGAGTCAGTCGTAAATCTGTTTTCATGCGCTCCCCCACCACACCGGCAAGTGACAGTACACCAAAATGGATGTACACGATAAACTTTCTTGCTTCGACGAATCCTGGTGCACTTGGCGAGCAGAGTTCACCTTGAATGCCAAAACCTTTTTCGATTACTACGCAAGGTAATGCTGGGTATCGCGACTGGCCGCCCGATCAGAATTCCAGATGGAGACGCAATGTCGGCACCATCACAGGACCACGGTCCCGGTTGTAGCCCGGATTGTTGACGTGTTGGAGGCCAAACGATGGGTAGATGCCGCGCCAGACATGGAACGTGTAATAAGTCTCAACGATATTTTCGCGCCCGTAATTGAGGCGTCCGTCACCTAGCAAAAAGCCAGAACCGCCGAGTGCAAGGTATTCCTGGTGATCCCGCGAAATGCCGTTCGAAACAAAAACCAACCCCGCGCGATCATACTTTCTACGCCACGCCTTGCCGTTGTTCCCGACGCCGATCTGGACCGTTTGATCCACTTCGGTGTAGGCATATGATTCATGCTGGCCCTCGTCCCATCCCCAGCGTCCAAAAACGCCCATCCAATCATTGAGCGGCTGTTCGAAGTTGACGCCGAAACCGTACTTGATGGTTGTATGCAGGGGATGCGCGGTTATATCTGGCTTTGGAGTGATTCCGGCGAGGAAATTGTCGACAGCCTCGCGATAACTGCCCATATTGGCGTGATTCACGAAACTCAAGAAGCGAACGATTCCCTCTCGGCGGTGAAACACGGTGCCATGGAGTTGGAATTCGACATTTTCGGCATGTGCGCGGCTTATGTCCGCGTCGAGATGGATTCCATTGGCGACCTTCGGCATGAGTCCTTCCGCAAACCGTACCGCCCAGTGCCGGTCGTGGTATTCGAGCATGGCGCCAAACGTGAAGCCGCGCGTGTCCGCGGGGTAGTCATACGCTCCGTTGTTGTCGACCGTCCAATTCATGAATTGAAAACCGCTGTCGCTGCCATAGGTATTCACATCGAAGAAATCCACAATGCCAAATTTGCCGAAGCGCACTTCCAGCCGCCGCACGGGAAGCATACGGAACAGTGATAAAGGGGTGCGCGCAGATATCTCTTTCTCATGGCTCAAGGGAATGATTTGATGCCACATCAATCGCGCAACGTACGGTGCTCTGCTCAACGTGGTATTTCTCACTACATCAAGATTCGTGATACCCCCAAGCCCCAGCGATTCACCGATTCCGTGCCCGCCGCTTTCCTGCACGTCGCACAAAAGCTCGGTTGTACTTGTAAGTCGCAATCCCGTAAAAAGTGTCAGCACGCGCGAAGTCGCGTCCTGCGCTTCCGGAGTGAGACTATTGACCCCTTGATAGGGAGAGTGAAACAGCGGATGCCACTGTGAGATGAAATTCGCTTGCCCGGAAATCCATAGGCGGTCGGTCTCCGGACGCGGCATTAGCGCGGGGACCGGATCGGTATCGGCTGTCGAATCACCGTTCGAGTGCGGGGGACCTTGAGGAGGCGAATCTTGCGCGTGAGAGAGCGTCGGAACAAACGAGAAGGCGCCAAGAATCCCGCAAATGGCCAAAACGAATTGGTAGGTCAAACGCGGCATCTCTAATTTTCGGACCCTTTTTCTCCGCCAGCCTTGCTATGCCCTGGCTCCAGGCTACTTCGCGTCCGGTGAATGCAGGATGAACGCCTCGCGGGAATCACGTTCTTGCGCTCGCCTACCCCACCGTTCTACTGTTCGCGCGGTCGTTGATTTCAGGCAGGAACTCTTGATACCATACCCCCATAGGGTAGGCAAGGAAAATGTCACACACTTCGCGAGAAAAACTAGATTTCGTCAATCGCACCAAGAAAGTCATCGGACAGCTCGAGAGCGTCTTGCGCGCCTTGAATGAAGATGACCTTTGCGCGGAGGTTTTACAACGCCTTTCCGCCGCGCGCGGCGCCATCAATAGCTTGATGGCCGAGCTGATACAGGACCACATCCGGAATCACATGGCCCGCAATTCCAAGTCTTCTGAAGAAGCTGCCGACGACGTCATTCAGATCGTCCGCTCCTATCTGAAATGAGCTGGAAGAAGGTCGTCTTTTGGGCGAAATTTCTATATCTTCTCTGCACCCGAACCTTTGTGCTGGGAATCGAAGAACCGGATGGAGATTTCTTAGTGAAAAGAGCATTCACCGCCCTGCTCCTTGCCGCCTTCTTGAGCGCGCCGTTCGCTCACGCCCAGGCAGGTCCCGTGGAAGGCGGTCATGAATTGCAGGTCTGGACAGGCGGGGGCCACGGCTTCAGTGGCAGCCAATCCAGTGACGGGGTCTGGAATGTTGGCCTGCGTTACGGCCTGATTCTCACCGCGCCACACGGCCCCGGCTTCCTGCGCGGCCGACTGGAGTACGCCGTCGACGCGGTGCCGGTCTTTTGGGTTTTTCAGAAGACGAATACAGCTTACGGCGTGGGCGTCAACCCGTTTGCGTTCAAATGGGCTCTGGATACACGACGCAATGTCGTTCCCTATTTTGAGATCGGCGGCGGCACTTTGTTCACGAATGTGCAAGTGCCTTCCGGAACCTCAAAGGTTAACTTCACAACCAGCGCGGCCCTCGGCCTGCACTTCCTGCGCGACAAGCACAACATCAGCGCGGAAGTCCGCTATATGCACATTTCCAACGCGGGACTAGCAACGCCGAATCCAGGTATCAATACCATTCAGTTCCGTCTCGGCTTTGGCTTGTTCAGCCAAAAGGAGTAGCGAGTGTTTGGCCGCTGCATCCGGGGGCGATGTATCATCGCAGGCAAGGCTGGATCTGAATCCGCCGCCGGACCGCAATGGCAAGTTTGGAAGCGCGCCAGATTCGATACTAAAGTTGAGTGCCTGAAATGAAAATGAATGTAATCTTCATCGCTTTAGTCCTTGTGCTCGTAATTGTCGCTGTCGTTCGCGCGATGCGCACGGGAGACAAAGCGCCTCCGTCAGGGACGCCCGCGCCGGACTTTACCCTGAATTCTCAGGATGGAAAACCGCTCAGCCTCCACGATTTCCGGGGCAAGTGGGTCGTTTTGTATTTCTATCCGAAGGATTTCACCAGCGGGTGCACGAAGGAAGCGCACAATTTCCAGCGCGACCTCGCGCAGTACCAGCAGAAAAACGCCATCATCCTCGGAGTCAGCGTGCAGGATGAAGCTTCTCACCAAAAGTTTTGCGCCAAGGAAGGTCTCGGCTTCCGACTGCTCGCGGATACGAAACATCGAGTGTCCGCCAGCTACGATTCTTTGGTGAATCTCGGGGTCGCGAAACTTTCCGCGCGCCACACGTTTCTCATCGATCCGAACGGTGTCGTTCGCAAAGCTTATCTCAACGTGAACGCGGCAAAGCACAGTGCCGAAGTGCTGGCTGATTTGGCGGAACTCCAGCGGGCTTCGGCGCTTAGGTAGCCGCCCATTTCCGGCTCTCTTCCACCGAATCGAAAATAATGACGCCAGCTTTCCCACTCAGTTTCCGCAGCCCCCATCAACGGGAAGACCGGGAGTGCCGGGCAGAGCCGTGAGATTGTCCTTGGCGAGCAGCGCGTTCAGCGCTGCCACATCTTTGTTCTTCAGCTCCTGCCACGAACCGAGAGCTTCACTCAGTCCTTTGCAGAGCCGGCGAGAGGCGGCAAACGATTCCTCCGACGGCGCAAAGTCCGCGCCGTCGACCAGCGCCATCAACGCTGTCAGGCTGTCGTTTACCGCCATGAAGCTGGCCGTCTTGGGAGTTTCCGGAATCGGCGTGGGTTCCCCGGCAAGCGCGGCGACCTTTGCGTCGAGGGTGCTGGCAGCCAGCGCGACGGGATCATCCTTCGGACGCTTCTTCAGTTCGGCCAGCCGCGCGCGCAATTCCTTCGCCTGTTGGAAGCCGGCGTAGTTTCGGCCAAGCAGCGCTGAGATCTTCAGTTGGAGCTCCAGAGAACTTTGCAACTCGTTTCGAACGGCCTGCACCCGCGGATCCATTTTGACTTCGAGGGACTGTCGAAGGACTTGCTCGCCGACCTTCAGCCGGACCTCATACTTCCCCGGAAGCACCAGCGGGCCCTCCGGCGGCAGAGGCGTCGAGCCGACAATCGCGGCGATCGGATAGTTGTAAGGAGACTGCGTGTGAATCGCCGGCGGGTCGGGGTAACGCAAATTCCAAACGAAACGGTGCATGCCTGCTTCTTTCGAAAGAGGCTGTGGATGGGCAATCCAGTATTCCGCAACGAAGGGAACTTCCTCCGGCTCCTTAGCCGCCGCAGCGCTCGAAAAACTGCGAACCAGATTTTCATTCGCGTCATAGATTTGCAATTGAATGTCCGCCGAGGATTTCGAAGGCAAGAAATAATTCAGGATTGCGCCGTCAGGCGGGTTTTTCCCTGCCGGAATTTCCGGCGGCAAAGGTGTGTCTTGATTTTCATCGCGTCGCACGCGGATCGCTGTGCGCGGCGCGAAGAGATGCGCTCCCGAAGATGTGGTGCGCGCGTCCGCCTGGCGAAGCGGCGTAACATCATCGAGAATCCAGAATGAGCGGCCGTACGTCGCGGCGATCAGGTCATCCTGCTCGATGGCCAGATCATGGATGGCCACCACCGGCATGTTGAGCCGGAGCGATCGCCAATGATCTCCATCGTCGAACGAAACGTAAACACCCTGTTCCGTTCCGGCATACAGCAACCCTTTGCGCCCAGGGTCTTCACGAACCACGCGAACGAAATCCATATCGCGAATCCCGCTGACCGCTTCCTGCCAAGTCTGACCGAAGTCGCGCGTCCGGAAGATATGAGGGCGAAGATCATCGAGGTTGTTTCGATCGACCGCCGCATAAGCGCTGCCCGCATCGAAATGCGAAGCTTCCAGAATGCTCACCCTGCTCCACTCCGACACGCTCGGCGGAGTCACGTTTTGCCACGTCTTGCCCGCATCTTTCGTAACTTGGATGCTCCCGTCGTCTGTCCCGGCCCAGATCAGGCCGTCCCGGCCCTGCGACGGCGCAATCGTCAGAATTGTCCCGAGCGCC
>Ga0209648_10002290_pt1 | contig 15842 bp, 14 predicted proteins | sample GraSoi2013_115cm_FD_185830 | JGI IMG/M metagenome (GOLD analysis project Ga0209648, IMG submission 185830) | Grasslands soil microbial communities from the Angelo Coastal Reserve, California, USA - Sample 9_17_2013_115cm (SPAdes) (version 2) | ecosystem: Environmental > Terrestrial > Soil >...
CCGTGACCCCGGGGTCGCCGCCGGTCACCTGGCCGACCATGCCGGGGGAGGAGTCTGACGGTACGGGCGTCTGCGCGTTGCTGTACTCGACACCGCCCCGGGCCAGCGCCGCGAGCGCCGAATCCGGATAGGTCTTCGTGTACCAGGCCAGGTCTTGCTGATGGAGCCCGTCGACGGAGATCAGCAGCACGTGGGCGATGTGCCCGTGCCGTTCCCAACCGCCCGGGCCGCCCGGTTGCTGGCTGGTCGCCGCCGAAGCCGGAACGAGCGCGTTGCCCGCGACAAGAGCCGCGACGCTCGCTGCGACGGCGAGGGCCGGCCCGACATGCCTCATCCGCATGATCCTTCCCTGTGGGGCGCGCGGTCGGTCGCCGAACGCCCTGCCGGTTACCTGGATATCCACGCCGGGCGGCTTTGCGGCAACGACGAGTCAAACGCGCGGTGACGCCTTCGAGGCACGGGGCTCTCCAGGCGGGGAGAAATCCGGTTGCCGCCGATGAGCGGCTATGGAAATGTCAGGCCCCACAGGTAGGTGCCGGCCCCGCCGGCCGAGCGGAAGGGAGAGCGACTGATGTTGACGCCCATTGCGCGGTCCATGCCGCCCGCCCTGTCAGCTGCCCACCTGAGGAGCACCAACCGTGCCCGACTTCACATCTTCCCGCCGCGGCAAACGGCGTTTTGACGACGAGGAAACAACCTTCGACAAGCGCACCAGGTACCGTGCGGCCCTGCCCGCCGCCGGCGCGTGCGACGCCGTCGACGGCCTGGCCGAAGGCGACCGCTGGTCGATCTGGGACCAGTCCACCGCGGGTGAGCGCGGGCCCAGGCCGCATCCACCGTGGCTGGTCACCGAACTGGCGGCGGTCGACACCGAGTTCGGGGTGCTGAAGACAGGCAAGGAAGCCGACGTGTTCCTGATGCGGCGCGGCGTGCCTGGCACCGACCGGTCCTGCCTGCTTGCCGCCAAGCGCTACCGCAGTGCGGAGCACCGGCTGTTCCACCGCGACAGCGGCTACCTGGAAGGCCGTCGTGGCCGCCGGTCCAGGACCACGAGGGCGGTCGCCAACCGGACCTCGTTCGGCCGGCAGATGATCGCCGCGCAGTGGGCGAACGCCGAGTTCGGCGCGCTGTGCCAGCTATACGAGGCCGGGGTGCCCGTGCCCTACCCGGTTCAGATCGTCGGCACCGAGGTGGTGCTCGAGTTCATCGGCGAACCGGACGGCAGTGCCGCGCCCCGGCTGGCGGAGACGCCCGGCCGGGGCAGCGAGATCGCCGGTCTGTGGGATCAGCTCGTGCGCGCCCTGGTCATGCTCGCCCGCCGCGGCCTGGCCCACGGCGACCTGTCCGCGTACAACCTGCTCGTGCACCGCGGCAGCATCGTGATCATCGACCTGCCTCAGGTGGTCGATGTGATCGCCAACCCGCGCGGCGCGTCGTTCCTTGACCGTGATGCGGAGAACGTGGCGAGATGGTTCGCCGCACGCGGGTTGACCGGGGTGACGCCCGAGCCCGCCGACCTGGCCGCCACGCTCCGCGACGAGGCGCGCATCGGCTAGCGCGTCACGGTGGCGCCGGGCCGGCGACCCGGAAGCCGAGATTGCCTGTTGACGCGTCGACGGTGTTCATCGTCCGCGCGGCGACCCGGTACCGGTTGCAGTAGGAGTCGTGGCACAGGTAGGAACCGCCCCTGATGACCTTGCCCGGGCCGGTTTCCGGCCCGCGCGGGTTGCGCCGCGGTGCGGTGCGGTGCGGCGCCGGGCTGAACCAGTCCTGCGTCCATTCCCACACGTTGCCCGCCATGTTGTACAAGCCGTAACCGTTCGGCGGGAACGCGTCGACCGGGCAGGTGGCGAGGTAGCCGTCCGCGCGCGTGTTCTCGTCGGGAAACCTGCCCTCGAAGATGTTGCACATCGTCCGCCCGCCGGGCGCGAGCTCGTCGCCCCACGGATACCTGCGTTGGGTGAGGCCGCCGCGCGCGGCGCGCTCCCACTCCGCCTCGGTGGGCAGCCGCAGGCCGGCCCAGGAACAGTAGGAGTTAGCGTCGTTCCACGACACGTGCACGACCGGGTGCCGCTCGAGCCCGTCGAGCCCGGACTGCGGGCCGTAAGGGTGCGCCCAGTCGGCGCCCTCGACCTGGCGCCACCAGGGCGCGGCGGCGACCGCGCGCGTGGCGGGGAACCCGTCGGGCAGCATGAGTTTGAAGACGAACGACCAGCCGTACCGCTGCGCGTCGGTCCGGTACCCGGTCGCCGCGACGAAGCCGGCGAACGCCTCGTTCGTGACGGCGTGCGCGCCGATGGCGAACGGATCGAGCCTGCAGGCCCGCACCGGGCCCTCACCGTCCGCCGCGAAACCATCGGGGTCGTCGCTGCCCATGAGGAAGCGGCCGCCGGGCACGGTCACGAGCGGCTGCGGGTGCGGCTGCGAGTGCGGCTGCGAGTGCGGCTGTGAGTGCGGCTGCGTCCGGCCCGCAAGCTCCGGTGTCTCGCGCGTCGTCATGGCCGGCCTACCCCTCGCTCTCGGCATGCGGGGCGCGCGCCTGCCGGGTCCGGGCGCGCGCATTCTCCCGGTGTGGGGCGCGCGTTCCCGCGGCGCGGCACCAAGGGGCCAATGTGCCTGCCCGAACCGGCGGGGTGCATCACCCCGGCCGGGTGAACCGCGGCGCTACGGGATGTGGTTAGCCCGGCCGAAGCGGATCAGCGGCGGTCAGCCGCTGCCATCGCCTCGCGTTCGCCCGCGCCGGTCACCGTGCGTCCTGGCCAGGTCGAGCAGGACGAAGACGGCGCGCACGCGCTGTGTCCCCTCGTTCCAGAACTGGTGCGGGATCGTGGCGTCAAAGGCACAGGAGTCCCCCGGGCGCAGCACGAATCGATCGAAACCGATCTGCGCGGTCAGCTCGCCTTCGACGATGACCGCGTAGTCCCGCCCGTTGTGCTGTATGGCGCGTTCGGACCTGCTCGAACCGCCCCCCACGTCGTAGAACACTTCGCGGAACTCGATGCCAGGCTCCAACCGCGGGGTCAGGCGCTCCCAGCGGACGCCCAGCTCCAGGTTGATCGCGGACCTCCCGCCGCGGCGCAGGACCACACCGCTGGCGGCCTCTGTTTCGGCTGGTGCCTGCGCGGCGCGCGGCTCGGCCGGTTCGGGGAACAGGCTGTCCATCGAGATCCCGAGCACGGTCACGATCGCGTAGAGCCTGCTCACCGACGGCGTCGCCTTGCCGCGCTCGATCTGGGAGATCAGGCTCGGTGAGCAGTCGAGCTGGATGGCGAGCTTGCGCGCCGACATCCCGGTCCTGATCCGTGCGTCGCGCAGCCGCCTGGCGATCATCGACCGGTGTGACAGGTCGACGGCGCGGCGCGTGTCCCCGCCCGGCGCCTGGCTACTCATGGTGACCCGGGCCGGCCTCCTGGAAGATCTCCAGGGTGATGCCGTCGGGGTCGCGGAGGTAGGCGAACGCGCATCCGTGCAGCGGCCCGCCAGTGATCCTGAACGGCTCCGCGTAGAAGTCCGCTCCCTTGTCCCGCAGCTCACGATAGGCCGCGTCGATGTCAGGGACGTCGAAACACAGGTGCGGCGTGCCGGCGTCGCAGTTTCTGCCGTCGTAGCTTGTTCGTCTTTCGTTGCCGTATTCGATCAGCTCGACGGTTCCGCCGCCCACGCGCAGGAAAGCGAAGGTGAGCTTGGCGTCCGGGATCCCGACCGCGCGGCTGAGGTCTTCCCCGTCACCCGTCGCGATGAATTCCGGTTCCAGCCCGAACATCTCCTTGTAGTACGCAAGGGACCGCGCAAGGCTGGTGACCGTCAGCCCCATGTGGTGCATTCCGGCGATTTCCATCACTGAGTCCTCCGTCGATCGCCCACCCGGGCGGCGCGGGCGTACGCCAGGAGTGCGGGGATCCCTGGGGTGGAGCCCCCGGGGCCAGCACTGATCGCGCGGCGAGAAAGCGCGTCTTGGGACTGTGTCATGCGCATGACGCCCGCTCGAGCACGGCGAGTGCGCGGCCGACCTCGGCCTCGCCGATATAGGGCGCCAGCCCGGCGCGGACCCACCCGCCCGATCCGGATACGCCCATCCGCGCGGCGAGTGTTGTCGCGTAGAAGTCACCGTGCGTCACGAAAATAGCCTCCTCCGCGCACACCCTGGCCACATGGGCCGGGTCCGCTCGAGCCGTGGTGAACGCGATCGTCGGCGTCCTCGCAGCCCCCGCAGGGGCGCGGTAGACCGTGACACCCGGCAGGGACGCCAGACCGGCCTGCAGCGAGCTCGCGAGGCCGTCCTCGTACGCCTCGATCGCGCGCATGGCGGCGACCAGGCGTTCCCTGACCGTCTCGCCCGCACCGAGCGAGGCGATGAAATCCAGGGTCGCGGACAGGCCAGCGATCGCCTCGTGACTTTGCGCACCAAGCTCGGCTCGGTCCGGACCGGTTTGCGGAGCGGGGGCGACCTTGTAGAAACGCACCCGCTCGGCCAGGTCCGCGCGGATGGCCATGATGCCGACGTGCGGGCCGAAGAACTTGTAAGCGGAGCAGAGGAACACGTCGGCGCCGAGCGCCGCGACATCCACCGGCGTGTGCGGCACCGCGTGCACGCCGTCCACCACCGTGATGCCGCCGGCCTGCCGGGTCCGCTCGGCGATGGCTGCCACGTCCTGGATCGTGCCGACCGCGTTGGACGCGAGCGCGACCGCGGTCACCAGGCAGCGCGGGGTGATCACGCCATCGAGCCGGCTGGTGTCGAGGCCGACGAGGCCGGGATCGACCTTGAGCCAGCGCAGGTGCAGGCCCTTGTCCGCGGCGACCGAGCGCCAGGGATCGACGTTGGCGTGGTGATCGATCTCGGACACGACGATCTGATCGCGCTCGCCGCCGTGGCGCCAGTCCCGCGCGAGCGAGGCGGCGAGCGCGAACGTCAGGGACGTCATGTTCTGCCCGAAGACAATGACGTAACCATCCGCGCCAAGCAGCGAGGAGACTTGCTGCCGCGCCCGGGCGAGCAGTGCTTCCGTCTCCACGCTCGTCTCGAACGCGCAGTGGCGGTTCGCCATACCCCGCCAGATGTAATCCGACATCGCGCGCGCCGTGCACTCGGGCATCTGTGATCCGCCGGGCGCGTCCATGTAAACGGGGGCCCTTCCGCGGACGAGGCGCGCCAGCGCCGGCGTGCCGCGGCGAAACTCGGCCGCGATACGTACGCCTCGGGCGGCGATCCCCGTCATGACCATGCCATGCCGCTCACGTCCCGCGGCGGCCGAAGTCGGGCTCCGACCCACGCCGTTTCATGATGGCGGCCGCGATCAGGCTGATCAGCACGACCCCGGCGACCGCGACCGGGGTGAGGTTGTAGGGGAAGGCCGGCTGCGGCACCACCGAGGCATAGAAGGCGTAGCCAAGCAGCCCCACCGCCACCACGGGTACGCCGATGCCGAGGACCGCCGCGCCCGCCGATTCCGCGCGCGCGTAAACGCTGGGCAAAAACGCCCACAGCGCACCGAGCGACATCACGACGTAGACCAGGATCAGGCCGAGCGTGTTCGCGCCCGCCAGGAATCCGATCATGGTGCTCGGGGTGGTGGCCAGGCCCACGGCGAGCGCCAGGACGAGCGCGATCACCGCTGCGAGGATGACGCCGACGTACGGGGTGGCGAAGCGGGGCTGCAGCCAGGAGAGGGCACGCGGCGCCTGCCCGTCCCGGCTGATGTCGAACAGCACGCGCGTGGACAGCGTGACGAGCCCAAGGCCGGAAGAGAACGCACTGATGGCGACCATGGCGTCGATCGTCTGCGCCCAGGCCGAGCCGCTGAACCTGCCGACGATGGTGTCGAGCGGCGCCGGGTCGCCCGCCCAGGTTCCCGCGTGGGTGATGCCGTAGCCGATGGAAAGCGCGTAGGTGACGAGGATGTAGAAGACCGCGGCGGCAAGCAGGGAGAAGATGATCGCACGCGGGATGACCCGGCGCGGGTCGCGGCTCTCCCGGCCGAGCGCGGCCGCGGCTTCGAAGCCCGCGAAACCGGAGAAGCCGTAGATCATCCCGTAACCGATGCCGCTCCAGCCCTTGGGCGAGAGCGACGGATCGAAGGGCCGCCACGACAGTCCCGAGGCGCCGCCGACCGCGATGACGTGAATCATCACACCGGCGAGGGTCGCCATGGAGACCAGTTCGAGCAGGACGAGCAGGCGGACCGACGGCCGGACGCCGAGGTAGTTGAGCGCCGTCACGATCGCTAACTCGGCCAGGAAGATCCACGCCCAGCTGATGTTGACCGAGTTGCGCGCGAGCAGCGCGCTGAACGACACCCCGCCGATGGCGAGCACGACCGCCGTGGAGGACAGCCACGCCGCGACGTACAGCCAGCCGGTCACGAAACCCGCCAGCTTGCCAAGAGACGCGCGCACGTAGGTGAACGCGACTCCGCTCGCCACGTCGTAGCGGCGGGCGAACCTGACCACGACGAACGCGAGCGAGAATGAGCCGATCATGGCGAGCAGGTAGGACAGCGGCACCGCGCCGCCCGCTTCCGAGGCGGCGAACGCGGTCCCGAGCGCCATCGCCATCGTGGGTGCGAGCCCGGCCAGGCTGAGGCCGGAGGCCTCGACCGTGCGCAGGTTGGCCCGCCCGATCCGCTCGCCCACGGGCGCCCGCACGGCGGGTGCGGCCACGGCACCCGAGTCCTCGGCCATCACGGACCTCCTCCGTCCGGGTTCCCGCGCTCGCTGCGGACGACCTTGGTTGTACGAATTAACCTCCACTGATCATCAAGTTGTCAATACCGTTTACCTCATCGAGCTGCCCGTTACGGTGCGTATTGATAAAGCCTGTGAGCTGGGGTAATAGCGCCTCTGACCCTTTGATCTTCTTTGCCGGCCAGCCTGCACCATGTTAAATGGCACTAGCTTCGACGGCAGCCGCGTGGCCCGAGAGGTAACGGTGACGGCGCCAGGCGCGCCTGCAGAAAGGGCCCGGCACCCACTTCCCACCCGAAACGGTTGCCGTACCCGGACAAACCGGGCGGAAAAATGACGTTTTCGGGTGGGAAGTTGGCCGGCGGGCTGCGTGCCGGGCCGCATTCCCCGGCTGCGGGCGGTACGGCGGCTGGGCTCAGCGGGTGAAATCCACCGCGGTCGTGTTCGCGCCGCTCATAATCACCGCGATCGTCTCGCCCGCGGCCGGAACGTAGCCGCCGGAGATGACGGCGGCGAGCGCGGCACACCCCCCTGGTTCGGCGACCACGCGCAGCCGGTCCCACAGCAACTGCTGTGCACGCAGGATCGCCTCGTCGCTGACAAGCAGCACTTCGTCCACGTACTTCGCGATCACCGGGAAGGTAAGGTCGCCGACGCGCCGGGGCACGAGTGAATCCACCGCCACACTGCCCGCCACCGCGTCGACGGGATGACCGGCCCGCAGCGCGCTGGTCAGCGTCGGCGCGCCCTCGGGCTCGACCCCGAGGACCCGCACCCTCCCGGCGTATCCCGCCGCGACTCCGGCGAGCAGCCCGCCGCCACCAACGCTGGCGATGACCGTGTCCAGGTCCGCGCCGGCCGTCTGCCGCTCGAGTTCGATCGCCAGCGAGCCGGCTCCCAGCATCGTCTCGATCTGGTCGTAGGCGTGCACGGGCAGCGCTCCTGAGGTCGCGATCCAGGCCGCACTGGCCTCCAGAGCGTCGGCATAGGTGCCGCCCGACACGACCAGATCGGCGCCGTAGCCGCGGATCCGGGCGATCTTGGCCGGGGACGAGACCTCGGGCACGAAGATCCGGGCGGGCACGCCGAGCGTCATTGCGGCGTAGGCGACCGCGGCGCCGTGGTTGCCGCCCGACGCCGCCACCACCCCGGCCGCGGGAATGTCGCGCAGCAGCAGGTTGGCGAACGCTCCGCGGGCCTTGAACGACCCACTGTGCTGCAGCTGTTCGAGTTTCAGCACGAGCGGCCCTGGTTCGAGCCCGAAGTCGGCCCTGTCCACCCGGACGACCGGGGTGCGGCGCAGGTAGGGGCCGATCAGCGGCTCGACGGAGGCGATCGCCGCCCTGGTGACCTCGCCGGTAATCATGGGACGCTAACAGCCGCTCGGGACCGCGTCGGCGCCACCAGGTGCGCCAGGCGGCATCGCGACAGGCGGCCCAGCCGCAGGCGGCCCAGCCGCAGGCGGCCCAGCCGCAGGCGGCACGGCCGCAGGCGGCACGGCCGCAGGCGGAGCCGGAGCGGTGGGCGCTGCCGGCGGATCGGCCGCCGGCGCTGGCGCGCGCCATTCGAGCCTTGTGCCTCTGGGCCGCGCCGAGGTGATCAGGAGGTCACCGCCGAGGGCCCGGGCCCGCTGGGTCATGTTGCGGATGCCGTTACCCGCGCCGGACATTTCGGCAAGGCCGATCCCGTTGTCGGTGACCACAAGCGACACCTCGTCGCCAACCGCGATCGTCACCTCCACCGCGCTGGCGTTCGCGTGGCGGATGACGTTGCTCAGCGCTTCCCTGAGCACGGTGAGCACCTGCTCCAACGCAGGGACCGGCGTGTCCACCCGGCCGTGCAGCACCACCCGGGGCAGGAAACCGAGCACCTCCCCAGCCTCGGCCGCGAGGGCGTGCACCTCGCTGACCAGGCTCCCCTTGCGTGGCGGCTGCAGATCGTAGATGGTGGCCCGGACATCCGCGATGGTGTCGTCGATGTCGGCGACCGCACGGCCGAGGCGATCCGCTACGTGCTCACCCGCCAGGCGCTGCGCCGCCTGCACGTTGAGCCCGATCGCGAAAGCTGCTGTATGACCCGGTCGTGCAGGTCGCGGGCGATGCGGTCCTGGTCGGCGAGGACCGCCAGCCGCTGCGCGTCGGCGCGTGCGTCGCCGTAGGCCAGCGCCACCGCCGCGGACTCGGCGAACATCGCCACGACCTGCAACTCCTCGTCGCTGAACGGGGCGGCGGTGACCGGCCGGGCCACGACGAGCAGGCCGAAGCTGCGGTCGGCGGAGGTCATCGGGACCATCAGCACCGGGCCGAGGCGAATTCGTGTGACGTCACGGGAAACGGCCGCGTGCGCGGACAGGTCGGTGATCTGGACGGGCCGGCCGGCTTCCATGATCCGTCCCGCCAGGGTCCCTGGCACGTACTCCGCGCCGAGGTAGTGGGCGATGCCCGGGCCGTTCGCGGCCGCGATCAGCACAGAGCCGGGCGTCCGCCCGACGGTCAGCACCCCGCCATGGGTGGCGTCCACCATCTGACGTGCGCGCTTGGCGGTGATCGCCATGATCCTGCCTGGCGCCGCACCGGCGAGCAGCGCGCGGTTCAGCTCGTTGATGGCGCGCAGCCGCTGCTCGGCCAACCAGCGCGTGCTGATGTCATGGAACATGGTGCACGTGCGCGGATTCCCAGCCGCGTCCGCGAAGACCGCGGACGACAAATCCGCGACGAACCGCGTTCCGTCGCCGCGCAGCATCCAAAGCTCGGCGCGTACCCGCCCGTCTCTGGCCCGGGTGGCCACCGCGGCAGGCCACCGGGGGTCGGCCGGATCGGCGATGCCCGCACGCCCCCCGCTGCAGATCTCTTCCTCACTCATCCGCAGCATCTCGCAGGCGGCCGGGTTGGCGGCGAGAATCTGCCCGTCCGGCGTGGTGAACATGACCCCGTCGAGCGCGTGCGCGAACATCGCCTCGTATGCCGCCGAATCTGGTCCGTCGGCGTTGGCGCGGGCCGGGTCCACCTTCACCCCCCGGGCAACGTGCGGGCAAACGACGGTGCGCAAACAGACAATAGGGACAACAGTACGCCTCGTGATGATGACGAGGGGCGAAGCCGGTGCCTGCCCGAACGCCCGGGGACGCCGCCTCGAGCAACGCTACTTACACCAACGCTGCCTGCAGCAACGCCGTCTACGGCGCCGCTGTCTCCGGCGCCGTCTCCTCCGGCCGGCGCTGAGTCAGACCGCGGCGGCTTCGCCTACCCGGCCACCGCCTGGACGCGCACAGGAGCCACTGCCGCAACATGGATACCAGCCACGCGCCAGTCCGCCGCGATAAGAAAGGAAGGCCGCGCGGCGGGAAGGAGACCTCGCTGCGGCTCAGTCGGCGTCGCCGGAAGGCGTCGGCGCCAGGAGGGAAGCCGGTTCGCCCGGCCTTTTCTGCACCATTTCCTCCGGCCGCCCCGCCCGTTCCTCCGGCTGCTCCGCCCGGTGTTCGGGTGGCGCGGCGTGGCCGGGCCGTGTCGCGAAGAAGGACCCGGCGACGATCAGCACGAACGATGCCGCGATCGCCGGGGTCAGGCGCTCACCGAGGACGGCCACCCCGAGGGCGACCGCCACCGCGGGGTTGACGTAGGTGATCACGGTCGCCCTGGCCGGGCCCACCTCGGCGATGAGCCGGAAGAAGAGCACGAAGGCGGCGCCCGTGCACACCACGCCGAGCGCCACGATGGACGCGATCACGCTGCCGTCCGGCATCACGTGCGGCCAGGTGAGCGCGGCAAACGGGGCGTAGACGACGGTGGCGAGCGACAGGCACACCGCGTTCACACCGAGGCTGGGCGCCGCGCTCAGCTTGCGGCTGGCGATCAGCGGGCCGATCGAATAGCCGAGGGCCGTGAGCAGCACCTCCGTCACCGCCCAGGCGTCCCCGCCGCGGGCGGTAGGCCCGGCGAGCAGCACCACGCCGCCGAGCCCGAGCGCGAGGCCCACCCACCGCACCACGGTGAGCCGGTCGCTGTCGCTGGTCAGGCGCGCGAACACCGCGCCCATGATCGGCACGGACGCGATGAGCGTCCCGGTCAGCGAACTCGGCAGCCGGCGCTCCGCGTCCGACAGCAGGACCCACGGCAAGATGACCTCGACCGTGGCGAACACCACCAGCCAGCGCCAGTGCGCGCGCACCGCACGAACTTCGCGGCGCCGCAGCGCGAGTGGCAGCAGCATGAGCGCGCCGATCCCGGTCCGCGCGAACACGAGGACCGGCACGGAAACCCCGCCGTCTGCGACCTTGATCAGCAGATACGGGATACCCCAGATCACGCTCATCAGCGTGAAGAGCACCCAGCCACGGCGGGTCACCGCACCGCTCCTTCCTGTGTCGCCGCGCTCGGCGCCGCGGGGCAGGCGTCGCGCTCGCCCCACGGATACGACCACTGGGCCCCGTAGATAACGACCGTAAGCGGGCACATGGTATTCCGCGCCCCGTCGGCCGGCCCGCGGCGCGGTAAACCGATGTGACGCCGCGCACCCGCGTCGGGGAACATAGGCGCATGCCGACGCAGTTCGATCCCCCCTCGGGGACACGTGACTTCCTCGCCGCAGAACTCGGGCTACGCGAAGCCGCGTTCGCGACCATCCGCGCCGTGTTCACGCGGTACGGGTTCGAGCCGCTGCAGACACCCGCGTTCGAACGGCTCGACGTGCTCACCGGCAAGTACGGCGACGAGGGCGACAAGCTGATCTTCAAGATCCTGCGCCGCGGCGAGCACGAGGCGTCCGGCGAGGCGGACCTGGCCCTGCGCTACGACCTGACGGTCCCGCTCGCACGGGTGGCCGCCGCCTACGGGAGCCGCCTGCCGTGGCCGTTCAAACGGTATGCGATCGGCCCGGTCTGGCGCGCCGACCGGCCGGGCAAGGACCGCTATCGCGAGTTCGTCCAGTGCGACCTGGACACGCTCGGCTCGGTCTCCCCGCTCGCCGACGCGGAGATCATCTGTGCGGTCAACGACGTGCTCACCGCGCTCGGGATCGGCGAGTTCACCTTCCTGCTCAACTCACGGCGCGCGCTTTCCGGGTTGCTCGAGGCGTTCGGCGTGCCGGAAGAACTCGGCCCGAGCGTGCTCATCACCCTGGACAAGCTGGACAAACTCACCCCTGGCCAGGTCATCGCCGAACTCGCCGGCCGTGGCCTCGCACCCGAGACCGCCGCGGAACTCGTCGGGGTGATGACCGGACCTGACGCGGTCTCTGCCGTGCGCGCGGCGCTCGAGCCCACCGAAGCCGGCGCGGCCGGCCTGGCGGAGATCGATCGGGTGCTCGAACTGGTGGGCGACCTGATGCCGAAGGAGCGCGTCGTTTTCACGCCGCGGCTCGTGCGCGGCCTGAGCTACTACACCGGCCCCATCTGGGAGGTGGTCGCGCCGGGCGTCGCCGGTTCGATCGCCTCCGGCGGGCGCTACGACCACCTGATCGAGGCCCTGGGCGGGCCCGACGTGCCCGCGGTCGGCGGCTCGCTCGGGATCGACCGGATCCTCGCGCTGATCCCGCACGACGGGAGCGGCGGCACGAGCAGTCTCGACGTGGCGGTGGCCGTCCTCGGCGATGAATACGCCGCCCAGGGCTTCACCTTCGCTGCCGCCGCGCGCGGCGCGGGTCTTCGCGCGAGCGTCTACCTGGGCTCGTCAGGCAAGCTCGGCCGGCAGCTCAAGTGGGCGAGCGACCGTGGCGCCCGCTGGTCCCTGATCTACGGCGGCACCGAGCACGCGGACGCCACCGTGACCGTCCGCGACATGATCACGGGCGACCAGACGGCCGTGCCGCTGGACCGGCTCGCCGGCCACCTGGCGCGGCTCGCGCCGAGCGCGACCGCGGCGGGCCAGCCAGACGGTGGCGGCCCAGACGGTGGCGGCCCAGACGGTGGCGGCCCAGACGGTGGCGGCCCAGACGGTGGCGGCGGAGTCTGACGAGACGGGACGCGCCACGCGGCAGCCGTTCGGGATCTTGCTCATGCCACCCGCCGCACCCGAGCCCTGCCTCGTGGCCTTCGGCCGTCACGCCGGACAACCAGCGGACGCAACATAGTGCTAACTAGGGCTTTTCAGCCGGGCCGGGCCGGTCTACGCTGCGCAGCGTCGTTACTCGACGGGCCCACCCGCGATCACCATCGTGATCCGCTACCCCCGCGGCGGTGCAGCGACGATCGGAGGCCAGGATGCGACGGTTCGGCAGGCGCGGCCGCTATGTCGCCGGGCTGGTCATCGGGTCGGCCGCCGCGCTCACGTTCGGCGCCCTCGCTCCGCTGCCCGCGGCGGCGGGCGGCGCTCAGCCCGCCCACGGCCGGGCGCGGACGCTGCTGGTCTGCAACGGCACCACACAGCGCTGCCCGCGGGCGCGGCACTACGGCACGGTCCAGGCCGCGGTGGACGCCGCACGGCCAGGTGACTGGGTGCTGATCTGGCCGGGCGTCTACCACGAGAAGAACGCCGCCTGGGCTGCCGGAGTCTGGATCAGCACCCCGGGCCTGCACATCCGCGGGCTCGACCGCAACAGGGTGATCATCGACGGCAGCGACGGGCCCAGCGGCCGCCCGTGTCCGTCCGACCCGGCGCTCCAGGACTACACGCCGCGGGACGGCATCGTCGTGTGGCAGGCGAGCGGGGTCTCGATCCAGAACCTGACCGTGTGCGACTACCTGTCCGGTGCGAGCGGCCACGGCAACGAGATCTGGTGGAACGGCGGCAGCGGCAGCGGCAAGATCGGGATGGGCGCGTATTACGGCAGCTACCTGACTGCTACGTCGATGTACGGCCCGGACATCCACCAGGTGCCGAACGCGCCGCTCGCCCAGTACGGGATCTTCGTGAGCAACGCGCGCGGCCCCGGCCTGATCGCGGCTTCCTACGCGTCGAACATGGCCGACGCGGCGTACTACGTCGGCGCCTGCCAGCGGACCTGCGACACCGTGCTGGCCTTCGACCGGGGGACCAACTCAGCCCTCGGCTACTCCGGCACCAACGCGGGCGGCCGCCTGATCATCACCCGTTCTGTGTTCGACCACAACCGCGCCGGCATCGCGCCCAACTCGCTCAACAACGACGACGCGCCGCCGCCGCAGGACGGCCGCTGTCCCGGTAGCCAGACCAGGTCCTGCATGGTCATCGAGCACAACTACATCGCGGACAACAACAACGCCAACGCGCCCACCAGCGGGCTCATGCCCGCCGTCGGCGCGGGAATCGAGATCTCCGGCGGCAGCTACGACACCGTCCGCGCAAACGTCATCGTGCGCCAGGGCTCGTGGGGGATCGTGACCCACGACTACCCCGACCCGGAGACACCGCCGCCCGGGTCGGACTGCCAGGGCGGTTTCCCCGGCGTACCCTTGAGCGGCTGGTGCCTGTTCCCCGCGCGCGGCAGCCTCGTTTACGGCAACAGGTTCACCGGAGACGGATTCTTCGGCAATGCCACCAACGGAGACCTCGCCACCGAGGCGCTCATCCCGCAATCGCCGGCGCCGCGCAACTGCTTCTTCCGCAACACCGACACCTCGGGCACCCTCACCTCCACACCCGCCGGGATCGAAGACGCGGCCGTGGACGGCCCGCCGTGCGGCGCCGCGGGAACCGTCAACGACCAGGCGCTCTTCGATCAGCTCATCTGCGCCACCGGCTTCCTGACCTGCCCGGACCCCAGCGCCCACTACCCGCAGCAGACCGCGATCACCATCGCGCCGCTGCCCCGGCTGCCGAACATGCCTGACCCGTGCCGCGGCGTCCCAAGAAACGCCTACTGCCGCTCACTTTCATGATCACGGTAACTTGTCGCAGATGAGATCCCCCCTGAAGTCACAGGCCCTGGACGTTTCCCAGACCTCATTCGCTATCCCAAGGCTCACCAGGGGCGTCGGCGCTCCCGCGGCGCGACCAGGCACCGCCAGGCGGACAGCACAGCAGGAAGCAGCACACGACCAGCCAAAGGGGCAACGGCGAGCCCGGGCGAGGAGCAGCAAGCAATGTCGCCGGGTCAGCGCGGCCGGCCGCAAGCCCGCCATTACCGGGTGGGCACCCCACCAATGGGCCATATGGGCCATGGGTGTGGGTCTTGTCGGGGGACTTCATGCGGTCTGAGGGACGGTGCTGGCCGGGCGGGTGCCGCCGACGGTGGCGGCGACCCAGCGGGCCCTGAACCGCCATTGCGGACCCCCCGCAATAACGCACCATGACACCGCGTTTCCCCCCTGACGCGGCTGGATTGGCCGCAGCGCGCCGCGCCGGACGGTGCCGCGGATCGCGGGGGTCATGGCACCTGTGATCCGCGGCGCTGATGGGCCGCCACACCGGCCGCAGCGGGGGCCGCCGATGCGACCGGTGTGGTTTCGGACACGCGCTGGCGTGCTGCGCTGGCGTGCTGCACTGCCGTGCTGCGCTGGCGTGCTGCGCTGCCGTGCTGCACTGCCGTGCTGCACTGCCGTGCTGCACTGCCGTGCTGCACTGCCGTGCTGCACTGCCGTGCTGCGCCGGCGTGGAGCGCCGGGCCGGGCGGCCCCGGCGGCCCGGTCGTGGGCGCGGCAACATCGATGGCCCCCGGTGGGGGCGTCATCGGCCAGGGCGGTCCAGGGTTCGGCTGAGGGCCGGCCGCAGCGGTACGCCCGGACGACGGCGGCGGTGATGACTTGCCGCCGGTCTCCTCCAAAGAGCCCACCCATGGGGCCATCGGTGGTGCTATTTCCCCATCACTGGGCCATTGGTGGGGTGCAGCGCCCAGGTGAGGACCGGAGCAGCGCGGATAATGCCGCGTTCGACCGCGCTGAGCAGCGCCTGGCAACCGCCTCAGAGCTTTCACCAAGTGGCGGGTTACGAAGGCTGACCGGTCAGCGGCCAGAAAGCTCGGCGGCGACCAGTTCGGCGATTTGCGCCGTATTGAGCGCGGCTCCTTTGCGGAGGTTGTCGCCGCAGACGAAGAAGTCGAGACCGTACGGGTCGTCAGGTGAGCGCCTTACCCGCCCGACCCAGGTCGGGTCGGTGCCGACGACATTCGCTGGCGTCGGGAATTCAAGGTGCTCAGGATCGTCGGCCAGTACCACACCCGGTGCGCCCGCGAGCACGTGCTGCGCCTCCTCCCGGCTGACCTTGCTGGCGAACTCGGCGTGCACGGCCGCCCAGTGCGTGGTGACG
>Ga0209648_10002291_pt1 | contig 15839 bp, 18 predicted proteins | sample GraSoi2013_115cm_FD_185830 | JGI IMG/M metagenome (GOLD analysis project Ga0209648, IMG submission 185830) | Grasslands soil microbial communities from the Angelo Coastal Reserve, California, USA - Sample 9_17_2013_115cm (SPAdes) (version 2) | ecosystem: Environmental > Terrestrial > Soil >...
CGCTTAAAGGCGCAAATGATGCTTTAACCGCAGCGCTGAACCGCCGCGCCACCCAAAATCCAGTGCGTTCTCACTCACACGCTGAAGCGCTGCGCCCCCAAAATCACGTGCGAGTTTTTCCTCAGCCTGTAAAGGCGTTGCCCTGATACGGATCGTCTTGCGCCGCGAATTTCCAGGCCGGCAACCATTCTACGAGGTCAGTCGTATTTTTCGTAACGGATGGAAGTTCGGTCCCAACCGAGATTCTTCAGCAACTCGCGGTTCGCTTTGATCATCTTGTTGAGGCCGCAGATGTAGGCATGCAAGTCGGTGCGGGTTCCGACGATTTCGGGTAGATGTTGCTGCACATATCCGCGCAGCCCTTCCCACTCCGCTTCACCGCGACTCAACGTGGGAAGAAAATGAAAATTGTTATGCTCTTCCGCCAGACGCTCAAACTCATCGCGATAGTAAATGTCCTGCTCGCCGCGCGCGCCGAAGAGCAGCCAGAACTGGCGTCCCTGATGACGGTCGCTCTCCGCCAGCAGCCAGTGCAGCATGGAGCGGAAGGGGGCGATCCCGGTTCCAGTGGCAATGAACACGGTGTCACGCAGCGGTGGACGCAGAATGAAGTCGCCGAACGGCCCCTGAAACGCAATCTTCGCGCCTTCCTCGAGATCGCAGAGATAGTTCGACATGAATCCATCCTGCACGCGATTGAGGCAGAAGGCGACGTGCCCGTTCTCGGAGGGCGCGGAGGCGATGGAATACGCTCGCGTGATCTCCTCGCCGTCGGTCGTGTTGGCCTTCACTGAGAGCCACTGTCCGGGAACAAAGCCGAAGCGGGTTACGCCGTTGACCTCAAGTTCGAGGTGCTTGGTGAAGTCGGAGAGCGCGACCGAGCGCAGCAGTCGAGCGTCAAGGGTTTTGAACTGAGCCATCCTCCATATCTAGATGATCTTGGGGTCGCCGATGGTGCTGGACATTATTAGTTATTATTATTCTGATCATTATTATTATTATTCTGATCATTATTATTATTATTATTCTGATCATTGATTTGATCTGGCTGTTTAAGGGGAGGACTCCGGTCTAGGGGCGGCTCAGGTGTACGTACAATGTTCCACGTGGAACATTTTGTCGGGGTAATATTGTATGTATATTGTCGTCAGTACAATAGCTGGGTTTAGGCAAGGGCTCTTCATTGTCGCGCTCGACGGGGGTTGCAAGTCATTGATAATGCTGAGGGTCGAGTGTGGTTAAAGAGACACTCGCGGGTACTTATTACACTGTAACTATTACAGAGCTCTTTATTTGATCGGCGGCGGGCATCCGGACGAGCGATCGCGGGCTTGGTGTGCTGAAAAAAGTCAAAGACCCCGCCCAACAGGATAAGTTCCCAACAAACCCGATCGGTGGCTCACGGTCCACTAGCCTCACGCCGCGTGTACTCCAACAGGAGGAAATCCATGTCGTCTCCGACGCCATAGCCAAAGTCATGGCTGATGGCCCGCACACGATCTAACCTGGAGGCAAGCTCGTCCCGGCGGTCGAGCGACAGTGTGTTTGCGATCTTGAGTGCCTCCTCGAACATCCGCACCAGTGCACCGAAGTATGCTTCATCGTCGTTGCCAAAGTCGCTGCAGAACCCAGCGCCCTGCTCGCAGTAGAAAACCATCAGCTCTGCCAGCCCTTCGGGATCGCCAACGGCCTTCTTGTAGTCGGAGACGGCCCGCTTGGCTTGGAAGACAGAGACGTCCTGATTCCGGAGCGCGTCCGGCCAAAGCCACCGATCAATGGTTTTCTTGTACGGTTCCAGCACGTCCTCGCCGAGGGCAAAGCGGGTATGAAGGAACGTCTGATTGTCCTTATGCGCGCTGTAGAGACTCTGAATCAAGCCGAGCAATCCTGCCCGGTCAAAATCCGCGAGTTTTGCTTTGACATCTGTCCATGTGGGCTTTGATTTCGGCGGACGCTTGAGCATATGCGTGCTCAATTCTACTAGTGTGGGCTCACTTCGGTATCGGCTGTGCGGCAGCTCACTTCTCGAAAACCACGAGAAGTGAGGCACCCCCTTTTCCTCTCTGCCAACACTTAGCAACCCGCGTTATACTTAGCCGCCGCAGATGTCGGCCACCCGCCCCGCAGTAGCTTCCGCGCGCCTATTTCCTGGGCGAGGCGGGTCCCCGTGCGAGTCAACGAGTGGGAAGTGCTGAAGATGAAGATCCGGCCTCCGGCCGCATAAAGCGGAGTGGAGGTGCCGGCGGTTCGGGAGGCCACTTCTCGAAAAGCGCGAGAAGCGGCGCACCCCCAGTTTGTTTCGGTCGACATTCAAAAACCAACCCGCGTTATACTTCCACGTGATGTGGCCCACCCGCCCGAAAAGGTGAATGGGGTGCAAACCTATGGAACTCATCAAAGGCTTTCAGTCGTGGTGTAAAAAACATGAACCTTGGTTAAGCTATGCCAGTCTGATAATCATTTTCGTCACAATCTTTTCGCGAGAGATGCTTTCCGAGTATTGGAGAGACATTGCCGCCACAATAGACACGGCCGAATATATGTATTCGATCAAGATCGATACGAGCGCGGAGGAACCACGATTCAATGATGTTATGACCCTATTGGTCGAGCTGCAGAAGGTCATAAAATCACCTCGGGAGGTTGATCCAGAAGAGCGGGAGCGCCATTTCCTGTCGATGATCGATGGGTGGAATCAGAAGTCGCTCGCGACCTTAGGCGCCACTCTCAACAATATCGAAATCCTCACAGACAAAATCAAGGATGACGAGCTCACTGCTAAGCTTAACAACTTTAGGAATGAGACAACGAAGGCTCACGGGGAGTTTGATGCGATTCAGAAGGCGGATCAGAAAAGTAGGTTGAAAACCTTGTCGGGCATCGATATTCAATATGCCATTGGCTGGTGGACCTACAGTTCGCGAACGCACAAGATCCTAAAGATGGACTTCTGGATTGGCGAAATGGGTGGTGTTGATCGCGGACAGGCCATGCAATTGTCTCTTGCAGCACTAAAGGCTGATGTTATCGATTTTGACAAGGAAGTTGTCGAAAAGGGGAAGCAGATCAAGGAAACAAACGAGGCGCGGTCGAGAAGAGCTTGGTGGATCAGCGGGATCCTATTCGGTGCGAGCTGTTTCCTTGGGCTAATCGGGAAGATTTTTAAGCTCAAAGGGGTCGAGCACATGGGCTAGTTTTTCTCGTGCTCGGCGCGAGCACGACATACAGAAAGGCGATCCCCGCGAACCTTGGATATGCCCGGCATCGCGGGATATGCCCGGCTGTCGCGCTTGAACGCGCCGGTGTTCTGCCGGTAATGGAAAATACCCCTGTGCTTCTTGCATCGGCGGGCTTTGGCTTTTCAGCACCCGCTCTCGCGCCCGCTCTTGTTTCGGCTACCGTGTACTTACAGGTATTTTGGCAGTCCCAGCAGCCCTGTTAAGTTGTTGAAAGTATTCAAGAGAATCAGATTGACACGGTAGACATTATCTTGGGTTCGATAGTTCGATACCCCAAGCTCGCGATTCGGGCGAAGGGGGCGTAATGCAGAGTCGCAGCAGCCTCCGCCTGGCGATAGTCCCCTCACAGGAAGCTAGCTGAATCCAAGACCCTTACGAAGGCACTAAATGCGACAAGAAAGGGGTGAGCTTTGTTCAGACGGTTCCAAGCCCCAAAGAACCGCCGTATTCCTCGCCACACCGAACCGATCCCCATCGCCACTTCTCCGCAAAATAGGTTTGCGCTATCCTCACAGCACATCGTTCGTCTTCTTGTGATGCAGCTTGTACATCGCATCCATGAGAAGCACGAACAGCGTTGTGCTGCTGCGAAGCATCTGGTATGTGGACAACTCGTCATAGCCCGCGAGTTCGCGGCTGATCGCCAATGAACCGCCGTGGGTATAGCTGCAAGCCGCTTTCCAGAACTTGCTCTGTAGATCGACGAAGAGACTCTCTTCCGGCACGACGGTCGGCGGGGGGCACGAAGATCGTATCGAGTTTTGCCGCCCGTTCCGTCATTGTCCCCGGCACCTGTCCCTTCTTGCCTTGGAGTAGCTTTTTGATGACGCGGGTAGGGGCGAACGCCTGCACCCACAGCGCGTTGATGACATCTTCGTAGAGCAGGCGGAACAGCTTGAACGCCGCGCCGGGATTCTCGGCGGCGACCAACGTTAGGATCGCCCCGTAGTCGCCGTTCACCATCTTTATGTACGCGGTCGAGACTAAGGAACGGTCGCGATTGTCAGCCGTCTGGTGCTTGCTGACTTCTTTGAGGAGTTGATCTTGATAGTGACGTGCGCGTTCTACACACTTCATAATGCGTGGCGTCATGGTTTTATTCCTCAGATACTCAGTGATCGTGTTGAATGCGTCCAAACCATACCGCGAACCGGACTCGTTACAACATGACTGGAAACGCGGCGTATTCGCTACCTCGGAATGACTGTGCTCGTGCCGGTCATTGTAATTCTCTCGCTCGAAAATCGAATAAGCCAAGAGATGACCGGAGCTATCGCTATTGCAGTTGTAGGAGGCGTTCTGGGAGCTATGGGAAAGGATGAAAAAACGTAACCCGCTCAGGTGATCCGTGGTCGATTTAACAATATCTCGCTCCGGAGTAAAATTTGGGGAGATGACGCCGGACAGTCCCGTCCCCGAGCGAACCAACAAGCCCGAACCGGAAATCGCGCCAGTGGCCGCTCATTCTTGCAAGATTACTTGCACGCAGGAAAAGAACTGGTGGGACAGATGGAAACCGTATCTGGAGATGGGGGGTATATTCCTCCTCGCCATTTACACCGGATACACGATTCGGATTTACCACGCCAATCACGACGCTGCTACGGCTGCCCAAAGCACGCTCGGCGAAATTCAGAAGCAATCTACCTTGATGAGGCAACAACTGGTAGGCACTATGGCTGCCATTGTGATACTCCAAGAGCCCCGCATTACCAACGATCCCATCACGAACAAAGAGACAATTGTTTTTCAACTCTTGAACCAAGGCCATGTAATAGCGCCCGAAGCTCATTTGGCCTTTGAAATCGAGACGGTATCCTTCCCCCAACTGGAAACAATCTATCAATCGCAAAACTACACTGTGGCTGTGCAGCAAGTCGCCGTGGGAGGCGGATGGAGCAAACGGTACGCTCTACAGGATTTCTCTGTGCAAGAACTGCAATTCCCCAGCCAGCGAAAGACGATTACGGTCAGGGGCAAATTCGGATTCGACAACGGGTTCGGCGATAAAATCCCCGACCAAGATTTTTGTTTTTCTTACATCGGCGCGTACAACACCAGAAACGAAGATGGAGGGAGCACCAACGGGGGAGGCGGATTCTCGCCCTGCGATCAGTTTAAAGACACCGTTTCTTACGTCTCGACCCATCAACTCAAGTAGGGTAACCAGCCTTCTGCTTGTTCCGCAGATAATCGAGCAGCGCCCTGCCGCTAATCCGCAGCATTCTAGTCTTACCTAACGAGCAAGCCAAAGGAAACTAGGATATGGATGGGAGTTGTTTGCGTTTTCCTCGGGCTCTAAAGACAGCAGTAACGTTCTCCGCTTGCCAGCCCTTGGGGCCCTTGGTCACGTCGAACTGCACGGTTTGGCCTTCTTGCAGGCTCTTGAAGCCGCCCGCTTGAATAGCGGAGAAATGCACGAAAACGTCTTCGCCATTTTGACGGCTGATGAAAACCATAGCCCTTGGCGTCGTTAGACAACTTCACTGTTCCAGCGGTAAGAGATGCCAGTCTTGGTTACGCCGTTTCGTCAGCGAGTATCTCCGCTTTGCTCTTCTGTGCCGAGCAAGTTGGTGGCTTGGCGGAGGGCTACCGGCAGTTTCAGTTCTAACACGTTCCAGACGATGCGATGATCGATTTCGGCATAGCCGTGGATGAGAATGTTGCGGAAGGCGATGATCCGCTGATATTCGCCGATCTGCGAGGCGGTCGCTGGATCGGTCCTGGCTAGTTGGGCAAGCGCCTCTCCGACAATTTCCAACTGCCGCTCCACCGCCGAGCGCAGCATTATATCCGCGCCGTAATCGGGGAAGGTCTTTCCGGCGATAAACCCAAGGGCCAGTTTGGCCGCCCGCACAATGTCGTAAAGGTATTTCTTCGACTCAATCCGCATAGACGAGTTGCCGGGTGGACTCGACGGCCTGGCGGAAATAAGGGTTCTGAATGGCGGAGGCAACTACCAGATCCACGGGGCGGTGAAACAATGCTTGCAGATCTTCGAGCAGGCCGAAGTAGGCGTCGGCGTATTGATCGAGGTCCAACTCCTGGAAAGTCACCAGGAAGTCCAGATCGCTGTGCGCGGGGTCGAAGTCCGGCCTGGCGGCGGACCCGAAAAGCTCGATACGATGCACCCGGCGGTGGCGGCACACGCGCTCTAGTTCCTGACGCTTTTCCTCAATCAAGCGGTGCATGGCTTTCTTTCCTTGCCCCATCTTAGCTTACGATGGCCGATCTGGCCTCTTGTATTGCTGAAGGTTCGCGGTAAATGAGACAAGGCGGGAACCACGGGGGGCACAGGGAAACACAAGGAAAAGAACACAGCGGGAACCCTGCTATGCGTACATGCAGCAGTTCCGCACGCGAAAATGTCCGGGATTCTTGCCAGTCTCGGGCACTTTGTTATCGGCGGGTGGTGAGAAAAGGCACGGCACGTCAAAGGCAACATCAACGTCAAAGGCAACATCAACGTCAAAGGCAACATCAACGTCAAAGTCAACATCAACGCCAAAGTCAACATCAACGTCAAAGGCAGCGGACAGCAGTGTCCGCTCTACACTTGCGCACGCGAAAATGCCCGGGATTCTTGCGAATCTCGGGCACCTTGTTATCGCCTAAAGAGCGTCGTTACCTAGACAGCAGTAACGTTCTCCGCTTGCCAGCCCTTGGGGCCCTTGGTCACGTCGAACTGCACGGTTTGGCCTTCTTGCAGGCTCTTGAAGCCGCCAGCTTGAATAGCGGAGAAATGCACGAAAACGTCCTCGCCATTTTGACGGCTGATGAAACCATAGCCCTTGGCGTCGTTAAACCACTTCACTGTTCCTTGTTCTGCCATTGATGTTCCTTTTTCTTGTTTCTGATTGAAATGTGCTGAGAAGATTCGCTGCTGTAGCGGGGGTGACGCTGGTTGGCGGTACCGACCTGCAACTGCTTGTGAGTCAAACTTAGCGACTTCTAGTGTAGCACGGTCGGAGGGAAAAACGCGCGGATATTTTGGTCGGGGGGCGGACTCGGGCTGCCTGTAGAGAGGCGGCTTTCCGCGCCCGAGACGGGGAAGCCCCGTCTGTACCGGTAAACCTTGTTGGCTCAATGAGTTTGGACGCATCCGGACGCTGCCGTTGCTGGATGTTTGCCGAGCTGCGCTCGGGTGTGAACAGACGAGGCGGCTGTCGCTACGGGTGACTTGCGGTCCGACGCGATTCGCAAGCGTTACGATATACATGCTCCGATAAACATGCTCATGATTGCCTTCCTCACGCTCGAACTCAGGATCGAAGGCGCGCACTCGCTCAAAGATAAGCGTCAGGTTACGCGCAGCCTCAAAGATCGACTTCGCTCCTCCTTCAACGTCGCCGTCGCCGAACTTGAGCCTAGTCTGCTCTGGAATCAGGCGACCATCGGCGTCGTCAGCGCCTCGCACTCGCGCGATTACCTTGACGGGCTGATGAAGAACGTCGAGCGTGCCGCAACACGTATTGCCAACAATGCGGGCGCCGAAGTCACGGACTCATTTGTGGAGTTTCTGTGAGCCAGGTGTCGTTTTCGGAGTGTACGTCGCAGCCCAGGTGCCGTCCATTACGGGACTCCGGCTTTTCCACTCTCCGCCTAACCGGCACTCACGTGCCGAGCTTTCCTGTTCCGCCGCTTCGCGGCTGATGGATCATCGGTTTTACTTTTTCGCTCGACCTCAAGTTATGACACAGGCTCCTCCGTGCTCTGACTTTCTGATATCCTCATGAGTTTTCCTGCGTTCGAGGTGTGGGGTGGAGCATCGCGGTCAGAAGTATCATCGCGGACGGCTGAGCGAGGCGATCCGCGAGGAGATCGAAACTATCCTCGAAGGCGAACTCGGCGATCCTCGCATCGGCCTGGCCAGCGTCAGTGCGGTGCTTATGGCTCAGGACGCCCGTTCGGCTCGCATCATGGTCAGTGTAGCCGGCGACGAGGCCGAGGCCGAGCGCACGCTGGAGGGCCTGACCGCCGCCAAGAATTTCGTCCGGCACGAGCTCGCGGAACGTCTGCGCCTGCGGCGCCCTCCGGAACTCTATTTCCAGATCGATCGTGCCGACGAATTGGAGAGTCGAGTCGATGAGCTACTTGGGCGTGCCAAGAAACGGCGCCGGAAGAGTGCTGAGCCCAGCCCCTAAAGGGGCGGATGATTTCGGGGATTTACGGCATCGCTAAAGCGATGCCCTGATACGAAGCCGACGTGGCAGTAGTTGAAGCGCCTAACACGAAAGGCGACAACTGACAACTGAGAGCTGAAAGCCAAGAGCCAAGGGCACGTCATGCTAGAGCGGGTGCTACAAGAAATTCGGATGCGTCGCCGCTTCGTTGTAACCTCGCACGCCCGACCCGATGGAGACGGCATCGGTTCGGCCCTTGCCTGCGGCCAGATTCTGCGCGTCATGGGCAAAGACGCCGAAGTCGTCATGCACGATGGCGTCCCGCGTATTTATCAGAACCTTCCCTTCGCCGATCGCGTGGTTCAGGCCGAAACCGTTCCGTCGAACGATGCTGTCGTCCTGCTCGAGTGCGACAGCATGCGGCGGACGCTGCTCGAGGGTCTGGAAGAATGTTTCCTTATCAACATCGACCATCACGCGAGCGGCCGCAATTTCGCCCACATCAACTGGATCGATTCCACGGTGATGGCCACCGCCGAACTGGTCTTTCGTTTAGCCCGCCTTGCCTGCGTGCCCGTCGATCGCGATATTGCCACCTGCCTTTACACCGCGCTCATGACCGACACTGGCTCGTTCATGTTCGAAGGCACCAACGAACACACTTTTACCGTGGCGCGCGAACTGGTGCTTGCCGGAGCCGACCCCGCGCTTTGTGCGCGGCCTATTTATTTTGGACATTCCACGGCCAAGCTTCGGCTGCTGGGCGCGGCGCTGTCGAACCTGCATCGCGACGGTGCGCTGGCCTGGATCTGGGTGACGCAGGAACAGATGCAGCGCTTCGGCGCCCGCGAAGAAGACTGCGAGGGACTGGTCAACTACGCGCTCTCCATGGCCGATGTGCAGGTTGCAATCTTCTTTCGCGAACTCCCCGATTGCCGCTATCGCGTCAGCCTCCGCAGCAAGGGAGAAGTGAATGTTTCGAGTGTGGCCGAGCATTTCGGTGGCGGCGGTCACAAATGCGCAAGCGGCTGTTCGCTCGAAGGACCGCTGGCGGCGGCCGTGTCCCGAATTGTCGATCGCCTGCGTGCAGAACCGGTGGACTGGAACGCGAATTCGCGAATGAGCTAGGAGTCTGTGGTGAGAGTCGAACTCCGAGATCCAGCGCCCGAAGGCGTGCCCTGATACGAATCCCACTTGCACCACGAGCTGCTGCGAACGCGACAAATGAATCCAGGAACGAATCTGCGAACCAATTTGCGAACCCGCACCGACGTGCTGCTGCTGGTGGCGTTCTGCGGATTCCTTTTCTTTTATGGCCTCGGCGCCTTCGGCCTTCTCGGCGCCGACGAGCCCCGCTACGCACAAGTAGCGCGCGAAATGCTCGGTCGCTCCGATTGGGTGACGCCTGCGCTACAGGGCAAAGCGTGGCTGGAAAAGCCGGTGCTCTATTACTGGCAGGCGATGCTGTCGTACCGCGTAGCCGGTGTCACCGACCAGGCTGCCCGTCTGCCCGCCGCCTTTGACGCCGCCATGCTGATCGCTGCGATCTACTTCTTCCTTCGCCGGTTCCGTCCCGGCAGTGAACTCGACGGCGCTCTCATCACGGCTAGTTGCGCTGCCGTCATCGGATTTGCCCACGCTGCGGCGACGGACATGCCGCTCGCCGCGACCTTCACCATCGCATTGCTTGCCTGGTACGCATGGTACGAAGGCCACCAGCACATCTATCTCGCCGTTTTTTACATTTTTCTGGGGCTCGGAACCTTGGCTAAGGGCCCCGTCGCGCCCGCTATGTCGGCCGTCATCGTCGTTCTCTTTGTCGCCGTAAAGCGTGACTGGCACGCCATCCCGCCCACCCTCTGGATCCCCGGCATCGCGCTTTACCTCGCGGTCACGTTGCCCTGGTACATCGCCGTCCAACTGCGCAATCCGGACTTCTTCCGCGTCTTCATCCTCGAACACAATCTCGTTCGCTTCTCCCAGGACATGTATCACCACCGCCAGCCCTTCTGGTTCTACCTGCCCGTGTTCTTGCTGGCCATGATGCCGTGGACGCTCGTGCTCATTCTCGCCGTTGCCCAACGCATTCGCCTGGTCTGGTCCGAGGGCAAACAGGCTTTCTCCAGGCCGGAAGATTCCTGGCCACTATTTCTTCTCATCTGGATGCTCGTGCCCATCGTGTTTTTCAGCGCATCGCAATCCAAGCTGCCTGGCTATATCCTGCCCGCCGTGCCCGCCGGAGCGTTGCTGGTGGCCGAATATCTCGGTGCCCGCCGCTGCAGTGATGATGAGAGGTGTTCGCCTATGTTTGCCGCCGCTCACGGAATTCTCTGCGGACTGCTGATCTTTTCCGCTCTGTCCGCCGCCTCCGTTGCGAGCAATCATCACCTGTTGTGGGGAACGGGAACCTACGTCGCCGCAGCCATTGCCGCCGTATTTGCGCTCGGCATGACCGCCGCCCTGCGCTCCCGCGACGGCCTCCGTCTGTTGAGCCGGGTTACGGCGTTCGCCGTCGCTCTGAGCGTATTCCTCATTATTCGCTTCGCCGGGCCTGTCATCGACGCCACCCAATCCGCGCGTCCTATTGCCGAAAGCATTCTGGCCTTTTCGCACGAACCAGTCCCTATCGGCCTATATCGGATCAATCGCGTGCAGGAATACGGCCTGGAGTTTTATCTCAATCGTCCGACGCAGAAATACGAGGACGGAGATGTCCCGGCGGCAGCTCATGTCGTTGTTGCCGAACAAAATACGCAGTCCCAAGTCGCCCAACTCGTTCCCGGACGTAGAGTGTCATACTTAACCAGCATCCCTGCGCAGAAGTTAGATTTGTACTGGGTGGCAAAGGAAGTAGGAGGGAGGTCTCAGGTGTCAGGTCTCAGGTGGCAGACCCAACACAGGTAACGGAATCTGGCAGCAAGTGGTTTTACTGAGACCTGACACCTGAGACCTAAGGCTTTTTCTTATGGAAATCCTCGATCTCCGACACTTCTCTTCCGCCGACCTTCGCCCGCTGCTGGAAGATGAGATCTCCATGTGGGGCCGCACGCTCTCCTGGGACTACGCTACTTCGGCGGAGATGATCCTGCGCTACATGGATGCGAAAATTCTCCCTGGGTACGCCGCGATCGAGCGCGGCAGCATCTTTGGCTATTCCTTTTTTGTTTACGAGCAGAACAAGGGCGTCATCGGCGACCTCTTTGTCCGTGACTCGGTTCGCGACTCGGTCCGAGACTCAGCCCGCGACGCCCGGAGTTCCAACCGGCACGAAGTCGAAGAGCGCCTGCTCACCCACGTCATCGAAACCCTGCAGCAGTCGCCCGGCATCCATCGCGTGGAGGCGCAGTTGCTGGCGCACCACACGGGAGAAGTCTCGCGCCCGTTTTTGCAACAGGGCTTCAGCCGCCATCCCCGGGTGTTCATGAATTTCGATATCGGCAAGCATCCGCAAAGCGCGCCGCCGCTTCCGCCCGAGTTCGAAATCCGTCCCTGGTCGGAGCAGGAATACCAGTCCGCTGCCGCGCTGATCACCGCCGCCTACCGCGGACACGTTGATTCCGAGATCAACGATCAGTACCGCACTCTTACCGGCTCGCTGCGCTTTCTCAACAACATCGTGCGCTTCCCAGGGTGCGGCACCTTCGATCCACAGGCATCCTTCGTCGTCTTCCAGCGCCGCACCCGCACGCTGGTCGGACTCATCCTCTGCTCGCAGGTGCGCCCCGATGTCGGCCACATCACGCAGGTCTGCGTGCTCCCGGAATACCGCTCCGCCGGGCTCGGCGAGGCCATGCTGGCCGCCTCGACGAAAAATCTCCGCGAGCGGGGATTTCGTTTCATCTCGCTGACCGTAACCGAAGCGAACGACCGGGCTATTGCGCTGTATAAACGGATCGGGTTTGAATCTACGAGAGTGTTTGACGCGTTCGTTTGGGAGGGGTAAGAAGAGGCCAGGGGCCCTTAGAGGATGGCACTTATGCCGAATTCAGAGTTGATGTGGTCACAGGCAGCTGCCGAGCTCCGCTCGGCTTGGACGGGCGAGGCGCCTGTCCCCACACGAACCCCAAAAACAAAAAACCTCCGCGTCGTCCTTCCCCGTGACGACGCAGAGGATTTGAAATGGAAACCCGGAGTCTCGATGCAAAATCGTCGCGAGCCACGGACCCTTTGTACCCGGTTGGACGCAAGCACATCGCCGAGGGGGCAGGCTGTGAATCCAAGCCAAGCTGGCTTCCATTTCATAAAACGAGAATGCCCGCCAATCCCCTTCGCGCCGGGAAGAAAAAGTTTGATTTTCTGAAAAGCTAGCCTCTGCCGGCCCGCGCGACTATGTCCAATCCAGAGCCGCTATGACCCGCGGGGTGGTTTGCCGAGCTGCGCTCGGCTGGACGGCCCGTGGCGGCTGTCCCTGCGCAACCGTACTAGGCGACTCTGGACGGGCGAGGACGCCCGTCTCTCCACGAGCGGGTTACCGTCGCAGGAGGTTCTTCGCGATAAACAGTACATTCGCCGGCCGTTCTGCCAGCCTCCGCATAAGGTAGGGATACCACTCGGTGCCGAACGGGATGTAGACGCGGACGCCCCAGCCATCTTTCACCAGGCCCTGCTGCAGGTCGCGCCGTATCCCGTGCAGCATTTGGAATTCAAAAGCGCTGCGCGGAATATTCTCGCGCGTGGCAAAGGCCTTGGCTTCTCGAATGATGGCTTCGTCGTGGGTCGCTAAACCATGAAAGACGCCGCTCTTCATCAGGCTCTTCATCAGCTTCACGTAGCTCCCGTCAACCTCGGACTTCTTCTGGAAGGCGATGTCTTCGGGCTCTTTGTATGCGCCTTTACAGAGCCGTATGCGGATGCGCTCGGAGAGCAACTTCTCGATGTCGGCCTCGGCGCGCCGCATATACGACTGGATGACTGCACCAACGCCGTCCTCATTTCCCGGAGCCCGGTGGAGTTCGTGAACGAAGTCCAGCGTGCGCTGCGTGTATGCCGATCCTTCCATGTCGACGCGAACAAAATTCTTGGGCGACATGCGGGTCGCCTTGGCTACCAGTCCGCGGACGATTTCGTAGGCCATCGTCTCGTCCACGTCGAGGCCCATATGGGTCAGCTTCAGGCTGATATTCGCATTCAGCTTGCGGGCGGCGATTTCGTCGAGCAGGTTGTGATAGAGCTGGGCGCTGGCGCGGGCTTCGTCGGCGTTGGTGACGTTCTCGCCCAGGTTGTCGATGGAGACGCCGGCGCCAAATTGATTCACGGCGGCGGCGGCGCGAATTGCGTCCGCAACCTGTGTGCCGGCGACGAAACGGGCGGAGGTGCGCTGGCCGAAGCGGGAGCGCTCGGCGAGGGCGCGGAGTGATCGGCTCTCCGACAGGGCGATGAAGACGGCCCTCAACACGCTCCACCTGATTTTTGCGGGTCTGATTTTCCCGAGTTAGGACTGCCAGAGGCGTTCGTTGGCATTACATTATTTTTTACCACATTCCCGGTAGAGACGCGGCTTGCCGCGTCTCTCGCCGCAGCGCGTGACGGCGCCGGCAAGACGGGGCAAGCCCCGTCTCTACACGAGCCGGAAATTCAGCGACGCCACCCGTCGTGTAGAATAACCGTTTGTATATGGACCTCTCCGCCATCCAGCAAGCCCTGCGCGAACGCAATATTGACGCCTGGCTTTTCTACGATCATCACCATCGCGACCCGATCTCATACCGCGTTCTGGGGCTGCCGGATGGCCTCATGGTCACGCGGCGCTGGTACTATCTGATTCCCGCCAAAGGCGAGCCGGTCAAGCTGGTTCACAAGATCGAGTCGGGACACCTGGATAGCTTGCCCGGCACGAAAAAACAGTACGCCGGATGGCAGGAATTGTTTGACGGCTTGAAGCAGATGCTGGCCCCGTATCGCGATGTCGCAATGCAGTACTCGCCTAACAATTTTGTCTTCACCATTTCCATGGTGGACGCGGGAACGGCGGACATGATCCGCGGGCTGGGCAAGAACATTGTCAGCGCGGCGGACCTTATCGCGCAGTTTGAAGCGACCCTGACGGACGAACAGATCAAGTCGCACTTCGCGGCGCGCGATGTGATTGACGCGGTCACCGCCGAGGCTTTCGAGGAAATTGGAAGGCGCGTGCGCAACGGCGGCACACGCGAGCATGAAATTCAGCAGTGGTTCATGGAAGCATTCCGGCGCGAGAACATGGTGACCGACGATGCGCCGATTGTGGCCGTGAACGCCAATAGCGGCAACCCGCACTACGAGCCGAGTGCCAGCCGTCCGGTGCCGATTCGCGAAGGCGACTTTGTTCTGCTGGACGTGTGGGCGAAGAAGAATACGCCGGGCGCGGTTTTCTACGACATCACGTGGGTGGGATTTGTGGGCAAGGCTCCGTCAGAGCGGCAGCGCGAGATATTCAAGATTGTGAGCGAGGCGCGCGATATCGGCGTGAAGACCGTGCAGGATGCCGTCTCTGCCGCCAAGCCGATCGCGGGATGGGAAGTGGATCAAGCGGTGCGCTCTCACATCAAGAAGGCGAAATACGGAGATTACTTCATCCACCGAACCGGCCACTCGATTGCCACCGAGGTGCACTCGAATGGCGCGAATATGGACGATTTGGAAGTTCACGACGAGCGGCGCATTTTGCCCAATTCCTGTTTCTCAATCGAGCCCGGGATCTACCTGCCCGAGTTTGGCGTGCGCCTGGAAGTAAACGTGCTCGTGCGGCCGGGAAGCGCCGAGGTCACTGGTAAAATCCAAAGAGAGATCGTGCCCATCTGAATGGCCAAACCGACGACAGGTAACACGACAGATAAATCAAAAAATGCAGTGGCGGTGGCTGAGCCGGAGTACCCGCTCACGACCATGGCGGTGGTCGCGCCGCTTGTGGGTTGGCTGATTCCGGGCGGTGGGCACATCCTGCTGAAGCGCTATGGGCGCGGCATTCTGCTGCTGGTGTCGGTGGTCGCCATGTTCCTGATCGGTTTGGGCATGCAGGGGCGGATTTATAGGCCGAACGGCGGAGACATACTCGACATACTGGGCTTCGTTGGAGACGTGGGCTCGGGAGCGCTCTATTTTCTGGCGCGCATTATGGAATGGGGCGACGTGATGGCGGCGAATGCCGCGGCGGATTACGGCAAGACGTTTCTGATCGTGGCCGGCCTGTTGAACTTTATCGCGGCAGCGGACGCGCATCACATTGCGCTGGGGAAGAAACCGTGATCAACTTGTCGCACTTCTCGGCTGCGGTGGTGTTCGCGCTGTTCGCGTCGGTGGTGTTCGGCATCACGCAGCGCAATTCGACGATGGAGCAGGTGCGCTACGGTCTCTACTGCTTCGCCCTGTTCGTGGGTGGAGTTTTCCTGGCGGGATGGGTGATGGCGCTGATTCGGCGGTAGACAGCGGTCAGTTGCCAGTTCTCAGTTCCCAGTTCTCAGTTCCCGGTTCTCAGTTTCTAACTTCCGGCAGTCTTCCG
>Ga0209648_10002292_pt1 | contig 15838 bp, 16 predicted proteins | sample GraSoi2013_115cm_FD_185830 | JGI IMG/M metagenome (GOLD analysis project Ga0209648, IMG submission 185830) | Grasslands soil microbial communities from the Angelo Coastal Reserve, California, USA - Sample 9_17_2013_115cm (SPAdes) (version 2) | ecosystem: Environmental > Terrestrial > Soil >...
CGGCAGCAGCAGGAACAGCCAGTACAGCAGGTCGGTGCCCAGCCCCGAGCTGGGCGGCGTCGCGGTCACCGACTTGACGCCGTCCGCGCTGAGCTGCTGGCTGAGCGCCGGCGTCGGCGGTCCGGGAATGACGGTCGTGTACGCCTTGCCGCTCGTCAGACTACCGGTCGCCGTGGTGTTGGAGCCGCTCGAGCCGTTCCCGAAGTCCACCGTCTTGATCTGGTGAGCGCTGGCGTCGGCTATGAACTGCGAGTAGCTCAGGCTGACCGGCGTCTTGATGTTTATCCCGGGCAGGAAGATATACAGCAGCACGACGGCGATGAGCGCGATCGGCCACAGCCCGTTCCGCCATCCGGGCGGCGGCGGCGGTGCCGTGGGAACGGGCTTGTCGCCGGGGGGCGGCGGATTCGGCTGCTTGCTCATGAGTCATTCCCCCCGGTCCGAAGGCGCCGATTCATTGCCTGCTCGCCTCTCCATGAGGTCGGTGAGGTCGCGTATCTCTTTCTTAGTGAGTCCTCCATCCACCGCTACGAATGACGAGGGAGCGATCGTGATGATGACTCGGACATCGGCGTCAAAGACTGGCGTGACAAAGTCGTATCGCTTCTGGAGGCTCCGATAGAAGACCGTCTCAACGTCGGGGACCATCGACTCGACCCGACCGCGAACCTCGAGCATCCGATATGGATTATCGGGGTCCTGGACATGGAACGAAACCCGGGGGTCGTTTTCGAGGTTGCGGTACTTCTGCCGGTTCCGGGTGTGCGAAAAGCGGGCACGTTCCCCGTCCCAGGCAAACCACATCACGCTGCTCTGGGGACTTCCATCCGGGCGAAGGGTGGCGAGATGAGCGAAGAGCGGTCTGTCAAGCAGGTCTCTATGACTCTCGGGAACCTCTGAACTCGGCATCTGCGGAATCCCTTCTGACTCGCTGCGCGTACAGCATTAGGAACTCGCGGATCCGACCTCGGCAGGCCGGGGCTGGGTGAAGCGCTGGACGAACGCCAGCGCGGTGCCGGCGACATCGCGCCATCCGCTGTCGATGGTGAGAGCGTGCCCGTGGCCGGGGATCTCGACGATCTCGGTCACGTCCTTGTTGCGCTGCTGGCGCTTGAAGGAGGCGTTGGTGACCGCCCACGGGACGGTGTGGTCCTTCTCGCCGGAGATGAGCAGCAGCGGACCGCGGCCGGGATTCTTCGTGTCGACTTTCGCCTCGGTCCACGGGTTGAGGTTGGCGGCTGCAGCCTGGAAAACCGACAGGCCAGAAGCTGGCACCGCGAAGGTCTCATACAGCTGTTTCGCCTCCTCCTCGCTGACCGCGTTGGCGAAGGCATAACGGAACTGGTCGTAGGTCAGCGGTACCGCGCGCTGTCGATTGGCAGGGTTGCCGAGCGCCGCTGAGGCTGACCTCAGGGCCGAGATCGGCAGCGGCAGCACGCCACGGAACGGCGCCGGGTCGATCGCCACCGACACGGCGGCCAGGCCGCGTCCGGCGAGAATCTGTGCCAGCAGCCCGCCGAAGGAGTGCCCGATGATGGCCGGCTTCTCAGCCAGCGAGCCGACGATCGCGGCGAAGTGGTCGGCGACCTGGCCGATCGACTTGTGCGCGAATACCTCGGGATGCTCGGCGGCCTGCGTAGTTGTCTCGGGGTCGTCGGGCCATCCGGGTGTCAGCGCCACGTACCCGGCTGTCTCGAAGAACGCCGCCCAGCGGTCCCAGCTGCTGGGCAGCAGCCACAGGCCGTGAACGAACATCACCGGAGTGAGCCCGGCGGCGTTCGCGCGCTCAACCTGCCCGGCTTCGTGCTCGGTCATCGTCGTCGTGCCGTCGGGCTTATCGGCGGACATGGAATCGCTCCTTCAGCTGAGATGCGGAAGCGCAGTCCCGTGACCCCGGCACCCGGGCGGACTGCCCGTGGCGACACTCTCCGCCTGGACGACCGCGTTCGCGTCTGTGGGATCCCTAGCCGACACCCCTGCCTCCGGGCCGGCCCGGAGGCCCGGGAGCGTTTGCGGGAGCGTCCGCGGCGAAGAACGCGTGCGCCCGGCCCAAGCGCCGGGCGCCGATATCGGGTAAGCATGGCCATGTGGCGGCGGAGACAGCGCGTTACTGGCGGCACGCGGCGGTGCCCGGCGTGGACCTGCTGCGCGCCAGGTTCCTGACCCACCGCTACAACCGGCACGCGCACGAGACGTTCACCCTGGGGCTGATTGAGGCGGGGGTGGAGGAATTCGAGTACGGGGGGAGCGTGCTGCGGGCTGGCCGGGGGGCGGTGGCGCTGCTGAACCCGGAGATCGTGCACACCGGCCAGGCGGCCGGGCCGGCCGGCTGGACCTACCGGGTCCTCTACCCCGCGGTTGACGTGGTGACCGGAGTGGCCGCCGCGCTGGGCTGGCCCCGCGGGACGCCTTCGTTCCCCGAGACCGTGGTGTACGACCAGCGCAGCGCCCGGCTTCTGCTCGCGGCCCACGTCGCCGCCGAGCGTGGCGACCGGCTCGCCTCGTCGAGCCTGCTCGCCACCGCGCTGGCCGGGCTGCTGCGCGCTCACGCCCGGCCCGGGCCCAGGGCCCTGCCGCCTGCCACCAGCGGCCGAGGTCCCCGCGGCGGTGCCTCCGGTGCGGTCGCTGCCGTCAGGGACCTGCTGTCCGAGCGGCTGACCGATCCGCCGAGCCTTGATGATCTTGCCCTGGCCACGGAGATGAGCTCGTTCGCCCTGCTCCGGGCGTTCCGCGACGAGACCGGCCTGCCGCCGCACGCCTACCTGAACCAGCTGCGGGTGCGCCTCGCCCGGCGGCTGCTCGACCGCGGCGTGGCGCCTGCCCAGGTCGCCGCGGAAGCCGGATTCTCCGATCAGGCCCATCTCAACAGGCACTTCAAGCGGGTCGTCGGCGTGCCGCCCGGGGCCTACCAGCGCGAGCGCGGGTACGCGGCCGGCGGCGCCGCCCGGATGGCGCGCAGAAACGTACAAGAACCGCCCGGGCTCGCCCATCTAGCCTTCGGTCGTGAGGAATCGGGCTGAGGGGCAGGCGGAACGGGCCGGCGGGGACCAGGAACGGGCGGGCGGCGAGGCGAAACGGGCCGGCCGGCAGCAGGAACGGGCGGGCCGGGCGCTGTCGCGTCCGGCACGTGACGGCCTGCTGCTCGGGCTCGCCGTCGGGACCTCAGGCCTGGCCTTCGGCGCGGCGGCCGCCAGCGACGGGCTGAGCACCGCCCAGGCCTGCGCGCTGAGCCTGCTCGCCTACACCGGTGCCTCGCAATTCGCGCTGGCAGGCGCGGTCGCGGGGGGCGGCCTGGTCGCGGGCACCGCCGGGGCCGTCCTGCTCGGCAGCAGGAACGCGCTCTACGGCCTCCGGCTGGCCGGCCTGCTCCGCGTGCGCGGTCCCGGGCGGCTGCTCGCCGCGCACGGCATCACCGACGAGTCCACGGCGCTCGCTCTGGCGCAGCCCGATGCGGCCGCCGCCAGGTCCGGATTCCGCGCGACCTTCGCCGCCCTGTACGTGACCTGGAATCTCGCGACCTTGGCCGGCGCGGTCGGCGCGGGCAGGCTCGGCTCGGCTCAGTCGTTCGGGCTGGACGTGGTGGGGCCGGCCGCATTCCTGGCGCTGATCTGGCCGCGGCTGCGCGCCGGGCGGGCCGAGCGCGGCGTCGGCCTGCTCGGCGCGACGATAGCGGTGGCGGCGACCCCATTCCTGCCGTCGGGCGTACCGGTGATCCTGGCGGCGATGGCAGCGCTCGCCGGGGCGCTCGCCGTGCCGCGCGCGGCGCCGCGATGACCGGGACATGGGCAGCGGTCCTGGCCACGGCGGCCGGGTGTTACGGGCTCAAGCTGGCCGGCCTGACCATCCCTCGGCGCGTGCTCGACCGCCCCGTCGTCCGGCGGTTCGCCGAGCTCGTCCCCGTCGCCCTGCTCGCGGCGCTCACGGCGGTTCAGACGGTCGGCTCCGGCCAGTCACTGTCCATCGACCCGGCCCGGCTGGCGGGCCTGAGCGCCGCGGTGATCGCGTTGCTGGTCCGGGCGCCGTTCCTCGCGGTCATCGTCGCGGCAGCCGGAACGGCGGCGGCGTTGCGGGCGCTCGGCGTAGCCTGATCCGGCCGGCCGCCAGGCCCGTCCGCCAGCGCTCGCGCGACCACGAGCCGGACCTGCCCGGCGTGACCTGGGCCTCGGGGCTGTGGCGCGGCGTCCGGCCCGGTAGTGTGCCAGGGTGGCAGTTCAGGTAGAGGTGCTCGATGTTGAGGTAGAGGTGCTCGATAAGGTAACCGGCGAGGTGGTCGAAGCCTTCGGCCGCCTCCTGCCGCAGCTGTCCGGATCCGCGCCGCCGCTCGGGCTGGCGGAGCTTGACGCGATCGTGGGGTGCCCGGCGAACACGGTGCTCCTGGCCCGGTCCGCGGGGGCGATCATCGGCACGCTGACCCTGGTGATATTCCCGCTCCCGAGCGGGCTGCGAGCCTGGATCGAGGACGTGGTCGTTGATGAGTCCGCGCGCGGTCAGGGCGCCGGGGAGGCGCTGACGCTCGAGGCGCTGCGGATTGCGCGGCAGGCCGGCGCCAGGACCGTGGATCTGACGTCGCGGCCGGCGCGGGCCGCGGCCGGCCGGCTCTACGAGCGGCTCGGTTTCATCATCCGCGACTCGCGGCTGTACCGGTTCACGTTCTCGTAGCTACCCGGAGACCATCTGCTTCAGCGCGGCGACGCCCTTCGAGAACGGGTCTTCGCCGGGAATCGTCCCCTGCGCTTGACTACTCGCGGAGATTGCTCCGCAGCGTGGACCCTAGAACGGGGTCGCCCCCCTAGGCCCTAGCTAGGGCCAGCTCCGTCCAGTTCCGCAACGGCCGTAAGCAGCCGGTTGACATCGGATCGGTCGTTGTAGTGCACGAGGCCCGCCCGCACGGCGCCGCCCGAGTCCCGCAGCCCGAGAACCCCGGCCAGCTCCCAGGCGTAGTTGTCCCCGTCCCACACGTTGACCTTCCGCCGGGCCAGGTGCTCGGCGACCTGGCGCGGGTCGCGGCCCGCGACGGTGAAGTAGGCGGTGGCGGTGCGCCGGGCGGCCTTGCCGTAGGTCGTGACGTGGTCCATGGCATCCAGGCCGCCAAGCAGCTCCCGGAACAGGCCCTGCTCATGCGCCTCGGCCGCAGCCATGCCGGCCAGGATCCGCTCGCGCCTCGGACCGGCGGTGGCCGCCGGGCCGGCCAGCGAGGCCAGGTGGTCGACGGCGGCGGTCGCGCCGGCCAGGTCGGCGAATGGCAGGGTGCCCTGCTCGAACCGATCGGGCACCCCGGCGGGCGCCGGGGTCAGCTTGTCCGGGGCCAGGGACTCGAGCAGCCCGGGCTCCGCCACGACCGCGCCCACGTGCGGCCCGGACCACTTGTAGGCGCTGGTGGCATAGAAGTCGGCGCCCAGCTCGCGCACGTCAACCGGGCCGTGCGCAGTCGCGTGCACGCCGTCGACGTAGGCCAGCGCCCCGGCCGCATGCGCCAGCCCGGTAATGCCTGCCACGTCCGGGCGGGTGCCGATCAGGTTGCTCGCCGCGGAGACCGCGACCAGCCTGGTCCGGTCCGTGATCAGGTGCGGGAAGCTGGCGAGCGGCACGTCGCCCTCAGGCAGCTGCACGTCGGCCCAGCGCACTGCGGCGCCGGCGGCGGCCGCCGCCTGGACCCACGGCCGCACGTTCGCGTCGTGGTCGAGCCGGGACACCACGACCTCGTCGCCGGGACCCCAGGCCGCCGCCAGCGTCCGGGCCAGCCGGTAAGTCAGGGTCGTCATGTTCGGGCCGAGGATGACCCCCTCGGGCCGGCCGCCGGTAAGGTCCGCGACGGCCCGCCGGCACTCGGCGGCCAACACGTCGGAGCGACGGCTGGCCGGGAACGCGCCTCCCGAGTTCCCCAGTCCTGCGCGCCAGGCCCCGGCCATCGCGTCGATCACCGAGTCCGGCAGCTGAGTGCCCGCGGCCCCGTCCAGGTAGGCATAACCGTCGGCCAGGGCCGGGTAGTGGGCGCGCACCCGGTCGACATCGAAGCCCATTCGGTCCGGATCCCCTTCCTGAATCCTGAGCGTAACGTCCGGGGCTGGCTGCCCGCTGATGATGCGGGCGGCACGCGGCGGACTCAGCACATCATCGCAGCCGGGCTGGCCCCGCCCGGCCAGCCGGGTGAGCGGCCGGACGCCCGCAGCAGGGCCAGCCACGGGTCGGCGGATGCGGCGTCCTCCCCCACCGGCAGCTGCGGGAGGCCCGCGCGCCACCCGGCCAGCACGATCTCCGGATCGGCTGGCCGGTAATCCTTGCCGAGCGCCCGGGCCAGGTCCCACGCGTGCAGGTGCCACTCGACGCAGGCCGCTCCCGCCATTCCCCCGACGGTGACGACAGCGTCGCGGTAACGATGGTGCGGCAGCTCCCAGAGGGGGCCCAGCCTGCGGGCGTACGAGCGGGCCGATCTGGCGAACGCCGTGATGTGCTCGGGCGCGGGGCGGTCGGGCAGCGCCGCCAGCTCGGCCGCGTTCTGCCTGGCCAGCTTGCGCGCCAGGGTTTCGGGATGCACTCCCGCGGCCATCAGCCGGGCCAGCCGGCTGCCGGGCGCGTCATCGAGATGCTCGTGGTAGTCGTCGGCCACGCAGCGCAGATGGCCGGCCAGGTCGGCCGCCCGCCATTCGGCACACGGTGTCGCGGCACCCCACGTCCGCACGCTGAACTGGGCCGCCAGCTCGCAGATGACGGTCACACCGTCGCGATAAGCGCCTAACCCCGCAGCCGCGGACCACCCCGTCACCGGCGTGCCCAGGAATTGCTCAACCCCATGGGTCCCTCCCTGCCGGCCTCCGGCACCAGCGCTCCCCCGCGCCTCGCCCGCACTGTGCCAGCCGCGACGGCCGGCCTGGCGGCCCGAGCGGATGGCGCGCGGTGATCCCGGGGGTCGGCCCCCGGGCTGCACTGTGCCAGAGTGACCCACTCTCCGCAATTCTGTGACTTATCGGAGAAAAAACCAGGTGACAGCCCGCTGGTCGCGCAGTTAGCCTGCGGAAAATGCCCTCCGAATCCGCTGGTTCGCTGCCGCATGCCCAAACCCGGCAAGCGCCGGCCCGGCAGGCACCCTTGCAGCAAGCACCCTCTCAGCAAGCGCGAGCGGGCCAGGATCCGCCCGCGCAGCAGACACCCCTCGCCGCGCTGTGGCGGACCCGGGAGTACCTGCGCTCGTACCTCTGGCTGTTAGCGCTGATGCTCGCCGCCGCGGTCGGAGCGGCCGGGGCCGAGATCGCGATCCCGCTGCTGGTCAAGGCGGTCATCGACGGACCGATCGCGCACGGGGACACCCGCGCCCTGATACCCCTGGGCCTGGCCGCGACCGGACTGGGCGTGACCCAGGCCGCGCTGAGCCTCTACCGGCGGTGGGTGCAGGCCAGCGCGGTCACTGGCATGGAGCGGTCGATGCGGGACAGCCTCTATGCGCACCTGCAGCGGCTGCATGCCGGGTTCCACGACGAATGGCAGTCCGGCCAGCTGCTCTCCCGGGCCACGACGGACCTGTCGGCGATCCGGCGCTTCGCCGGGTTCGGCATCATCTTCTTCATCACCAACGTGGCGACCTTCGTCGCCGTCATCGCGCTGCTGATCCAGCTGAACTGGTGGCTCGGCCTGCTCACCGGATTCGTCTTCCTCCCCGTCGTCGCGATCTGCACCCGCTTCGAGCGGCGGTACCGGGTGCTGTCCCGCCGCGCGCAGGACCAGCAGGGCGACCTCGCCACCTACGTCGAGGAGGCCGCAGCCGGAATCCGGGTGCTTAAGGCGCTCGGCCGCCGCGACGAGGCGTCCGCCCGGCACGGGAGCCAGGCCGAGCTCGTGCGGATCACCCAGGTGCAGAAGGCCAGGCTGCGCGGCACCTTCTGGGCCGGCCTCGACCTGGTCCCGAACGCGGTCATCGGCCTGATCCTGCTGCTCGGCGCGCTCGCGGTCAGCCGCCATGGGCTGAGCCTCGGCGGGCTCGTCGCCTTCATCGCGCTCGCCCTGCAGCTGGTGTGGCCCATCGAGGCGATGGGCTACATCCTGGCCTCCGGCCAGGAGGCTGCCACGGCGGCGCAGCGGATCTATGAGATCTTCGACACCGAGCCTGCCATCGCCGACTTTGAAGGGGGGTCGTCCCCACTGGGCCCAGGGCTAGCTCGGCCGTCCGGCGTGACCCCGGGCGCGGGCGTGCCCGGGCCGGCCGCTCCGTCAGGACCGCGGGGCCGGCTCGTCTTCGATCACGTGGCGTTCCGCTATCCGGGTGCTCCCGCGCCAGTCCTGCGCGACGTGAGCCTGGAACTCGAGCCCGGCGAGACGGTCGCCATCGTCGGCCCCAACGGCGCGGGCAAGACGACGCTGCTCCAGCTCGTGCCGAGGCTGGCCGAGGTATCCGGCGGGTCCGTGCGGCTGGACGGAACCGACGTCAGGGACCTGCCGCTCGCCGCCCTGCGCTCGACGGTGGGCTGCGCGTTCGAGGATCCCACGCTGTTCTCGGCCAGCGTCCGGGAGAACGTCAGCTATGGCGCGCCCGAGGCCGACGAGGACGCGGTCCTGGCCGCGCTCGCCGCGGCGCAGGCCGACTTCGTCGCCGGGCTGCCCTGGGGCCTGGACACCAGGATCGGCGAGCAGGGGATGGCCCTGTCCGGCGGGCAGCGTCAGCGGGTAGCGCTCGCCCGCGCCATCCTGGCCAGGCCTGCGGTGCTGCTGCTCGACGACCCCCTGTCGGCGCTGGACGTGCACACCGAGGCCAGGGTCACGCGCGCGCTGGCCCAGGTGCTGGCCGCGTCCACGGCGCTGGTCGTGGCGCACCGGCCCTCCACGGTCATGCTGGCCGACCGGGTGGCGTTGCTCGATGAGGGCGTCGTCGTCGCGACGGGCTCGCACCATGACCTGCTCGCGACCCAGGCCCGCTACCGAGCGCTGATGAGCGGCGCGGTTGAGCCGGACCCGGAGCAGGATCCGGGCCGGGATCCCGGCCAGGACACTGCCCAGGACCTGACGGGGGCCCGCCGGTGACCCAGCCGCCCGAGACTCAGACCACCGCGCCCCAGACCACCGCGCCCCAGACCACCGCGCCCCAGACCACCGCGCAAGCCTGGCGCGGCATAGCGGCCGAGGACGGGGCTGATCCTGCTCCTGATCGTGATCGCCAATATCGCGGCCCTCGTCGGGCCGTGGCTGGTCGGGGTCGGGATCGATAGGATCCCGCAGCTGACCCGCTCCCACGACGCGGCGCCGCTGGCCGTCATCATCGCCGCGTTCGCAGTGGCGGTCATCGTCCAGGCCGCCTCCACCCGGTCCTACATCGCCGCGATGGGCCGTCTCGGCGCCGACGTGGTGGCCGAACTCCGGCGCCGCCTGTTCGCGCACTTCCTGCGGCTGCCCGTGTCGTTCCACGAGCGCTACACCTCCGGCCGGGTCATCTCCCGGCAGGTCTCTGACATCGACTCGATCTCCGACCTGTTCGACGAGGGCCTCGATTCACTGGTGTCCGCGGTCTTGTCGCTGCTGCTGGTCGGCGCGGGGATGCTGCTGCTCGACTGGCCGCTCGCGCTCGTGGTGCTGGCCGGCTTCGGGCCGCTGACGTGGCTGACGGCCTGGTTCCGGCGCGAGTCCGGCGTGGCCTACCGGCGCACCAGGGAGGCGATAGCGCAGGTCATCGTGCACTTTGTGGAGACGTTCGGCGGCATACGCGCGGTCCAGGCGTTCCGCAGGGAGCGCCGCAACGAGGAGATATTCGGCGAGCTCAACGCCGACTACGCAGCCGCCAGCCTGCGTTCCTCGCGCCTGATCGCGGTGTACTCGCCGGGCATCAGCCTGGTCGGCAACCTCGCGATCGGGGCCGTCCTGCTCTACGGCGGGCTCAGGGTCATCGACGGCAGCATGAAGGTCGGCGTGCTGGTCACCTTCCTGCTCTACCTCCAGCGCTTCTTCGACCCGCTGCAGGACCTGGCGCAGTTCTACAACACGTTCCAGTCGGCCGCGGCGGCGCTGGAGAAGATCTCCGGGGTGCTGGACGAGGCTCCGGCCGTGGCCGAGCCGGATCACCCGGTTCCGCTGCCGGACCTCACGAATCCGGCCCTCGGCGGACGATCCGTGCAATTCGAGTCGGTTCGGTTCGGCTACCGCGAGACGCCGGTGCTGCGGGGCCTGGACCTGACCATCGCGGCCGGGCAGACTGCGGCCCTGGTCGGGGCCACCGGGTCGGGCAAGACGACCATCGCCCGGCTGATGGCCAGGTTCTACGACCCGGGCCAGGGCCGGGTGCTGCTGGACGGCGTCGACCTCAGGCAGCTGTCGGAGCCGTGCCTGCGCCGCGAGGTCGTCATGATCACCCAGGAGAACTTCCTGTTCAGCGGCACTGTCGCGGAGAACATCGAGCTGGGCAGGCCGGGCGCGTCGCGGGCCGAGATCGAGGCGGCGGCGCTGGCCATCGGCGCGCACGAGTTCATCTCCGCGCTCCCGGCAGGCTACGACGAGCCGGTGGGCAAGCGCGGCGGGCGACTGTCCGCGGGGCAGCGGCAGCTGATCTCGTTCACGCGCGCCTTCCTGGCGGCGCCGGCCGTGCTGGTGCTCGACGAGGCGACCTCTCTGCTCGACATTCCCAGCGAGCGGCTGGTGCAGCGGGCGCTGCGCACCATCCTCGCCGGGCGCACCGCCCTGATCATCGCGCACCGGCTGTCCACGGTGCAGATCGCCGACCGGGTACTCGTGATCTCCGACGGCGCCTTCGTGGAGGACGGCCCGCCGGGCCGGCTCCTGGCCGACGGCGGGGAGTACTCCGCGCTGCACGCGAGCTGGCTGGAAAGTCTCGCCTGACCGCAGGCCCAGCCGGGACCCGGGACGGGACGCGGGCTATGTCCGCTAGGCTGGCCTGCGTGATCACGCGTCGCAAGCAAGTCAGCGGCAAGGCCGAGGCGGAGTACGCGGCGGACGTCGCCCTCGCCGCTCAATTCGAGGATCTGCTCGCGAGGGCGCGAGCTGCCGAGCAGGAGTTCAGGAAGGCGCAGGCGCTGGCCCGGCCCTCCAGTGAGGTGTACCCGCTGGCCAGGAAGCTGGATACCGCGCTGACCGACGTGATGCGGTCCGCGTACGCGGCCGAGCGCGCCGAGATCGGCCCGCGTGGTTATGACGACCGGATCTACCGGCGGAAGGCCAAGGCCAGGTCGGCCGTGCACGCCTGGACGGACGAGGCGGAGCGGCTGCTGACGATGCGCGAGACACACCAGCTCACCGGCATCCCGCCCAGGCCCCGCACCGACCTGCCCGGCGGCATCGACGCGTTCGTGCCAGCCTGAACACGGCCAGCCAGGCCATGTCTCTCCCGCTCGCCTCCGGGGCGGCTTCAGACCCTCCAGCGCGGCGGCCGACGTGTCGCCTTCCTCCAGTAACGGCCGGGGAGCAGGCTGTTTCGTGTCGGCCGTGGCCCGGCGACGCGGTTCCAAGTCGACTGACTATGCCAGGTGAAGCAGTTGGTAACAATGGGTAGTACCTCAGTGCCAGAACGTGTACCCACGAAAGCTACAAAGGGTGGTGCGGAAAACAGTCACAACAGGCCATGCCGCGCCGGGCGTTGCTGCTGGCACAGTAGAATTGATCAACACCACAACGAGGACTGACCAGGAGGCACACACATGTGCCCGCATACGCCGCTCTGCCCCGACGCGAGCGGCCTGGACCGCGAGGCGGCCCGAACTATCATCAGCCACCCGGAACAGGGCTGGAGCCTGCTCTGTAACGGCATAGTCGTTTTCGAGGACACGGGAGAATTGCTGCCTGACGGGGAGCCCATCGCACCGCACAGGCCCACTGACCTGATCTCGCAGCCGGCCATAAGCGCCCGGCGACCAGAATCACCGGACAAAAGCTCGCACTCGTCGGCCGCTTAGGCGATCGCGGAGCTTGCTCCGCGGCGGGGGGTTGAAGGGGGGTCGTCCCCCGAGGGCTAACACTGCGATCGCGGAGCTCACTCCGCAGCGGGGGTTGACGGGGGGTCGTCCCCTCCGGGGGGCCAGCACTAGCCGGCGGTCTGTCCGGAGGCGAGGCCGAGCACCTCGCCCAGCCAGGCCGTCACGGCCTGCCCGACCTTCTCGGGGTGCTTCGCCAGGCCGTGTGTCTCACCCGGCAGCACCACGACCCGGGCCGCATCTGCGCGGTCCGGAATGCCGAACGGGTCATGGGCGCCGTTGACCACCAGCACGTCGGTGCCCGCCGCGCGCAGCTCAGCCGCGCGCGAGCGTTCGGGGCGGCCAGGCGGATGAAGCGGGAAGGCCAGCGCCACGACCGCTCGCGCACCCGCCCTTCGGGCCGTCCGGCAGGCCAGGCGCGCGCCGTTGCTGCGGCCGCCCTGAACCAGCGGGATCGCGGGGAACTGTTGCCGCAGCCCTTCGATGATCTCCAGCCATGCCGTGTCCTGCCGCTCCGGGGATCCGGGCGCGCGAGCGCCTCGCACCCGGTAGGGCTGCAGCACCCGGGCGACCGCGGCGCCCAGGCCCAGCGCCGCCGAACGCGCTGCGAGGAGGTCCGGGCTGTCCACGCCGCCGCCCGCGCCGTGTGTCAGTACCGCCAGGAAAGCTGCGCGTTCCGGCTCGTCCAGCTCGACCCGAGCCGGGCCGCTGCCGGTCACGATCTCCATCCCAGGCAGCGTAGCGCCTGCGCGGGGATCCAGGATCAGGACCGGTCACGGTGCCGGGCGGCGGCGGCCGGGCCCGCGGCGTCGCGTCGCGCCATGCGCTCAGCCCGCGGTCATCTCGACGACCGACACATCCGCGGTCGGGTGCACCGCAGCGGCCTTGAGCCCGGCCCGCGCGGCGAGGCCGGCCAGCTCGCCGAGGCCGCGCTGGCGGCCGCCGAAGTAGGCGAGCATGCGCATGTCCATCTCGGTGCTCGGCGAGTAGCCGTCCTCGCCCAGGCGTTCGATGACGAAGACCGAGCCGTCTGGCCCGGCAGCGTCAGCGCAGCGGCGCAGGATCGCCACCGCGCGGTCGTCATCCCAGTTGTGCAATATGTCGGAAAGCAGGTAGCCGCCGGCGCCGGCGGGCAGGGGGTCGAAGAAGCTGGCCACCACGACCTGGATCCGCTCGGCGAGGCCCGCCGCGGTCGCCGCTTCGCGTGCCGCCGCGGCGGGGCCGGCCAGCTCGACGAGGGTTCCCCTCAGCCCGGGGTGCTCGGTCAGCAGTGTGATCAGCAGCGTGCCGTCCCCGCCGCCGACATCGACGACGTGCGCCAGCGACGCCCAGTCGCGGGCGGCCAGGATCGCCGGGGCGCCCTGCCGCAGGTTGAACGACATGACGTGCTCAAAGGAGGCGTAAAGCGCCGGGTCTGCCGCCAGGTCGTCCCAGAACGGCCGGCCGTAGTGCCTGGTGTAGGCGAGCCCGCCGGTGCGCATCGTGTGCAGGATCTCCACAAAGGACAGCTCAGCCCGGCCGACCATGCCCTCGATATCGAGCCGGGCGCGGACGCCGCGCGGGTCATCGTCGCGCAGCTCGTGCCCGCGGGTCGTGAGCGCGTAGGCACCCGCTCCGTCCCGGTCGAGCACCCCGGCGGTGACCAGGTGCCGCAGCAGGCGGTCGAGTTCCGGGGCGCGCGTCCCCGTCGCCGCGGCGAGCTCGTCGGCGGTGCGCACGCCACGGTGGATGTGGTCGGCGATCCGCAGGGTGGCCGCCGCGCGCAGGGCCATGGGAACCGTCAGGTCCGCCATCTCCCGCAGCCCGGTGCCCCGCTCGTTCGTCTCCGGCATCCGGCCTCTTCTCCCTCCGTTCGCGTAGGCATGCGATCGCGGCCTCGGGTGCCCGCCGGCGTCAGTCCCCGTAACGCAAGGGCGTGATCTGGTGGATGTCGTACTTCTCCCGGAGCCGCTCGACTGCGCAGGGGTCCACGCTCGGACCGGCGTCGAAGATCTCCAGCAGCTCTTCGAAGTACCGTTCGTGACCGGGTGGCGGAGACGACTGGAACAGCACGCGGGCAGGCACATCGCCTGGATTGGTGAACGCATGCGGACAGCCCGGCGGCACGAACATGCAGCCGCCCGCGCTGACCCGGGCCGGGCGGCGGCCGTCGGGCGCCTGCCAGTCGCGCCAGCCCCCGCCGGTGCGCTGTTGCGGCTCGAAGGCGAGCACCTCGAGCTCTCCGGACAGGACGTAGAACAGCTCCTCGCTGGAAGCGTGCACGTGAGCGCCGACGTCGAACCCGGGCGGGACCACGACCTCGAACAGCGACCCGGCCCGCGCGTGCGCGCCGGTCACCTTGAAGGTAACCTGCTGAGCCCGGGTCACCAGCTTCCGGCCCTGCCCGGGCGGGATGATCAGGCCGTCAGGCACTCCGGCTCACCTCCCCCGTGAGCTGCGGGGCGAGGACGCTCGCCCGATGCGGGCACGATGCTCGGTTTGCTCACAGACCCGAGCGGGGCGCTGCCGACCCAGCGGCCGACAGCCATCTCGGCGGTGATGCCGGGGCCGAAGCCCGCGATGATCCCGCTGGTGCCATCACCCATACCGCCTTCATCGAAGAGCCGGCCCAGCGCGTCCAGGACCACCGCGCTGGCGATGTTGCCGTACTCGGTGAGGGTCGCCCGGCTGTGCCGGAAGGCGGACGGCTCGACGTTCAGGAAGCGGCACAGGTCGTCGAGGATCCGGGGACCACCCGCGTGGATGATGTAGAAGCCGAGCCGCGAGGCGTCCCAGCCGTGCGCGGTGACCAGATCGCGCAGGACCGGCGCGAGCGGCTCCATGGTGGTCGGCACCCGTTTGTCCAGGCGGAAGTGGAAACCGGTCGACTTGACTGCGTAGGAGATCCAGTCCTCGGTGTCGGGGATGAGGTAGGAGCCATTGCGCTCCAGCCGCATGCCGGTGCCGCCCTCGCCCCTTACCACGGCGGCGGCGACCGCATCGCCGAACAGGCCATCGGACAGGAGCGAGCCGATGTCGAGGTCGGTCGGCTGGTAGCACATCGAGCAGAACTCGCACGACACGATCAGGACGTTGGCTCCCGGGTGAGCTAAGCAGAAGTCATGGGCCCGGTTAATCGCCGCTCCGCCGGCGGCACAGCCCAGCTGGGCGATGGGAATCTGGCAGGTGTCGAACCGGAAGCCCATGGAGTTGATCAGCCAGGCGGTCAGCGACGGCATCGTGAAGCCGGTACAGGAGACAAACAAGATCGCGTCCACCTCCCTCGCCGTCACGCCGGCGTTGTCGAGGGCACGCTGGACCACTGGGGGGACGCGCATCTTAGCCTGGCGCTCGTAGGTCAGATTCCGCTGCTCGAAGCCCGGGTGATGCAGGATCTGGTCGATCGGGAGGATGGTGTGGCGCTTGCGCACCCCGGTGCGGCTGATCAGCCGGAGGGCCAGCGCGAGCTTGGGATGGCCGGAGTGCTGCCGCGCGGCAAGCTCAAGCGTCTCCTCCATGGTCACGACGTTTTCGGGCACGCCGATAGCGGGCTTGCAGAGGACAGGCATGGCGCGTTCTACCCCGTTCATTGCGCACCGCAGCCGACCTTTGCCGGCCCGTTTCTGCGGTATATGCCGATCCTTGTTGACCTCTGGTGCCGTGTCAAACCTGATGGGCGTAATGTACGATATCGTAATTGCGCGGCCGCCAGAACGGATCCGGTCACGGGACGCCTCGCAGCCCGCGCGGGCGATGCGGCGCCGACCCGCGCGCCTATACGTTAAGGATCTTCTTCAGGTACTGGCCGGTGTAGCTGTCGTCGACCTGGGCGACCTGCTCGGGGGTGCCGGCGGCGATGACGTCGCCGCCGCGGGATCCGCCTTCGGGGCCGAGGTCGATGACCCAGTCGGCGGTCTTGATCACGTCGAGGTTGTGCTCGATCACGATGACGGTGTTGC
>Ga0209648_10002294_pt1 | contig 15828 bp, 15 predicted proteins | sample GraSoi2013_115cm_FD_185830 | JGI IMG/M metagenome (GOLD analysis project Ga0209648, IMG submission 185830) | Grasslands soil microbial communities from the Angelo Coastal Reserve, California, USA - Sample 9_17_2013_115cm (SPAdes) (version 2) | ecosystem: Environmental > Terrestrial > Soil >...
CTTGTCGGGATCGTTGACCAGCTTGTTCCATTCGTCCCGTGAAATCTTCACCGCGAAATCGTTGGGATCGAAAGTCGGCCGGCTCACCATGGCCAGGATTTCGCCGGTGTGCGGATCCATCGCGACGATGGCGCCGTTCTTCCCTTCGATTGCCTGTTCGGCCGCGATCTGCAAATCGAGATCGAGGGTCAGCTTTAGCTGCTTACCGGGCTCGGCGGGAGTTTCATCCAGCCGGCTCACTTCGCGCCCGCGGCTATTCACGATGGCGCGCCGCGATCCGTTCTTGCCCATCAGGATGTTGTTGTACTGCTTCTCCACTCCGCTCACACCGACCACGTCGCCGGGAGTATAGAGTTCGAACTGCGGCTGGTTGAGCATGTCCTCGGTAACTTCGCCCACGTAGCCGACCAGATGCGCCATAAAGCCGTTGCGCGGATACAGCCGCCGGTGCGCCATGATCGTTTCAAGTTCTGGAAGCTCGTTCTTGTGCGACTCGATGAAGGCCAGCTCGTCGGGTGTGATGTCTTCCTTCAGGAAAATCGGCTGGTACTGCGGCATCGAGGAGAAGCGCCGGATACGCTGCCGCACTTCCTCGGTGTTCAAGTGCAGGCCCTTGGCGATTGCGTCCGCGTCCGCATTCAAATCTCGCGAAGAATCGCGCAGCAGCAGCGCGGAAAACGACGGGTAGTTATCGACAATGATGCGGCCTTCGCGGTCCAGGATTTTGCCGCGCGGCGCCAGAATCGGCACATTGCGAACACGGTTCTTCTCCGCCAGCAAAGCGTATTCGTCGCTCCGCATCACCTGCAGCCGCCATAACCCGTATGCCAGCACCAGGAAAATGAACAGTACGACGTACTGCACGGCGGTGAGCCGGAGGGCGGAAACTTTTTCTTCGCGGCCGAACATCAATCCTCAGTTCCTGCAATCCTCAGTTCTTGCCAGCAGGCAAGGCGCCTTGGCCTGAATCGAAATCGGCGATTGCGATGGGCCTGGAAAGCTACTGGAACAAGTTAGCTCTATTTTAACTCGGCGCCCGCCCTGCCGAAATATTGAACCGGAAACGAAAGTTTTCCAGTGGAATGCTGGCAGTTATAAATGGAGGGACGGGCGTCTCGCCCGTCCAGCCGGGGGGGACGCCCGGCTCTCCACCAGCAAGCATTCGGAGCCAATCGGGGGGTCATGTACAACCGGAGATTGAACTCGGCGCCCGTTCGGGCAACAATAGAGGCAGGACTCACGTCCTACTTACTTCCAGCTAGGAATTGAATGCGGATTCGTAGTTTCATCGTCGCCTACGCGCTCGTGCTCGCCATTCTGCTGTTCGCCGACCGGCGGCCCGGCTCCGGGCAGCAGGATCGCTATTCGCACGTGGTGGACCTGACCGATGCGCAAAACGCGACGGCGCCGCATGCCGCAGCCCTGGAATCCGGAACCCGCATCATTGCTCCCGCTGCGCTTATTCCCGGGACCTGGGCCGCTGGCCAGATCCCGCCTGAGCGCCTCGTCGCTCCCCTGGTAGTTATGGATTTGAACGCAGTGCCCGATAGCAGCCCGCAGATTTCTCTCGACGATATCGCCGCCTGGGAATCGCGCCACGGCATAATTCCACAAGGGGCCGTCGTCGCCATCCGCCGCGCCGGCGCGGCCGATCATCCGATGGCGAACGATCTGTCAACAATTGCTCTGTCAACCACGCCGCTTCCCATCGCCCGCGACGCGGCCCTGTTCCTCGTCGACGCTCGCTATACCATCGGCTTCGCGGTCGAGACACCCGTCGACCTCGCCTCCGACCGCACGCTGGCGCAGCAGCTCGCCCTACACGGAAGTTATGTAATCGAAGGAGCTGCACGCTTCAGGTCGCTGCCTGCGACGGGCTCGCTCATCATCGTCGCCCCAGCAAAAAAGACGATCAAAGAGCCGGGCGAGGCTCCCGTCCGCATTCTGGCTATGGTGCGGTAGAAGCCGTAATTAACTGGCGAACGCCAATGTCGCTGATACACACTATCCTCAGGCGCGAACACTCTAATGAAGCGGTTCAGCGATTCTCGAGATGCTTGTGGCAAAGCGGCATTTAGGCTGATCGGTACCTGCGCCCTGATGATGTTCCTCTTCGCGAACCCCCTGGTCCTACGACCCCGGTTCTGGAATGCGTCAGTAGTGGCGCGTTCTTTGACGATAGACGCAACGTTACTCCTCGTCGGAATGGGGCTGATTTGCCTTAGAAAATGGGCAGCCTTGTTATCTTCGGCATTGGCTAGCTACACTGTGTTCCTGTTTAGCACAGGACAAAGCACAAACATAGAGTGGGGGCTGCCCTTTCTCCTGCCTTTGGTTCTCACCATAGTTTTCTGGCGCAGCTTAGTGTGGGGTGACAGACGGCGAGATCCGCTCGTTGTTTTGGCAGCCGTAATGACATCTGCGCTCATTCATTTCGTTGCCTTTGTCGTTCGTCCTTGAGAAGCGCCATTTGTTTTTCTGCACCACATCCGACACCCGGATCATCTACCTGTTCGGAGGACTTCATGTCTGACCCGCGCTATCCGATCGGAAAATTTTCCTACACTGGTCCGCTTACGGCTGATCAGAAGCAGCAATGCCTGACCGACATCGAGCAGACTCCCGCCCGGTTGCGTGCCGCCGTCCACGGGCTTTCGGACCAGCAACTGAATACTCCCTATCGCGATGGTGGCTGGACGCTGCGCCAAGTGGCCCATCACGTCGTCGACAGCCACATGAATTCCTACATTCGCTTCAAGCTGGCGCTCACCGAAGACGAGCCCACCATTAAGCCGTACATGGAAAACCTCTGGGCCGAGTTGCCCGAGGCCAAGCACGCCCCCATCGAAGTGTCGCTGGCGTTGCTCGACTCCCTGCACCAGCGATGGATGCTGATGCTCCGCGAGTTTACCGACGCAGAATGGAAACGGACCTTCCGCCATCCCGACCTGGGCCCGATGTCGCTCGAAAAGACTCTCGCACACTACGCCTGGCACGGACGCCATCACGTGGCCCATGTCACCAGCTTGCGAGAGAAGATGGGATGGTAGGACGCAGCGACAAGAGTTGAGCCGCGAGTAGTCAGTGTAGAGACGCGGCTTGCCGCGTCTAGGGCACGTCCGAGACGAGGTTTACAGAAGCGAACGGTCGCTCGAAGCTCGCAGCCAGTAGCTCCGCAGCTCCTTCTAAGTCATCCCCGCTTCCCACACCAGGTAACTCACTGCCTCGCGCATCACCGCTGCAAACCGCTCCCACAAGTGGTGCGGACGCGACTCTGGCCGTGGCGCCAACTCCACTTGCACGCCTTCGTGCTCCAGCAAAGCGCGAATGCGAAATACGTGATACGCATCGCTCACCGCAATGCAGCTGCGCATGCCGTTCGCGCGCATGATGTTGGCCACTCGCGCCGCCGACTGCGCCGTATCGGAGCCTTGCGTCTCCGCGATCAGAGCCTGCTCCGGGACACCGCGCCGCAGAAGATAGTCTCTCCCCACACCACCCTCGCTGAAATCCGGATCCTGCCCCGATCCGCCGGTCGTGATCACCACCGGCGCCATTCCCTTGCGAAACAATTCGTACCCATGATCCAGCCGCGCCCGGTACACCGGAGAGGGACGTCCAGCGTACTCGGCCGCTCCGAAAATGGCGATCACATCCGCTTTTTTCGCGGGCGCCCCGGTGGCGGCACTCACGATGCGCAACCCGGTAACTCCCAAAAATAAGCACAGCGCTCCCACCGCCGCCAGCGACAGCAGCGGCCAGGGACGCATTAATAAAGGTGTTTTAGGGGTAGATGGATTGTTATCTTCGGACATAGATCAGATTTCAAGGTTTCAGTCTTTGATTGACACTCTGATTGCCCCTCCGACCCGATTCTCCTTGAACCTTGAAACTTTGAAACCTGCTTACGACAACGCTTCGACAATGTCCTTGGTGGGAATCGCCCCTTCGCGCAGTATCTGCCAGGTACCGTCTTCTTTGAAGTGCACGATCGTCGATGAAATTGTCCGCGGAGACTCGCCGCCGTCCACGATCATCGAGATGCGATCCTGCAACTGCTCCCGCACCTGCTCGGCGGTTGTGCATTCCGCAGCGCCGTTCAGGTTGGCGGAGGTCGCCGTAATCGGAATTTTCGCCGCCCGCACCACCGCCAGCGGGATTTCCGCCGCCGGCACGCGCAGCGCTACGTTCCCCGTGTTCGCGGTTACCTTCAGCGGCAGATGCGACGCCGCCGGCACAATCATGGTGAGCGGCCCCGGCCAGAAACGCCGCGCCAGAAGATGGAAATCATCGGGCAAAGGACGGGCGAATTCCTCCGCCTGGTCCACGTTCTCGATCAGCAGCGAGAGCGGCTTATGCCGTAAACGCGATTTGATCTCATAGACTCGCTCCACCGCGCGCAGGTTAAACGGGTCCGCCGCCAGACCATAGAACGTGTCCGTCGGCATGCCCAACACTTTCCCCGCCTGAATCTGTTCGGCGGCATACTTGATCAGCGAAGTTTCGGGCGTTACAGCATGAATTTTGAGGATTTCCGCGCGCACTCTGGTTCCTTCCCGATTCTCGGCGTGAACATTGCCAGCGTAAACATTGCCAGCGTAAACGTTTTCCGCATAAACAATGAAATGTACCATAACACGAGCTTCGGCCGAAGCCCGGCCGGACACTGATAGAGCGTCAGTTGTCGCCGCGGCCGAGGCCCGGTCCCCGGCAGTTTTGTCATGATCGTCCAGAGCACGCGCCGGAAGCGGGTTTTCTCATCTTCGAGTATTGAGTTCGGATGTATTGAGGACCCAGGTCTGGAGCGAAAAGGCTAAGCGCCAACAGCAAACAGCGAACGAGCAAAGCTCTGGGCCTGGCGAGTCTGTGTCGCAACCCCTGAGGACAGCAAGAAAGTGGAACACGCCAATACTCCAGACGCGAAGCGGCGACCTAGGAAAGCCCGGCACGTAAGTGTCGGGAAGGAAAGTGGAACAAAGTCGAGTCCCGGGACGGCACACTGGTTGCGACACAGACTCCTAGCGCCCGTCCGTGACCTTCGTCGCCAGGAACGACTTCACCACGATCTGGTTGGGCTGCATGCCGACGGGGATGATGGTCAGCAAGGAATATTCCGACGGCTCCAGCTTCTTCGGCTGCCTCTTCTGAATCACGGCGAGGTCTCCCGAGCCGGAGTCAAGCACTAGCAGATAGTTCTGATTCTGGGAGAGCGCTAGCGCATCGGGATGCGTCCCAACAGGCAGATACGCGATGACCTTGCCGAGGTCGATGTCATAGACCGCGATGTTATTCGATCCGAAGTTGGAGATGTACAGGCGCGAGTTATCCAGTGAAACCACGCCGCGAGTAGGCTGAGTACCGATGAGATAGCTGCCCGAAACTTCGTTGCCCGTGGTTTCGATAATGGAGATGCTGCCGGCGTCGAAGTTGAAAGCAGCCAGTTCTCCCCCGTCGGGCTTGAGCGCCAGGCTCACCGGAGATTTTCCGACATCGAGGAGCGCGAGCAACTTGTCGGACTTTAGATCGATGCTCGCCACCTGACCCGACCCAGAGCACGAAACGAATGCCTTGCTGGAATCAGGCAGAATGGCAATGTCCTCTGGATGAATGCAGATGTTAATCGCGGAGCGGACGGCGAGGCGCGCGGTATCGACGATGGAGACGGAATTGTCAGCACGATTGGTGACCACGACGGTGGATCCATCAGGAGAAACGCGAGCGAGGCCAGGACTTCCGCCAACATGAAGGGTAGCCGCAACCGCGCGACGGTCAAGATCAAGCACCGAAAGATTCGCCGACCCGGAATTCGCGACATAAGCACGGTGGCCGTCGGGAGACACGTTGATGAAGAAAGGTTTTCCGTAGACACCGATTGTGGCGACAACTTTATTTTGCTCCGCGTCAATCACGCTGACGTTCGAGGAGCCGGTGTTAACAACGTAAACTTCATTTCGCTTCGGATTAGCCGCCACCCCAGTGGGCTCGTTGCCCACTTGCAGCGTTCGCATCGGACGAAAACTACGCAGGTCGATGACAGTAACGGTGTTGCTCTTGCCATTGCTGATGTATGCAAATTCACGGTAGAGCGGTCCGTAGCCCGGCAGAGTGCGCTCGTGAAAGTAGTACCAGCCGGCGGCGGCCAGCAGCGGGACAAGGACGGCGAGTAGGAGGAATTTTCTCAAGGATGAGTTGGCCTCGCTGAAGGCAAGAGATTATCAGAGATTCTTCAATAGAGAGCGAATTTGACTTCCACCTTTATCCGCACCGCGACTGGTTTGCCATCTTTGGTAGCGGGTGCAAACTTCCATTTTCTGACTGCCTCGATTGCCTTCTTATCCAGCTCAGGGCCAAGGCTCTTTGCGACCTTGATGTCTTCGGGCAGACCGTTGGGTGTGACAATGAGTTCGAGCACAACCGTTCCGGTCTCTTTCGCCTCGCTCTCGGCATGGTCATAGACTGCATCGGAAGGAATTGTAACTTGAGGCGGCGTGACCTTACCTCCGATGCTGTAAAGAGTAGGAAGCGGAGGGTCCGGAAACATCGGCTGTGCGGGAACCATGTCTGCCGGCGCTAAGGCAGGAGGAACGTCATCACTATCGTGAGTAGGTGGTTTGGCTTGCTTTACTTTGAGTACCCTCGGACGCAAGACACGACGGGATGGATCTGATCCAGGTTGAACAGGAGACTTCGAATCGGAGGTAACCAGAGCTGGTGTTTGTCCAGCGGCAGCAACAAGCACAACAGAGAAGAGCAGCGCACATCCAAAGCTTCTCGTCATCTTTGGCATCGACAAACGCACAGTCGCCTACCTGCCGACAACCACAGTCTCGCGCGATGGAATCGTCCTGCCCAACACCGCCGCAATCTGCCGGACCTGCAACATGAGCGCGTCGAACTGGTCGGGGAATAGCGACTGCATGCCGTCCGACAACGCGCGATCGGGATCGTGGTGAACTTCTACGATCAGGCCGTCGGCTCCAACGGCGACGGCGGCGCGGGAGAGGGGCGTTACCTTGTTGCGTTTGCCGGTGCCGTGGCTGGGATCGACCACGATGGGAAGATGGCTGAGGCGCTGGACGGCAGGGACGATGCTGAGGTCGAGTGTGTTGCGGGTGTGGTCGGCGAAGGTGCGCACTCCGCGCTCGCACAGGACGATATTGTAGTTGCCCTCACTCATGATGTACTCGGCGGCCATGAGAAATTCCTCTAACGTCGCTGAGATGCCGCGCTTCAGCAGGACGGGTTTGCGGGCGCGTCCGGCGCGCTTGAGCAGAGAAAAGTTCTGCATGTTGCGGGCGCCGATCTGGATGACATCGGCATACTTGTCGACCAGGTCGAGCGATTCGTAATCGACGGCCTCGGTGACGATAAGCAGGCCGAAGCGGTCGCGGATTTCAGCCATTATCTTCAGACCTTCTTCGCCCAGGCCCTGGAAAGAATAAGGAGAAGTGCGTGGTTTGTATGCTCCTCCGCGGAAGAACTGGGCTCCGGCGCGGGCTACGCGCTCGGCGATGGTGAAGGCCTGATCGCGAGTCTCGATGCCGCACGGGCCGGCGATGATAGCGAGGTCGGGCCCTCCGATGGTGACGGGCGAATTGGGAAACTTGACGATCGTGTTGTCGGGCTTGGTGTCGCGGCTGACGAGTTTGTAGGGCTTGGTGACGCGGATGACTTCCTGCACGCCGGGCATTTCTTCCAGCGTCCCGGATTCGACCTCGCCCTGGTTGCCGGTGATGCCGATGGCGGTGCGCTGGGCTCCGGGCATGGAATGGGCACGGTATCCGAGCGCTTCGATTTTCTGGCAAACCGCGCGGACCTGCTCTTCGGTTGCCTGCGCTTGCATGACGACTAGCATAGGGAATACCCCGAGTTATTAAGTTTAGCGTTCGGGATGGAACTGGGCAAACGGTGGCCGGAGGAGCGAAAGTGATATGGACAGCGGCCTTCAACTGCACTCAACGCGGCGCTATCTCTCGCGAATCCACGGCGGTTTTCATCTGAAACCGAGCGGCGGGCTGGCATTCGGAATAGCCTGCTAGCCTCGTCGTGTCGGACTTGGGATCGTCGCGAGTGACGCGATAGGTCCGCATGGTCAAACAATCCGTGTCGTTCTGCGCCAGCGTGGAGTCGAGAGAGAGCTGGGGCTGAATGTCGCGAATTCTGGCCCGCACATTTGGAGCCAGCACAAGAACGTGCACGCGAAACTCCGGTGGGGCAGTGAGCCCGTCCAGCCGGGGCTGAGAAGCGGCAAGGATCCTGTCTGGCTCCAGCAATGACTGCGCCGCAACCGGCGCAACGCAAACTGCGATCAGCAGCGCGAGAAGCAGAAGGCGGGGGATATACATAGAGCCCTCCTCTTTGAGCGAATTGTAAGCTCTAAAGGACGAGGTGTACAGACGGGATTCGGCGTGGCTCATTACAATGGCGCGTCTGGGCTGCTCTAGAATTTCGATATGGCTGAGTTTTGCCCCTCCGAAAAAAATCCGCTGAAGTGGCCAGCGTCCGAGAAGCCGCTTATGAGAACTTCGCGGCGGATTGGCATTCACACTTCAATCGCTGGCGGCGTCGAGAATGCGGCTGAGCGCGCGTTCCGGCTGGGGTGCAATACATTTCAGATCTTTTCCACCAGTCCGCGACAATGGCAGCCGTATTCTCTGGGGCGAAGCCAGTGCGAGGTGATGACCCGGCTTCGGCAACGGTACGACCTGAAGCCGTTGGTAATTCATTCGAATTACCTGATCAATCTGGCGGGGACGAATGCACTGTTCCTTAAGAAATCCATTACCGCGTTTCGAGGGGAGTTGGAACGTGCGCTGGCGTTGTGCGCCGAGTATTTGGTGTTGCACCCAGGATCGTTTCGCGGGACTAGCCGCGAGGTGGGACTGGAACGGGCGGCTCTGTCTATCGCGGAAGCGAGTCAGGGACTGGACCTCGCGAAGGGCAGCCTGACTGTCCTGATTGAGAACGCCGCGGGCGCTGAGTACTCGCTGGGTGGCACGTTCGAGCAGGTAGCGGAGCTAGTGGGACTGCTGTGCAGAACCGTGCCGGTGGGCGCGTGTATCGACACGTGCCACACGCACGTCGCCGGATATGACATCGTCAGCGAAGAGGGACGTCAGCTTACGTTGGAGTATCTGGAGCGAACCGTGGGGTTGAAGAACGTCCGGGTGTGGCATTGCAATGACGCTAAGGCGGAGCGCGGGTCGCGATTGGATCGGCATGAGCACATTGGTCGCGGGAAATTGGGGTTGGACGTGTTTCGGGCTTTGCTTAACCATCGCCGATTGAAGCATGCGGCTTTTATTGCGGAGACGCCAATTGACGATCCAGGAGACGATCTGCGGAATGTGGAGGCGCTTAAGGGGCTAGTGGGGCAGAAAGCGGCGACAGACAAACAGGCGAAGTGCCATCTGCGGCCCGACTGAAATCGCGCCCTAGCCCGCGTTCGTCATCAAAAACTCGTCCACCGATCAGTAGATAAGGGAAGCATTGAAGAAGTCGTTCTGATCGGAAGTTACATTCTGCCCACTCAGAGACAGCGTGAGTGTGTGCGGACCGAAGCTCAGAGGAAAGCCGATAAACAGCGTCGGCAGAGCCCGGTGGGTGCTGGCTCCGTTGGACCACAGCTTTCCGGTCGCGATTTGAGTTCCATCCAAGACGACATTCAGTTGCATTAAGGTGTTGGATGCGGTTGCCCAGAGGCTGCTGGTTACCACCAGAAGCGCGGGGCCATCCAGCGGAGCAGTAAGCTGGGCCTTAATTGGCAAGGGGCCCGGCTGATTGATAATTTGCAGCACCTGCATATTGGAATCCTCCTTGTTGTGTGCGTCCCGGGGACTCATCACCGGCAGATTCTCGCTGACCAGCGCGATTAGTTCGGCCCGTGGCCTGACGTATCGTCGACTCCTGCCACGGTCCTCCAACATGGGAGAGCGGATTGTAGCATGGCAAGGATGGCTGGGGCCTCTCTCTCTCTCTTAGCTCCGACCACGTAAATGCTCGGGGAAGGTCTGCGCAACATTCAGCCTGCCCGTTGTAAAATTAACGATTACTCTTTACGGCACTATCCTTATCCTTATTTAATCTATATCTATGCCACAGGAAGACAAACCAATCGCCACCACGCGCGATGAGCGTTACGACGCGCAGCGCATCGAGCACAAATGGGCTGCGCGCTGGCTCAGCGATCCGTCGCTATATGCCGCCGAGACCCATCCGACCAAGCCTAAGTTTTACGTTTTGGAGATGCTTCCCTACCCTTCGGGCGCGCTGCACATGGGACACGTCCGCAACTATGCCATCGGCGATGCGCTGGCTCGCTACATGTGGATGAATGGGTACAACGTACTGCATCCGATGGGCTGGGATTCGTTTGGACTGCCGGCGGAGAATGCCGCTATCAAGAACAACACTCCGCCGAAGGAGTGGACGCTGGCGAATATCGCGGCCATGAAGGATCAGATGAACCGCCTTGGGTTCGCGTATGACTGGTCGCGCGAGATTACGACCTGCCTGCCGGACTACTACCGCTGGAATCAGTGGTTCTTTCTGAAGCTTTACGAATCGGGATTGGCTTATCGCAAGAAGAGCAAGGTGAACTGGTGCCCGCAGTGCGCCACGGTGCTGGCAAACGAGCAAGTTGTGGGCGGGATGTGCTGGCGGCATGAGGACCAGCCCGTCGAACAGCGCGAACTGGAGCAGTGGTTTTTGCGGATCACTAAGTACGCGGACGAGTTGCTGCGCGATCTTGAGAAGCTGTCGGGGTGGCCGGAAAAAGTCCGCATCATGCAGCAGAACTGGATTGGACGCAGTGAAGGTACGCTAGTGGATTTCGATTTGGGCGGAACGGTGGGCCCGGCGGGATCGACGATTACGGTGTTCACTACGCGGGTGGATACGATCTATGGCGCGACCTCGGTGCAGTTGGCGCCCGAACATCCGATTGTGTGCGACATGATCGCTCGCAATGCTGAACTGCGCCCGCAGGTGGAAGGGTTGATCGCCGAGCAGCGCCGCGCGAAAGAGGCGGGCGATATCGGCGCGATTGAGAAGCACGGCGTATTCACAGGTCGCTACGCCAAGAATCCGTATAACGGCGAAGCGGTGCCGGTGTGGGTGGCGAATTACATCCTGATGGACTACGGCACGGGCGCCATCATGAGCGTGCCGGCGCACGACGAACGCGACTATGAATTCGCGCAGAAGTACAAGCTGCAAATCCGCCTGGTGATTTTGCCGGCGAGCACCGATCCGGAAGAAACGATGACGGCGCCCCCGCTTCCTTTTACCACCATGGACGGGATCTTGGTGAACTCGGGCGAGTTCAACGGGCTGAGCTGCGAGGATGCCATTACTAAGATGTCGGCGCGCGCCGCCGAGAAAGGCTTTGGCAAGCCGACCGTCACCTTCCGAATAAAAGACTGGGGCATCTCGCGGCAGCGCTACTGGGGCACGCCGATTCCGATGGTGTATTGCGATAAGGACGGCGTGGTGCCGGTCGCGGAGAAGGATTTGCCGGTGATTTTGCCGGACAAAGTGCCGATCACTTTGTCGGGTGGATCACCGTTGACGAATGTGCCGGAGTTTCTGAATACGACTTGTCCGAAGTGTGGCGGGCCGGCTCGGCGCGAGACCGACACCATGGACACGTTCGTCGATTCATCTTGGTACTTCTATCGGTACACCGACGCACAGAATGACAAGGCTCCGTTCGACGGCGCAAAGATCGCCTACTGGTTTCCAATTGATCAATACATTGGTGGCGTGGAGCATGCCATTCTTCACCTTATTTATTCGCGCTTCTGGACGAAGTTCATGCGTGACATGGGGCTGGTGAAAAACGACGAGCCGGTCGCGCGCCTGTTCACGCAGGGGATGGTGATCAAAGACGGCGCGAAGATGTCGAAGAACATGGGGAACGTTGTATCGCCGGATGAGATGGTGGCGCGGTATGGGGCAGATGCGGCGCGGTTGTACAGCTTGTTCGCGGCGCCGCCGGATCGCGATCTGGATTGGCAGGATTCGGGGATCGAAGGCATTCAACGTTTTCTGGGGCGCGTGTATCGGTTCTTCCTCAGAAATCCCGTGGTCGCGGCTCCGACTCTCACGGTAGAGACGGAACTTGCCCCGTCTCCGCGTGCCCAGTCTCAGCCGTTATCGCTCCAGGCGCGCGCGATTCAGCGCAAGCTGCATCAGACCATCAAGCGCGTTACCGACGATTTTCAGGGCCGCTGGCATTTCAACACCTGCATCTCGGCCATCATGGAATTGGTGAATGAAATTTATGGCGCTGGGGAGGCGCGCGCAACGGGCGGGATTCCGGCTTCGCTGATTGCCGATGTGCAGCGTAACATCGCTTTGCTGCTGGCTCCCATGGCGCCTTATATGGCGCACGAATTGTGGGAGATGACTGGCGAGAAGAGCAATCTACTGAAAGCTCCTTGGCCAAAGTACGATCCGTCGCTGGCGGCGGAGGATGAGATCGAGATTCCCGTGCAGGTCAATGGAAAGCTGCGCGGGTTGGTGGTGGTGCCGGCGGGCGCGACCAACGACGACGTCGAGCGGGCTGCGCTGGCGGATGACAAAGTGAAGGCCGCGATTGCGGGCAAGCAGATTGTGAATAAGATCGTCGTGCCAAAGAAACTGGTAAACATAGTGGTGCGATAAACCACAGGCGAACACACAGGAAAGCATTTGTTTCTCCCCCTGTGCTTCCCTGTGTACCTCTGTGCCCCCTGTGGTTAAGATTTTGGTTTTGTTGCAACCGGCGCAGCAATCTGAGACACTCATCCGTGGAAACCCAATCCATCGTTGTCCTCGACTTTGGCGCGCAATATTCGCAATTAATCGCCCGCCGCATCCGCGAACAGAAAATATTTTCGGTCGTCCTGCCCTTCAACGCCAGCCTGGAAGAAATTCGCAGCTACTCTCCGGTGGGAATTATTCTTTCGGGCGGGCCGTCGTCGGTTTACGACAAGGACGCGCCGCTCGCCGACCAGAGTGTTTTCGATCTCGGCATCCCCGTGCTCGGCATCTGTTACGGATTGCAGTTCATGGTGTACGCGTTGGGTGGAAAAGTGCGCCCAGCCGCAAAACGCGAGTACGGTCACGCCAAAGTTGAGATCCAGGAATCCGACTCGCAACTTTTTCAAGGACTGCCCAAACTGCTCGCGGTCTGGATGTCGCACGGCGACGAGGCCGAAGAATTGCCTCCGGGCTTCCGGCTGACGGCGAAAACTCCCAATGCCGCTGCGGCCATCGAAAACGCTGCGAGAAAGATGTGGGCCGTGCAATTCCATCCCGAGGTGCACCACACGCCGCTCGGCTCGGACATCCTGCGCAACTTTGCGCTCAACATTTGTGGAGCGAAACCTTCGTGGACGGCTCAGCATTTTATTGATGCGACCGTGGCCCAGGTAAGACAGCAGGTCGGCAAGGGACGGGCGATCTGCGCGCTTTCCGGCGGCGTGGATTCTTCCGTCGCAGCCGTGCTGGTAGACAGGGCCATGCGTGATGCGTCCGGTCAGTCACGGCTGACCTGCGTATTCGTCAACAATGGAGTGTTGCGCAAAAACGAGTTCGAGAAAGTTCAGAAAAATCTCCGCGACAATCTTGGGCTGCACCTGGTTGCAGTGGATGCCACCGAACGCTTCATGCAGAAACTGGCCGGAGTGATCGATCCGGAGACCAAGCGCAAGATCATCGGCAACGAGTTCATCGAAGTCTTCGAAGAAGAAGCGCGCCGGATTCTAGAGGACGTTTCAGAAGCAGGCCTTGGCAAGGACGCGCCTGCTCCGGCGAAGGGCACGGCTATTCTGGGCAACGCCACGCCTGCTCTGGGGAAGGGCACGGCTTCAGCCGTGCCGCCAGGCACGTCTACCATAGCGGCTTTAGCCGCTGAGGGAACCACGGATTTAGAAAACTTCTGGCTCGTCCAGGGCACCCTCTATCCCGACGTAATCGAATCCCGCTCCGTGCGCGGCCCATCGCAGGTCATCAAGTCCCATCACAACGTCGGCGGCCTGCCGGAGAAGATGAAGCTCAAGTTGATCGAGCCGCTAAAAGACTTATTCAAAGATGAAGTCCGCCGCATCGGCCGCGATCTAGGCATGCCCGAGGAAATTCTGCAGCGCCAGCCGTTCCCCGGGCCAGGACTGGCGGTTAGGATCTTGGGCGAAGTAACAAAAGAACGCGCCGACTTGCTGCGCGAGTGTGATGAGATTGTGGTCGGCGAGATCAAGAAGGCTGGGCTGTATCAAAAAATTTGGCAGTCGTTTGCTGTGCTCTTGCCGGTGATGTCGGTCGGCGTGATGGGCGATCAGCGGACTTATGCCTACACTTGCGCCGTCCGCGCCGTGCATTCGGAAGACGGCATGACCGCCGACTGGGTTCCGCTGCCGTATGAAGTGCTGAAGGAAATTTCGAATCGGATCGTTAATGAAGTGCGCGGCGTGAACCGGGTGGTTTACGATATCACTTCTAAGCCGCCGGGGACGATTGAGTGGGAGTAAACGACCTGATAGAGACCGGAGCGCCGGATTTCATACGAGGGGGACGGCCATGAGGCTAACTCGGTTCGCCGCACAGGCTTGTGGATGGATAGTCGTCTGTGCCGGACTGAACAATGTATGGGGCGGGCAACCGACGTCCCAAACGTCGGAATCCGCGGCCCCCGCCCGCTCGACTGTGCGAGGCACCCGTAGAAACGCAACGATCAGATTCGAAAGGCGCAGTATGGGCCAAGTTGTAACCGAGTACGGAATTCGGATGGGATTTACGGACTTTAAAGCCTCTGATGGAGTGGGCTTGAATTTGCTCTATTTGGAACAAGACGACCAGGCTCGCGCTACGGAAGCCTTTAACCAGGAGCTCGATCGAGCAGTGAAGGTCATTGAGCGAGGTGAGAAGAAAGACGCGAACGGAAGAATTGTTGGGGAAAGGGCCGAGATTCTTGCTCACTCGGTCAAACCGAATCCCCCACATCACGCGGTAATTTGGACCAGTGGCCCAACATTCCACAAAATCAGTTCCAGTTCCATACAAGACGCCCTCGAACTGGAGCGGATTTACTAGGTTTGGAGATCGTTGCATGTTGGATTAGCCGGGTGCCGGGTGCCACACGCGCACGACCGTCTCGCATTTCACGCGTGCACCACCTGCAGCCCCAACACTTTCTCGCACGCATCAAGATCGCGGTCGCGGTGCAGAAGTTGATTCCCAGTAAGCAGACAGAACGTAGCGATCCAGCAGTCGATGGTCTTGCGGACGGTATATCCGCTTTGACGCAAGGTGCGATAGTTCGCCGCCGCGGCAATAGCGTTCTCAGCGCCGCCTGTCTGAAATACGTCGAACGTGAGAAGTTGATCGCGTATCTGTTGAAACTCGCGAGCTCCACGAATGCCCTGCAACACTTCGCAGAGGATCATGTCGGTAAGGCCCAATCGTTGGAGCGGCATTTCGCGGTCGAGCCACTCCGTTTCGGCATTCAGAACCCCACCAAGATAGGCAATCCACACGGTCGTGTCTACGATAACCATCCTAATTACTCCGTGTTGCGGCCACGGCGAGATTCCTCGAGATTCCCTTCCCATTTCACTTTGCCTCGAAACCGCCGCATACCGGCCTGTGAGCGCGTCTGGATGAGCAGACGAAGCGCGGTTTCCACTGTGGCCTTCTTCGTATCGGCCCCGCCAAGCCGCATCCCCTGTCGCATCAAGGTGTCGTCAATGTCAATATTGGTTCGCATTCGCCATTCTCCGAATGTGTAATATTCTCATATTTATGTGTATAGCGCAAATTGCGCGTGTCCGCGGCGGAGCCTCATTTTTC
>Ga0209648_10002295_pt1 | contig 15827 bp, 15 predicted proteins | sample GraSoi2013_115cm_FD_185830 | JGI IMG/M metagenome (GOLD analysis project Ga0209648, IMG submission 185830) | Grasslands soil microbial communities from the Angelo Coastal Reserve, California, USA - Sample 9_17_2013_115cm (SPAdes) (version 2) | ecosystem: Environmental > Terrestrial > Soil >...
CAGAAGCGAAAGCGAAGCTTGGCAAGTGCAACAGCTTGTGGCAGAGAGGTGCTCCCTGTTCCTCCGCGATTTACAGCCTCAGTACTCGTAATTTACGAACGGTATGGGAGGTTTTAGTGCCAGAGTCGAGCAAAGGCATCGCCATGACGAGTTTTATAGTCGTGAGCGCCTGCGCGTTGTGGTTCAGCGTGGCTCCGTTATGGGGGCAGACGACGCGTGGATACAGGGCGCCGCGAACAGCGGACGGAAAGCCGGATTTGAGCGGCATCTGGCAAGCTATGGGCACGGCGAATTGGGATATCGAAACTCATGATGCCAAGCCGGGCCCGATCGTGGTGATGGGCGCACTGGGAGGAATTCCGGCAGGCCTGGGTGTCGTTGAAGGCGGATCGCTTCCCTATCGACCGGAGGCGCTGGCGAAGAAAAAAGAGAACGCCGAAAACTGGCTGGCCCGCGATCCAGTGGTCAAATGCTACCTGCCGGGTATACCACGCGCGACCTACATGCCTTTTCCGTTTCAAATCGTGCAATCTCCCGAATACATTTCCTTCAGCTATGAATTTGCGTTCGCTTCGCGGGTTGTAAATATTGGAATGAAGAGTGAGGCCCCGGTCGATTCGTGGATGGGTTGGTCGCGCGGTTCGTGGGACGGGGATACACTGGTGGTCGACGTCACCGGGATGGTCGAGGATACCTGGTTTGACAGCGCGGGAAATTTTCATAGCGACGCGCTGCATCTGGTTGAACGTTACACGCCCACAAGTCCTGATTCGCTTCTCTACGAAGTTACCGTCGAAGACCCAAAGGTTTTTACTCGTCCATGGAAGATGAGTATGCCGCTTTACCGGCGTTTGGATAAGAGTATGCAGCTACTGGAGTACAACTGTGTCCCGTTTGTGGAAGAACTCATGTACGGGCACCTTCGCAAGATTGAACCGACCGTGACTTCCCCCGAGCGAAAAAGCGAGTAACAAGAGCCCGAATGCGTCCGGTTCCGGGCCTATTGGTACCAATCCGGAAGTTATTCGCGGAGCGCACTGCCCGGCAGCATCTTGGATTGGGCCTGATATGTCGGGTTTTCGAAAAGTGGCTGGAACCAGATTTCCGCTTACTGATAGTCCCCTTATCAGGGAGGGCCTTCCGGAATTCTATTTCATGCGTCTGAACGAATTAATATTGATATTTGGCGAATTCGCGGCGCGAATGTAAAGCGATAGCTCGTCGCCTTCGAGCCTGACTTCTCTTGGTTGGTTGGCTCCTACGCCGTCCGGATTTAAATCGCCAATGATGTGATGGGTCACGGTCCTTGTGCTTTCATCCACTGTATACGGGCCAAAGTAAGCGGTGTAGCCGCTGGCGCCGTTTTCTTTTGTGCGACTGAGCTGCATGAATTGGACGCTCATAAAGCCAGTTCGATCGTAAGTGATATAGCCGGGAGCCTCATCCCACCCCGGCAGAGGGGTCACGGATCCATCTGGCTTCTTGGTGACTCTGGATTCAAGTTTCCAAGTGCCGACGATCTGATCCTGCAGGGACGATACGGGAACCTGAGGTTTACCTGTGCTGCTGCCCGCCCAGAAGCCCGACCCAACCAACAGCATAGCCACAGCCACCGCAGGCACGATTTTCATAGTCTCTCCTAGCCGGCAGACAATACCGAGTTGCGGGTCCCAAGAACTGATGGCTAAGAATATACCCCGACGGCAAGGCTCTATGCCGCGGTACCCCGGGGTACCAGTTGAATTTGGTAAATCCTTCGAGTTGCCGCATTTTTTGCATCATTCGCGACAAGGTGTACAGCACTATTTCCGATAGTCGCAAATTGAATCGACACCTACACACGCTGCTACGAACCAAGCCCAGAGTTTTCAGTACGTCTGTCTATCACCAACAGAACACACCTCACCACGAAAAACTCCTCTGCGCGCGGCCGCTGGCCGAGCGATTGCTGTTCCTCAAGAGAAGACACGCTACCTACTCAACTAGTGGGGGCGCTTGGGGAGCCCGAATGGAACTCCAACATCGAGAAATAATTGCGAGACGCACTTCGAAATGGGGAAGCCTTGGCGAGCGGGTGGCGAAGCTCAAGGAGGGCGAAAGTATCATTCTTGAGGCTGAAGGTGACCCGACCGAAGAGGCCTGTAAGATACGCAGTGGTCTGAATGGCATCAGGACTTGTCGTCTGGTCCGACGCGCGGTGCAGGTCGTGGAAGGAAGGATTGTGATTACGCGCGTTGGAGACTGGCCTATGCTGAGTGCGTTTAAGCGCCCGACGATCTCGATGCCGAGCCGAGTGCAAGACAACTTGAGAACAGAACCATCCCGGAGACTGCGCTTCTTGGCCGGGTGATGCAGATTTGGTCAGGCCGAGTTGCGATAAGTCAGCTTTCCGGAAAAGGCCGTGTTCCGGGGCCAGTTGCCCACGAATCTAGGGTACCGACATGATATGATCCTTTAGTATTGCGAGGAGGAAATCCAATCCCACATGAGCGCTCCCCAGAAATAACCCATTGCCGCCGATAGCAGCAGGATGAACGAGATACCAATGAACAACGCGGGTGAGGAGGATGGGACATGCCACCTAAATTGGTCGTGCCACTCCCAGAGAATTGTAGAGACAAACGTCAGCCCTCCAAATCCCAGAACACCCTTGTAAAGGATGAAATGCTTGCGACCCTGGGCAAGGACTCTTCTACGGTGCTGGATTTGCCGGGGAGATAATGCCATTTGCTTTATAGCTTCCGGGAGGCGAACAGCTTACCAGATTACTCTCAAACTCCCGAAGAGTCGGCGTTTCGGAATGTATGGTCCGCCGCAGAGTTGCAAGCGAAAAAATGAGCGTGGCAGTTGGTCTGCGCCAATGTATTCGGCCTTTGGTGGAGTCAACGACTCCGGGCCATGATGGACCTCCGCTCGCCTTCGCCCCTATAAACTGGACGGTCTGGTTAGGACCTTTTCCGGAAGCAGGTTTCGAAAGCGTGGGATCGACCCACTGCCATCTCTATCTTCGCCGGCAAACCTGGAAGGAACTGTTTCTTTAAACCGAGGTTTTAGGTGGACGCAGCCAGAGGGGGGCGCGATAACGTTGGTTCTTGCACCCCCTGTACGAAGAGTCTACGTAAGCAGGCGTTGCCAGTAAGGGCAGCCGAATCAACGGGAATTTCGCGGAAGGCTGGAGCGGGCGATGGGAATCGAACCCACGTCCGCGGCTTGGGAAGCCGCTATTCTACCATTGAACCACGCCCGCTCGGGCTTACCCTACCAGACCTATCGTGATTTCGGCAAGCCCGCGTTGGAGCCGCTTGTTTGCCCGACGCGATCTGGACGTGAGAAAGCGAGTCGCCTTGCGCGAGTTCCCAACGAAGCCTTAGCGAGGAGCGTCGCTTGCAAATCGTGCTACGCTGTGCGGCTGTTTTATTGCGAAAGAGCACACTGGGGAGAGCCGTCGTGGCCTATAAGGATCTGCGCGAATTCATCAAACGCCTGGACGCCGCGGGCGAACTCAAGCGCATCTCGGCCGAGATTGATCCGGTGCTGGAGGTGACTGAGATTACCCAGCGTGTGACGCGAGCGGGAGGCCCGGCCCTGCTTTTTGAACGACCCAAAGGATCGCGCATTCCTCTATTGACTAATCTGCTCGGCAGCGAGCGGCGCATCAACCTGGCGCTCGAGACCGAGTCTTTGGATGAAGTCGCCAACCGCATTCGCAGCTTTCTCGATGTACAAGCGCCGCAGGGGCTCTTCGACAAACTGAAGATGTTGCCCAAGCTCGCGGAACTCGGTTCGTTCTTCCCCAAGACCGTCAAAACGGGACCCTGCAAGGAAGTCGTGCGCCGCGATGGCTTTTCGCTTCTGGAATTTCCAATTTTGCAGTGCTGGCCGAAGGATGCGGGGCGATTTATCACCTGGCCATTGGTGATCACGCGCAATCCCGAGACGGGAAAGCGAAATGTGGGCGTCTATCGAATGCAGATTTTCGACGAGAAAACCACAGGAATGCATTGGCAAACGCAAAAACATGGCGCCGAACATTTCCGCCGGGCGCGCGCCGAAAGTAGGGAGGGCCGAATCGACGTTGCGGTGGCAATTGGCGCAGATCCAGTCGCATGCCTGGCCGGCATTCTGCCAATTCCGCCTGATCTCGACGAGATGATGTTCGCGGGATTTCTGCGGCGTGAACCCGTGGAAATGGTCGCTTGCGAAACGTGCGCGCTGGAGGTGCCGGCGCAGGCGGAGATTGTGCTGGAGGGCTACGTTGATCTTTCGGAGATGCGCGTCGAAGGACCCTTTGGGGATCACACCGGCTTTTATTCGCTGGAGGGGGAGTATCCCGTCTTTCACGTCACCTGCTTAACCCATCGCCGCGACCCGTTGTACCTGACGACGATCGTGGGGCCGCCTCCGCAGGAGGACTTCTACATGGGACATGCCGTCGAGCGCATCTTCCTGCCGGTCATGAAGATGCAATATCCGGAGATTGCCGATATCGCTATGCCTGCCGAGGGCATCTTCCACAATTTGATGATCGTGGCGATTCGCAAATCCTATCCCGGGCACGCCCGGAAGATCATGAACGCGATTTGGTCCTTGGGGCAGGCTATGTTAACGAAGGTAGTGGTCGTAGTGGATCACGACGTGGACGTGCAAAACTGGCGGGAAGTCACCTGGAAGGCGTTATGCGCGATTGATCCCCAGCGGGATGTGCAGTTTGTGCTGGGACCGGTAGACACGCTGGATCACGCCGCCCGGAGACAGGACTTCGGGTCGAAGATGGGTATCGATGCCACGAGAAAATGGCCAAGTGAAGGTTTTGACCGGCCGTGGCCCGATGAAATCAGGATGAATGAGGTAACCAAACGCCGTATTAACGCGTTGTGGGGGGAATTAGGCCTGGATGCGGGGAACTGAAACATGGCTTGCCTACTGAAACATGGCTTGCTGACGCCACGCAATTAACCACTACCCATTGTGGCACTAGAAGATTCAAGACTCAACAGATAGAGTATTTGGTCCGCACTGTTTTACATTAAGCCACAATTTTTTGAGCAATTGCGCGGCGCCCTTTTCTTGACACTCTGGTCTGCCGGATGCCACATTCGCCCATGGCAGCGGCTTCCTTCTGGGCAGTTGTTGCGGGGAGTGCTGAGTGGCTGGGGGCAGCGGACCTTCGCTTCCGCTTCGAGGGGTAGTCAGCGGGAATGCGTGAATCCAGAGAAGTGATGAACCTGCGCCAGGCTTCGCACTATTTGGGCGTTTCGCCCGACACGCTTTATCGCTACATCTGCACGGGCCTGGTTCCGGCCTTCAAGCTGGGCAGCAGGTGGAAATTCCGCAAATCCGTGCTGGATCGCTGGATGGAAGAAAAAATGCGCCAGTCGCAGGGCAGGCGGCACTAACCGGTCAGCGCGACGCTGTAGGGCTCGCAGAAAGGCTGGGCGATGTTCGGTACGGCTAAACAGAAACCGCTTGTTGGGCTCGACATCGGCTCGAGCTCGATCAAGTCCGTTGAGCTGAAGAATACCAAGCAGGGCTATGAATTGGTGAGCTTCGGCTTGGAGCCACTGGCGCAAGACACGGTCGTCGACGGCGCCATTATGGATGCCCCGCTGGTGGCCGGAGCAATCGGAACCATCTTCGACCGCCAGGAGATCAAGACGCGAGCGGTGGCCACGGCCGTTTCCGGGCACTCCGTGATTGTCAAGCGCGTAAGCCTGCCGGCTATGACGGATGAAGAGCTCTATGACCGGATTCAATCGGAAGCCAGCCAGCATATCCCGTTCGATATTTCCGACGTCAATCTCGATTATCAGCTTCTGGATTCAGCGGAATCGCAGATGGATGTGCTGCTCGTGGCCGTGAAAAAGGACAAGATTCTGAACCACACGAACGTCCTGGCTCAAGCCGGCAAAACGCCGACGGTTGTGGATATCGATGCCTTCGCGCTGCAGAACTGCTATGAAGTCAATTACGATCCGGATCCCTCCCAAACCGTTGCGCTGTTGAACATTGGCGCGAGCGTCATGAATATCAATATCGTGCGAGGGGGCGCCCCACTCTTCACACGCGATGTTTCCGTGGGCGGCAATCAGTACACGGATGCTCTGCAGAAAGAGCTAGATCTCAGCTACGAAGACGCCGAGCGGCTCAAGAAGGGCGAGCCGGTAGCAGGAGTAAATGAGGAGCATCGCGGAACAATTTTGCGGTCGGTTTCCGACATCCTGATCCTGGAGATTCAAAAGACTTTTGACTTCTTCCGCGCGACTGCCAGCGGCGAAAACATTCAGCGAATCTACCTGGCGGGAGGAACCGCGCGCGTCCCTGGATTAGTGGACTTACTCCGGGAGGAGTTTGCACTGCCTGTCGAGGAGCTCTATCCGTTTCGCAAAATTGTGATCAATCCCGGCCGTCACAACGAAGACCAAGTGCGCGAGCTTGCCCCGCGCTTGGCCATCGCGGTGGGGCTGGCGCTCAGGAGTTTTGATACGCCATGATTCGAATCAACCTGCTGGGCCGAGCTCGACCCAAAGCGGCGCGGCAAGCCGTGCCGCTCGAGGCCACTCTACAGATCGTCTTTTTCGCAGCGGCATTGGTGGTCGCTTTCGGAGTGCTTTATTACAACTGGCACTCGACCAACCAGCAGATTACCGAAGTACGGTTACATATCCAAAAGCAAACCGGAGAAAAAGCCCGGCTGGAACAACTGAAGTCGCAGGTAGACGAATTTGAGCGCCAAAAGGCGGTTTTGCAGCAGCGCATTAACATTATCGAAGAACTTCAGCGTAATCGTACGGGCGGTCAGGAGCTCCTGGATGCCTTGGCCAATACGGTCACGCGCACCGATACCCTCTGGCTGACTTCGCTCACGCGAACAGGCAATGGCCTGACGCTGGTCGGCACGGCTGGATCGATTAACGCCGTGGCGAACTTTATCACGCAACTCGAGCATTCGGGCTATTTCAATCAAATCGAGATCAAGGAGTCCACGCAAGACACCAAGAATACCGCCATACAGACATTCGCTTTCACGTTGACGGCACAGTTCGCTTTGCCGCAGGACAAATCAGCTGCCCCGGTTTCGGCTCCAGCGGGGAAGGGCTAGGGAGAAAATGGCCATCTCCTTCAAAGAATTTCCGTGGTACATCCAGGCGCTGGTCTTTGTGGCTTTGGCGATTCTCCTGATCGCGGCAGGGCTCTACGTCCCTGGCCTGCCGGTCTCGACGGCTCGGGGTGAGCTGCAGGCCCTGCACGATCAGGACACCAAGCTGAATCAGGAAGTCAGCGCTCTACAAGTCTACGAACGCCGCTACGCGGAATTCCAGCAGGAGATGGCGGCCCTTAACAAGCAGATTGACACGCTGAAGACGATTGTTCCGGAACAGAAAGAAACCGACGAGTTCATGCGTTTGATCGAAGGCGCCGCGGCGGCTTCTGGAGTTCAAATTCGTAAGCTTACGGCGCAAGCGGTCGTTTCCAAAGACTACCACTACGACATGCCGTTTGTGATCCAGGTGGATGGCCCCTATTACGACATCGTGGACTTCTTCTCCCGTCTGAGCCGGTTGTCACGAATCATCAACGTGGGTGATATGCGATTCGATGGACTCGGCGATGGCAAGTCGCCCTATCCGGTGCGTCCCAGCACAACGGTCAGCGGCACGTGCACCGTTACGACGTTCTTTACCACGAGCGGACCAGCTGCCCCGCCGGCGGGCACCCGGACAGCCGCCCGTCCGAACCCAGCGGGTGCGAGATAAGAGGCAGGATCGAGCTGAAGATGCGACTTCAACACAAAATTGTGCGGAATGCAAACCTAACAAGCTGCAGGGCCGTGCTGTGCCTGGCCTTACTAGCAACGCCCCTGGCGGCACAACAACCACCCGCCGCCACTCCCGATGCGGTCCGCAAAGCCTCGAATCAGCCGGACCCAGCTAAGTCATCAGCGCCACAGCCGCCAGCGGCGGCGAGCCCTGCTTTGGCAAATCAGGCTGCGTCAAGCGGCGCTCCAGAAGCAAAGCACGCGCAAACGCCGAAACCAGTTCCGCCTACGAGTTCTGCAACCAAGACAGCACCAGCCGCGCCCGCGTCGGCGTCTGGCTCGGCACCAAGCTCGCAGAGTGCAGCGGCGAAATCGAATGCCACCGCCAAGCCGGTAACCAGATCCCCCGCAAAGCCTGCTTCGGGCGTTGCATCCAGTTCGAAGGCAGTGCCGGGAACGCCGACCACCGCCAAGCCGTCCGTTGCTTCCGCTGGCAAGCTGCCTTCCGGTGTCGCGGCAAGCCCAGCGACAAAGCCTTCTGTACCCAAAGCGGTTACAGCGGCAAAATCCGACGTCCCCACTCGAGGTATCCAGCCCGCACTAAGGCCGGTGGCAGTACGGGAAAACATCGCACGACGCGATCCCTTTTCGCCGCTCCTGGGCAAAGAGACTAGCGGTGGCGGCGGTTCACCACTAAACCTGCCTCCGGGTAAACCCGGCCTGTTGATCAGCAGTTTGCGTATCGATGGGATCGTTAGCGGTCCTAATGGAATGATTGCAATCGTCTCCACTGCCCAGGATCGCGTCTATTTCCTTCGCGAAAGTGACCGACTTTATGACGGTCAAGTGGAACACATCACCATGGACGGAATTTCATTTCACCAGTCTGGAAAAGATCCCTTCGGCAATGCCGTGGAACGCGAGGTTGCTAAACGGTTGAATTCCATTCCAGGAGAACAGCAATGAAGACCTACTGGCCGGTTTTCCGGCCGAGCGGGCTGGTTCTGGCGGCGGCGATGCTCGTGCCGCACTGGGCTAGCGCTCAGACGGCCAAGTCCGCCGCGGCACAGGCTTCCTCCGAGTCAACGGTTGCACAGGTCGCCGTTGACCGGGTCGGCCAGCAGACGATTGTTCGCGTTCAGGGCGACGGTCCACTTAATTATCACGTAACGCGACTGAGCGATCCCCCGCGAGTGGTGGTCGATTTCGATGAGGCGCGCCTGGCCGCACCGCGCAACATAATTGCCAGCGATCATGACCCAGTGCGTCGTGTGCGCCTTGGCCAGTCTCGGCCCGATCAGGTCCGCGTCGTGATCGATCTTGCCAACGCTTCCGCATTCAAAGTTGAGCAGAAGGACCAAGCACTGCTCGTATCTTTCGGCGATCAGCCTGAAAAAGCTGTGGCTCATACCGCAGCACCTACGGTAAGCCAAGAACACGCTCAGTCGAAGATTCCCGTCGAGCGCACCGCAACCCAGGCGAGCTTCCGTTTGCCCACAACTCTGAGCGGATCTGCCGCGCTGGCGAGCCCCAGGCCGCAAACTATCAACCCCGCTACGGTTCTGAGCGGGGTAGTCGCAAACACCAGCCAGGTTACAGCGACGCCTGCTGTAGCGGATGCCTCCCATCCAGCCGTGGCTACGCCTGTGGCCGCGCCTGTGGCCGCGCCTGTGAAGGCCTATAGCGGAGAAGCAATTTCCGTAAATCTCAAGGACGTGGATTTGAAGGATTTCTTTCGCCTAATCCACGAAATCAGCGGGCTTAACGTTGTCCTCGACCCCACGGTGAGAGGGAGCGTCACTTTAGTGCTGGATGAAGTCCCCTGGGATCAAGCCCTAGACATCGTCTTGCGCAACAATGGACTAAATAAAGAGCTCGACGGCAATGTGCTTCGGATCGCCACTCGAGACACTTTGAAGCGGGAAGCCGACGATCAGCGAGACCTGCACAGAGCCGAGACGGATGCGGTGGATCCGGTGACGGTTACGCGCATCTTGAGCTACGCCAAGGCCAGCGAACTGGTCATTCCGCTGAAACGATTTTTGTCGTCGCGCGGCGATCTGATGGCCATCGATCGGTCGAATACGCTGATCATCCGCGACATTCCCACGGTGATGCCGCAGGTCGATACTCTGATCCGGCAACTGGATCGAAAGTCACAGCAAGTGGAGATTCAGGCGCGCGTCGTTCAGGCTTCACGCACCTTTGCCCGGGACATCGGCACTCAGCTTGGCGTTGCCGGCGTAAGCACAACTGCGAATACCGCCAATTTCTTCGGCGGCAATCCCATAATAAGCCAGGCCAGCCCGCTCTTTCACTCCCCGGCTCCCCCGGTCGTGGTAGGTGCGCCAGCCACCGGTGCTGGTTCCAGCGGGCAGATTCCCTTGAACAGTAACCTGCCGGCGGTCGCGCCGACGAGCGGTTTTACATTCTCGCGGGTATCGCCCAACTTCACCTTGGACTTCATCATCACTGCAGCGGAAAGCAAGGGCGTAGGCAAGCTGCTCTCCAGTCCACAACTGGTGACGCAGAACAACGCTATGGCTGAGGTCAAGCAGGGCACGCAGATTCCCATTCAAACCACAATCAACAATACGATCTCCGTCCAATATATCGACGCGGTCCTGCGGCTGCAGGTAACCCCGCAAATCACAGCGGACGGCAACGTGTTCATGGATGTGGTGGTCGAAAATACTCAGATCGATAGCGGTATCCCGCTGGTCAATGGTATCCCGGCTCTTGACACGCAATCGGCAAAGACAAAGGTTCTTGTTGGAGACGGCGGTACCGTGGTGATCGGCGGTGTGATGGTCAGCCAGCAACAGACCAACGTCTTCCAGGTTCCGCTGCTCGGCAACGTCCCGCTGATCGGCCATCTATTCAAGGAGACCTCGGTGAAAGTACAATCCCAGGAGCTGCTCTTCTTCCTCACGCCGAGGCTGCTCCCCGGCTAACGGCGCGAGCGAAATTCTGGTGAAGGGAGGAGACACGTGTCTCCTCCTTTTTTTATGAGTGTACTTTTTCAAGACAGGATAAAGCAGGTACGGGAAGCGATGGCCGCGTCGGGCACGGACGCGCTGGCACTGACACATCTGCCGAACATTTTCTACTTATCTGGGTTCAGCGGCAGCAACGCCATTCTGCTTCTCCTCGGCGATACCCTCCATCTTTTCACGGACGGCAGGTATACGATTCAAGCTCGTGACGAGGCCGCGCAGTCACGCGTACACATCGTCCGAACCCTCCTGGCCGATGCATGCGGCGAATTTCTACGCTCGCGTTCACCGCGAAAACGCCTGCGCATCGGATTTGAAGCGGGGTCCGTGAATGTTGCGGAATGGGAGCGCCTAAAAAAGGCAGCAGGACCTGGAATCGAATGGAAAGCGACCACCAACCTCATTGAAGGCATTCGCGAAGTAAAAACTGCTGAGGAACTCGACCTGATGCGCCACTCCGCTGAGCTCGCTTCCGAGGTCATCAGCGAGGCTCCGGACTTCGTGCGCCCGGGTGTGATGGAATTGGAGGTGGCTGCCGAGATCGACTATCGTTTGCGCCGCAAAGGTGCGACCGGTCCCTCCTTCGACACCATCGTTGCCTCCGGACCGCGTTCAGCCTTGCCGCATGCGCGACCGACAGAAAAGCGGCTGCAGAAAAACGAATTGGTGGTGCTAGACCTGGGTGCTATACTCCGCCACTACTGCAGTGATATGACGCGCACGGTTTTTCTGGGACGCGCGCCGGCTCGCATTCGGCGATGGTACAAAGCGGTGCAGCAGGCCCAGGAGGCTGCGCATGACGCTCTTCGTGCTGGTGTAACGGCCGGAAGCGTGGACCGGGCTGCGCGGCGTCTTCTCAATCGGCATGGCCTCGGATCGTATTTCGTCCACGGCACGGGACACGGCCTGGGTATCGAAATCCACGAAGGGCCGCGAGTTGGACGAAGCCAAAAACAGAAAATTCGCGCGGGTAATGTGGTGACTCTGGAGCCGGGAATTTATGTTGAAGGCGTGGGCGGCATTCGACTCGAGGACGAAGTTGCGGTCCATGCCGGGGCTACAGAGGTCTTAACCAGTGCGCCTCGAGACCTCCTTGAACTCTAAGAGCCAATGAAAGAATCCCGAAACAAGAAAAATTCAAGCTCTGAACGGTCTGTTCCCGGTGTGGAGTTCGGGCAACTGGAAAAACTGCTCGATTTCATGGCGGCGCACGGCCTCGAAGAATTTGAATACGAGCAGGCAGGTTTGCGCATTCGCCTGAAGAAGGCGTTGGCATCTGCTAACGCGGCGCCCCAAGGAAGGGCGCTGCCGCTGGTTTCGCACATCCAACCGCAGGCGACAGATGTGTCCGGGCCTCCTCTGGCGGCGGCCCCCCCTGCGCCAGTCCCCACCGCGGTCAGCGAAGAACTACACACCATCAAATCTCCCATTGTGGGGACTTTTTACGCCGCCGCCAGCCCGGGCGCTCCTCCCTTCGTAAAGGCAGGCGACGTGATTCAGGTAGGGCAGGTCGTATGCATCATAGAAGCCATGAAACTGATGAATGAAATCGAAGCTGACGCTAGCGGTGAATTGGTACGTGTTCTGATCGAAAATGGCCAGCCCGTCGAATATGGGCAGGGCTTATTCGCTATCCGTGCCGCGAAAAAGAAGTAGAGCTCCGGCCTTCCTCTATGTTCCGCAAGATACTGATAGCCAATCGTGGCGAGATCGCTTTACGTGTGATCTGCGCCTGCAAGGAACTAGATATCGCCACGGTGGCGGTCTATTCAGAGGCGGACCGTAATGCACTGCACGTGCGTTTTGCTGATGAAGCGGTATGCATTGGGCCGCCACGAAGCTCGGAGAGTTATTTGAACATTCCCCACGTGATCAGTGCCGCGGAGATCACCGACGTCGACGCGATACATCCGGGTTACGGTTTTCTGTCCGAGAATGCGAACTTCGCCGAGGTTTGCGAGGCTTCGCAGATCACGTTCATCGGGCCGTCCCCAGACATGCTGCGGCTCATGGGCGAAAAAGAGCAGGCTCGCCGCGAAATGGCCGCGGCCGGTGTGCCCATTGTGCCGGGCAGCGACGGGATTGTAGGGGATGCAGAGGCAGCGGCGGCGGAGGCGAGCCGCATCGGGTACCCCGTGATCATCAAAGCCTCTGCAGGGGGCGGAGGAAGGGGAATGCGTGTTGTCCGCACGAGCGATGAGATCGTGCCTCTTTGGGAAACGGCCCGGCACGAAGCCCAGCAGTCATTCGGGATTCCTGACGTCTACTTGGAAAAATTCATCGAGCGCCCACGGCATATCGAATTTCAGGTATTAGGCGACCGCCACGGCAACGTTTTGCATCTAGGTGAGCGCGAGTGCAGCATTCAACGACGGCACCAGAAGCTCGTCGAAGAGTCCCCCTCGGTGGCACTAACACCCGAGCGGCGCTCAGAACTGGGGGGCCGCGTGGTGGATGCCTTGCGCAAAATTGGCTACAGCAACGCGGGCACAGTGGAGTTCTTGATGGATGAGGACGGGTCGTTTTACTTCATCGAAATGAATGCGCGGATTCAGGTCGAGCACCCGGTGACGGAGTTGGTCACGGGGGTCGATTTGATCAAGTCGCAGATACGAATTGCCGCCGGCGAGAAGCTCGATGCTGCCGTGGGGCCGATCGAATTTCGGGGGCACAGCATTGAATGCCGCATTAACGCGGAGGACCCCGATACGTTTGTCCCGAGCGCGGGCCGCATAACTGCTTTCAACATGCCCGGAGGACCCGGTGTTCGGGTGGATACTGCCGCCCATGCGGACGCCGTAATCCCGCCCTATTATGATTCGCTTATCGCCAAATTGATTGTTCATGGACGGGACCGCGCCGAGGCCATAGCCCGCATGCGCCGGGCGCTGGAAATGTTTGTTGTGGAGGGAATCAAGACCTCCATTCCTTTGCATCAGCGCATTTTTGCCGAGGCTGATTTTGAAGCGGGGCGCCTCGATACGCACTTCCTGGAGCGCGTGCTGCCCGTGCATAGCAAGTAGCGCACGCCGGACATGAGCCTTGTCTTCCCTCCTCTGTATGCCATAATCGACGCGGCCCTGCTCAAGACGTCGGAGCTGTCATTCGCGGAAATGATGGCGGAATCCGGGGTTGAGCTTCTGCAATATCGCAATAAAAGCGCCAGCAGCAGAGAACTTTTCGAGGCTTCCCAATCCATTTCTGCGAAATTGTCCCGTCTGGCGGGGGCTGGGCCGAATAAGCCTCGCTTCATCGTGAACGATCGCGCCGATATTGCGCGCCTGGTGAAGGCGCAAGGAGTCCACGTGGGGCAGCAGGATTTGAGTGTCGAGGAGGCGCGCGCCATCGTCGGGCAAGGCGCGTGGGTTGGCGTTTCCACGCACTCGCTCGCGCAGTTGGACGCCGCCGATAAAACATCCGCAGATTACATCGCCTTCGGGCCAATTTTCGCAACGACCTCGAAGGAATACCCCGATCCCGTGGTCGGATTGGATCTCCTGCGCGAGGCTCGCCTGCACACTCGCAAGACCCTTGTCGCCATTGGCGGCATCACGCTGGAACGCGTTGCAGATACTCTTCGCGCCGGCGCTGATTCGTTGGCCGTGGCGCGCGATCTAATCGCCTTCGAGCATCCGGCAGCACGTGCGCGGCTATTTCTCCAAGAAGCTGAATCTGCGCGCGCCCGCGGAAGGGATTGAGGGCGACACCATGAATACGCCCCCTGCTACATCGGTGACTTCAGTAGAACCGATCGCCGGCGAATCTGGCTTTATTCGCGGCCTGGGCCTTTTCGATTCCACCATGATTGTGGTGGGCTCGATGATCGGGTCCGGTATCTTTATCGTTTCGGCGGATATCGCGCGGCAGACGGGTTCTGCCGGCGGCCTTCTGATGGCTTGGATCATCACCGGAGTTCTCACCGTGTCGGCGGCGCTTTCTTATGGAGAACTGGCCGCGATGATGCCGAAGGCCGGGGGGCAATACATTTATCTGCGCGAATCCTACTCTCCGCTTTGGGGTTTTCTGTATGGCTGGACCCTTTTTCTGGTCATACAGACAGGAACGATTGCAGCGGTCGCGGTGGCATTCGCGCGCTTTCTAGGCGTGCTTGCTCCTTCCGTTTCACCGGCGTCCTGGATCATTGCGCCTGTGCGCGTCTCCGCGAAATATGCATTCAGCCTTTCGTGGCAACAGTTCTTTGCCATTTTGCTGATTGTCTTTCTGACCATCGCCAATACCCGTGGTTTGAATTGGGGAAAAATCATCCAGAATGTATTCACCTCGGCGAAGACTCTCGCACTAGCCGGCTTGGTCATTGTGGGCATCTTCTTGGGGCGAAATGCCGCCGCAATTCAGGCGAATTTCTCGAGCCTTTGGGCTGCGGAAGGGGGCCGGTTGATTGAGCCTGGCGCCGATTTCTTGCGCCGATGGATTCCCGCGCTTTCTGTCACGTCCGGTTTATTCGGTCTTTTTGTCGCTTACGGTGTGGCTCAAGTCGGTTCGCTCTTCTCGGCTGATGCCTGGAACAACATTACCTTTACGGCGGGCGAGGTGAAGAACCCGCGCCGCGACGTGCCACTCTCGCTGGCTTTGGGAACGGCGATCGTAATTACCTTATACTTCCTGGCCAATGTCGCCTACCTGAGCACGCTTCCTCTGAGCCAGATTCGAACGGCTGCCGACGATCGTGTGGCCACGGCCGTACTCAGCGCCATCCTTGGCAACGCCGGTGCCGCCATCATGGCGGTTGCGATCACGATTTCTGCCTTCGGGTGCGTCAATGGCCTGATCCTGGCCGGCGCTCGTGTTTACTACGCGATGGCGCTCGACGGTTTGTTTTTTCGTTCCATCGGGCGTCTTAACGAGCGTCACGTTCCCTCGCGGGCGCTCCTCTTTCAGGGCGTTTGGGCGGTGATCCTGGTTCTTGCGCGCACACGCCGGGTGGACGCGCTGGGAAACGTGACGTATGGAAATTTATATAGCGATCTGCTGGATTACGTTGTCTTCTCCGTATTGATCTTTTATGTGCTCACGATTGCCGGAGTATTTGTGCTGCGTCACAAACGCGCGGAGGC
>Ga0209648_10002297_pt1 | contig 15819 bp, 16 predicted proteins | sample GraSoi2013_115cm_FD_185830 | JGI IMG/M metagenome (GOLD analysis project Ga0209648, IMG submission 185830) | Grasslands soil microbial communities from the Angelo Coastal Reserve, California, USA - Sample 9_17_2013_115cm (SPAdes) (version 2) | ecosystem: Environmental > Terrestrial > Soil >...
ATGGGTACTACGTTGTACCATTTCTCTTAGGAGACGCCTTCGTGGCCCGATTGGATTTGAAGGCGGATCGAGCGACCGGTACGTTGAAAGTCTTGGCGGCTCACTATGAGCCAGAGGTCAAACCGAAAGAGATTGTTGAGCCATTGGGCAGCGAGCTGAGTGCGCTTGCAAGGTGGTTGAGCCTCGAGCGTATCAAGGTAAGCAAGCGCGGCAACCTGGCACTGGCGCTCGCAGCGATGACAAATGATAAATGACCGATGACAAATTGAAGCGTGAAGCTCGATTATGGCAAAGGGCAGGAAAGGCATGTGGAAGGCAACGCAATGGAAGATGCCAAGAGCAACCGCGGCTTGCAGCTCAGGCCCATCACGGCTCTTCGCGAGTCTTCGCCAGCCGCAGCAAAGGCTGCGGGGGACAATCGGCGACTCCCGTTATCTGTTATCTGTCATCTGTCATTTGTCATTCTCAATTCGCTTTTCCAAGCGGAAAATGGCTAGCCAGTTTCCGCTTGGAAAAGCGCCGATCGCCCCGATATTCACGCCCGGAATGAAGCAGGCTCTAATCGCACTCGAAGACGGGCGCATCTTTTGCGGTGAACCGTTTGGCGCAGCAGGGACAACGGTCGGTGAGATTTGTTTCAACACGGCCATGACCGGTTATCAAGAGGTACTGACCGATCCATCCTACCGCGGTCAAATTGTCACGATGACCTATCCACTCATCGGCAACTACGGAGTAAACGAGCTGGACGACGAAAGTGTACATCCCCATGTCCGCGGGTTTGTAGTGGGAGAATTATCCTCGGTCGCCAGTAATTGGCGAGCTAGCGGATCGCTAGACGATTATCTCAAGCGCTGGAACATCAGCGCGATACAAGGGGTAGATACGCGTGCGCTGACCAAACATCTCCGCACTCGGGGAGCGATGAATGCTTGTATCGCGACGGAGAGCAAAGATTCGAACGAAGTGTTGCAGTTGGCGAAAAATGCTCCGGCTATGATCGGCTCCGATTATGTCAAAGAGGTGACGACAAAAACGACCTTCGAGTGGGACCCGACGGACGAGCTAAGTAGAGAATGGACGCTCGTCAAAGGCGGCACCGAAGTTGGGGCGAATGGACAGGCTTACAAAAAGCTGCCACCGATTCGCCATCGCATCGTTGCCTACGACTACGGGATCAAATTCAATATCTTGCGTCGACTGCGCCAGCACGGCTTTAAGGTAACCGTCGTCCCGGCGACAACGACAGCAGAATCGGTGCTTGGCTTAAAGCCTGACGGAGTGTTTCTTTCTCCCGGCCCCGGGGATCCGGGAGCGTTAGACTATTTACACCAGGAGCTGAAGCATCTGATCGGCAGGTGCCCGATCTTCGGAATTTGTCTTGGGCATCAACTTCTCGGTTTCGCCTACGGTGGGAAGCGAACAAAATTGAAGTTTGGTCACCGTGGGGGAAATCAGCCGGTGAAAGATCTGACCACCGGAAAGATTTCGATCACTGCGCAAAACCATGGCTTTGCGATCGACGCTGAATCTTTGCCAGGGGACGTGGAAGTCACTCATATCAATCTCAACGATGGGACGTTGGAAGGGATGCGGCATCGTAGTCATCCCGTCTTCAGCGTCCAATACCATCCGGAAGCCGCGCCCGGCCCCCATGACGCCACCTATTTCTTTGATCAATTTTCGAAACTGATCGAAGACTCCAAAAGGTAATCAATCGAATCCGGAACTGCTTTGTCCATGCTCCGGCTCCCGGAAATTCGGTGTCCACGCATTCCGTCGTGGGATGGAGTTTCGTTGGACGCACTTCGTGGCGGGTGGTCGGAGACGGCACGGCTTTACCTTTCCGAAAACAGCTCTGGCCAACGTCCACACTGGGGAACGGAAGTTCGCATCGGGTGGGAAGACCAAGCACTCCTGGTTCTGTTCTTGTGCCAGGATCCCAAGCCTTGGGCCACCCTGACCGAGCGTGACCAGCCGCTCTGGGAAGAGGAGGTGGTCGAAGTATTTCTAGATCCTTTTGGCGATCGGACCTGCTATTTTGAATTCGAAGTAAATCCGCTTAATACCGTTGTCGATGTATTTATCCGGCGGATTCGCACGGGTCTACGGAAAGACTTCAGTTGGGAGTGTGAGGGATTGGTCACCGCGACCGGAAGGCTCCCTTACGGGTGGGTAGCGGCTTTGGGAATTCCCTTTTCGGCGCTCGGCGATTGTCAACCCCGAGGAACTTGGCAGGCGAATTTCTGCCGGATTGAAAGACCAGAAAATCAACCGCGAGAACTCTCCTCCTGGTCTCCGACCTATGCAGGAACCTTTCACGTGCCGGAAAGGTTCGGTCGGTTGCATTTCGAATAGCTAGCTGGCTTGCTCACCAATCCTTAGAGATTTGTGAGCAAGCCAGGCTCGGGCTGCTTGAAAATCTGGAAGTTGTTGAGCAAGTTAGGCTAATGGCGAAGGAAGAATCGCTTGTGACGCAAGGCGTCGTGTCGGAAGTGCTTCCCAACACAATGTTCCGCGTAAATTTGCCGAACGGCCAGAAAGTTCTGGCTCACATCAGCGGCAAGATGCGAAAGAATTTCATCCGGATCGTGCCGGGCGACAGAGTGGAAGTGGAAATATCACCCTACGACATGACCAAAGCGAGGATCATCTTTCGCGAAACCTAGTGCACCATTTTGGTGACTAGTATAGAATTCGTGCAAGCACTAACCGTGCTCGCAACGATCATGTTGAGGTGAGAAAGGCTGAGAACTATGGAGCAAAAACCCGATCCCCAGACTGCAGCGGAGAAAGGCAAAGACCATTTGAAGGCTGCAGCCGACAATTTTAAGACGGCGGCTACAGTGAAAGCAGAAGAAATCCGAAAAGCTGCCGAACAGAAGGCGGAGGAGATTCGCGCGGCAGCTGAAGAGAAGGCAAAGCACTACCGTGGCCAGGCAGAAAATGCCTGGTCAGATGCCCGTACGAAAGCCAAATATTGGCAGACTGAAGGCGAAGCTTATGTCCGAGGCAACCCGGGTAGAGCAGTTCTCGTCGCTTTAGGCGTCGGATTCGTGCTTGGGCTGCTCTTCCGGAAGTAACTATGAGCTCGGTGGCTCCTCCAGGAGCTGAGGCAGAGCGCGTTTCGACAGGCGACTCAATCCGCGATTGGGTCGCCTCGTTATTAAGGTACGCGGAGCTTCGGCTTCGGCTGTTGGGGCTGGAATCGAAGGATGCCGGTCTGCATCTTTTGATTCTGGCCATCCTATTCGCGAGCACTGTCGCCTTGTTCGCCGGGTTTTTATTGATGTTCGCAGTATTTCTCTTATACCTCATCATCACTTTACTACACTGGGAATGGGGTTGGGGAGCGTTGCTCTGTTCTGGCATTCTTCTGCTCGGCAGCATCGCGGTCGCGATCATCCTGCGATTTCGTATCGTTCGACCGCTTTTTTCTCTGACCCTCGCTGAGTTACAGAAAGATCGTGAATGGCTAAAGACGAAGACGCGAAACGTCGAATAATTAGCGAACTGGCGGAGGCGCGCCTCGGATTGGCGGGCTCCGCGGCCATCGTGAAAGACCGGCTGGATCTCCCAGCAAGAGTTTCGGCTTCGTTTCGCCGCAATTCCTGGAGTTGGGTTTCGCTCGCGGCCATCGTCGGCTGGGTTCTTGCCCGCCTGCCGTTTCGGAGGAAAAAAATTTATCTCGAGGCCGGCAGTCGACGCCGTCTGAAAGGAGAGGAAAAGCAGACCGAACGAAAGCGAGATCTGGCTTGGATGATCTGGGATGGCGTCTGGTCACTGGCTAAGCCGTTGCTCACGGCCTATTTGGGCCGCAAACTTGCTCAAACCACCGGGAGCTCCAACTGGCGAAAAGGCTGAGGCGGAGAACGCACGGGAACGCACGGAAGGCATGAGAATGCATGGGAGCGCACGGGAAACGCGTGGGAACGCATGGGAGCTCCCGCCGTTCCCGCTGCTCCCAAATTCCCGATGTTCCCGCCTCGCCATCCCCGCTGGTCCCGCCGCTCTTGCCGAGCCCTACACCTTTCGTCCGAACTTCTTCTCCAGTTCGTGATAGCCGATTTGGATCATGGTCGGGCGCCCATGGGGGCAACAATAAGGCAGATCACAGGCCAGAAGATCGTGAATGAGTTGATCAATTTCAGCGGCGCGAAGCTCGTCGTTAGCCTTAATTGCGTGGCGGCAAACAGTTTTTGCTATTACGTCCTCACCCAATCGTAACCGGGAAGTTCCTTGGGTAATGGACCGAAGTTCGTCGACAAGTTGTCGCACTGCCCCAGCCGGGTCATCGGCTCGGAAGAACTGCGGTATGCCGTCGATCTTCAAAGTCCCTTCCCCGAAAGGCTCGATTAAGAATCCCATTCTTTGGAGTGCTGCCACATGCAGAAGGAGCCAATCGAAATCCTTTGGCGGAACAGGCAAAACGATCGGAATCAGGAGCCGCTGACAAGGCACACCTGCTTGCTCCAACTGGGTTCGGAGCCGCTCAAAGAGTATCCGTTCGTGTGCGGCATGTTGGTCCACCAGAACGAGTCCCTCTTCGTTTTCCATCAGTATATAAAGGCGGCCCAGCACCCCCAATATCCGAAAGCTCTCGCCCTGCGACTTGGCAACGCTCGGTTCGACCGGGCCAGCCAGCTCGCCGTCCGAAGAGATCGGCAGCGGCGCGATGGATCGCTCTGAACTCGGTTTGACTGAAATTTCGGAAGAAAGGGTCGACGGACTAAATTCGGCCCAATCCTTGCGTAGCGCATATTGCTGGGCAAGCGGAAACAGCGGCCGGCTCTCTGCTGGAAAGAGTTTCGCAGCCGGAGCGGCCGGCGGTGAGGTTTGGGTTGGCAAAGGACCCTGGAAAGCTTGCGTCCAACGTACCCGGTCCCCTTCCAGCGTGCGGCGGACAACATCCACGATCAAGTCACGAATGTGATCGGGATCTCGGAATCGCACCTCTCGTTTGGCGGGGTGGACATTTACGTCAACCTCGGCCGGATCCATTTCAATAAATAGAAATGTCACGGCATACTGTCCCTTCATAAGAGCGGTGTGATATCCCTCCCGCAGCCCGTGTTGAACCGTCAGGTTTTCGATCGGGCGACCATTCACAAATACGATCTGTTCCGCTCGAGAGGAACGACTGATCCCTGCCTTTCCAATAAACCCATGGATCGAAGTCGTCCCGCTGATAAACAGATCGATTTCGAGCAATTGCTCGAGCGTTGGCTGGCCGCGGAGATCTCTAATTCGATCGGCCAAATGAGCACTAGGCGGTGTCTGGAAAATCACCGATTGATCGCGTACAAACACGAATCCGACATTCGGATGACCGATCGCCTGGAGAAACAATTGGTGTTGGACATGACTCGCTTCGGTATTTTCGCTCCGAAGAAACTTCCGACGCGCAGGCAGGTTAAAAAATAGAGATTTAGCTTCCACCAATGTACCAGGAGCTTCGCCTGATGCTTTCACTGATTCGATTTTTCCTCCGTTGACCACGATCTCGGTTCCCTCGACGCCGTTCGATGGTCGAGTAGCGATCCGGAACCGCGAAACGCTGGCGATACTAGGTAGCGCCTCTCCGCGGAAGCCGAGTGTCCGTATTTGGGCCAAATCCTGACCGGTCCGGATCTTACTGGTGGCGTGCCGCTCCAGGCTCAACAATGCGTCATCCCGATCCATTCCGGCACCATTATCAATCACTCGAATGAGCGAAGCGCCCCCGCGCGCGATAGCCACTTCAATCCTTTTTGCTTCGGCATCGATGCTGTTTTCGACCAATTCCTTGACGACCGAGGCGGGCCGCTCCACCACTTCGCCGGCAGCGACTTGGCTTGCCACTTCATCCGGCAACAAAAGAATGCGACCCATGCGGTCATTCTCGCTTAGGCTCGAATGAAATGGCAAATAGCAAATAGCCAATAGCCGATAGATAGCCGAATTGCCGTTTCCCTCTAGTGGTACGCGATCGAGCGCCTCCTTGGAGCTCTGCTGGTATACAACCGGTCGTTCATTTGTTCGTTGAGTCCACTTATCGGCTATTGGCTATCGGCTATCGGCTATTTGATTCGAGCCTGGGGCGAGAATGGCGCCGCTCGTTGACGTTCTGGCGCGTTGGCTGTTAATTGAGGAGCATGATTACCGTTACTGAAGCCGCTGTGCTTCACTTGCAATCCTTGGCCTCGGAGAACCCGGAGTATCAAAACAAAGGGCTACGGATTTTTGTCGAGGAGGGTGGTTGCGCCGGACGACAATACAGTATGAAGTTCGATGAAGCGGACGCGAACGATTACCGATTTGAGCGAGATGGGGTGAAGGTGTTGATTGATCCGCAAAGTGGCGAGTTCTTGCAAGGCTCAGTCCTGGATTATCATGATGGTCTTACTGGCGCCGGCTTTCACATCAGCAATCCAAACGCCGCAAGAAGCTGTGGCTGCGGCAGCTCCTTTGAAGTAGCCGAGAAAAGATCCTAGCACTGCTTCGGTCCGCCTCGTATCGCATGAAAGCTGTAGAGCTCGGCCGCTCGCGTAACCGGATGCATCCGCAACCGGGGCCGGACAATCTGTTTGGCTGGACCGTATTTATTCTACTGTTGTGCGGCTTTGCGGTCGCATGCTGGATTGGGACCTTCTACGTTTTCAATCATCCGGAACAACCGTTCAACTACCAGATACTTACCAAGCTGAACAAACTGGAGCCACCGAAACGATTCGAGCTTACTGCCGCACCCGCCGGCGAATTCCTGGGTGCCGATAAGTTGTTGGAAAAGTATGGAGCAATGACTGCTCCGCAGCTGACGGAAGAGAGCAACGGCTTACTCCGTTCTTATCTGCGAAACTACGATCACCAGGTCGGCAAGGTGCCGTACGTGATCGGCAAGTTCACTGTCCTCGATGCATTTGTGACGGGGGAGAATCAATATTTCGGCGCCGGGATGATGGTGCTGGCGCAGTCCAATGAGATGCCGACGGTTTATATCGAACAAATCTTTCCCGCGGAAAAGCAAGATCTTCCAGCTATGCAGCGCATATTGGTCACCGGTCTTGGTCTTGAACTTCGGCGCTCTTACGACCTTTCTTCTGTTGCTCACATCACGAATCTGGGTGACGGCAAGCTTCTTTTTACGTGTGTCCCGCTCTTGTACGGTTCTTACGGACAGATTGGATCAAGTTTCCAATTAGAGCCACCGCGCGCGCTTTACGTGAAAGCAGGTTTGCCGATGGTTAACCAAAACCAGTTCCGCAACGCTGAGCAGCGCTACGCGGAATACCGCAAAGCTACCGGCACTCAGGTTGCCGGTACGTCGCAAAAGACCACCGGAAATTTGATTGCTTCGGCCCAATCCCCTACTCCGAATCAAAATCTGGTGTCCGCGCCGAAAGCGCTGCCGGTCATAAAGACGACACCGAAAGGAACACCTGGAATTTTGCCAAGACAAGGTCTAACCGCAACGCCGCCAAAGCCGACTTATTCGCCGGGACCGGTTGCCACTCCGGCTAGTACACCAGTGTCTACCCCTCCTACGGTCGCGACCACGCAGCCGTTTCTTGCCTCTTCGCCGACGCCCGGCGCCAATAGCCGAGCTGCAACCTGGCAAACTTACCGTGCGGGACAATTTCCCCGCGGACGGCTAATCGAACCCGGACAAGGCTCGGCCCTAGCTGACCAGGGAATTGGTTCGGATCCGATCTACCTTCGCGGCGATTTTACAGTGACGGCAGCACGCGAAAATCGAGCGGTTTTGCGTCCCAAGCAGACTGGTAACGAGAATGTCCGAATCATCGTGGAATTTCCAAAAGGCCTACCCGTTCCCCAGGAAGGGGACTCGGTGGGACGTGCTGCCGATCGACCTTTTCAAATAGTCGATGTACGTCGGGGAGCCGATGGGCAAGTCAATATCTACGTGCGCGAAATTACGGCGCCGTAGAAGCCAGAGGCTGCAAGTCAGAAGCAGGAAGCTAGAATCTGGAATTCAGAATTTGGCCCGAAGGGCCTTGGGAACTTAGCCCAGACTTTAGTCTGGGAGGCACCCATTAGACGTCAAGCCCTGTAAGGGCGCAGGAATGGTTCCATAATTCTCGGTTTCCGCGGCCCTTCGGGCCGAGCCTCTAGATTCTAAATTCCAGACTGCGGCCTGGCCCGCTAATACACGTCCCGCTTGTACCGCTTCTGTTGCCGTAGATTCTCAACGTACTCCGCAGCTTGTTCTGGCGTTTTCCCGCCCTCTTTCTCGACGATTTGGTGCAAGGCATTGTCGACATCTTTCGCCATTCGCGCGGCGTCCCCGCAGACAAAGAAATGCGCCCCTTCCTCCAGCCAGGCAAAAAGCTCCTTCCCATGCTCCAACATCCGGTGCTGGACATAGATCTTGTGCGATTGATCACGAGAAAAGGCGGTATCGAATCGGGTCAATATTCCGGCCTTTTGCGCAGCCAGAAATTCCTCTTCATAAAAAAAATCGCATTGGGCGCGTTGTTCCCCGAAAAAAAGCCAATTCCTACCGGGAGCGCCAATCGCCAGGCGCTCTTGGAGAAAGGCTCGGAACGGCGCAATGCCGGTGCCTGGACCGACCATGATAACCGGGGTGGACGGATCTTCGGGCAAGCGAAACCCTTTTGCGATATGTACAAACATCGGCACACGATCCTCTGAATTCAGGCGATCGGCCAAGTAAGTTGATGCTACTCCCTCCCGCTGCCGCCCATGGCTTTCATAACGTACGGTGGCGATGATGAAATGCACCTGTTCCGGAAAGGCCTTAAGGCTAGAGCCGATTGAGTAAAGACGGGGCTGCAACTTCCTGAGCGTCCCGACGAATTCCTCTACTGTGAATCGTACGGAAGGATGATCCGAAATAAAATCGATGATCTCCATCCCCCAAAGATAGCGGTCGAGTTCGGCTTTCCGATCTGGCTGCATTAGCTCCTGCAACTCACCGGCGCTGGCCGAGCGTTGAGCCATAGCTTCCAGGAATTGCTTTGACGGATCCTTGATATGAAAGCGTTTCAGCAGACCCTCTCGCAACGAAAAAGTCTCTCCCTCCTTGGTGGTGACCAACTCCTCTCCAGAAAAATGGAGGGCGTGGAGCAACTCCTCCACGTGTCGTGGGTTGTTGTGAGGGAATATGCCCATTGAATCGCCCACTTCGTATTGGAAACTTGAACCGGTCAAAGAAAACTCGTAGTGGCGAGTTTCTTTCTCAGAACCCTCCAGCGTCAGTTTTCGATTCACCAGTGGAATGGCTGGGAAAGGATTCTTTCGCGAATAGGGAACCGCGGGTTGCTGGATAGACATAGGGAGCGGGAATATGGCGTCGAGACGGCTATTGACAAGCGATTGCCATGCCAAAGCAGCGGCAACTGTCCCCGGACAGCCTGTTCCAGTCATTTGCCATCTCTCAGGATTACTTCAGCGGACTATTTGGACTGGTTCAAGCGAATTTGGCCGGCAAACTCTCGCCGGATGCAATTGGTTCTGCCGGAGTCACCTTCACCAGTGGATTCAATAAGTCCTCGATGCTCACGATTCCCACATCGGCCTCGGCCTCGTTTTGCACACAGGCCAGTCCTTGCGGTGCAGCTCGCAGCCGACGCAAAGCCGTTGAGGCCGGTTCGTCCTCTCGGACGGTAAGAATGCGGCGAAGGTTGGCGGTGGCCGTTGCGTCTGGACGTTGGTCCACGATCAGATCTAAGATGTTCACGAGGCCAACGATCTTATGTTGTTCGTTCACAACCGGGAACCGGTCAAATTTGGTTTCGCGCGAGAGGCGAATGACTCCTGGCAGCGGCATGGTCAGCGGTACGGAACAGACGCGTTCCAACGGAACCATTACGTCGCGCACTTTCACCGAACGGAAATCGACCACATTATGAATCATTTGCCGTTCGATGCTGCTCAGCAATCCCATCCGCTCGACATAGCTGGTCACATATTTCAAATCTTCGCGTGCGAGAAAGATTTCACGGGGCCGCTGCAATCGAAAGACGTTTCGACTAATCCAGGAACCGATCCGCATGAATGGAGTGAGCAGGGCGGAAGCTGATTCCAAAATCAGGGCGATCGAGGCAAGAGCCCGGTAGGGAAATCGTCGAAAGAACGATTTTGGAAGAACTTCCGTAACAAAGAGAAAAATTGGAAATGCCACGATCAGCGCCAACCCATAGCCAATCGTTCCCCACAGGGCGACCAGCTGCGAGACCAGGATGAGAACGGCCGTAATATTGGACAGGCTCGTCACAAACAGCACCGTCACAAAGAGTCGAGCTGGCTCGGCCAATAGACGTTCGAGTCGTACTGCAGCAGGGTCACGCAGCCGCGCCAAACGACGCAGTCGCAATCGATTCAGAGAAAGCAAGCCGGCTTCGGTTCCAGAGAACAGAAAGGAAACGGCGAGGCAAAGCAGGAAGAAAAGCCAACTCATTCCTTGCTTCCTCCCAGGGGCTTAATTCTTTGGACCAGTACCTCCAGTACTCGCCGGCGGGTGCTTTGCCGGATTTGGAACTCCAGCGGCGGAACTTGAACGGTTGCACCAGGCCGAGGGACATACCCAAGACGGTTAAAAATCAGACCATTGACCGTGTCAATCCCCTCGTTCGCTAAATTCAGATGCAACACCTCGCCGAGATCCTCCAATCTTGCGCTGCCACTCGCCAACCAGACGGCGTCGCCGGCCTCCTCGAGGTACAGCTCTTCGTCCCCCCGAGGAGCGACATCGGCCAAAATCTCTTCAACGATATCGTTAAAAGTAATAACTCCCTCCGTGCCGCCAAACTCATCAACTACGATCGCAAGTCGCTGGGGGTGAGTAAGAAATGCTCGAAGGAGGTCGAGCGCGCGCATGGTTTCAGGGACGAACGATGGAGGTTCGAGGTTTTCTGTGTAATGCTCCCGAGGATTTAACAAGAAACTCTTCACCTCGAGAATGCCCAAAATCTCGTCCGGGCTATCTCCAAAAACCGGAACCCGGCCGTGCCTCTTGACGCGGAGCTCGCGGATCGCTTCTTCATTGGTCAAAGTATCCGGAATCGTAAAGGCGTCGACCCGGGGGGTCATGCAGTCCTTTACCGTCTTATTACCTAGACGGATGATTTCGGCGATCATTTCTCGCTCATCCGCGCGCAGATGGCCTTCTTCGGCGCTGATCTCGACCAACATGATCAGCTCCTCGTCATCCAACTGTTCGCGGGCCTCCGGTTTGCCCGGAAACAAAAAGCCAGCAATGCGTTCGGCGAAGCTTTGGAGTTTACGAGAAAATGGCCCGAGGAGAGGAAGCAGGAACTCCAGGGCGACTAAGGCTTGCTTGGCAAATCGAAAAGGGTTGGCGAGGGCTAAAACTTTCGGGGAAAGATCACAAACCAACACGATCAGCGCAAAGAGCAGTAGCGTTTTGACCCAATTGGGAAAGGGAACGGCCAAGGAATTGGCAAACCAGAGCGCCAAAACGACCAGTACGAGGTTCACCAGGGTGTCTGCGAGCAGAATAACGCTCAAAACGGCCCGCGGCATCTTCATCAGGACTTCGTACCGCTCAGCCGAAGATGGATCCTGTTTCCGCCAACGGTCCAAATGCCAGGCTTTGATGGAGAACAGTGCGGTCTCCATGCCAGAAAAGAAGGCCGACACAAACGCGCAGACAGTGAGCCCCGCTAACGTTGCGACAACTAATTCAGTCGACATGCTAGTGATTGGCTCCCTGTGCAGCGCCCCCGCATTTTCGGTCCTTCCCTTGTACTGACAAGAAAAAACATACTCAGGTCAGGAGGGCGGTTCGCGCAACTGGGAACTCGTAAGAATAGCCGATAGCCAATCGAAAACGACAAATTACCGATGACGAATGCTCCACTCCCATTTGTCATTTGCGTCGCGAGGCTTGCCTTTCGGGTCAGATACAGATTAGTTGCCGTAGCGAGGTGCAGGGAGTTTCCCGCGACGGCGGGGCTTTGAGGCCAAGCAAGCATTCCGATGAATAAGGAGAACCGGGTCGCCGCATTTACTCGAGAACTCTCGAGCGATGGAAAAGTCGACGATCGAGCATATTATCGTGCGTATTTTCAGCTCTTTAACGATCAGCAATACTATGAGGCGCACGATGTTTTGGAACAATTATGGCTGAAGGCGCTCGAGCCGGACATTCAGTTTTATAAGGGCCTCATTCAACTGGCGGGCGCGTTCGTTCATCTTCAAAAACAATTTCGCCGGCCGACCCATCCCACTGATGGCCGACGATTACGTCCGGCCTGGCGTCTATTTAAGCTTGCTCACAAAAATCTAGCGACGTTCTGTCCGACGTTTCACGGATTTCGGGTCGATCAAGCGATCGCATTAGCTGACTTTACGATCGGACAGCTGGAGCAATTCCATTTTGCCAAAAACCCGTGGTCTCCTGATTCCGCACCGAAACTGGAGCAGCCCGTCGGATTGGAAATTGAGCGAGGAGGTAGCTCGCAAACCAAGTGAGAGGCAAGCGGACCGCGTAGACGGGCTGCTTAAACCCCGCTTCGCGGAGGGGCCTGATTTTGTTTTCTTTTCGCGAAGCGAAACCTCAGCAGCCCGTCTTCATGGTCTGCTCCCGCTCACTTGGTTTACTATGTACCGTGCCGGTCAATTTCAAATCCGACGGGCTGCTGGCTGCTTGCCTTACTGAAGAACCGCAATAGAGTGTGCGCGTTTTAGACCATGCTAAACTCAGTACGATTCTCCATCCTTCTCGGCTTATCGTTTTTTTTTACTGCCGTTGCACGGTCGCAAACAGCATCGGCTTACATCCTGATCGACCATACCAGCGGGCATGTACTCGAAAGCTATAAAGCGGATGAAAAACGACCCATCGCCAGCCTAACCAAGATTGCTACCGCCAAAGTAGTGCTGGACTGGGCGGCAAAGACCGGCAGTGACCTGGCTCAATTCGTCGTTATCCCAGCACAAGCGCTCAGCTCTGGCGGAATCAATCCGATGGGGCTCGAGCCGGGAGACGAGGTCAGCTATCGCGATCTGATCTACGCGGCACTGCTGCAATCCGACAACACTGCAGCAACCGCTTTAGCTTATGCGGTAGGGGAATCGCTTCGGGCTCATGGTGGTTCGACTCTGCAAGATCTCGGCCCGGTAGAAACATTTGTGAGCCAGATGAACGCTCTTGCCCGCCAGCTCAGAATGGAGCGAACCTTGTTTGTAAACCCGCATGGTTTGGAACCACAACGAGGTCTTCAGCCATATTCGACGGCGGCCGATGTCGCCAAATTAGCGGTTTATGCGGTGAGCGATCCTGGCTTTCGTTTCTACGTGTCTCAGAGGGAACGTAAAGTCGCGATTCGTCGGGCGGGCCAAGTGCTCGGATATCTGCTTCGGAACACCAACGAGTTACTCGGCAGCAACGGGGTCGACGGGGTGAAAACCGGGACCACGGCGAAAGCGGGCCAATGCATCGTGCTGTCGTCGCAGCACGAGCCGGAGGTCAAACAAGATGGCACCACAACGTTGGTGACACCTCGTCGCGTTGACGTGGTGGTCTTGGGTTCGGCCGATCGCGTTTCGGCCGCTTCTCAATTACTTGCCCGGGCATGGGGCCTGTATGACCAATGGGCGGCGGCCGGCCGGCCGCTTACTGAAGCAAAGCGATAGGGGACCTATGTTTACTAAAAGGATCGGAGTGCTAACCAGCGGAGGCGACTGTCCCGGGCTGAACGCGGTTTTGCGCGGTGTCACCAAAGCTGCGGACAAACTAGATTGGCAAGTCCTCGGTTTCCGTGATGGGTTCGAAGGGCTTCTCCCGCCCAGTCAATTCATGATATTGGACCGTGCGACCACAGCTGGAATCATGCAGCAGGGTGGGACCATTCTTGGAACTACGAATAAGGGACATTTCGTCGCCAAGATGGGTAGCGGCGAAAAGATCATGATCCCCAGCGATATCGTCAATAAGGCTAGAGCTACCCTGGAGGAACTGGGCGTCCAAGGTCTGGTTGTCATCGGCGGCGACGGTTCGCTGACAACGGCATTACAGCTCTTCAATCTGGGTTTCCCAATTATCGGCGTTCCCAAGACGATCGATAACGACATCGAAGCGACCGCTATGACCTTCGGCTTCTACTCGGCGGTTAGCTGCGTGACCGATGCGCTGGATCGACTCCACTCCACCGCTGCCAGTCACAAACGGGCAATGGTCCTGGAAGTAATGGGCCGGCACGCAGGTTGGATCGCGCTGCACGGAGGAATCAGCGGTGGAGCCGATGTGATTCTTATCCCGGAAATCCCATTCGAATGGGAGAAAGTCGCAGCAGCGGTCCGACAACGGGATGCGGAGGGATACCAAAGTACCATGATCGTCGTCGCGGAAGGTGCTCGCCCCCGAGACGGAATGCAGCACTATCAACAGACCCATCGCGGCGAATATCGGCTTGGCGGAATTGGAGAAATTGTTGCCCGTGAAGTAGCAGAACGCACCGGAAAAGAAACACGATATTGCATTTTAGGTCACTTACAACGAGGGGGAGCTCCCGGCCCACTCGATCGGATCTTGGGCACACGTTTCGGAGTGAAAGCGGTGAGCCTGATCAACGAAGGCAAGTTCGGACGGATGGTGAGCTACCAGCATTATGAGATCCAGGATGTCTCGATCGCGGAGGCCGTTCATCGACTCCGCGTCGTCGATCTCGAAAACCAGCTGATCGAGACCGCTCGAGCGGTGGACATCAGCTTTGGCGACTGACGCCGCCAAAGCTGGATAGCAAATTGCAAATAGCAGATAGCAAATTCTCGGCTATCGGCTATTGGCTATTGATCATTACCCCTATGGATCCTCTCCTCGAACTTCTTCACCAGAACTCGAAACTTTCCTCGGCCGAACTGGGCAAGCTTTTGAATCTTTCTGCTGCACAGGTGGAAGCGAAAATTGCAAGCTACGAAGAAGCCGGGGTTATTCTGGCTTATCAGGCCGTGATCGACGCCGAACGAACTGACCCGGATGCCGTTACGGCCTATATCGAGGTAAAGATCACCCCGGAACGCGGCGGCGGCTTTGACCGATTGGCGGGACAGATTGCGCGTTTCGATGAGGTCAAAAGCTGTTGGCTGATGAGCGGCGGGTATGATTTGGCGATTATCGTGGAGGGAAACCATCTGCGCGAAATCGCTCGGTTTGTTTCCGATAAGCTGAGCACCGTTGAAGGGGTCATCTCGACGGCAACCCGTTTCCGGCTGAAGACTTACAAACAGAACGGCGTGTCATTAGCTCCTCCCGTCGCGGTTGAGAGATTGCCGGTCACACCATGAACACATTTCCGCCAGCTCAAGGTGAACCGTATCGACCAGCTCAAGACGGGCCCGGTCGTAAACCGAGGGGCAAAACCGCTTCGGATCCGCAGCGGTTCATTGCCGACCATGTGCTCGATATCCCGAAGTCAGGAATTCGAGATTTCTTTGAAGTGGTTCAGACGATGACGGACGTCATTTCGTTGGGAATCGGGGAACCTGATTTCGTAACACCGTGGCGGATCAGAGAAGCAGCCATCTTCGCGCTGGAGAAAGGAAAAACTGGATACACATCCAACTTGGGTTTACCTCGACTCCGAAGTGCGATTGCGCAGTATCTGTCGAGCAGATTCGATGTTTCCTATGACGAGCATAAGGAGGTGTTGGTCTCGGTCGGCGTCTCCGAAGCGCTTGACCTGGCTCTCCGGGCAATTCTCAACTCGGGCGATGAAGTTATCTTTCACGAGCCGAGTTACGTTTCTTATAGCCCGAGCATTACGCTAGCCGGCGGACGGGCGGTCTCTGTGCAAACCGAAGCGGAACGCGATTTTCGATTGTTGCCCGATGCAC
>Ga0209648_10002299_pt1 | contig 15818 bp, 14 predicted proteins | sample GraSoi2013_115cm_FD_185830 | JGI IMG/M metagenome (GOLD analysis project Ga0209648, IMG submission 185830) | Grasslands soil microbial communities from the Angelo Coastal Reserve, California, USA - Sample 9_17_2013_115cm (SPAdes) (version 2) | ecosystem: Environmental > Terrestrial > Soil >...
GGCTGAGCGAATCACCTGGATACTGCGTGCGAATAAGATGCGAAAGGGCCATGGCGACGCGCTTCGCGGGCGTGAAGCGGTCTTCGCCATAGAGAATCATGCTGTGGCTGCAATCGAGAAGGACCACGGTGGCGCAAGAGCTCTGGTACTCGCACTGGTGGACCATGAGGTCGGAGTAGGTCATCTCGATGGGGACCTTGGCGCCGTCGCGACGGACAGCGTTGAAGAGGGTGGCGCTGATGTCCAGGTTGAGAGTGTCGCCGAATTCGTAGGTGCGTGAGACGCCGCCGGATTCGACGCCAGTCGCGAGGTCGCGGGTGTCGTGGCGGCCAAAGCTGCTGCGGCCGAGCGAGCCGAGCAGATCCTGCAGAGTCTTGAATCCAAGAAAATCGATGGTCTTGTCAGTGATTTCGAAACGCGCTTCAGGCTGGCGTTCGCGCGGCTGGCCGAGCTGGCCGCGCGCGGAAGTCTGCGGCGGCGGCGTGACTTGCGGAGGCTGTTGCGGATTGATGAAGCCTTCGTTGGCGAGGCGCTCGGTGAGTTTATCGAGGAGATCTTTGATTGCCTGGTTGTTCATGGCGCCGGGGTCCTGGAGCATTTTGCGAAGTTCGTCGCTCATGGCGTCTTCGGGGAGCAAGTCGCCCTCTTGCAAGGCGCGGAGGATGGCTTCCCGCAACGCTTCCATGGAGCGGTCGGGGTCCATCTGGGAAACACCGTAGAATTGCGATTCGAAACCGCTCTGGAGAAAGAAATCGCCGAGACGCTTGATGAGTTCTTCGAGGTCGATGGCGTCGGCCGGTTCGCCAACGTATTTTCCGTAGCGGATGAATTTCATGGGTTGCGTCTCATAAGTATTCTTATCATAGAAGAGAGATCCCTCGTCGCGGTGCTCCTCAGGTTGACGACCCTTCATCGGGTCGTCAATTGAATTGGCGGCGCGGGGGGCGTCCAGGAGTCTCGCGCTCGCGCTGCTCGGGTTGACGCGGCTTTTCGGCGTAGTAGCCGCGCTCTTCGCTGCGGCCAATGCGGCGATGGGCCCACAACCCTTCGAGAATCATTTCGGCGGCGGCCGCGGCGGCGCCAGCGTCCTTGCGGTCGTTTAGGCCGAGCTTGCCGATGTGCTCCATGAGTCCCTGAATTTTCGAAAGCTGGTGATGGCGCTCGGTAGCGGGCGCCAGATCAGGCAGTTTCAATTCGCCGCCAAGTTCGAACCATTGGATGACGGGCTGGAAGTTGATATCGGTGAAGTGCTTGGTGAAAACACGGCCGACAGCAGCGCGGATCAATTCCCGGGCGATGGTGTCCGCGCCCTTGAGTTCGCCTTCGTATTCGAGCTCCAATTTGCCAGTGATGGCCGGGAGCGCGGCGTAGACATCGGCGACACGGGCGACGACGTTTTTCTCGCCGGTGCGAGCAGCGCGCTGCTCGGCGCTGCTGACGAGGCTTTCCAGAGTTGTGATGGGCAGGCGCTGGCTGACGCCGGAGCGGCGATCGACGCGCTTGTCCTCGCGAGCCTGGAAAGCGATTTCTTCCACGACTTGACGGAGATAGTGCGGCACATCGATCTTCTTGCCGGAATCGCGGCCCACCCAAGCTTCCTGCGCGGTGATGGCCATTCCTTCGTCGAGGCTCGCGGGATAGTGGGTGCGAATCTCCGCGCCGATGCGGTCTTTCAGTGGCGTGATGATTTTTCCGCGGGCCGTGTAATCTTCGGGATTCGCGGTGAACACGAGAAGAACATCGAGAGGAAGGCGCAGGGGATAACCCTTAATCTGAATGTCGCCTTCCTGCATGATGTTGAAGAGGCCGACCTGAATTTTTCCGGCGAGGTCGGGCAGCTCATTGATGGCGAAGATGCCGCGATTGGCGCGCGGGAGAAGGCCGTAGTGGATGGTAAGCTCGTCGGAGAGATCGCGTCCGCCGCGGGCCGCGCGAATAGGATCGACATCGCCGATAATGTCTGCCATGGTTACGTCGGGGGTGGCGAGTTTTTCGACAAAGCGATTCTCGCGGGGCATCCAGGAGATGGGAGTATTGTCGCCGTCGGCAGCGATTCTTTCCCGGCAAGAGCGGCAGATAGGTTTCAAGGGATCGTCGTTGATTTCGCAGCCGGCAACGACGGGCATTTCCGGATCGAGAAGATTGATGAGGCCGCGAAGAATGCGGCTCTTGGCCTGGCCGCGCAGGCCGAGAAGAATGAAATTGTGGCGAGAGAGCAGGGCATTGACGATTTGCGGGACGACGGTGTCTTCGTAGCCATGAATGCCGGGGAAAAGCGCCTCGCTCTTTTCGACAGCCCGGAGCAGATTGCGGCGGAGCTCATCCTTGACGGACCGCGAGGCGCGGCGCGGATCAAAATCGGGGATGCGCTTGAGCTCGCCCAAGGTGCGCGGTTTGGAATGTTCTGGGCTTTGCAAGGAGATGCTCGGCATCATGGGGTCCCATTCCGCGAGCCGACCGGGTCGGCTCGCAACAAGCTAATTCACTCCGTGTCCGTTGCCTCCGGCGCGCTGGCGCATGGCCCCTGCCTTCTGTAGATGCGGCGCCCACTCGCGAAGGTATGCTACCAGACGCTCCTGGCGGTCGGCTTCCGACCGAAGCTCGAGGATTTGCTGCTTCCACAATAGTTCCATCGGCAGCGTGGCGGCAACGAGATAAGAGATTTCCTCAGACTCGGCGCCGCGGAGAATCTTCGGATAGTCGTCGAAGATCAGGGTGTGACAGGCTTCGAATAGCTCCACGAGTTGGCGCTGGATGCGCGGATTAGCGGGATTTTCACGGTCCTCGAGGTAATCCACGTGGCCTTCCAGAAGCGGATCTTCGGTGAACAGTTCTACGACGCGGAACGGCGCGCGCCCGGCCGTGAGAATATCCATGCGGCCGTCTTCGTAGCGTTTTGTGACGTCGAGAATTTCGGCGGTGCAGCCGACTCGCGCGAGTCCCTTAGGCAGGGAGAGAAGCAGGCCGAACTCGGACTTTTCTTCCAGGCAGTCTTTTACCATCTGGCGATAACGCGGCTCGAAAATGTGCAGGGGAAGTTCCGCGCCGGGAAGGAGGACGACGTTCAGCGGAAACAGAGGAATGCGTTCAGGCCGCATGGGTCCCAGAACAAATCATACCAGAGGAGATGACGAGTGGTGACGATTCCTGTCGCATGGAAAGATTTCCGGGATGCGCTTCTTCGCCGCGAACGCGGGTTTATGTTGCATTTATCTGGTGATGCCCAGAATAGTTCCGGCATTCGGCTACAATCTGAGAGCATGGGACACAGAAAGCGGGAGGAGCTATGAATTACGCGGCGCTGCTTCGATCGGCTCTAGTGGCGTTGCTCAGAAACAAGATGCGAAGCGTCCTGACGGTCCTGGGAATCACCATCGGGATCGCGGCAGTTATCTGTGTTGTGGCCATTGGAAAAGCCGGGCAAGCGCGGGTCGAGCAGCAACTAAACAATCTCGGAGATAACTTTGTCTGGATTGAAGCTGGCGGACGCGCGGTGAACGGCGTGCGGACAGGGACGCACGACACCAAGACGTTGGTGGTAGCCGATGCCGTGGCCATCAAGAATCAGATTTCGCTGATCAAGAGTGTTTCGCCCAATGTGGATGACCCCGTGCAGGTCATCTACGGCAACCAGAATTGGCACACATCTTACCGCGGCGTTTCGCCGGAATACTTCGACATCAAGCGCTGGTTTGTCGACCAGGGGGCCTTTTTTTCGCAGGACGATGTGGATCGAGCCGCAGATGTTTGTGTGCTTGGACGTACAGTGCGTGACCAGCTTTTTGGTGTCGAAGATCCGATCGGCAAGGTCATAAGGGTCACCAACCTTCCCTGTAAAGTCGTAGCTACGCTTCATCCAAAAGGGCAATCCCTCTCAGGGCAAGACCAAGACGATACGATCATCCTGCCGTACACCACGGCCCAGAAGAAGATCAAGGGGATTACATGGCTCGATGACATCCTGTGCTCGGCGGTTTCGGCGGACGTGGTCAAAGTGGCGGGCCAAGAGGCCACAGCCGTCCTTCGAGATCGCCATCACCTGCGTCCCGAAGAAGAGGATGATTTTAACATTCGGAATCCAGAGGACATTATTCAGGCCCAGCTCGATGCCAGCAAGACTCTCACCGTTCTGCTGATCGCCATCGCTTCCATCTCCTTGATTGTGGGAGGGATTGGGATCATGAACGTCATGCTCGTTTCCGTAACCGAGCGGACCCGCGAGATCGGCGTGCGAGTGGCCGTTGGGGCGACCGAAGAGGCCATCCAGCTGCAATTCCTTGGAGAATCGATCATGCTCAGCCTGGTCGGGGGCGCTGCTGGGGTGCTTTTCGGCGTGTTCGGGTCTTACCTCGTTGGGCAGACTTTGCAGTGGCCCATGCAGATGTCGCTTGAGTCCGTGATGATCGCGGCAATCTTTTCGGTGGCGGTGGGCGTTTTTTTTGGGTATTACCCCGCACGAAAAGCCTCACTGCTGGATCCCATCGAAGCGCTGCGCTATGAATGAACGCCCGGCTTTTGATTCTCAGGACAGGATATGAAACTAAAGAGCAAGTGGCTCATCCCAGTTGGCGCCGCGGTTTTGGCTGGATTATTTGCGGCCTTCGGCCTTAATCGCAGCACCCAGGCGCAACACTTTACGGCTAATGTTGAACGGGGCGACATTCACGACGTGGTGGAGGCCACGGGAACGATCAATGCGGTGATCACCGTGCAAGTTGGATCACAGGTGTCCGGCACCATCGCGAAACTGAATGTCGACTTCAATTCTCGCGTCCACAAGGGGGACATCGTTGCGCTGATCGATCCCGCACTATTTCAAGGAGCGCTGCTCCAGGCTTCCGCCGACTTGGACAATGCCAAAGCCAACCTGGTAGCCGCGAAGGCCAACCTGGAAAAGGCGAAAGCCGCGTCGCAGCAGACCAAGGCCGATTACGACCGCACCATTCAACTTACGACGGATAAGATCACGAGTCAGCAGCAACTGGATCTTGCCAAAGCCAACTATGACTCAGCAAACGCGGCGGTGGGCGCAGCGCTGGCGAACGTTACACAAGCCGAGGCACAAGTCAGCCAGAAGGCCGCCGCGCTGAGGGTGGCTCAAACCAACCTGAACTACACGGTGATTCGATCTCCGATCGATGGCACGGTAGTGGCGCGCAATGTGGATGTAGGTCAGACGGTAGCCGCGTCGTTGCAAGCCCCCACGATCTTTACGATCGCGCAAGACCTTACAAAAATGCTGGTTTACACCAAGACGGACGAGTCTGACGTGGGCAATATCAAGCCGGGGAAGGCAGTGACCTTCAAAGTGGACGCGTTCCCAAAGGACACTTTTCACGGTTCGGTCAGCCAAGTCCGGATGAATCCGACCACGGTGCAAAGCGTGGTCACCTACGACACGATCATTGAATTCGCGAATCCAGAGCTGAAACTGTTCCCAGGAATGACCGCATACGTAACCATTCCCGTTGACACCGTGCAGAATGTATTGAAAGTACCGAACACCGCACTCCGGTACAAGCCGCCGATGGGGCCGGAGGAGGTTCTCGCCATTTACAGGCAATTTGGGATCGAAGTAAGCGAGAGACAGCAGGCCGGTGACGATCCTGCCGTGCCGGGGCACGGCTCGCAGGCTGGCGGAGAAAATCAAAATCTCCCGCGCGCGCCGCGAGCGGAGAATGCGGTCGTGTGGAAGCTGCACGCGGACAAGACTATGGAACCGGTAAAAGTTTCTCTGGGCATAACGGACCACGCCTATACGCAAGTGGCAGCACTGATCAAAGGGGAACTGAAGGAGGGCGATGCGCTGATTATTCGTTCGGTGATGCCAAAGACTCAGGCACCGGGCACACTAAGGCGCTGAGGATAAGCGCCTCGAAACGATCCCGCAGAATCGATGCCAACTGCCAACCAAGCCGAAGGTACTGTAGCCGCTGCGACCGCCAGCGCGGTCATCCGAGTCGAAGACGTGCACAAATATTACGAACTAGGAGAAACGCGGGTGCATGCGCTGCGGGGCGTCAGCGTGGCGGTCTGGAATGGGGAGTTTGTAGCCATCATGGGAGCGAGCGGGAGTGGCAAATCGACGTTCATGAACATGCTGGGATGCCTTGACCGACCCAGTTCCGGGCGGTACTTGCTCGAAGGTGTCGACGTTTCCCAACACGGCAAAAAGGCGCTGGCGTTGATCCGCAACCAGAAGATCGGGTTTGTTTTCCAGGGCTTCAATTTGCTGGCGCGCACGACAGCGCTTGAAAATACAGAACTGCCGACGTTGTACGCCAAGATCGATAAAGGTGAGCGCGAGAAACGAGCGGCAGCGGCGCTCGCGATGGTTGGACTTGCTGACCGCGCACACCACTTTCCATCACAGATGTCCGGGGGGCAGCAACAAAGAGTCGCCGTGGCACGGGCGCTGGTGAACCGCCCATCCATTCTGCTGGCGGATGAACCCACGGGCAATCTTGACAGCCATACCTCGGTCGAGATCATGGAAGCCTTCCAGGAGCTGAACGATAAAGGCTTGACGATCGTGCTGGTGACTCACGAGCATGATGTCGCGCAGTTCGCGAAACGTGTGCTGGTGTTCCGAGATGGGAAAATTCGCAAAGACGATCCGGTGCAGAATCGGCCCCGAGCGTCCGAAGTTCTGAAGACCCTGCCGACCCTGGAAGATTAGCCGTTGTAGCGCGCCCAACCAGCGTATCCGGGAATCTGTGTTATAATTATTTTGGAAATATCTACGCCATCATCTGTTCTGCAGGCGAAGGAGCCCGCTGCTGTCCAGGCTGGCCTTAAAGGTTTCCACCCCGAGTAGCTGTACCTTTGTCGACCCTTAACTCTTTTCTCTTGATGAACTTGCGTATTTGCTCCCTCTGGCACCGGAATGTTCGGCCCTTTAGATTCAATCAGTTACCACAATGCCCATTTTGGTAACTGATTGTTTTCATATTCATGCATGTAATGGGGGTGGGTACCCCCCTCACGGTTCAGAATCCCGGCAGTTATCAGCTGATGTCGTTTAATAGGGCTTCCATTTCGGAGCGGGCATGCTCGTTGCGCATCTTTGTGGCTTCAGCGATGCCGCTTGAGAGGACCTGCCTGGCCTCGTCGAGGCGGGATTCGCGAACGAGGAGTTGGCCGTACATAAGGTAAGCGGGAATGTAATCCGCATTCTGCCCGAGCAGCGCTCGAAAATGGGTGCCGGCGGCTGCGGGGTCGCCGCTGTTCATGCACTCCATGGCCAGGCCGTAGCGAGAGAAGGCGTCATCGGGCTTCTTGGCAACGAACTCTTCCAGCATCTGGCGGCGGGTTTTCTTTTGTTCCGTCATTGGGTCGTCCCGTATTATACGTGTGCCACCAGCGGCGTCCAACATCGCGCGGGGCGAGAGGCTTGAATGAAGCGGAAAAACGAGAGCAAGCGGGAGCCCGAGACAGAACTGCGTGGGAAGCCGGTAAGCGTATCACGTTCAGAGATGACGGAAATTGTTCTGCCGGCGCAGACGAATCCATTGGGGAAGCTTCTTGGCGGACAGGTGATGCACCTTGTTGACATGGCGGGGGCGCTGGCGGCGCACCGACATTCGAACAGCTATGTGGTCACAGCGTCGGTGGATTATATCGATTTCCGCAATCCAGTGAATCTGGGTGAAATTGTGAACTTCAAATCGCAGGTCAATCGAGTGTTTCATACTTCGATGGAAGTGGGCGTCGAGGTGTATTCGGAGAACGCGATGACTGGTGAGCGGAAACATACAACGACGGCCTATGTTACGTTTGTGGCGATTGACGAGCACACGCGGAAGCCGAAAGTGGTTCCGCCGCTGATCTTGAAGACGGCGGAGGAACGCCGGAGATTCCGCGAGGCGGCGGAGCGGCGCAAGACGCGCTTGGCGCTCCGTTACGGCAGGAGGAGGTAGTCGGTCATCAGTGATCGTTAAAGATGCAAGCGACTGGGGAGGTGAGCTTATGCAGCTTGATGCGATTCAGGAACTGTACAGCTACAACCACTGGGCCAACCAGCGCGCGATTTCCTCAGTAACGCCACTCACGGATGAGGTATTCACTCGCAGCATGGGCAATAGCTTTGGCTCGGTGCGCGACACGCTCGCCCATATCTTGGGCGCGGAATGGATCTGGTTGGAGCGCTGGCTTGGGCGCTCACCTAAAGCACTTTTAAGCGCGTCCGACTTCCCCACCGTCCAGGCCCTTCAGCAGCGTTGGGCAACCGTTCGGCATGACCAGAACCAGTACTTTCAGACATTGGTTCCCGACCGCCTCGAGGATGAGGTCTCGTACACCAATACGAGGGGCGAACGCTACGCCTACGCGCTTTGGCGCCAAATGGTGCATGTGGTCAACCACTCCAGTTACCATCGCGGCCAAATCACGACCTTGCTCCGGCAGATCGGAGCCGAGCCGGTGAGTACGGATCTGCTCGTCTATTACGATCAAGCGGCTTAATATCCATCTTTGCGTGTCCGAATGGAGTGGCGCCTGCGGGATGACGGGCTGGGGGTAAGAGGCGGCCCTCAGAATGATAATTTTGACTTTTTCAGCAGCCGGCTAGGGCTTATCCCGCATATACCACGCGCACTTCTTCGGCGACGGCGAAGGCTTGATCGACGCATGATCCGATGGCAGGCTCTCGCAGATAGTTACCGGTTAGCCAAAGGCCGGAGAAGCGCAAGCAAGCTTTTGCGAGAGCCGCCAAGCGGTCCCCGTGACCGAGATTGTACTGCGGCAAGGCGCGCGGCCAAATCGTGACATTCGAAAAGACGGGTTCACTCTTCAGGGAGAGGAGAGTGGAGATTTCACGGTGAACGAGGCTTACGAGTTCTTCCGGCTTCAACTTTGTTGCGGCGGGATCGGTTGCTCCGCCGACGAAGCTTGTCAGCAGAGCCTGTCCCTCTGGGGCGCGGCCGGGAAAGAGCGATGAATTCCACACCGTGCCGAGAACGCGGAGTCCGGCGGAGCGGGGCACCAGGAAGCCGAAGCCATTCAGAGCGTGGCCGGCATCCTTCTTGCGATAACCCAGAGAGACGACAGCGACGGGGGCGTATTCGATAGAGCGCAGCAGTGTTTCGAATGAGGAATCGAGCGGGGAGAGAAGCCTTCCGGTGACGTCCGCGGGCGTAGCCAGGATTAAACATCGGGTGGAAACAGATTCGTCTAGGCCACGGCATTCCAGACGGAGATCAAACGAACTGTCAGTTTGACCAGAGATTGCTGTAACGCTTGTTTCGGTAAGTAGCGCGGGGCCGAGTTGCTTCGCCAGCGCGCGCACGAGCGTTTCGTTGCCTTCCCGAAAAGATTGCAGGGTGGGGCGTTCGCGGGGGCCTTTCCTGGATTTTGCGAGGCGGAGCATGCCGCGAACGATACTGCCAGCAGACTTTTCGGCTTCATGGAGTTGCGGGAAGGCACTTCGAATGCTGAGCCGCTCAGGATCTCCGGCATAAATCCCGGAAACGAAAGGGCCCGCCAGGCGATCGAGCAATTGATGTGAGAATTTTCTGCGAACGAAATCGGCGACAGATTCATCTCCATCGGGAGGAATGCTCTTGCCGAGGATGTCGCGCACGAGGGTCCATTTTGTCGAGCTATTGATTAGCGAGCTCATGAAAAACGCGGGAGGACTAAGAGGCACGGGCCGAAGTTCGCCATCGATCAGGATATATCGTGGCGCGTGCGGAGGAGCTTGCAGCAGTTCGTTGGAAATGCCGAGCTCCGCGCAAAGCTCGCGAAGCGCAGGCGTTCCGCTGAAACTTTGAGGACCCAATTCCAACAAGTAGCCGCCGCGAGTTACCGAGTTGATGACACCGCCGGGCCGCACGGATGCTTCGACGAGTTGTGCCTCGATCCCCGCCCTGCTAAGAGCGTTGGCACAGACGAGGCCAGAGATGCCCCCGCCGACCACCAGTGCTGGGACGTGACGGGTCAAGGAGATTTGAGCATCCTCGCAGGTTCAGAGAGTTTTCGAAAAGAGCGGCTTGGCGATGAGCTGCTGTTTTTCCAGATACGGGTCAAAAACCATGGCCAGATTGCGGATGAAGATGCGTCCGAGCCAGGTGGCACGGATTTCGCCGCGATCCAGTAGCACGAGGCCATCCTGGCGGGATGGCTCCAGCCTGCGAAGCTCCTCCGCGAAATGCTGATCAAAGTCGATGCCGAATTCGTGCGAGATCTCATCCTTGATCACGATGGTATGGCAGAGCAAGCGGCTGATGACGGCGCGGCGCAGGCGATCTTCATTTGAAAGCTGATAACCGCGCATGGTGGCGAGGCCGCGTTCGGTGACGGCCTTCTCCCAGGAAGGGATGTCGCGGTAATTTTGTGCATAGGCGTTTTGAATGCCGCTGATGGCGGTGATGCCCATGCCGTAGAGGTCGGCGCCCGCTTTGGTGGTGTATCCCTGAAAATTACGGTGCAGCGTGCGGTTCTGTTGCGAAACGGCGAGTTCGTCTCCTGGTTTCGCGAAGTGGTCCATGCCGATGTAGAGATACCCGGCCTCAAGAAACTTTAGCAGGCCGACGCGGAAGATCTCAAATTTCTCCATGCCTTCCGGCAGGTGCGCGGCGAAGGAGCCTTGCTGTTTCTTGAGCCACGGAACGTGCGCGTAGCTGAAAAGAGCGATGCGATCCGGGGCGAGTGCAAGAATCTGATCCACGGTGTGGGCAAACGTGTCTGCCGTTTGGTATGGGAGGCCGTAAATCAAATCAACATTGATGCTATCGAAGCCGAGATCGCGCGCGGCGAAGAGCAGGTCGCGGGTCATTTCGTAAGGCTGGATGCGGTGCACCGCCTGCTGCACCTCGGCGTGAAAATCCTGAATGCCCATGCTGAGGCGATTGAAGCCAAGCTTGCGCAAAGTCTCGAGGTGCGCGCGGGAAGTGACACGCGGGTCGACCTCGATGCCAATCTCGCTGTCGGTATCGAAATGGAAATGCTCTTTGGTGAATGCGAAGAGTTCCTCGATTTGTTCGGGCGTGAGGTAGGTTGGTGTGCCACCGCCCCAGTGGAATTGAACCACAGGGCGATTCTTCGAGACGCTGCGGCTGACGCGCTTCATCTCTCGTTTCAACACGTCAAGATAGGGGGGCGCGACGTTTTTGTTCTTCTGAATGACGACGTTGCACGCGCAAAAGAGGCAGAGGCTTTCGCAAAAGGGAATGTGCATGTAGAGCGAAACCGGTGTCCTGGCACGCTCGGCCTCTTCGTGCACCCTTTCGAGATCCGAGGGGCCAAAAGCGTCGTTCCAGACCGGGGCCGTGGGGTAGCTTGTATAGCGCGGCCCCGGACGATTGTATTTTGCAAGGAATTCCTCACCGACATGGAGCTCGCCGCGCATCTGCTGCAGACTTGGATGTGCGATTGTCATGCGTAACGTCTCCTACCGCATCTGCGCGGCGGGTCTGGCATCGAGAAGCAGCGCGCGCTGGCCTGTCTCGATAAATAATTGGGCGTTCTCGACCGGAGTATCTTGCAAGATGCCGTGGCCAAGGTTGAGAATGTGACCTTGGCCATTGAGAGAATTGACGGCGCTCAGAGTTACTTCGCGAATTCTCTCCGGAGGGCCAAGCAATACCGCGGGATCAACATTCCCTTGTAACGCGATTTGTGGCCCCAGCGTCTTTCGAATCTCTGCCAAATCCATGCGCCAATCTACACTGAGCACATTCGCGCCGGATCGCGTCGCAGCGAAGAGCAAATGTTGTGACGCCTTCGTGTAGTAAATCACTGGGACCGAGCCACTGAGGCCCGCGATGATCTCTTGGACGGCGGGGAGCGCGAAGTCTTCGTAATCCTGAATATTCAGCTCGCCACACCAGGTATCGAACAATTGTACGGCAGTCGCTCCAGCGGCGATCTGCGCTTTCAGGTAAGGTATCGTTGCCTGCGTGATACGATGAAGTAACTCGCGGAAGGTTTTCGGCTCATGATTAAGGAAACTTTTGACTGTGGCGAATCCTTCCTTGGTCTTGCCTTCGACCATGTAACAGGCAAGAGTCCACGGGGCACCGGCAAAACCCAAAACGGGAACTTCAGGACCGACAGATTTAACGATCCGCCGGATGGCCTCGGGCAGGAATGCCGTTTCTGTCTCGGGGTCGAATATTTTGAGCCGGTCGACGTCCCCCTTGCAGCGCACCGGACTTGGCAAGTTTGGCCCGGCGTCGCCGAGTTCCAGCTTCAAGCCCATTGCTTCGGCGGGAATCAAAATGTCCGAGAAAACAATGACAGCGTCAACGCCAAGCCTGCGGAAGGGTTGCAGGGAAATTTCGGCCGCAAGTTGCGGCGTCTTGCAAACCTCAAGAAATGCATGCTTTGCCCGGATTTCGCGGTATTCCTGAAGATACCGGCCCGCCTGTCGCATCATCCACGCAGGAACTCGCGGGAGGACCTCCCCGCGGCAGGCGCGAAGAAATAACTCTTTTCGGTTGAGCGGTGCAGTTTGTAACGTCATATTCCGCCAGAGGGATCAAGGATAGCAAATCCCAGCCAGTCTCGCTGGTAGGAGCGCAATGGGTATCCATCTGTGCGAGTAGCAGCAAGTGTGGGCTATACTCAAAATGTAGAAATCAGATGGGTTTGGCGGGGCGTGGCCTCCGGTAGTACTGTGCGCGCCAGGGCGAGGTCGGAGGTCAGGTACACAGCATGAATCATTTATTCCCAATTCTTGCGGCATTTGCCTATGTCCTGAGTTTTGGCTTGTATGTTCGCTTCCTAGGTACGGGAAACAGATTCACGGGAAGATTGGGCACGCTGCTCCTGGGGTTGGCCCTGATTGCGCACTATTTTGCGCTTTTGGAGAGGTCGCACGGTTTAAACACAGTTCCTTACCATGACTTATATGGTTCCATGTCGCTGTTCGGCTGGCTTCTCGCGCTAACCTATCTGGGATTGGAGCTCTATCACCGGGAGCGTTCCGTCGCGGCTTTCGTCTTGCCATTCATCCTGACGTTCTTTCTGGCCGCGCATCTCGCCCCGGCGGATCGCCTTCCGCCACCTCCCATCCACGGCATTGTATTTGCATTTCACGTCACCCTGAGCATCCTTGCATACGCGGCGTTCGCACTTTCATTCGTACTCAGTCTCATTTTTCTTGGGGAGGAACGGCTGTTGCGAAGCCACAAGGTTGGCGATGTGGTGTGGCGGCTTCCGCCGCTCGACCTACTCGATCAGATGAGCCGTTCGAGCGTGTTAGTGGGCCTAATTTCGATCGCCATTGGAACGGCTTTAGGTTTCGTGTCCGTCGACCGACTGCCGGGCCAGAATTCGTTTTACGACGCCAAGTACGTAATCACACTGGTTGTGCTCGCGTTATATGCGCTGTATTTCCGTCTGGCGCGGACAACAGCATGGCGCGGGGGGCGGGCTTCAAAATTGTGCATTTTCAATTTTGTGATTGTGGTTTTGAGTTTTACGGTTGTGAATCTGTATCTCTCGCATAGCCACCGCTACTTTTAGGAGCGCGCGAGCCAAGGCATGGAAATTGTTCTCGTCGGATTGAATCACCGCACCGCGCCGGTCGAAGTGCGCGAGAGGGTGTCTTTCACTTCCGAGCAGACCCGGCGCGCGGCTGTGGAGCTGCGCGCGCGTGGAATTCTGGAAGAAACCCTGGTGCTCTCCACATGCAATCGCAGCGAAGTGTATGGCGTACCGCCGGAATCTTCGCATGAATGTGCACCGGGGCTTTCTACTTTTCTGAGCGAGTTTCACTCGGTGCGTCCGGATATTCTCAGCGTATCGCTCTATCACCACTACGATCACGAGGCCGTGCGGCACCTCTTTCGAGTCGCGGCGGGGCTCGATTCCATGCTGCTGGGCGAAGCGGAGATCCTGGGCCAAGTGCGGGAAGCGTATCGTTTCGCCCATGAGCAAGGTGCGACCGGGCCGGTGTTGAATCGCCTCTTCCAGGGCGCCCTGGAAGTCGGGAAGCGCGTGCGCAGCGAAACAGAGCTTGGCACGCGGCCGATGTCCGTGGCTTCTGCCGGGGTGAAATTGGCGGAACGCATCTTTGGAAAATTGAGCGAGCGCAAAGCGCTGGTACTGGGGGCGGGGGCGATCAGCGAGCAAGTGGTCTCGCATCTCCGGGATCGTGGTATCGCGCAGCTCCAAGTGATGAACCGCTCGCGCGAGCGGGCGGACGAATTGGCCAAGCAGTTCGGTGGAAAAGTGGTGGGCTGGGGCGAGTGGGACGCAGCGCTGCAATCGCCGGACGTCGTGGTGTCGTCGATCAGCGCGGAAGAACCGGTGCTGGGGCGCGATATCGTCGGACGAGCGATGGCGGCGCGCGGAAATCGCGCTTTGTTCCTAATGGATTTTGGCGTGCCACGGAATATAGATCCCAGCGCTGGGGAGCTTTACAACGTCTATGTCTATAACACCGATGACCTGAGCGAGATCGTGCAGCAAAATCGCAACACCCGCGAAAGCGAAATTCCTAAGGCGCAGGGGATTGTCGACGAGCATGTAAGTAAATTCCTCTCTTGGCAGGCGAGTGTCGAGCTAGTTGGGCTTGTTGATGCGCTGCGCCTGAAGATGCGGGAGGAACGTGCGTCATTTATCCGTTCGCGAATGGAGCCGATGAAGCATCTGACGGAGACGGATCGCGCGCATGTGGAAAAATTGATGGATGAGATGCTTGAGAAATTACTCTTGGAGCCGGCGGAGCGCCTGCGAGGCGAAAAAGAACTTCGGCGGAAGATTCAAAATGTCGAAGCGTTGCGCGATCTATTTCTGTCGAACCGGGAGAAGCCGTGAGAATCCTGCGAATCGGCACGCGCGGGAGCATGCTTGCCAAGTGGCAGGCGGAATCCGTGCGCAAGCAACTGTTTGCCGCAACCGGCATGGAAGCGGAAATTGTCATCATCAAAACCAGCGGTGACAAGATGCAGCAAGCACCGCTGCCGCAGATTGGCGGCAAGGGGATTTTTATCAAAGAGCTGGAGGACGCGCTGCTTGAAGAGTCTATCGATCTTGCGGTGCACAGCGTGAAGGACGTGCCGACGGACATTCCTTCCCGGCTTATGTTTCCCGCGGTGTGCCGGCGTGATGACGTGCGCGATTGCCTGGTAGGCTCGACGCTTGCGAATTTGCGGCAGGGAGCGCGGGTGGGAACGAGCAGTCTGCGCCGGCAAGCGCAGTTGAAACACCTGCGGCCGGACCTCGATCTCCGCGACCTGCGAGGAAATGTGGACACTCGATTGCGAAAGGTGGAGAGCGGGGAATATGAGGCGGTGATGGTTGCCAAAGCGGGACTCGATCGCCTGGGATTGAGCAAGCGGATTTCGGAGGTGCTCTCTCCGGAAATCTGTATGCCGGCGGTCGGGCAGGGGGCCATTGCGGTGGAGTGCCGATTGAAGGACACGGAAGCGGCAGACCTCTTGTCGCCTTTGGACGATGCAGAGAGTCGCACGGCGATCCTAGCGGAGCGCGCGCTCCTGGCGGCGTTGCAGGGCGGGTGCCAGGTCCCCTTGGGGGCGTGGGCGCGCGTCGAGCGCGGTGAACTCTTGCTCGACGCGTGCGTTTGTTCCGTGGACGGAGTGCAGTACGTGAAGCAGCGGGCCACTGCTCCGCCGGATCAGGCGGCGCAGCTTGGAGAGCACATGGCGAGGGTGCTCATCGAGTCAGGCGCGCAGTCCATCCTGGAAGAAGTGAGCCGGCAACGTGGCTGAAATGGCTGCATCGACTCTGGTCGGCAAACGTGTGGTGATTACGAGGTCGGCGTTGCAGAGCGAGGAGCTGGCAAATGTGCTCGCTAAGCGCGGGGCAGTCCCGATTGTGCGGCCACTGATCACGTTTTCCGATCCAGAAAA
>Ga0209648_10002304_pt1 | contig 15807 bp, 12 predicted proteins | sample GraSoi2013_115cm_FD_185830 | JGI IMG/M metagenome (GOLD analysis project Ga0209648, IMG submission 185830) | Grasslands soil microbial communities from the Angelo Coastal Reserve, California, USA - Sample 9_17_2013_115cm (SPAdes) (version 2) | ecosystem: Environmental > Terrestrial > Soil >...
CGCATTGCCGCCGGCCGTCTTCGTAGAATCGACCGAGCCGATTCCACCTCGAGTGACGCACAGCCGGGCGATTCCCAGCCTGCCCGTCGAGCCGATTGGAGAGCCGGGCGGACCGAGCGTGAAGGGTCGATACGGCGATCCGGGGCTCTCTTCCCGGATTTCTTTGTTGGAGATGCAATTCCGCAGACTGCTGACCTGCCCGCCCGCCAAACTGGAAGAAGCGGATCATGCTCCGGCCGGGCCGGGCGTATTTGTGCTGACGGATGCGGACCTGACGAGCTATTACTACGTGGAAGCTTGCCAGACGCTGCGCATCGCCATCGGCAATCTATCGCGCAGCGGATCGAGCCGCCGCGGAGCGGATTCGATCAAGCCGCAGCTCGCGCAGCACCTGGGAATTCCAGAAACGCGCGTGGCGAAATATCTGGCGGAGCACTGCGTGGTGCGTTGGCTGCAGTTGGACGACGGCGCTTCGAATTTTGCGCATTTTGTGATCGCGGTCCTGCGGCCGGCCCTCAACGAGTAGGAAGGCCAATGCAGGAAATGCGCAGGAATCTTCCGCGGAAGTGGAAAGTTCCAGCCCGTTCGCACTACTAGTAACCCCCTTTTGGGATTCGAATAATTGCCGTTCGCTGCCCCCTTCTGCCGTTCAACCCTCGATTATGACCGTTCAGCACATCCCGCTGGCGTCCGCCCATGGTACCCGTCAAACTATAGGTGTCCAAAGACTTATTGGACGTACCAGTTGTTCGTGGTACGGTTTTTAGGCACGCAAAAGTGAGCCCGGGGGCAGTCGTTTGAGCTTGGCTCAGACGATTGATTGGGCTCCAAATCACCCAAGGCCCAAGTGGTCAGCATTTTAGAAAGTGGAGGATAGAGGTTTATGCCGAATACAGTAGGCACGCAAATCGCGAGGACGTTTGATTGGGTAGTTTGCAAGGCGGCTGGAATCACGTTCGACACCATCCAGTACTTCAACAAGCGCAATCCCAATCCTTCGGTCACGCCGAAGTGGTCGGATAAGCCGTTGCTAAAATCCTGGGAGAAGACCAAGCCGACGCTGGGCTTTCCGCGGCAGACGGATTCTCTGTGTCCGGCGTGCGTCAAAGAAGCGCGCGAAGCCATCATTGCCGGCAAGAAGGACTGGCGCGACCTGATGCATGAGAAGGTCGGCGAGATCAAGGCGCAGATTATCGAGCGCGATGGCCAAGTCTGGATGGTGAAGGATTGCCCGATCCACGGCCACTATGAGGATATGATGGCCGTCGATTCCAAGTTCCTCAACTGGATCGAGAAGCAGTTCCCCGGCCGCGACATCCCCGCGCACAACGACGAAGACCTTCATAAGCATGGCTCCAGCACGGTGCGCTACGGCCGCGGGTCGGTGCTTACCGTGGACCTGACCAATCGCTGCAACATGATGTGCGATCCGTGCTTCATGGACGCCAACCAGGTTGGATATGTGCATGAGCTGGGCTGGGAAGAGGTCAAGGAAATCCTGGACAACGCGTTGAAAATCAAGCCGCGGCGCCAGATGTCCGTGCAATTCTCGGGCGGCGAGCCGACCATGAGCCCGTACTTCCTGGATGCGGTCGCCTACGCGCGCAAAATTGGCTACAACAGCGTGCAGGCTGCGACGAATGGCATCGAATTCGCCAAGAGCAAGGAGTTCTGCAAGAAGGCGTTCGAAGCGGGCATGCGCTACGCGTACCTGCAGTTCGACGGCATCGGCAACGACGCCAACAGCCATCGGCAAATCGGCAACTTGTTCGATGTCAAGCTGCGCGCCATCGAAAACATGCACGAAGCAGGCATCGAGATCGTACTGGTCGTGACCATCGTCAACAACGTGAACAACGACCAGGTGGGCACGGTCGTGAAGTTTGCGATGGAGAACCCCAAGAAAATCGCGTTCGTCAGCTTCCAGCCGGTTTCCTTTACCGGGCGCGACGAAGACATCACTCCGGAGCGCCGGATGCGCCAGCGCTACACGCTTTCGCACCTCGCGAAGGACGTTAGCAGCCAGGTGGGCAAGGTCGAGCCTACGCGCGACTGGTTTCCGATTTCGTTCATTAGCACCTTTGCTGGATTCTCGGACATGGTGAAGGGCCAAGAGTCGAACTGGGGTTCGCTTTCCTGCGGCTGCCACCCAAACTGCGGCGTAGGCACGGCGCTGATGATCAACAAGGAAACGAAGGAATGGGCTCCCGTTCCGCGATTCCTGGACGCCGAACAGCTTACGAAAGACGTGACGGCCATCACCGACGCGGCTCGCGGCAAGAATTTTTCGAACTTCATGATGGCCATGGCCCTCTTGAAGAACTACCACCCCTTCCGCGGACCGGTGGGGTTGAAGTTGTATGACCTCTTTAAGAAATTCGACAAGACCTGGGCGCTGACCAAGGGCGCGGAGAAGAAATACGGCAAGACGTCTCCGGACCGCACCTACGAAGACGCCATGAAGCGCCGCCAGCAGGATCCTTGGAACTTCCTGTTCATCGCGGGGATGTGGTTCCAGGATCTGTTCAACTATGACTTCCGCCGCACCGAAATGTGCATCATTCCGTACGCGACGCAGCAGGGCGAGATCAGCTTCTGCGCCTACAACACCGGTGTGGGATGGCGGCAGATCATCGAAAACATGCACAAGAACGCGACCGTGGCCGAGTGGTACAAGAACCATGGCAAGCACGAAATCTACGCCAAGGGCAAGACTGTTAATCTCCAGAGCTTCGAGCATTCGCTGAAGATTGACGCCGAAGACGCCGCCCGCGTGCGCCATCTTGAGCACGATATACCGGTGACCGCGGCGGAGGAAGACCGGGCTCGCCGCAAGAAGGCTTACGAAGAACAGGCCAAGGTTCGCGCGATTTACGAAGAGCTGGTGCTGAAGAAGCCTCAGCCGACCGTCGTGCAGATCGGCACGGTCAGTGACATCGCCAAGGCCGTCCCTGCCAATTTCGCGAACGCGGGCAAGCCGGTCTCCATCGCTCCGGCCACGGGCAATGGCAATGCCGCTCCAAATGGTAACGGCCATTCGAACGGCAACGGCGCTCCTGCCAACACGCAACCTGCCGAAAAGGCCGCCGAGGCCGTCGCCGGCGACTAGGCATCCTGTCCAACTCCGCAGATTCCGACGGCCCTCCGAGTTAATCGGAGGGCCGTCGCATTCTTACAGATGTCGTCATTCGTAAGCAGGATTGGTATAATTCAAAGTGTGAACCAAACGAGGTCTCGGAATGCCGATTTACGAATACATTTGCGAAGATTGCCAGACGCACTTTGAGAAAATTGTGCTGAACAAGACGCAGGAGATTGCCTGCCCGAAGTGCGCGGGGAAGAAGAACGCGATTCAGCTTTCGGTGTTTAGCGCGGCGAATGGTTCGAGCAACGGGGCTTCGGCGAAGTCATCCGGCGAGTTCTCGGGCGGTGGCGGCAGTTGCTGCGGCGGCGGATGCGGCTGCAACTAACTTGCGAAGGAGCCGCTACCTCATGTTGATCAGCCATTCGTCGCTGTTATTGTTTGTGACCGGCGCCGCGATCCTGCTGGTGATCCCCGGTCCGGCGGTCACCTATGTGGTCAGCCGCAGCATTGGACACGGACGCGCGGCGGGCCTCGTTTCCGTCATGGGCATTGTGACCGGAACGCTATGCCATGTGGTTGCGGCGGCTCTTGGAATTTCCGCGCTGCTGGCCTCCTCGGCGGTCGCGTTTCAGTTTGTAAAGTATGTCGGTGCGGCCTACCTGATCTATCTCGGAATTAAGACACTGCAGCGCAACGATGAGCAGTTTGCAGAAGCCGATACCGCCGAAACAAAATTGATTCGCCTCTACGGTCAGGGTCTGCTAGTCAATCTGCTCAATCCCAAGACGGCGCTCTTTTTTCTGGCTTTTCTCCCACAATTCGTTGATCCAGCGCGCGGACACGTGACGCTCCAAATCCTGCAACTGGGAGTCTTGTTTGCGCTGATGGGTTGGTGCAGCGACTCCGTTTATGCGGTGATCGCCGGCATCGTGGCCGGGCGCATTCGCGGCAGCCTGCGCCTTCGCCGGGCCCAGCGAAACATCTCGGGTGGAGGGCTCATCGCGCTGGGGCTGGCATCGGCGTTCTCCGGATCGCGATCAAAGTAGACTCCGCAAAACTTAATAACACTTGTTGCGATGAGGGAAATGATATGGCTGCGGGGCTACTGCGGCCGCGAATAATGCTGGATGTTCGGCGGCGCAGAGATAGAAGGGTTGCCGCGCGGGTCTGGCACTGGCGCTCGCGACGACCATTTCATCGGAATGACGCCGGTCCACGCGGGCGTCGCATAATCTTCGTCATCATTCACCGCAAAGCCGGTGCGTACCTTGGCGGAAGCTTCAACCAGCGGTACGGACACCACCATTGTGCCCTTCAACTCCTGTTCGCTCGGCGGGCGCACGGTTGCCCATCGGCCACGGATCACGTACTCGACAAAATCACGCATCGCCGCCAGTTTCGCGGCTTCCCCTTCCACCGGTTCGGCTTTGCCCATGACGACGACGGAACGGTAGTTAACCGAATGCCCCGTCGCGGAGGGCGCGCATACGATTCCGTCGAGCAGCGTCACGCTGAGACAGAAAGGCCCGCCGCTGGCGAGCGTTTTCATCAGGCGGCTCGCCGTGGAGCCGTGGAGGAAGAGTTTGTCGCCGACACGGACGTAGTTTGTTGGGACGACGAAGGGCTGGCCGTCCACGATGAAGGCGATGTGGCAAACGAAGGCTTCATCCAGGATGCTGTAGATCAGCTCGCGGTCGTAGCTGCCGCGGTCGGGCTTGCGGCGGACCTTAGTTCTTTCTGTAGGTGTGAAGTTACTCATCTTCGCAGAGTATTCCGCGCGAGCAACTGCGGCAAGAGCCAATCTGGATTAGCCGAGTGAATTGACCCCGCCTAGGAATCGTGTAACCTGAGGGACGCTGCGCGTTACATTGATCGCCAAGACTAAGGCTTTTCATGGCTTCCGCAAAACCTATATTCACCCGTGAAACCTTTCAGTTTTTCAACGACCTCGGTCGCCATAACCGCAAGGAGTGGATGGACGCGAACCGGGACCGCTATCAGTCTGCCGTCGTTCAGCCCTTCCGGCGCTTGCTGGAGGAACTCGCGCCCGCGGCGATGGAGCTCGATTCGCGTTTTGACGCGTCCGGGCGCACGGGCGCAAATTTTTCGAGGATTAATCGGGACATCCGATTCGCGAAGGACAAGACGCTGTACAAAACGCACATGTATTTGAAATTTTCCGTTCCCGCGCCGGAGAAGCGGGAAACCGGACAGCTCTACGTTGGCCTCTCCCCGGATACGGTCACGGCAGGTTTCCGTATCTATTCGGGAGGGAAGCGCAAGGATTCCACGCTTGCCGTGGTCGCGGAGCCGCGTGTTAATTCCGATCCCAGATGGGCGGCAAAACAAAAGCAGCGGATCGGCCGCCGCTACGAGAGCTACTGGTACACGGCGGTGAAGGGGGAGTGGACGAAACACGCCGGCTGGCCCGCTGCTCCGGAGGATTGGAAAAAGATACTGGCGTGGGTCGTGCGCCGCAAATTCGCGCTCTCCGCAGCCACACGCGCGTCGTTTCCGCGCGAAGCCGCCAAGGTCTTTCGTGATCTTTATCCGCTGCTGCGCTTCACTTCGTTACCGGAGTAGAAAGAGGAGAGAGACTATGAGTCGCGCCATCGATCTGATCAAAGGTCGGAGAAAATTCCTCCAGATGCTGTCGGCAAGTCCGCTGCTGGCCAGCCCGAACTTTCTTGGCGGTTCTCTTGCGAATCTCCTGGTGGCTGGCGAAGTTACAGAGAGGAAGTTCCTTGGCTGGCTCGAGTCTTTTCAGCAAAGCGAGGAAGTGATTTCCGCTCCGGACCAGGCCTTCGATGTGCTGGATTTCGAGCCCGCCGCGCGCAAGGCCTTGCCACCCGCGCATTTCGGCTATCTCGCTACCGGCGTGGACGCCGATGGAACGGTGCGGGCGAATCGCGAAGGCTATTCGCGCATCCAGATTCGAGCGCGTAGGCTCGTTGATGTGGAGAACGTCGACATGTCGGCGAGCCTCTTCGGCACGAAGTGGAACACGCCGATTGCGCTTTCCCCAGTGAGCGCTCAGAAAGCCTTTCATCCCGAAGGCGAGGTCGCAGTGGCTCGGGCAGCGCGTGCCAAGGGCCACCTGATGATGTTGTCCACCGCCGCCACTTCGTCCATTGAAGACGTAACCGCTGCGCGAGGCACGCCGGTCTGGCAGCAGCTTTATCCAACGAACGTCTGGGAAGTTGGCCGGGCGATCGTTAGGCGGGCCGAAGCGGCCGGCTCCCCCGCGATTGTCCTCACGGTGGACCTGCAGGAAGGCAGCAACCGCGAAACTCTATTTCGCGCTCAGAGTGTGGATAAGAGAGAGTGTTCCGATTGCCACCAGAGCGCCTACACGGGCTATGCCCAGGGGAGGCCTAGAGCAGGCTCTGGAGGCTTCGCCCAATACGCAGCCCGGAAGCCAATGCTCAATGGCCTCGACCTGTCGAAGGTCACTGCCCTTCATCCTTCGAACATGAATTGGGATTTTGTGAAGCGGCTGCGCGATACCGTTAGCGTCAAGCTGTTGATCAAGGGCATAGTGACGCATGAGGACGCGCAACTTGCCGTCGAGCATGGCGTGGACGGCCTCATCGTCTCGAATCATGGGGGGCGCGCGGAGGAGACACTCCGCCCGACGATCGAAAGTCTGCCCGACGTGATCGAAGGAGCCGCCGGCAAAATCCCGGTGATTGTGGACGGCGGTGTCCGGCGAGGTACCGACATTTTCAAAGCCTTGGCCCTCGGCGCTTCAGCCGTCGGGGTAGGGCGGCCTCACGCGTGGGGGCTGGCCGCGTTCGGCCAGCCGGGCGTCGAAGCCGTACTCGAAATCCTGCGCCGCGAATTGCGCACGATTATGCGCCAGGCCGGAACCACTTCGGTTGACAAGATCACGCGTAACTACATTGTTGGCCATTCGGCTTGATTGCGACTGTTCTTCTAAAGTTGCCCAAAGGTGCGACGCGAGCACATGCCGCAACAAGAGAAAGCCGGTGAGCATCCAGCGCACGGAGGAAATCAGGTCCGAGTGAATTCTCGCGAAGCAAATGGAATCGATGATCAGGCCAGCCTCGGCACACCTTCCAAGACGATTGACGCTGCCCGTACTCTCACATACGATGCCGCGCGTCACAGTTTTGTGTTTTGCAAACGTTTGAAGGGGAGCTCCGCCGCCTATGAAGTCTCCAATTCGTTACTTGAGTGCCGTTACGCTATTTCTTTTTGGGATGAATCTGAGCTTCGCCCAGCAGCAGCCCCAGCCATCGCCGGATAAAGCGGCGGAGAAACCCAAGGAAGAAAAGAAACCGCCCGTTCCTGAAGAAAAAATCGTTCAGACCAAACACTCCCTGAAGATCGGCGGGCAGGAGATCAAGTACACGGCGACCGCCGGCACCATCCTGCTGAAGCTCGAAGACGGCACGCCCAAGGCCAGCATCTTTTATGTCGCTTACATCAAGGATGACGTTAGCGACGCAAGCCAGCGCCCGCTTACCTTCAGCTTCAACGGCGGCCCAGGTTCCGCTTCCGTCTGGCTGCATCTTGGCTTATTCGGTCCGCGGCGCGTGCAGATGGGCGACGCGGGCACGCTCCTTCCGCCGCCTTACAAACTGGTGGACAACGACGTCTCGCTCCTCGACGTCAGCGACCTCGTCTTTATCGATCCGGTTTCGACGGGATATAGCCGGGCGGTTCCCGGCGAGGCGCCCAAACAGTTTCACGGTGTCACGGAAGATGTCGAGTCCGTGGCGGATTTCATCCGGCTCTATGCCACGCGCAACAAGCGCTGGTCTTCGCCGAAATTTCTTGCCGGCGAAAGCTACGGCACCACGCGCGCCGCGGGCCTGTCCGGTTATCTCCAACAGCGCTACGGCATGTATCTCAACGGCATCGTTCTGATTTCCGCGATCTTAAATTTCGAGACGGCGGAGTTCGATACGGGCAACGACCTGCCATACATCCTCTATTTGCCGAGCTACACCGCCATCGCCTGGTATCACAAGAAACTTCCCGCGGATTTGCAAAGCGGCCATGTCCAAACGGCCGTCGAAGAATCGCGCAAGTTCGCCGTCGGAGAGTACGCGGATGCGCTCATGTCCGGAGACGCGCTGCCCGCCGCGCGGCGCGCGGAGATCATGCAGAAGCTCGCCCGCCTGACCGGGCTTTCGCCGGACTACATCGACCGCGCCAACCTGCGCATCGAAATCCAGCGTTTCACGAAAGAACTCTTGCGCAACGAACGCCGCACCATCGGCCGGATTGACGCGCGCTTCACCGGCATCGATCGCGATGCCGCTGGCGAACGTCCGGAGTTTGACCCCAGCATCGCCGCGATTATCGGCCCTTATTCGGGCATGCTGAACGACTATGTGCGCAACGATCTCAAGTTCGACAGCGACTTGCCCTACGAAGTACTGACCAGCCGCGTGCGGCCGTGGAGTTACGCGCCGTATGAGAATCGTTACGTCAACGTCGCGGAGACGCTGCGCGGGGCCATGACGCAAAATCCGTTCCTGCACGTTTTTGTCGCCAAGGGCTACTACGACCTGGCCACGCCGTTCTTTGCCGCGGACTACACCTTTGATCATCTGGGCCTCGACCCCACGTTGCGCAGCCATCTCAGCGGCGCCTATTACGAAGCCGGCCACATGATGTACGTTTACCCGCCGGCTCTTGCGAAACTGAAAGCCGATATTGCGCAATTCATTAAATCCAGCACGGCGACGAACCCGGCAAAATGAATCGCATCTTAAGCATCGTCGGGTGGATGGTTATCGCGGCTCTAGGCGCCGGTGCGCTCGGTTCTATCGCCCTGCATCGTGGCGAGCCGCTCAACGCTACCTGGTTTGTCGTGGCAGCGGTCTGCTGTTATCTGGTGGCGTACCGGCTCTATTCCGCCTTCGTCGCGGCCAAAGTTCTCGCGCTCGACGAAACCCGCGCCACTCCCTGTGAACGCCATGACGACGGCCGCGACTTCGTCCCCACGAACAAATGGGTTCTCTTCGGCCACCATTTCGCTGCCATCGCGGGACCTGGCCCGCTCGTCGGACCCACGCTCGCGGCGCAGTTCGGTTACTTGCCAGGCACGCTATGGCTAATTGCCGGCGCGGCGTTCGCGGGCTGCGTGCAGGATTTTGTCATTCTCTTTTGCTCGATTCGCCGCGACGGAAAATCAGTGGGCCAGATGGCGCGCGAGGAGGTCAGCGAACGAGGAGGCTTCATCGCGCAACTGGCCGTGCTGGCGATCATGACGATTCTGCTCGCCGTGGTTGGCCTCGTCGTCGTCAACGCCCTCAAGTCTTCCCCTTGGGCCACCTTCACACTGGCGATGACCATCCCCATCGCACTCCTTCTAGGGCTCTATCTTCGCTTCGTCCGGCCTGGGCGGGTCCTGGAAGCTTCCGTCATGGGCGTGGCGCTGGTACTTTTTGTGGTCGTCGCCGGGCAGTGGGTGGCGGATTCCCCCTCCTGGTCGCGCGTATTCACATTGAGCGGTGTCGCCCTCGCCTTCGCGATCATTGCCTATGGCTTCGCGGCTTCCGCCTTGCCCGTCTGGTTGCTGCTCGCACCTCGCGACTATCTCAGCGCGTTCATCAAGGCCGGTGCCATTTTTTCTCTTGCTGTGGGCATCCTCTTTGTCCGGCCGCAGGTCTTAATGCCGCCGCTCACACGCTTCATCGACGGCACCGGCCCGGTCTTTGCCGGAAAGATTTTCCCATTTTGTTTCATCACCATTGCGTGCGGCGCGATCAGCGGATTTCATTCGCTGATCTCTTCCGGCACCACGCCGAAGATGATCCTTCGCGAAAGCCACGCTCGTTTTATCGGCTATGGCGCGATGCTGCTGGAGTCGTTTGTCGGCGTGATGGCCATGGTCGCCGCATGCTCGATGCCTCCGGGAGTCTATTTCGCAATCAACAGCCCGCCCAGTATGGTCGGCGGAGCTGGGGATGCTGCTGCCGCAACCATCAGCGGCTGGGGCTATCCGTTGCAGGCGCAAACCATGACCGATCTCGCCCACAAGGTCGGCGAAATCACGCTTTGGAATCGCGCTGGCGGCGCGCCTTCGCTGGCCGTGGGCATGGCGCAGATCTTTTCCGGCACCATCGGCGGCGAACGCCTCCTCAGCATCTGGTATCACTTCGCGATCATGTTCGAAGCGCTCTTTATTCTTACCGTGCTCGACGCAGGTACGCGCGTCGGACGCTTCATGGTGCAGGATCTTGGCGGCCGCGTTTGGAAACCCTTCGGCCGCACCGGTTGGATGCCCGGCATTCTGCTGTCCAGCGCCATCATCGTCGCCTTATGGGGCTACTTCCTTTACCAAGGAGTTGTCGATCCGCTCGGCGGAATCAATTCGCTGTGGCCGATCTTTGGCATTTCCAATCAATTGCTCGCAGCCGTCGCGCTCGTGGTTGCCAGTACAATCCTGATGAAAATGGGCCGCCTGCGCTGGATCTGGGTGACGCTGCTGCCGATGGCGTGGCTCGTCACTATAACGATCACCGCGAGCTACCAGAAAATTTTCGATGCCAATCCGCGCATCGGTTTTCTGGCGTATGCGAATGCACTGGCTGCGCAAATCGCCGTCGGGAAAATTCCTGCCGGGAAAATTGCCGAAACACAGCGCCTCATTTTCAACCAGCGCCTCGATGCTGCGGTAACCGGCGTTCTTGCCGCCATGATCCTCGTACTGATTGTCGAAGCGCTCGTGCACTGGTATTCGATTCTCAGCCGCCGCAAGGAATCCATGCTTCACGAATCGCCGTACATCGCCACACGGTGGGCCGCTGACTACTCCGGCGCTGCCCATGGAGACGACTGATGCGACACGCCGCAAAGGCTACGTCGCGCCTCCTCCGCCGCTTGTGGCGCGGCCTCCGCGAATGGTGCGGGGATGCGGCCTACGAAAGCTATCTTCGTTCGAAAGGTGGGCAGTCAAGTTCGAGCCGCACACTCACGCCGGCCGAGTTCTACGTGGAACAGCTCAACCGCCGCTATTCCCGGCCCAACCGCTGCTGCTGAAACTCTTTTCTTGCCCATGCGCCCCTTGCCTTACTGCCAAGTTTTGGATTGAGTTCTTGAATCGGCCAAGGCACGAGAGTAGACTCGCCGTATTCCCAGTTGGGCCCTTGCGATCACACTTCCTCTGGAGGGTTAAATGCAACGTTTACCTCGTCTGCTCTCGCTTCCTCTCCTCGCGCTTGCCGCCAGCCTCATCTATTTCAGTTCTTCCGCGCAGGAGAAATCGGCCAAATCAGACTTCGATATGACCGCCAGCTACATCGAAGCTTGCAGTTGCGACATGTTCTGTCCCTGCTACTTCAACACCCGTTCCACGAATCATATGGGCATGGGCGAGCATCACATGGACGAACATTTCTGCCGCGCAAACCTCGTCCTCAAAGTAGACAAAGGCTATTACAAAGATACCAAGCTCGATGGCGCCAAGGTCTGGATCGCTGGCGACCTGGGCAGCGACTGGAGCACCGGCAAGGACTCTTGGCTCGTGATGAATTTCGATCCCGCCGTCAGCAAGGAGCAGCAGGCCGCTCTCGGTGACATTCTCCCCCAGCTCTATTCGGCGATTCCCTGGCAAAAGAAGGCCGTGCAAACCGTTGCGTTCTCCTGGACCGTAGACACCAAAACGGGTGTCGCGCATGCCAAGATGAGCGATGGCAAGGGCGAAGTCACTCTGGAGAAGGTCAAGGGCGATGATTCCAACCAAGAAGTCGTCATGCACAACTTGAAATACTGGAGCGCCCAGTCCAACGACGGCTTCCGCATGTGGAAGAACAAGCATGAAGCCTTTGAGGGGGACGGCCACAAGTTTTCCTACGACGGGACGAATGGCTTCCTGATCACCATCCATTTTTCTGGAAATGTAAAGCCCGCCTCCGCGGACTGATCCTCGATTCGAATCGATCCGGCAGCCGCGTTTTGCTTTCCAGCAAAGCTCGGCTGCCTGGCTAGAATTCTTCCTCGTCTTCACTCGTATGTTTCAGTGCGGTTGTTTTGTGCGTGATCCGCATGCTGTTGTTGCGGATGCCGGCGAGGATGGCGCGCCGGCTTTCGGCGGGAAGCATCTCCGGCGCGAAAACGCCGGCAATATCCCGCGGGAAAAACTTGATGAAGAGTGCGGCGATGTGCGCCGTCGCGTACGCTACCGGCGTTGTATATCGTCCTTGCCGCCGAATCTGATAGAGCGTCGGAAACGTGCAATCGCTGCGAATCAACAAGTGCTGATCTTCCTTCTTGCCGCGTTTCAATCCCCGCACCAGCACGGCCGCGGCGAAACGAGCGTTTTGTAAAACCCCCTGGCGAATCAGTTTGGCGATCATGCGCGGGGACGATGTTTGCGGGAAATGACGCCTCGGTAGCCCGCGCGATTTTGAAAGCTTTCCCAGTCTTTGCCAGCGTCGCAGCCGGTCGATCTCGTTCCCCCCGATTTTTACGTCGAGCTCCCGCATGGGGATGAAATGAGGCAGCGTGGCCACTTCGTCTTGCGCTGCTAGCACCACTCGCGCGTTGCCGATGGGATCGGCAAATCGAAATTTCTCCAACTCCGAAAAGCGTTTGCCCAGTTGAAATCTTCCGTTACGATAAACGCGCGGATGAGAGACGGCCTCGTCAAACGATACTTCCGGCGACCACTGAGAGATCGGATCGTCACTCTCGCTGCTTTCATACAGGCGGATGTGCACGGCCTGGACCTCGTCCAGCGCGTCCGCCGCGCGCTTCACGAGCAGATTGGTCAGGCCGGGCGCTACTCCGGCATTGATCAGCGCCACGCGGTTTTTTTCTTCGAATTTCTTCAGGTAGCGGAATTGCTCGGCCTTGAAGGGATGGCGTGTCAAGTGCGAACTGAGATCGACGTAATGAGCGCGCAGCCGCAGCGCGGCCCGCAGAACAATTTCATTGAACACCGACGCCGAAGCGTTCACGAGGAGTTGGCAGCCCTTGGCCGCCTTCACGATTCCGCGCAGGTTCCGCGCGTTCACTTCCCTTACCGCGATGGTGCTTTTCTTGCCCAGGAAGCGCCGCGCGCGCTCCAGGTCGCGGTCTCCGCACCAGACCGTATGTCCTTGCCGCTCCAGCAATTGTGCGAGAAGGGAGCCGGTCGCTCCGGCCCCTAAAACGAAGATCCGCATGGCGTGGCCAAAACTCTATCACAATCCGAAGGGCCGTCCTTCATCGTGGTTTTCTAGTGTCCCAATTGCGTACTTCAGGCGGTCGGCGTAGACTATGGCTGTAACTCCGACCCCTGAAGCCTACGGGAGAGATAACCCACGGCAGCCGGGGCGATGTCCCGAGAAGTTATCGAGGCTGAGGGTTTGGGCGGAAACGCCTGGGCCTCCCGTGTTTGGAAAGGAGCGATCCCCCGAAAATGTATACATTTTCGGTGAGCGCCCGATTCCGAGCACTGGATCGGGCGGTTTTGTTTTAGAGTTCCGATGCGTCGAGGTAGCAGGGAACTGCATCGAACAAGCACAACGGACCATGATCCTTCACGACAAATTCGGCAGGCAGATTACCGATCTGCGCATCTCCATCACGGACCGTTGCAACTTCCGTTGCGTCTACTGCCGCTCCGCCGATCCGGAAAACTACCGCGACCACGACGAAATTCTCTCCTGGCCCGAGCTCGACCGTCTCGCCACGATCTTCCTAAGCCTGGGTATTCGCAAAATACGCATCACCGGCGGTGAGCCGCTCGTCCGCGATGGCGTCGAGGACTACATCGCTCGTCTCCACGGCCTGGGAGTTCAAGACCTCTCCATGACCACCAATGGCCACCTGCTGGCCGAACGATGCGACCGGCTCCTTGCCGCCGGCCTCCGCCGCATCAATATAAGCCTCGATTCGCTCGATCCAGAGAAGTTCGAGCGCATTACCCGAACCAAATCCTTTTCAACCGTGATGCACAGCATCGATGTCGCGCAAAAATCACGCCTGGGGCCGGCCAAAGTGAACGCAGTCCTCGTCCGCGGCATCAACGATGATGAAGTCGAGGCCTTTGCCCTGTACGCCCGCGAAACCGGCGTCATCATGCGCTTCATTGAATTCATGCCGCTCGATGCCGACCGCCACTGGACGCGCGGCCTCGTCGTGCCCGCCGCGGAAGTCCACCGGCGCATCCACGCCCGCTGGCCGCTCGAGCAGATCCCCCACGAGCGCAGCGAAACGGCCCGCAAATACCGCTTTGCCGACGGCGCGCCCGGCGAAATCGGCCTCATCGCCCCGGTGACCCAGCCCTTCTGTGGCCATTGCTCGCGCATCCGGCTGACTGCTGATGGAAAGCTCCGCACCTGTCTCTTCAGCAAGGACGATCACGACCTGCGCGCGCTGCTCCGCGAGGGAGCATCCGACGAGGATTTGGTCACTTATATCAGCTCCATCGTCATGGAAAAAGAAGAGGGTCACCGCATCAATGAGCCCGGCTTTGTACAACCCTCTCGTACCATGGTCTTTATCGGGGGATAGGGGAAAATTAGTCGAAATATGAGAAAATGAAGATTCCAGGCACGATCAGGAACCGCTTAACATCAACCTCTAGGCAAACAAACCACACTTCATGGGCCACCTAGTCTCCATATCGGAAAGCAGCACCCTCGTCGGTGCAGACCAGCCGGCTACCTTGCGCGCGCCGGAAATCGAAGCCGGCGTGGGGTGCGATTTCGATTCGTATCTCCTTGTGCCGGACAACGCCCTTGATGACCGCATCGCTGCTGCAAAGGCTCGCCTGGGCCTTGATGCGGTGATCTTGGGCCATCACTACCAGCGTGACGAAGTTGTCAAGTTCGCCGATTTCCGTGGTGACTCCCTCAAGCTCTCCTTCCAGGCTGCGCAGGCCGAGGGCCGCTATATCGTCTTCTGTGGCGTGCACTTCATGGCCGAAAGCGCGGACATACTCCGCCGCGAGCACCAAACCGTCATTCTTCCCGACTTGAACGCCGGTTGTTCCATGGCGGATATGGCCGACATCGGCCAGGTGGAAGCTTGTTGGAACGAACTCTCTTCGCTGCTCGATTCGCGCAAGATCATTCCGGTCACTTACATGAACTCCACCGCCACCATCAAGGCCTTTACCGGGGAGAACGGCGGCTCGGTATGCACCAGCTCCAACGCCGCCGCGGTCATGAATTGGGCCTTTGAGCAGGGCGAAAAAGTTCTCTTCCTCCCCGACGAGCATCTCGGCCGCAACACCGGCCATCGCATGGGCATCCCGCTCGAGCAAATGATCGTATGGGATCCCTGCCAGGAATTTGGCGGGAACACCCCGGAAGCCATCCGCAGCGCGCGCATCATCCTCTGGAAAGGTTACTGCTCCGTGCACCAGCGCTTCACGCCGCAGCAAGTCGCGCGCGTCCGCCGCGAGCATCCCGGCATTCGCGTCATCGTTCACCCTGAATGCCGCTTCGAAGTCGCCCAGGCCGCCGATCAAATCGGCTCGACCGAAGGCATCATCAAAGCCATCCAGTCTTCTCCCGCAGGCACGGAGTGGGCCGTTGGCACTGAAATTCACCTCGTTAACCGCCTTGGCAAGGAATTCAAGAACCACAAAGTCATTTCACTCGACCCCAGCGTTTGCGTTTGCACGACGATGTTCCGCATCACCCCGCAGCATCTCCTCTGGGCGCTCGAAAATCTCGGCGAGGGCAACGTCGTGAACCGTATCTCCGTTGACGAACGCACTCGACACCACGCGCGGGTTGCTCTCGACCGCA
>Ga0209648_10002305_pt1 | contig 15800 bp, 14 predicted proteins | sample GraSoi2013_115cm_FD_185830 | JGI IMG/M metagenome (GOLD analysis project Ga0209648, IMG submission 185830) | Grasslands soil microbial communities from the Angelo Coastal Reserve, California, USA - Sample 9_17_2013_115cm (SPAdes) (version 2) | ecosystem: Environmental > Terrestrial > Soil >...
TGGAGGAGGCCTGCGCTGGAATCGAGCTGCGCGCGGAGGCAGATGATCCGGACTTGGCGCGAGTCAGGATCTATGACGAATATCACGCCGTGTACCAATCGCTCTACGCGGCTACTCGGAGCCAGATGCACAAACTCTCGGCGCTCGCCGAGCAGTAGCTCGCGCTCGTTTCAGTCGAGTTGCTTGCCCGCCGGCAACCCGAGGCGCGGGAAGACCTCTTCGGCGAAACGGCGGATCACACCGCCCTCGAACGCGTTGGGAACGTTGACGATGCAGTACTCGATTCCCGCATCCGCATAGTCGCCGATGGCCTGGACGATTCGCTCCGCATCGCCGGCCCACGGGTGCCAGGACCGAACGAACGCTTCGTCCTTACCCGTCCTGCGCGCGGTGTCTGAGACGACCCGATCTATCTCGCGCCGGTCGCCGAGGATCGTATAGAGCTCGATCGTCTTCAACACCGAGTCGTAGTCGCGCCCGACCGACTCACAGTGCCGGCGGAGCACCTCGAGCTTGTGACGCACGGTTGGGACGTCCGCATTGAAGTTGCAAGCGTCTCCATATTGCGCGACGAGCTTCAGGGTCACCTTCTCGCCGCCGCCCCCGATCCAGATCGGCGGGTGGGGTTTCTGCACCGGCTTGGGCTCGTTGATCGCGCCTCGGAGGTGGTAGTAGCGGCCGTCGAGCTCCGCATAGTCCTGCGTCCACATCGCCTTCACAACCTGCAGTGACTCGCGGAGCATCCGCAGGCGCTCCGGCGTCTCGGGGTAGTCGTACCCGTAAGCCTCGTACTCGTGCTGGTACCAACCCGCGCCGATTCCGAGGATCAGGCGCCCGTGGCTCATGACGTCAACGCAGCTCGCCATCTTGGCTAGCAGAGAGGGCGGACGGTAGCCGTTGCACGTGACCATCTGACCGAGGCGGATCGTGCTGGTGTCGCGCGCGAGCGCCGCCATCGACGTCCAGCACTCGAAGGTCGCCTCCAGCTGGGCGGTCGGCACGGTGTGAAAGTGGTCATAGACCCAGATCGCGTCGAACCCGGCTTGCTCAGCCGCCAGGGCGCAGCGGCTCATGGTCTCGAACTTTTCGACCGGACCGGCGACGTCGGCCAGGTCCATCCGCCAACCCTGCGGCACGAACATCCCCAGCTTCATCAGCCGTCCCCTTTGGAGTTGAGAGAAACTCGGATTGCCGCCAGCAGATCGGCCGGCTCGAACGGCTTGGCTACGACTGCGTTCGCGAGCTTCGTCACCTCAGGGTCGGGCAGGAGTCCGCTCAGAAGCACGATGGGGACTGAGGCGGTCGCCGGGCTCGAACGCAGCCGGCCCATCAGCTCGACCCCGTTCATGAGCGGCATCCTCAGGTCGGCGATGACAACGTCGGGGATCTCGTTCTCCATCAATTCCAGGGCGGCTATGCCGTGCCTGGCTTCGAGGACTTCGTAGCGCGCCTGTTCCAGGACCATCCGGATCACAACCCTCAGGCTCTGGTCGTCCTCCACGACAAGGATTCTTTTCGCCTCACTCACGTGAGCAGGCTAAAGGACGGCGATGACCCTGTGAGCGCTCCTACGGGTGTTTGAGCAGCGGTCTGAGGTCGTCCAGGCGGTCGAAAAGCTGCCAGACATACCGTCCGGCGCCCTGCTCGCGGTGACGATGCAGGTCGACCAGGGCCGGGTCACTGAGGTAGCTCTCGAAGGCCTCGCGGGAGCTCCACTCCACGAGGATCAAGACCTGGCGAGGTGTGAGGTCACCGAGCATCTTCTCGCGAAAGCGGCCCAAGGCGACCACCCGTCCGCCGTGTCGATCAACCTCCGCGGCGGAGCGCCGCGAGTAGGCGAGGTATTCGTCACGGTCTGAGACGTCGAACAGGTTGAGCGCGTAAACCGGACCGCTCATCGCCGGGGCATGTTAAGCCCTGAGCCCGGGCGGCGCGGTGCATGAAGTACGCCGAAGGCGCGGTCCCTGCTAGACGGCCCTGGCGGAACGGTGCCCGGCCGGCCGCCGCTGGAGGGCAAGTTTGGCCGCCAGCTTCCACTGCCGGCTCGCCAGGCGGCCGTCGCCCCTGGCGTCAAGGATTTCCGCATACGCGGCGTGGGTTTCGGCGAGCCGGTCGGTCCGGCCTTCCGCGCCTAGCAGCCGGATCGCCAGGCGAAACTCTTTGTCCGCCACCGCGTGATTGCCGACCTGTTCATAGATCTGGCCGAGTAGGGCGTGGCCGCTGGCGAGGGCCAGGCCCTCGCCAAGCCTCTTGGCCAGGTCGATGGCCTCTTTGACCACCTGGATGCCGTCGGCTGGGCGTCCAGTTCTCATCTTGAGCTCGCCGAGGCTAAGCAGGACGTGGCTCTTGGTCTTCTCTGTACCGGATTGGCCGAAGTGCGCGAGGGCAGCCCGAAAAGCGTCGTCCGCACGTTCCATCTGGCCCTGTCTCATCAGGAGCAATCCGAGCTCATTTTGGCCATACGCCTGCAATGCGCTGTCGTCTTCGAGCGCGTAGAGAGCAAGCGCCCTGTGCGTGTACTCGATTGCTTTGCCGATGTCGCCGCGCTCCTGGTATGCGATTCCAAGGCCGTGGTATGTCCTGCCCAGCCGGGGAAGGTCCCGCATCGTGCCGGCGGCCCTGAGGGCTTCCTCATAAAAAGCAATCGCCTGGTCAAACGAATGGTTCTTGACGTGAATCGAGGCGATGTGCTCGAGGATCCTCGCCTCGGTTCCCGGAAGGCGCGGATCCGTGGCCCGACTCAGCTTGAGCGCCCTTTCGGCCACTGAAAGGGCTCGAGGGTCTTCGTTCAGGTAGAGAGCGCTTGCCTCCCAGTCGGTGCACTCGACCATAAGCCATGGGTCCGGATCGATTTCGAGGAGGGCCTGTGCCTTGCGCAAGTGCTCCAATCCCTCGTCAGGTCGCATCGACCTCACGAAGGCTTGTCCCACGTAGTGTCTGACGCGGGCCTCGAGCTTCGCCGGCATAGGGCGGTCAAGAAGCGGAAGGCCGAGTGCGATCGCCTTATCGAACTGGCGCTGGAGGCAGAGCGCCTCCAGCTCCTCCACCCGAGCGTCGGCAAGGCCGCGTTCGCCCGCCGACTGATTTGCCGAGGACCCTCGAAGGAAATGCTGGACCGGCCGACCTGTGCGGCCGGCGATGATCTCGAGCGTTCGCATCGAGGGCCGGGCTTTTCCTGCTTCGATGAGGAAAACGGTCTGGCGCGTAAAGTCCGCCCCCGCCAGCTGCGACATGCTGAGGCCGGCGGCCAGGCGCGCCTGCCGGACGAGCGAGGAATCGACCTCGATGCCGGGAAGGCGCCCGCGTGGCTTGGTTTGACGATTGTTGATGCTGGCGTTTATATCACGCCGGACTGGTTGAGACGATGTGTAAAGTCACGCGGGCGGCCCTCTTTACCTAGACTCCTGGGCCCGTGGTGTCTGCCAAGACCGGCACTATCGACAGAATCACGGCCGCGATAGTCAGCACGGCGGAGAGGATCAGCTTGCGCATATTGCGCCTCCCTGCAAATGGGCCGGACGTCGCCTGCCCTTGGGCGCCATATAGCAGCCGCAGGAGCCCCCGTCAAGTGGCTACGGGAGTAGTGAGTTAACGGCGCCGGCTTTCCCAGGCCGAGCCGGCGCAGGATGGCTCAGCCGGCTTTCCGCATCCCGGGCCCGACCTGGACCTTGAGCCCGCTCCCAGCCAGGAAGGTGTCGATGGCGGCCTGGTAGTCGTCGAGCGTGAATCGATTCGTGATCATGGCCTCGCAATCGATCACGCCCTTGGCCAGCATGGTCAGGGCGCGCTCGAAGCTGTGGAGGACGGCCATCGAGCCGATGATCTTGATCTCATCGTTGTAGACCCGAAAAGGAGAGAAGGTGGCGGTCGCATCCGCGTTCGCCACACCGAACATCAGGAAAGTCCCGCCTCGCGCGACCCTTCGCAACCCGTCCTCGATCGCGGGCACGACGCCCGTGGCGTCGATGACGACGTCCCAGCCCTGTGGCCTGTCCAGCTCGTCCGCCGAGATGGCGACGCGGTCGGCCGCGAGGCGTTCGGCGAGCCCGTGCCGGTGGGGATTCCGCTCGACCACGTCCACCTGGCTGGCGCCGCTGTCCTTCGCCAGCTGGGCCAGCAGCAGGCCCATGGTGCCCGCGCCATAGATCAAGTAGTCCTCCGCCACCTGGAGATCGACCTGGTCGAGGCCGTGGACGGCGCACGACAGCGGCTCGACCAGGGCCCCCCAGTGGCGCGGCATTTCGGCGGGCAAGCTGAACGCGTTGGCCGACGGGACGGCCACGAACTCCGCGCACGCGCCGTTGGCGGAACCGACGCCGATGGCGTTCCAGTTCTCGCAGAGATTGAACCGTCCAAGCCGGCACTGCCGGCATCTGCCGCAAAAAAGCGATGGATCGACGGCCACGAAGTCACCGATCTTCACATTGCGAACGTCCGCCGCCACCGCCACCACCTCGCCGCAGAACTCATGGCCCGGAACGATCGGGTAGCGCGTCGGAGCGAACTCGCCGCGCAAGACGTGGATGTCGGTGCCACAGATGCCGCACGCCTCGACTTTGACCACGGCCTCGCCGGCGGCAGGCGCCGGATCCTCGATGCGGCCCACCGTCATCTTGTTCGGCTCTTGGATGACCACCGCTTTCATTTGACGGCTCCCATTGTCAGGCCGCGGATCAGCTGCTTCTGCGCGATCCAGCCTGCCAGCAGGACGGGGAGGCTGGCCATCGTGGCCGCGGCAGCGAGCTTCGCGTAGAAGAGGCTGCGGCCGCTGATGAATCCGACCAGGAAGATCGGCGCCGTGGCGGCGGTTGATGAGGTGAAGTTGACCGCGTAGAAGAATTCGTTCCAGCTGAAGATCAAACAGATCAGGGCGGTGGCGGCGATTCCAGGCGCGATCAGCGGCACGACGATGCGCAAGATCTCAGTTCCGAACGAGGCGCCGTCCACGCGGGCGGCCTCGAACAGTTCGGGTGGGATCTCGAGGAGAAACGACCGCAGCAGCCAGACCCCCAGCGGCAGGTTGATCGTGGTGTAGATCGCAGCCAGGGCAAAGATGTTGTCCAGCAGCTGCAGGTCGCGGGCCAGCAAATAGAGCGGCACCAGGCTGGCGGCGAACGGCAGGAATCGGGTCGAGATGAAGAAGAAGAGCACGTCTTGCGTCCGCTTGACCGGTCGTATGGCCAGCGCGTAGGCGGCGGGTAAGCCGAGGACCAGGACCAGCAGAGTCGACCCGAGGCTCGCGATCGCCGAGTTGATGAAGAACGGCGGGAAGTCGCCGGCCAGTACTGTCTGGAATTCCTCCAGGGTGGGTACGAAAAGAATCGTCGGTGGCGAGCTGGCCGCCTGCGGCTCAGTCTTGAGAGCTTCCAGCCACATCCACAGGACGGGAAAGAAGAAGACGAACACCACCAGCCAGCCGACCACCGACCACACGACTTTCGAAGTCGGGAACGGTCGCGCGGCAATCACCTTGGCCTTGCGCGGAAGAGCTGGCAGGTCCGGACTTACTGAGCTCAACGCCTGGCCTCCACCTGGAAGATTGAGAACAGCGTGCGCAGCCCGATCGTCGCAACGATCGTGGTGAGGATGACCGCGACCACTCCGATCGCCGACGCCTGCCCGATGTTGAATCCCTGAAAGGCGACGAGATAGAGCAGGAAGGGAATGTTGGTCGTGTCTTGACCAGGACCGCCATACGTCAGCATGTAGATCGAGTCGAAGGTCTGCACGACGAAGAGCGATCCAAGCAGCGCGCCCAGCTCGAGGAAGGGCCGGACCAGGGGCAGCGTGATGCGCCGAAACGCCTGAAACGCGGTAGCTCCGTCCACCCGGGCCGCCTCCAGGACCTCCGGGTTCTGCGACTGAAGCCCGGCGAGGATGATCAACATCATGAACGGCGTCCAGCGCCAGACCTCAACCGTCACCACTGTCGCCATCGGAAACTGGTTGACCCAGTCCACCCGGCTTAGACCAAATGGGCTCAAGAGATTGGGCAGCAGCCCGAACAGCGGGTTGAGCAGCGTGTCCTTCCAGATCAGGGCGCCAGCCGTAGGCATGATGAGGAACGGCGCGATCATCAGCGTCCGCATCAGTCCCTTCCCGAAAACTTCCGAGTTCAGAAGCGTCGCCACCGCCAGGCCAAGGACGACCGAGATCCCGATGACGGAGATGGTGAGGAGCACTGTGTTCCACACCGCTGTCCTGATGCTCTCGTCGGTCACGAGATTCGCGTAGTTGTCGAGCCCGGTAAATTTGAAGCTGCCCGGCCTGAGCAGGTTCCACGAAAAGAAGCTGTAGTAGATCGTCAGCGCAAACGGGATCTGCGTGATGACCACGACGTAGACGAAAGCCGGCAGCAGCGGCAGTCGCCGCAGCCAGCCATCACGGCGCGCGGCGGAGGCGGCGGTTGGTACCCGCACGCCTCCGCTGCTTGCGATCGAGCTCATTCGAGAAAGCTAGCTAGTGCTGATAGACCTTGCCGACTGCGGCCGCCAGGGCCTGTGCTCTTTGCAAGGCCTGGTCGACCGTTTGACCCCCCGCGATCACCTTCGCGAACTCCTGCGACACCTGGTCGCCCAGCTGTTGAAACTCTGGGATGTCGACGTACTGGACACCGATGTACGGCACCGCGTCCACCGTGGAGTGAGTCACGTCCGCGTGCGCGATGGAATCGACCGTGACCGCCGCGAATGCGCCGGCGGCTGCCTGGTACTCCGGAATCGCATAGGTCGACGTGCGCGTTCCCGGCGGCACGTGCGCCCAACCCAACTTGGTGCCGACCAGCTTGATGTAATCCTTATTGGTCGCCCAGTCGATGAAGGTCCACGCCGCGTCCTTCTTGGTGCTGGTCGACGGTATGCCGAGCGCCCATGACCACAACCAACCGGAATATGGCGTGAGCTTGGTCGGCGCATATGCGTAGCCGGAGTTCGTCGCCGCGGCTCCCGTGAAGTTGCTCGCCGCCACCGTGGCGTCGTACCACATCGCGACCTTGCCGCTGTTGTAGGCGTTCAAACACTCGGTGAACCCGGCGTTGCCCGCTCCCGGCTCGCCGGCGTTCTTCAGCAGGTTCACGTAAAAAGTCACCGCGTCATGCCAGGCCGGCGTCGTCAACGTGGCGTTCCAGTTCTGGTCGAACCAGCGTCCGCCGAACGTGTTGACCACGGTGTCCAGCGGGGCGAGCTGCTCGCCCCAACCGGGTAGACCACGGAGGCAGATTCCGTTGACGCTGGAGCTGTTGACGGCGCGGGCCGCCGCCGCCACCTGATCCCATGTCGGGTGGTCGGGCATGGTGACGCCCACGGCCGACAGCATGTCCTTGCGGTACATGAGCATTGATGACTCGCCGTAGAAGGGCACGGCGTAGAGGTTGCTGTTGTAGGTGAGCGCGCCCTTGATTCCGGCGATCAGGTCGTCAGGCGCGTACGACGAATCTTTGGCGATGTATGGGGAGAGGTTCTCGATCCAGCCGAGCTTGGCCCAGATCGGCACCTCGTAGGTGCCCTCTGTGAAGAGGTCGAACCGCCCGCTCTTGGCAGCCACGTCCGTGGTCACCTGCTGCCGCAGCTGGTCCTCGGGCAGCGTCACGATGTTCACCTTGATGTTCGGGTGCGCCGTCTCGAAGTTGGGGAGGAGCGTCTTCAGGTCGGCCATCTGCGGATTGTCGACCGCCGCCATCGTGATCGTGGTCGAACCCGCGCTACCTCCCCCGCCGCCGGCTCCGGAGCACGCGCCGGCCACCAGGGCGAATACCACACCTACGATGGCCAGCCCGATCGGCCGGCTCGGTGATCGACGTTTCGTAGCACTCATTCAGAGTCTCCCCTTTCTCAACCAGGCAGCTGACACCTTCAAGTGACAACGTTGTCAGAAGACAACGTTGTCTTACATATCACAAATCGGGTTAGACTGCAACAGAAGAATTGCCCAGTGCTCGTGAGGGGAGTTATCTTGAGCGCGGGAAGCCAACGTTGACACCAGAATCGCGGCCCACGATGCGGGAGGTCGCGGCGCTTGCCAAGGTCAGCATCAAGACCGTCTCGAGAGTCGTGAACGGAGAGTCGGGCGTGTCTCCGCAGCTGGCCCGCCGCGTTGTCGCCGCCTCGGAACGGCTGGCCTACAGGCACAACCTGACCGCAAGCAGCCTGCGCAGGCTGGACGGCCGGAGCGCCACGATCGGCGTCGTCCTCGAGGATGTCTCCAACCCGTTCTCTTCTGCGCTTCACCGATCCATCGAGGACGTCGCCGTCGAACGAGGCGTGCTCGTCCTCGCCGGCAGCTCAGACGAATTGGAGGCGCGCGAGCGGAAGCTGGTGTCGGCCTTCGCCTCGAGGCGGGTTGACGGGTTGATCATCCAACCTTCGAGCCAGGATCACAGCTACCTGATCGCCGAGCGCAAGGCAGGCACCGCGATCGTGTTCGTCGACCGGCCGCCGGCGTTCCTTGACGCCGACACGGTGCTTACGGACAACGCCGCCGGGGTGAGGCGTGGGATACGACACCTCGTGGCGCAAGGCCATCGGCGCATCGCCTACCTCGGCGACCTGCACACGATCGTGACGGCCGCGGAACGGCATCGCGGATACATCGAGGAGCTGGCCGCACAAGGGATCGAGGTCGACGAGAAGCTCGTTCGGCTCGACTTGAGAGGCATCGAGAGAGCCGAGACGGCCGTGATTGAATTACTCGATCAGCCAGTTCCCCCCACCGCGCTGTTCACCGGGCAGAACCTGATCACGATTGGCGCGTTCCGCGCGCTCCGGCGCTCGGGGCTTCACCAGCGCATCGCGTTGATCGGTTTCGACGACATCCTGCTCGCGGATCTCCTGGAGCCGGGAATCACCGTCATCGCGCAAGACCCCGCCGCTATAGGGCGCACGGCTGCTCAAACCTTGTTCCGCCGCCTCGATGGAGATCGGTCGCCCTCGGAACACCACATTGTCCTGACGCGAATGATCACCCGCGGTTCCGGCGAGATCGCTCCGTGATCGTGGTCTGTGGCGAAGCGCTGATTGACCAGATCCACAATGGGGACGGGACACAGCGCGCCGCGCCAGGCGGAGGGCCGTTCAACACGGCGCGTGCGCTGGCGCGGCTCGGAGTGCCGACGGGATTTCTAGGCCGTCTTTCGGAGGACGGGTTCGGACGCCAGCTCGCGGGCTTGCTCGTGTCCGAGGGCGCCACTCTCGAGCTCGCGAGCATTGGGCCCGAGCCGACGACGATCGCGATCGCCGACGTCGATGACGAAGGGTTTGCCGAATATCAATTCCTGGTCGAGGGAACGTCGGCGCCCAACCTCACGCTCGACATGGTTCCGGAACAGTTCGGGCCGGACGTCGCGGCTCTTCACCTGGGGACCCTGGGGCTCGTGCTCGAGCCGATGGCGTCCACGCTTTCAGAGCTGGCCGCTCGCGAGCGGGGCCGGCGCCTGGTGATGCTCGATCCCAACATCCGGGTCGGCCTCGTACCCGACACCGAATACCGCCAGCGTCTCAAGAGTGCGATCGCGCAGAGCACGATCGTCAAGGCGAGTGAGGCGGACCTGGCCTGGATCTACCCGGGTCTCGACCACGAGCTGGCGGCCGAACAGATTCTCGGCGCGGGAGTGAGCCTGGTCGTCGTGACCCTGGGCGCGAGAGGCGCGTTCGGCGCCCACCGAAACGAGCGCCGGCACGTCGAGGCTCCGCATGTCGAGGTCGTCGACACGATAGGAGCCGGGGACGCTTTCGGCGCCGCCCTGCTGGCATGGCTGCATGACCAGAATTGCGTTCGCCCCAACCTCTCGCTCGAGACAGAAGAGCTGAGAGCGGCCCTCGACTTCGCGTGCCTGGCGGGAGCGTTGACCTGCACGCGCGCCGGCGCCGAACCACCGTGGAAATGGGAGATGCAGGCCGCCTCAGAATCTCGAGACTAGCCGGCCTCCAACTTCCAGGTCACACCACCGACGTGCAGGTCGCGACCGGATGAAGGCCTGGAAGCGAGCCTCCCCCACACGCCCACGCACGACCTTCGAAAACGGCGAGCTCGAATCCGTGCCTCGGCACGAGCATCGCTCCGAGACTGTTCCAGGCGGTGGGGTCTGGAAGCTCGGCGAACTGGTCGTTGATCCTGGTCTCGCCGGCGTCCTGGCCGCCGAGGATCACCGCCCGGCCGTCCTCCAACGCCGTGGCCCCGGCGCCGCTCGTCGCCTGCGGCAGGTCCGGAAAGCGAACCCACGACGAGCTCTCGGTGTCAAAGCAGTCGACGCGAGTTGTCGCTGGTGATCGGCCTCCGGCGGCGCATGCGCTGAATCCGAACACGAATCCCGCGACGTGGTTGCGCGGCGCGGGCAGCGCGGGCAAGTCGGACCAGCCGCCGGTCTTCGGGTCATAGACCTCGGCCGGCCCGATGTTTCCCGCGACGCTGTTCCCGCCGATCACGTAAAGGCGACCGGCCGTCGCAAGCAGCGTGTGGCCGCCACGTGGGTGCCGCAGCGGGGCGAGCTCGGTCCAGGTCGAGGCGTCGAGGCGGAAGAAGCGGGCGCTGTCGCGTCCGAAGCTGTGGCCGCCCGCGACGTAGATCCGGTCGTCGAGGGTCGCCGCCGAGGTGTGATCCAGGCCGAGTGGCAGCCGCGGACCCGCGCTCCACGCGATCCCGTCGAGCACCCAGACCGTGCGCAGGCTGTTGCCGGCGGCGTCGAAGCCGCCGATCACGTAGAGCTTTCCGCCGGCCGCTGCGGCGCCGGACTCCTCGAGCGGAACCGGGAGGGCTGTCTCCAGACGCTGCGGAACCGGAGGCGATGGCGATGGGGAGATCGCGACCGGAGATGGGCTGGGACTTGGCGCCGCGGAGCGCGAGGAGGGCGTCGCGGCGGGGGCCTGTGGTCCGCCGCACGCCATAAGCAAGAGCAGGACCACGATCGACCAGGCCCTCCGCCAGGTCCCTTTCAGGGATTTCAACAAGACCCGACCCTAGACGAAAGGCGCTCCGCGAGTTTGAGACGGTTTATGAGACCGAAGGGAACGGAACGAGATACCGGTGCGGCCTCACGCTGCCGGCATGCGAACTTCGTGGACAATTCAGGGCCCTATGCCGACACTACGCTCGGAGTTGATCGGTGGATAACGAGCCGGCGGCGCCCACGACGCGGGCGAAGCTCTCCCCCGAGTCGATTGAGAAGGTCCGGCGGGAATGGGGCCCGTGGGCCGAAACCCTCACCACGCAGTCGGACTATGTGGACGCCGCGACCGAGGCCGCGATCGCGGGTCTGGAGGCGGGACTTCCGGCGGATCTAGTGGCGGCCATGATCCGGCTCAGGGCCGGCATATCTTCCGGCTACGCCGACAACCGGTCACGCGTCCTCTGGGAGCTTGCGCACTATGAGCGGGCCCGCCAAGAGGCGCGCGAGCTGGGAGCGTTGGGTCTCATCTCCAACGAAGCAGCCGCCACGATCGACCACGACTACGCCGCTCGCTCAGCGGCCCTCGGGGCATGGTCGCAGCCAATGCGTGGTCGAGCCGAGGTCGCGGCCGCGGCCGCACCTTCACGATCTGTCTCGAGCGCGACGCCGGGCCAGGTCGCTGAAGCCCCCCACCCTGCCCCGGCCGCCGCACCCGTTGCCCCGTCCCGGCCGCCGATCTCGTTGCGAGACCTGTTCGCCGAGCACTCTGTCCTCATCCTCGCCTCGCTCGGCGCGTTCTTGCTGGTCGTCGCCACGGTGTTGTTCGAGCTGTACGGCACCACCGGCTTTGGCGGTGGCGTCCGGTTGGCGGCGGTGGTCGCGCTGGACCTCATATTTGCGGCTGCCGGATACATTGCTCTTGGGCGACCGGACCTGCGTGCCGTGGGTCAGATCTACACCGCCCTGGCCGCCGTGCTGCTGCCGCTCGTTGGCGTCGCAGCGTGGACGTTCCTGGAGCTCGGCTCGCGCGGCATCACGGTAGACCAGGCAGTTGCGGTCACCGGCGCCGCGTGCGCGTTCGTTTATGGCGGGCTGGCCCTCAACCTCGGCCTGCGGTCATACGGCCTGATGTCGGCCGCGGCCGTCGCGGCCGCGGCCTGGGGCGTGTCGGGCGCGGTCGGCGGCGAGCACTGGAGGCCTGCGGTGCTCGCGATCACGCCTCTCGTGTTCGGGGCCTGGGAGGGCCTCAGGCGAGACGCTGTTTTCCGGGACTTCCCCTGGTTTGCCCACGCCACCGGGGCGATTGCCGTGCTGTTGATGCTCAGTCACGAGCCCACGAGCTGGCTCTGGCCGGCAACGCTCGCCTCGCTGTCCTTTGCGTACCTGGCGTGGCAGGCGATTGCGCAGCACCCGAGCCGCGCCTGGACCGGCGAAGCAGCGCTGGTGCTCGCCGCGGCCGCGCTGGTCGGTCCCACGGGCATCAACTCCTACCACTTCCTGTTCCCGATGCTCGTTGCTGTTCCGCTGATCGGCCTGACGCGCACGCCGGATGAGCTCGGCGTGGTCGGGCGCCTCTACGGTGCCCATCCCGCGCATCTCCATCTCGCTGTCGTGGCCGGTTTCGGGATCGCGTGCTGGCAAAACGCCCTCGGCGAGACGTGGCCGCTGGCGAGCGTCCTGTGGTTTGCGTTCACCCTGTACGCGGCCGATTTCTGGCTCGGCCGCACCGAGCTGACCGGCTACACGCTTCGGGCAGCCCTGCCACTCGCCCTGGCGGCCACCGGACGAGCGCTCGAGCTCGGCCCGTGGACCGCGACGCTGACCGCGGTCTCCCTGCTTCTTTTCGTTGCGCCGTTCGCGGGGGCAGCGTTCAAGCCGCTGACCCGTCACGCTTCGTCCTTCTTATATGCAGCGCTCGTGCTCGTCGCCGTCGAGCTGACGGACGCCACTGTCGGGCCGGGCCGCTGGGAGATCCCGGCCGCCCTTGTGGTGTCGTCGCTGGCGTTTGGAATCGCCGGCGAGATCAAAGCGGTCCGCCTCGCGGACTGGACCACCCGCGGGCTCTTTGGGATCGCCTGGTTCGTGAGTGTTGACGCCCTCAACGCCCAGGGCTGGCGCGGCCCGTTCGACGCCCTGCTGGCGCTCTTCTACGCGGGAATCGCGCAGGTGCGCGCCTTGAACCGGCACTCCGTGGCGGTCGCAGGGCGGCGCTGGTTCGTGCACATCACAGCCGCGGCCGCGCTGCTCCTGTGCTTCACGGGACCGGACGACCTGCTCTGGTGGCGATTCGCGATCGCCTTTGCCTTGATCGCCACGGGCTACTGGTGGCAGGCGCTGGCGCGCGCGAACGTGGAGACGCCGTGGATCGCGTGGGGCACGCTGGCCATGGCGGCGATATCGCTCGTCATTGCCACAGTCACACGGCCCTGGCAAGGCGCCGCCGTCGCGGTCGCGGCGCTTGCGCTCACCGTCGCATGGGCGGTGCTGCGCCGGGCCTGGATGCGTCCCTATCTCGAAGAGAGCGCGTTCACGGTCCTGTTCGCGACGGCGTTTCTCGGCGGCGTGCTCGCGCTGAGACAAGAGGTGCCGCAGTGGCAGCAGTCGACCACGGCACTGGTCGCTGCGGTCTTCCTGTTCGCCTGGTCGCTGATCCCAACCGTGCCGGTCGTGCGCCGTTTGCGCCCGCCAGTCCGGGCCCTCGCCGCAGCTTCAGCAACCACGGCAGTGCTGCTTGTCGCGGCCGTGCTCAGCCTCGATGCCGCCTACATGGGATTGATCGCGCTGGCGATCGCCGCCGCGCACGCCGAATGGCACGTCCGCGCGAAAGCGGAGGTCGAGCGGTGGTACGCGATCGCCGCCGTGCTGGTCGTGGCTCCTGTCATCTATCTGTGGCCGTATGCCCACGCGGTGCCTGCCCTGATGGCGATCGAATTCGTCGCGCTGGCCGCGTTGACCGTGAGCGCCGGCATCCGGCGCCGCGGATGGTTCCTCGCCTACCCCGCTTCCCTCCTGCTCGTGCCTGCGCTGCACCTCGCCGTCGTCGCCCTCGGACGCACCCCGGACGCGGAGCTGGAAGAGATATGGATGGCGGGCCTCGCCTGGATCGTGGGCCTCACCGGCTTGATGGTCAGGGTGAGCTTCGGGCGCAAGTGGGCCCTGTCGGTCGAGGCCGGAGCGGTCACAATCGCGGCCGGCGCGGTGCTGGCGATGTCCGCCGGCGGATTCCCCGACCCGGCCGGGATCGCGCTGCTCGCGTATGCGCCGCAGGTGTACACCGCGGCGCTTCAAGAACGTGCGCGCTGGGTGCTTCCGGTCGCAGCGGTCACCGCGTTCTTGGGAGCGGTCACGCTGCTCTACTCGCACAACGCGGAGACGATCTACTACGCCGCCGCGCTCGGCGTGCTTGGATTGCTCATCTGGGTTGCGGGACGAATCTCCACGCTCTGGCTTGGTCACGATCGATTGGTCGACATGCACAGGTACCTCGGGCTCGGGTTGCTGGGCGTCGCCGGCGCTGCCGGATTCTTCTTCCCCGACCGCACTGGTGCCAACAGCCTCGGCGCCGTGCTCGCGGCGGGTGGATTGCTGATCACCGGCGGTGTGTTGTGGCTCGATGCGCAGACCTACAAGGACCGCCCCAACTTCTACCTCGCGATCATCGCCGCCACGACGGCCGGATATTTCGTCGCGCGTGACGTGGGGCTCCCATCCTGGCAGCTGGTTCCGCCAGGGTTGGGACTGGTCGCATGCGGCATCCGCCTGCGCACTGAGCAGGAGTTCCACGTCGACGTGCACATCAGGCAGCTGATCGTCGCCTTCGGCCTGGGACTGGTGATGGGTTGGGCGGCGGTGCTGACGGTGTCGGGAGACGCTAGCTGGCTGGTCGTCCTGCTGATCGAGGGCGCCATCACGGTGGGCACGGGTATCGTGCTGCGCAGCCGAGTTCTGCTGGTCGGTGGCGGCGCAGCCCTCGCGGTCGTCTCACTGCGCGCACTGTTGACCGTCGCACAGGCCGGCTACCTGTTCGCGGCGTTCGCCGCGGTCGCCCTGGTGCTCCTGGTGGTGGCCACGGCGCTTGCCCTGGGCCGAGATCGCTATCGCGCCGGCGCGCAGGGCATGCGCGAAGAGTTCGCACACTGGGAGTAGACAGCGCGAACCCCTTAGTGCTGGTGATCATGGGAGTGTCGGGCTCCGGGAAGACGACCGTGGCCGAAATCCTCGCGGACCGCCTCGGCTGGGCATTCCAGGAGGGCGATGCGCTGCATGCCCAATCGAACATCGAGAAGATGACGTCTGGGCAACCCCTCAACGACGCAGACCGCCAGGCCTGGCTCGAGGCGGTGGCGGAATGGATCGAGCGGCGACTCGATGCCGGCCAGAGCGGGATCATCACGTGTTCGGCTCTCAAGCGGTCTTATCGCGGTGTCATCAATCGACGAGGTAAGGGTGTTCTGCTGGTTTACCTGGCCGGCACCAAAGCCACCATCGCGCGGCGCCTGGCCGCGCGGCCCGCGCATTTCATGCCGCCGAGCCTGCTCGACAGTCAATTTGCCGACCTCGAGGAGCCTGCACCGGACGAACCGCACATTCGGATGGACATCGGCCAGCCGGCGCCTGTAATTGCGCAGCGCCTTGCCCGAGAGCTCGGACTGGGCGCCGGCCAGGCCTAGATGTCATGGCGCCGGCGCCGGCGCCGGCGCATCCGCAGCGTCGAGCTCGTCGGCCATGATGAAGGCTCGCCCGAGCAGCAGTCGTGTCGTGAGGTATCCGATGAGGAAGCCCGCTATGGAGAAATAGCCGAGCAGGCCGAGCGCGAAGATCTGACTGCTGGGCTGGTTGCCGAACGCGGGCGCGAGAAATGCCGTCAGGCGCTGGAGCTGGCCTGGAATCTGAAGTATCTGGGTCAACCCCACGCCGACCA
>Ga0209648_10002306_pt1 | contig 15791 bp, 11 predicted proteins | sample GraSoi2013_115cm_FD_185830 | JGI IMG/M metagenome (GOLD analysis project Ga0209648, IMG submission 185830) | Grasslands soil microbial communities from the Angelo Coastal Reserve, California, USA - Sample 9_17_2013_115cm (SPAdes) (version 2) | ecosystem: Environmental > Terrestrial > Soil >...
GTGCCGAACAAACTGTCTCTGTCGGAAAACTTATGGTCAATTCGCGTGGTAACAAAGTTTTCGTTAATGACTTGCTGGCCCGAAAAGGTGAATAGGGCGCTGTCGCCGTTGCCCTGAATAGGCCCGTTTGGTACGGGGTACAGAGCAAAGTACTGCTTACTGTTGAGGTCTACTCCATTGGCGTCGGTGTTTGGTCCAGGCTGGAGTTGGCTTGTTGTACAGGGGTTACTCGGGTCCGAGCCCGCTGGGTTAGAGCACATCAGTCCAGACCGAGCCGCTAACGAAGGCACGAAGTTGTGATTGGCGATGCCTTTCGACTGCCTGATGCCCTCGAAGTCAGCAAAGAAAAACGTGTGATTCTTGATGATCGGGCCGCCAATAGCGCCGCCAAATTGATTGCGTTTGAACGGCGCTTTTTGAATTCCACCCGCATTTTCAAAAAAGTTTGCCGCGTCTAGAGCACTATTTCGTAAAAACTCGTAGGCACTGCCGTGAAATGAGTTTGTTCCAGAGCGCGTGGTAGCGTTGACGACGCCTCCCGAAGTTTTGCCATACTCGGCGGAGTAGTTGCTCGTGAGGACGGAAAACTCCTGGATGGCGTCAACGCCCAAGTTCCCTCCCAGCACGCTGCCCGGCGCGCCATTGGCATAGTCGTTCAGGCTCACGCCATCCAAACGATAGTTGTTCTGCTGCGGGCGCGCGCCTGAAATCGTCAACTGTTGTCCGAAACCGCGATTGCCGCGATCCGCACCGGTTGAAAAGCTCGGTTGAGTTTGAATCGTTTCCACGCCGGGTTGCAGCGCGGCCAAATCAGTCCAACTGCGTCCATTCAGCGGCAACTCGCGAACTGTCGTGGCGTTGACGGTGGCGCTGATCTCGGAAGATGACACCTGCACAGCGGGCGCTTCCGTCGTTACCTGCACTGTGTTCGCGACAGTTCCGACTTTCAAAGCCAAATCGAAGGTTTGCTGCCCGCCCACATTCATCGTGATCCCGGTCTTTATTTCGGTGTTAAATCCGGTCGCGGTTATCCTGATTTGATACTCGCCCGGGAGCAAGTTGACCGCGGTGTAGAAGCCGTCGGTGTTAGTAGTGACGGTTCTGTCCACACCCGTGGCCACGTTCTTAATCAGGATTTGCGCTTGTGGAACTGCTCTGCCGGTTGGATCGGTAATGGTACCGGAAAGCGTCCCCCCGGCAACCTGGGCGTGCAGCGCAGCAGGAAAGATAATTACAACCATCAACAAAATTGATGCTAGGCAATCGGATGTTGCCCTTGCAAAAAAGCTTCGAGAGGACACGGAATCACCTCCACACGTTGTGGCGGAGAGTAGAGCAGATGGGAAGATGATACCTTAACCTAGAATTAATTTCCGTTTAGGTGCGATCTGGGGAGCGGATTCGCGAGGCTGGTTCATTGGCAAAACTATCGTAAATGTGGAGCCGGCACCTGGCGTGCTCTCGCACTCGATGGAGCCGCCTTGAGCGCGCACAATCGCTTGCGCGATGGCTAAACCCAGGCCACCGCTCTGGGCCTCGCCGCTACTGGCCGGCGCAGCCCGATAGAACCTTTCGAAAATGAACGGTAAGTGCTCACTTGAGATTCCCACGCCCTCATCCGCAAAAGATGCACGAATCTCGCCGTCGCGATTTTCCAAAGTCACACGGATGCTCGTCCCGCCAGGAGAATACTTGATGGCATTGTCGAGAAATATCAAGAAAAGCTGATGCAGGAAGGCTTCGTCGCCGAAGTAAGGAATCTCCTGGTCAAGCTCGCGCACAATGCGGATATTTTTAGCGCGCGCCCGGTAGTTCACCAGGGCACAAGCCTCTTCGAGCACTTCGTTGATATACAGAGGCTCGCACACCAGATGCAGTTGTCCGGCATCCGCCATCGACAGCGTGAAGAGGCCTTCGACGATGCGCGTGAGCTTTTTGAACTCGTCGTCGAATACGCACAGGGTTTCGCGGTATTCGTCGGCGGTTCGGGGCTTGGAAAGCATCAATTCCGTTTCGCCATGGAGAACGGAGAGCGGAGTGCGGAGTTCGTGGGAGGCATCGGTAACGAACTGGCGCAACTGGCGCACCGCGGAATCCACGCTCTGAAGAAGATGATTAAAGGTTTCCGCGAGCCGGCCGAGTTCGTCGTGGGTGGAAGTGACTGGCAAGGGGCTCCAGAATCCTTCGCGGTTCGTTACGCGATTGGCCATGAGGGCGGCATGTTCCGTGAGAGCGGTAATAGGCGCAAGGCTTCGACCCACGTAGAGGGTGGAAATCAGCGCAGTGACCAGGAGGCTTACGGGGAAAAGGAGCAGAGCGACACCACCGAAGTTGTCCAGCACGCGATTGGTGCCAAACGTGGGAATCGCTACAGCCAAAACAAGGGGATTGGTTCCTTGCTGAAAGGGTATCAACGCGACGCGTATGGACTCGCCGGTACCAAGCGTCACAATACCGAAGGTTGGCTGCGAGGTGGAAATGCTGATCCCTTTCAGGTCCATGGGAGCTTCTAGATTTCGCGATCGCTGCAGCACATGGCCGGACGGATCCAGCAACTCGAAAAATTGCCCGGCAATGTCCATGCGGTTTATGTCTTGTGAGCTAGGTTCCGCGATCAGGTCGGCGAGGATCGGGCGCGCCGTCTCCTGCAATTGACGATTGAGTTGGGCGGAAACTTCATGAGCCAGGAGACTCCAGAAAGCGAGGTAAGAAGCTGCCAGGAGCACGCCCACAACGGTGCAGAAAAGCACCATCATGCGGAAGCGCAGTGAGCGACCCTTCATCATTCCGGCTGTCCCAATCGGTAACCAACGCCGCGAACGGTATGAATGAGCTTGGAGGCCCGGTTATCGTCAATCTTCTGCCGCAATCGATTGATATAGACTTCCACGAGGTTGGTTTCGCTATCGAAGTGGCAGTCCCAGACATGCTCGATGATTTCGCTGCGGGTAACCAATTCGGGAGCGTGCAGCAGGAACAACTCAAGCAGGGCAAATTCCTTGGCCGTTAGAGGGATGATTTCGGAGCCACGCGTGGCGCGCCGACGGTGACGATCCAGCGAGAGGTCTGCATAGCGAAGTTTGGCATTGCCGCTGTGAAAGCCGCGGCGCACCAGAGCGCGTACGCGAGCCAGTAGTTCTGCGAGTGCGAACGGCTTAGCGAGATAATCATCGGCGCCGGCGTCCAGCCCGGCGACGCGTTGCTCGACTAAACCTCGCGCTGTGAGCATCAGGACCGGAGCCTCGATGCCCTGCTGGCGCAGCTCCCGGCATACCTCCAGGCCACTCATGCCGGGCAGCCGAACGTCCAGAAGAATGGCGTCGTAAGTGACGTCGGTGGCTTGCTCAAGGCCTTTTTCGCCCGTTTCGGCCACATCGACCGCGTAGGAATTTTCCCGCAAGGCTCGGGCTATGAAGCTGGCGACCTTCCGTTCATCTTCAACTAAGAGGATCCGCACGGCGAATACCTCATATCATTGCACACGATTCGCGGGCTAGCGCTTGGGTAGCTGACAGTATCGAGTTCTCACTTCAAATCATTGCGAACGACCTGCCCACCCTTCATGACAAATTTTACGCGCTCGAGCTCGGTGATGTCACTCAACGGGTCTCCTGCAACGGCGATGACGTCGGCGAACTTCCCTTTTTCGAGCGAACCGATACGATCTTGCCATCCCATCATCTCTGCCGCGACCGTTGTTGCCGCTTGGATGGCCTGCGCCGGCGACATTCCATATTTGACGAGATAATTAAATTCGGCGGCTTGCGTCCCATGCGGAAAGGGGCCCACACCACTGCCAAAGGAAATCTTCACGCCGCGAGAAATCGCGAGGCGGCCGCTCTTTTCTCGCATTGCCTGCAGGCTGTACTTGCCGCCAGTGGACTTGGCATCGCGCGCCGTGTAGTCGCTAAGCGAGTAATGGTAAGCCGTAAGCTCCAGATAAATGCCTTTCTTTTTCATCAGGTCCGCAGTGGCTTCGTCGAGTTCGATGGCATGTTCGACCGTGTCGACGCCGGCCTCAACACAGTTACGCAGCCCTTCGCCGCCGAAGGCATGGCATGCCGCTTTTTTCCCGTGCCGATGCGCTTCGTCCACGATGGCGTCAACCTCTTCCTTCGTAAAAGTGGGATCGCTCCTCAACGCGCCATCCGATTCGAACTCGTAGTCCGCCGTCGAATGAAACTTGATCCAGTCCGCTCCATAGTGAATTTGCTCACGGACAGCTTGCCGCGCGGCCCAGGGCCCATCCACCGTTTGATAATTTCTCGGCAGGCTCACTTCTGGTGAGCCCAGGATTCCTTCGCCGGTAGCAACCAACCCCATGGTCGAGACCTGCATACGAGGTCCTGAGAAGTATCCGCGATTGATCGCTCTCTTGATGTCGACATCCGCGTAACCGCCGCCGTGGCTCATCAGATCGCGCAAGGTAGTGAAGCCCGCGCGCAGATCCTTTTGCGCGTTGGCAAGCGCAAGGAGTGTCCGGTATTCACGTGTGTCGTTAATGGGGCTGGCAAAAGGCGGTCCAGCGGATTTGATTCCATCGAGTCCAAAACCAAATACGTGCGTGTGCCCGTCAATGAGGCCGGGTAAAACGGTCGCCTTACTGAGGTCGATCACTTGAGCGCCGGGAGGAATCTGAACGCGATCAGCCGGGCCGACCGTAGTGATTTTGTCCTCTTCGACAAGAATGATTTGTCCTTCTATGACTTTGCCCGACTTGCTGTCGAACAAACGGCCTGCGCGAATCGCGGTGATTTGAGGGGCTTGTGCGTGTGCCGCCACTGTCGCGACACACGACACTAGAACACAAACCACGAACCTAAAGCCCGAAATCCTCAAGTAACCCTCCGATTTCACAATCTGACCGCTCGCTGCGGGAAGAAATCTCGGCCGCGCTGCGCGGGAAACGTGCGGAGCGGCCTTAACGGCTCTAGTCAATTCCGACCAAGTGCTGTGCGGCGAAAGCCGCCTTGAGCGTTCCGATCACAACACGTCGAATATGAGGATTTTCGCGGGGTCGGTTCCATGCTGCGGTACGCCCACGAAATACCGTTTCAACTCCGGAACCAGACGAGCGGTTCTCGCCAGAGGTCCCGTAGGCACCTGGGCGAGCTCTTTGTATTCATCCGGACCAGACTGCTGGTAAATGTCCACATTGCCGTCGCAAGCTGCGTAAATGCGCTTGCTCGCAGAATCGTAGACAACATCGTCAACGCCCTTCGTGATCGGCAAGGCGGTGATTTCTTTGCCCGATTCCGTATCCAGAACAGAGATGTTCCCGGTGCGGCACGCAACGAACAAGCGATGGTCCGCTTCATCAAAGGCCATGGCTACATTCGTCTTGCACTTTGTCACCGGCCAACTGGCAACAATAGTGCGTTTCTCCCGGTCGACGACGTCCACCTGATTCTTGGCCTTGTTATTAACAAAGATCCTTGGCGAGGAGGTTTCCAGCGCCATGGCCTCGAGAGTTTCTCCATCGATCTTGATGTCGGCGAGCTTTTTGCCCGCGGTGGTGTCCACGACACTTAGCATCGAGTAGGTCTGGTGTACGTCGCCGCCGCCATTATCGATGTAAAGATATTTTGTCTTCGGGTCGTAGCCAATGGAGTCCGCATCTTCCAAGAGTTTCACGCTGGAGACTAACGCGTAGGTTTTTCCGTCGAAAATCTTGACGTCACCAGCCTCGCCATCGGTAATGTAAATTCGATCGAGATCCTCGCGATACAGCACGGCGTGCGGCTTCTCGATTCCAGTGATGGTATGAATCTGTTTGCCAGTTTTTAGCTCAAAGACCAGCACCGCCTTAGAGCCTTCCGGCGTGGCGAACAACCGATCGCCTTTGAGATCGACTGCAAAGTGATCGAAGTTCCCTTTGGCCACCTTCGGCAACGTTACAGTCTGGACCAGTTTAAGCGGCGGAGTGTCCTCGCCCCTCGCCGGAATCGCGAATAGAACGAGAAAAGCCGCCAGCATGGAATAGCGTTTCTTCATTTCTTCTCCCTGAATGTTGTTCGAACTGAGCTGCAATTGGCACGGCAGAGCATAATTCATCAGACGCCGTGCAAGCTTAAACGAAGATTAATTTCTGTTTAGTTCAGGAGTTCGCGTCCGCGATTGAAGTAAATTTACGGACCAGCACCGACGCCGGGCGATCTTCGCCTGCCAATTAGAATAGAGGGGAAACTCCGGCGAGAGCCCTGGTCTGCTGTGATGTGCGAGAGGAGCGCAGGAAAATGAAGCCAGCACGAGCCGCCATTATGGCGTTATTGGTTTTGGCCGGAGTAATCGCCAAAGCAGCGGATAATCCCCCGCTCAAACTTGTGGAAACAATTCCGCTGCCCGGACTCAAGGACGGCGACTTTGACCATTTCGCCTTCGATCTCGAGGGGCACCGCCTTTTCCTCACCGGCGAGGAAAATGACAAGGTCCTGGTTTTCGATACCTCTACGAATAAGCTCATTCACACGATCGAGGAATCAAAAGCGCCGCACGCCATTCTTTACCGCGGTGATCTGAAGAAACTCTTCGTCGTCGAGGGCGACGCTTCGGCCGTCAAGGTTTACGACGGCGACAGCTACAAGCCGATCAGTGAAATTAAAGTTTCCATCGACGCGGATTCCATCGCTTACGATGCTTCTACACATTACCTGTACGTTGTAAATGGCGGAAGGGAAGCGCATACGCCGTTTTCGTTGATCAGCGTCATTGATACGAACAATTCCAAGAAATTGCGCGACATCAAGATCGATTCGAATCACGTCGAAGCGATCGTGCTGGAAAAGTCGGGGCCGCGCATGTTCATGAACATCACCGGCAAGAATGCGGTGGGGGTGATGGACCGCAACAAGTCCGCGCTGCAGGCCACTTGGCCGCTCCCGCCAGGGGACAAATTGAATGTGGCGATGGCGCTTGACGAAGCGGATCATCGGCTGTTCGTGGTGACCCGGAATCCCGGCAAATTAATTGTGCTGAATTCGGATACGGGCAAGGTTGTGACCAGTGTTCCCACGGTGGGCATGGTCGACGACATGGCTTACGACGCCAAGCAAAAGCGCATTTACGTGGCGGGTGATCAATTCGTCGACGTCTTCTACCAGAAAGACGCCGATCACTACGACCAGCTCGACAAAATTCCTGGCAGCTTTCGCGCAAAAACAGGCATTTTCGTGCCGGAGCTGAATCGCTACTATCTGGCCGTGCCGCATCACGAGAATCACGAAGCCGAAGTCAGAGTCTACGACGTGCAGCCCTGATTTGAGGGCGAACTTTTGCGGCAGCGCCAGTTCGGGGTCGGTAAATCATCAAACCTCTCGGTGACAAAATGCGAAGGCGGGATTTCGGTAAAGCCTCTCTAGGCATCATGGCTTCGAGTGTGGTTCCAGCGTCCTTGAAGGGCGCAGGAACCGCGTGCGGCGCTGACTTCCCCAAAACGAATGGCCTGACCGAGTATGTCGGACGATTCGTCACGACCACCACGTACGAAGAGATTCCAGAACAGGTAATCGAGCTCGGCAAAAAATCGATCCTGGACGGTCTGGGATTGGCTCTAGCTGGCTCGCGTGCGGAAAGCGGCTCGATTTCACGCCAATATGCCGCGCAAGTTGGCGCAAGCAATGGAAAAGCAACCATCATTGGTTCCGCACAAAAGACTTCTCCGCGTTTCGCCGCGTTGGTGAATGGCATTTCGATTCACGCCGACGATTTCGACGATACCCAGCTGGCAGCCGCAAAGGACCGTGTCTACGGCCTGCTAATGCATCCTACCGTTCCCGTGTTACCCGCGATCTTCGCCCTCGCAGAGCAACGCGCCGTTAGCGGCAAGGAATGGATGCTGGCGTATCACGTAGGCGCCGAGGTGGAATGCAAGATCGCAGAAGCCATCGCACCGCGCCACTATCAAGACGGATTTCACACCACGGGCACCTGCGGTCCGTTCGGGTCTACGGCGGCTTGCGCCAGCCTGCTCAAATTCGATCTGTCAAAAACGCTGACCGCCTTCGGATTGGCCGCCAGCCACTCCGGAGGGCTGCGCGAAAACTTCGGCACGATGACCAAGCCCTTCCAAGCTGGCCATGCCGCGGAAAGCGGTCTGGTTTCCGCCGAGCTAGTGGCGCTAGGATGGACCGCCGCTCAGCAAATCCTGGAAGCGGATCGAGGCTTCTTCCACGCGCTCGGCGGCTCTTACGACCCGTCTGCCATCAAGGAGCGGCTGGGAAAACCATGGACCTTTGCCTCGCCCGGTGTGTCCTTGAAGCCTTATCCTTCCGGCTCGCTCACGCACCCTGCAATGACCGAACTCGCGCGCTTGATCAAAGCGCATCAGATCCAGGCTACGCAGGTAGAAAAGGTCGATGTCGGCGCGAACCACAACATGACTACGACGCTGCTTCACCATCAACCAAAAACTGGACTCGAAGCAAAATTCAGCATGGAATTCTGCATGGCCATTCTTCTGCTCGAAGGCAAAGCGGGCCTGGGCCAATTTTCCAACAAAGTAGTGCAGCGTCCGGATGTTCAGGAGATGATACGCAGAATTAATTTCTATGTTGACCCGGAAGCCGAAAGCGCCGGATTCGATAAGATGACGTCGATCCTGAAAATTCACCTGAAGGACGGCAAAGTGATCACCGGTAGGGCCGAGTTTGGCAAGGGCAGTCCGGCGAATCCCATGAGCTTTGACGAGGCCGCAACGAAATTCCGTGGATGCGCCGAATTTGCCGAATGGCCCAAAGCAAAGATCGAAGAAATAATCACATTCACGAGGACGTTGGAGACTGCTCCCAATATGTCCGCTCTCTCGCCGCTGCTCTCAGCGGAAAGTTGAATAGGAACTGATGAAAACCTTTAACATCGCGGTGATCGCCGGAGACGGCATCGGAAAAGAAGTGGTTCCGGAAGGCATTCGTGTGCTGGAAGCAGCGGGGCAATGTTTCGATTTTCGCTTGCATTGGCACGCGTTTGACTGGAGCTGCGAGAGGTACGTGCAGACCGGCAAAATGATGCCGGACGACGGCCTGGCGCAATTGAGGCCCTTTGACGCCATTTTCCTTGGCGCGGTTGGCCACCCAAGTGTTCCCGATCATGTCTCGCTTTGGGGACTTCTGATTCCGATCCGGCGCACTTTCCGCCAATACGTTAATCTTCGCCCGGTCCGGCTTTTCGACGGAATCGAATCGCCGTTGAAGAACTGGAAGCCCGGTCAAATCGATTTCACGATCGTTCGCGAGAACAACGAGGGGGAATACTCAAACATTGGCGGACGCCTCTATGAAGGCACCGACGACGAGATAGCCGTCCAGCAAACCGTCTTCACGCGGCGCGGCGTGAATCGCGTGCTTGGTTTCGCTTTCGAATTGGCTCGCAAACGAAAGAAGCATCTGACCTCCGCCACCAAATCCAATGGCATCATTCACACCATGCCCTTTTGGGACGAGTGCTTTCATGCCCTCGGGGCAAAGTACCCCGACATTCGCACGGACCAGTATCACATCGACATCCTCACGGCTCACTTCGTGCGCCATCCCGATTGGTTTGACGTTGTCGTGGGCTCCAATCTTTTCGGAGACATACTCTCCGATCTCGGACCCGCCGTTGTCGGCTCTATCGGCATCGCTCCTTCGGCAAATCTTAATCCGGAGAACGAATACCCTTCGATGTTTGAGCCGGTCCACGGCTCGGCGCCGGATATCGCTGGGAAAGGCATCGCCAATCCCATCGGGCAGATCTGGTCCGGCGCCATGATGCTGCAGCATCTCGGTGTCCCTGAAGCGGCCAATGCCGTCGAGAAAGCGATTGCGGCGGTTCTGGCTCAAGCAAAGGTTCGCACCCCGGATATCGGGGGAAACGCCAGCACGCGGGACTTGGGCGAAGCAATCGCAAGTCAGATCAGCAGAGCGTAGCGCAACTTTCGTGCACGTCAGCAAGAACATGGAGCAAATCCTGAGCTGGAGTGCCCATTTACATGAAAGCTAAACGCCCTGACTTGATCGCAGCGGATTCGCCGGACATCAGTCGACGCAGTCTTCTCGAATTGGCCGGCTTGGCTATCGCCACGGCTGCCTTTCCTTCCCGAGCCGCGAGCGCTCTGCCGCCGGCCGTTCAATCCGCCAATCAATCCAAAGGTCATCAGGCCGTTGGCTCCGTCATGGATGCGCTCAGTACATACATGAGCGAGGCCTCCAAGCATCCGCTTCCAGAAGAAATCACGGAAAAAGCAAAGCACCACATCCTGGACACGCTCGCGGCCATGATTTCCGGGTCTAATTTGCTTCCCGGCCAGCGTGCCATTCAATTCGCGCGCGCGTATGGCGGCAAGGAAGTTTCCACCGTGGTCGCCTCAAATATCTCGTGCGGACCCTTCGAGGCCGCGCTTGCCAATGGGGTTCTGGCTCACGCGGACGAGACGGACGATTCCCACTCGCCTTCTCAGTCCCATCCGGGTTGTGCCGTTGTACCCGCCGCGCTGGCGGCCGGCGAGCAATTTGGCATCGGCGGGACACAGTTTATGCGCGCCGTGGCACTCGGCTATGACATTGGACCCCGCGTCACCCTGACCCTCGGCGGGCAGCAATTTGAAGCCGAAAGCCACTGGAGCACACACAGCATCTCGCCACTCTTTGGAGCCGCCGCGGCTGCCAGTTGCGCTGCCAGCTTGAACGCTCAGCAAATGCGCTGGATGCTGGGTTACACAGCGCAGCAGTCGTCCGGGCTAGGCGCATGGAATCGCGATACCGAGCACATCCAGAAGGCTTTCCTTTTTGGAGGCATGACCGCGCGGAGCGGCGTCACCTCCGCCTTGCTAGTGCAATCGGGCTGGACCGGTGTCGACGATATCTTTTCTGGAAAAGATAATTTCTTTCAAGCCTACAACCCACATGCCGATCCTTCCGGGCTGATCGATAAACTCGGCGAGCGCTACGAAGTTGCTCGTACGAACATTAAGAAGTGGCCGGTGGGCTCGCCTATCCAGGCTGCTCTCGACGCCCTCGAAATCCTTCGCAAGCAGCACCCTTTTGACGCCGGCCAGGTGCAGCAGATGACCGTCCGGCTGGCCACCGACGAAGCGGCGATCGTCAACAATCGCGAAATTCCAGACATCTGCGTGCAGCACATGCTAGCGGTCGCACTATTGGATAGAACCGTCACCTTTGCTTCGGCTCATGACCCGACGCGAATGAAAGACTCTGCAGTGTTGCGGGAACGCGCCAAGATCAAGCTTGTGCCCGATGAAGAGCTCGAGCATCTCATGCCCCTGCGCGTAGCCATCTTGGAGATTACCTTGGCGGACGGCACGCGCCTTACCCGGCGCGTCGACAATGTCCGCGGCACTCCCGAAAATCCCATGACGCGCGACGAAATAATCGCCAAGGCCCGCGACTTGATCACTCCCATCCTTGGTGCGGCGAAGTGCACGGCTCTCATCGGAAAAATATTCGATCTCGAAAACGTGACGGAAATCCGCGAGCTTCGGCCTTTGCTGCAACTTTCATGACTTCATACACTCGCAATCAACAGGTGAAATCGTGAGGATTGTCGATGTCCGCGAGACCGTCGTACCTATCAAATCGCGGATTCGCAACGCCTTCATCGATTTCAGCCAGATGACGGTCAGCGTCCTCGCACTGATAACCGATGTGGTTCGCGACGGCAAGCCCGTCGTTGGTTTCGGTTTTAATTCCAATGGCCGTTATGCGCCCAGCGGACTTTTGCGCGATCGTTTTATCCCGCGTCTGAAGGCTGCGGACTCGCGAGCGCTGCTCAATGATGCCGGAGACAATCTCGAGCCCTCTCGCGTTTGGGATGCGCTTATGCGCAACGAGAAACCTGGCGGCCACGGCGAGCGTTCCGCCGCAGTAGGCGTCCTGGACATGGCAGTGTGGGATGCCGTCGCGAAGATTGCCGAAGTTCCGCTCTATCGGCTCCTCGCCGATCGCTACCGAGGCGGCGCGGTCGACGCAAAGGTCTTCGTTTACGCCGCCGGCGGTTACTACTACCCAGGTAAAGATCTAACAGCTCTTCAGAATGAAATGACCGGCTATCTTGATCTCGGCTATTCCGTCGTGAAGATGAAAATCGGTGGAGCGCCCCTTTCCGACGATCTATGCCGCATCGAAGCTGTGCTGAAGATCCTGAAAACTCCCGATCAACTGGCCGTGGACGCCAACGGCCGTTTCGACCTAGATACAGCGATTGCCTATGCCGAGGCTTTAGCCCCGTACGGACTACGTTGGTATGAAGAAGCGGGCGATCCGCTCGATTACGATCTGCAGGCGAAACTCGCGCCTCGGTATCCAGGGCCGATGGCCACCGGCGAGAACCTGTTCTCCGTCCAAGATGCGCGCAACCTCATTCGCTACGCGGGCATGCGTCCCGATCGCGACATTCTGCAATTCGATTGCGCGCTCAGCTACGGCTTGGTCGAGTATCTGCGCATTCTCGAGATGCTAAAGGAGCATGGGTGGTCGCCCAGGCGCTGCATTCCCCATGGCGGGCACCAGATGTCGCTGAACATCGCGGCCGGATTAGGGCTCGGAGGCAACGAATCCTACCCAGGAATCTTCCAGCCGTTCGGCGGATTCGCGGACGGCATTCCTGTGGAGGATAGCTATGTGCGTCTTCCGGAGATTCCGGGCATCGGCTTTGAAGCTAAGAATGAATTGTTCGGGGTGATGAAAGCGTTGGCGGAGGCTTAGTTTATCCGTACAGCGGAAGCATTCCGATTAACGGAAATTAACGTTGATTTCAGGTGTCCGGCGCAATTCTTGACATACCTTCGTCTCACGTTTCGGTGGCGCGCCGTAGATGGCGAGAGGTCGAGCATATTGCAGATAGGACAAAAATGAACCACGCAGGAGAGCACATCCACGAAGCGATAGGTCGCACACCGGTGACTCGCCGCCACTGGATCAAGCTGAGTGGCATGTCAACCGTCCTCGCGGCGCTGCCGTCTGGATTCGCGAAAGCCGCTTCCTTTCTCCGCTCTGATGAAGCACAAGGCGTTAGTCCCATCATGCAACAACTCAGCGCGTACATGAGCGCGGCCAGCACTCGTGCCCTGCCCGATGAGGTGGTCGAGAAAGCCAAGCAACATATCCTCGATACGTTCGCTGCGATGATTTCAGGTTCGGAGCTGCCTCCCGGTCGCGCGGCACTCGAGTTTGCGCGCAGTTATGGCGGCAAGGAGATCGCCACGGTCGTAGCGTCGAACGTCGTCTGCGGACCCATCGAGGCTGCCTTCGCGAATGGCGTGCTCGCGCATTCCGACGAAACCGACGATTCGCACGGCCCCTCCCGCTCGCATCCCGGCGTGTCCGCCGTTCCCGCTGCTTTTGCAGCTGGCGAACAGTTTGCAATTACGGGAGCGCACTTCCTTCGCGCGGTCACTCTCGGGTATGACGTCGGTACGCGCATTACCATGAGCATGGGTGGTCCCGGCTACCAGGCCGCCACGCACCGCAGTACGCACGGCACCGTTGCCGCCTTCGGCGCCGGCGCGGCCGCCGGCTGTGCCGCTGGCCTCAGCGCGGAACGAATGCGCTTGCTACTGGACTATACGGGACAGCAAACATCCGGAATCGGCGCGTGGTCTCGTGATGCCGAACACATGGAGAAGGCCTTTCTCTTTGGCGGGAAGCCGGCGGCGGGGGCAGTCATGGCTGCTACCCTGATTCAGTCTGGCTGGACCGGGGTGAGCGATATTTTTTCCGGTCCTGACAATTTCTTTGAGGCTCTCGCTCCTCGCGAAAACGGCGTCATCAAGGCTGATCCAACGGCGCTGGTCGATAAGCTTGGCGAGCGTTACGAGATCACTCGCACAAATATCAAGAAGTGGACCGTAGGTTCGCCTATTCAAGCTCCGCTCGACGCTCTTGCCGGCTTCTTCAAGCAGCGCTCGTTCTCCGCGGACGACGTCAGCAAAGTAGTCGTCCGCATCGCAAGCGACGAGGCCAATACTGTCAGCAATCGCGACATGCCGGACATCTGTATGCAGCACATGGTCGCGATCATGCTCCTCGACAAGACTGTTACGTTCCGTTCTGTCCACGATAAAGCGCGTATGAAGGACCCCGCCGTGCTCCGTCAACGCGCGAAAGTCGAGGTCGTCGCTGATCCGCGCATTGACGCACGCCGTCCGCGGCGCGAAGCCATCGTTGAGCTAACCTTTGCCGATGGAACCCAACTCAGCGAGTGGGTTCGTGATGTTCGCGGCACCGCGGAAAATCCCATGACCCGTGACGAGGTCGTCGATAAAGCTCGCGACCTCATCGCACCCGTCCTGGGAGCCACGAACACCTCTACCCTGATCGACAAATTGCTCGCTTTGGAGACTCTGCGCGATGTCCGCGAACTTCGGCCCTCGCTTCAAAGGAGCTAATGCACGCTATGCTGGCTTCGACCGCCACCGCTCCAGAAAAGACTTCCCCTCCCCGCAAGAAGCCTTTCTACATGGGACTCTCGTTCCAAGTGCTGCTCGGCGTCGCCATTGCCATCATCCTCGGCTATGTCAGTCCGGCTACGGCCGTTGCCATGAAGCCGCTCGGCGATACGTTCATCCGTATGATCACCATGATCATTACGTTGGTGATTTTCTGCACCTTGGTCACCGGGATCGCCGGCATGGACAACATGAAAAAAGTTGGCCGGGTCGGCGGCAAAGCCCTTCTCTATTTCGAAGTTGTCTCTACGCTTGCGCTGCTCATCGGGCTCATCGTGGGGAACGTGGTGCGTCCCGGCAGCGGTTTTAATATCAATCCTGCCACGCTGGACGGCAGGGCGGTGGCCGAATACGCCGGGCAAGCCAAAGCGCAAAGTGTGACGGAATTCCTCGTCCACATCATTCCGAATACAGTTGTCGACGCCTTCACCCGGGGAGACATCCTCCAGGTGCTCTTTGTTTCCCTACTGTTCGGTTTTGCTTTGTCACTTGCGGGCCCGCGCTGCAAGCCACTGATTGACCTCTTGGACGCCTTGACCCGTGCCGTTTTCGGCGTGGTTGCCATCCTGATGCGCTTCGCTCCCATCGGAGCGTTCGGTGCGATGGCCTTTACCATCGGCAAATACGGTTTGTCTTCCCTTGGCCCTCTCGTCAAATTGATGGCCACGCTCTACATCACGTCGATACTTTTCGTAGTCCTTGTTCTGGGAGGCATGGCGCGCCTGGCGGGCTTCGGAATCCTGCGCTTCCTCTGGTTTCTTCGTGAAGAAATTCTCCTCGTGCTGGCCACCAGTTCCTCCGAACCGGCGTTGCCCAGTCTCATGGCCAAACTCGAAAAGCTCGGATGCTCCAAAGCCCTCGTCGGCTTGGTCGTCCCAACCGGCTACACTTTCAACGCCGACGGCACGAGCCTCTACATGACACTTGCCGCGTTATTTGTGGCTCAGGCGACCAACACGCATTTGACCCTCACCCAACAATTCACAATCCTGGGCGTCGCTGTGCTCACTTCCAAAGGCGCAAGTGGTGTGCAAGGAGCAGCCTTTATCGCCCTCGTGGCCACTATGATGGTCATTCCAACCATACCCGTCGCCGGAATGGCGCTGATTCTCGGTATCGATCGCTTCCTCAGCATGTGCCGCGCTGCGGTCAACATGGTGGGCAATGCGGTTGCGACGCTGGTCGTGGCTCGATGGGAAAAGGAGCTAGATGGCCCCACCCTGCAACGGAATTTGGCGGAGGGAAATGGACGCTAGCGCTGGCCTGAGGCTGATTCTTCATCTAGGGATTCCTTTTGATGTTGGATCCCCAAGCAAGTCCGCGGTCGAGTGCGAGTAAGCGACCTCCTATTTTC